>Ga0116108_1000331_pt1 | contig 28563 bp, 36 predicted proteins | sample June2015DPH_6_15_FD_88970 | JGI IMG/M metagenome (GOLD analysis project Ga0116108, IMG submission 88970) | Peatland microbial communities from SPRUCE experiment site at the Marcell Experimental Forest, Minnesota, USA - June2015DPH_6_150 | ecosystem: Environmental > Terrestrial > Soil > Wetlands... | reverse complement strand
GCTGAGCCATCACGCGCGCCAGGCGCTTCGTCGTATGCGCAAGCGGCCTACCCTGGTGATCGCCTTCTGGCAGCAGGCCGATCTGTTTCCATTGTAACTATATTATGCAATGCTCAATAGGCGCAAGGATTCTTGACAGGGATACAATTTCCGAGCCGGAGGGAAAGATGAGTAGCCATACGGGACGTAATGACCCTTGCGAGTGCGGCTCGGGGAAGAAGCACAAGGACTGTTGTGGAACGCCGAGACACGAAGTTGCGAGTGTGCGCGCGAAGGATGTTAAAGATGTCGAATTGACACCCGGACTGGCGGATGCGTTCACCGCTTCTCTGGACGCCGCGTATGTCGAATACTTTACTGCCGCTTGTTCAGGAAGGAGCACGAAGGACGCTGAAAGGCGGATTGCAGCCATACCCGAGGGCGAGCGTTATCTCACGCGGGTGCTTGACTCGCTGGATAACGCATTTGCGGACTTCGATACTGAGACCGCGAAGCTAGACTTGCCTCACATGGAGAACCGCAAACCTGAAGCCATCAAACGTTATCTTGAGTTCCGCATTCGGCAATTCAAAATGCTGCTTGATGCGGTTGAGGATTACGTTGGAGAGAAGTATCCGGCAACAGGAGGACATTCTTAGCCCTGCCTTCCGATCTGCCATAATCTCCCGATGTGCGGGCGCTACCGGCTGTCGCGGCGGAAGCAGGTCGTCGAGGAATACTTCGACAGCGTCTCCCGTATGCAGTTCCCAGGCTACACGGACTTGACAACCTGACCGCCTGAGCCTAGCGTGAGGCTTGAGCGATGTCCATGTTCCGCTCGTTCAGGTCTCCTGATCTAAGTCAGCCCATCTGAAGTTCCCCCTCTTAGATTACCTATCAATCCCTGGAGGTTGACTATGTACGCTCGCCATGTAGCTCTCCACCTGAAGCCCAACACGCTCAGCGATTTCACGAAGACTTTCGACACCAATGTGCTTCCCATCCTGCGGAAGCAAAAGGGATTCCAGGACGAAATCACATTTGCGATCCCCGGTGGGACCGACGTGATCGCGATCAGTCTGTGGGATACGAAAGAGAATGCCGAAGCCTATAACACCGCCAGTTACCCGGAAGTTCTCAAAAGCCTGAACAAGGTGCTGGACGGACCTCCCAAAGTGCGGGTCTCGGATGTGATTAGCTCGACTATTCACAAACCCGTCGTCGTGGCCGCCTGAGACGGTGCCTCGTCAATCGCCCGGGGTGGCTACCTGCGTCACCCCTTTTTTTGGTCGCAAGATACGCTTCCCGAACGTTGACAGCGATGCTGGGCGAGGTATTCACAACAGACATTGCTTCGGTGCCATTGGCGTAGCACTCAGTCGGGGAATATATGACGCTATTCGTCCTACGGCTACGAAACGGTAATTGCGTTGTGGTTACTGCGGGAGACGACGCAGCCGCACGGCAGCGAGCAAAGGATCTGAAGGCGGATGTGGAGATTGCTACTGTGAGAGAACTGGAGTCGTTCGCGGCTCAGTTCTTGTTGACCGACGGCGGTGAATTGAAGAGCATTCTCCTCGATGAACAAACGCTCGCTGATTTGCGCGCTCACGAGTATCCAATCCTTAACTCCGCACGCACTCAATCGTATGCCGATTTCAATTCATCTGAGACCGACAGCAAGGCTGAACATGTCCTCTACGATGCTCTCGCACAAAAGCATATTGACGCATGGGGTGACCGCGACAAGCGCCTGGTTTCTTACGCCGTCCGGCAGGAGCGTGACAGGCTAGCGAAGTAAGAGGTTTCTTGATCACGAAGACCCATCGTTGCGGCTAGACCACAACCTTGCGCCTTCGCGATTAAGCTGCCTTCCGGCGAACCGGGCAAGGAAGGGGCGTTTGTATCTTGCATCTCTACGCTTAAGCTTAAAGAAACTCATGCGCTCAACCCAACGCCCTACAATAAGGACCGATCATGCGTTCTGATCGTATACACAAGGCTTTGGCCAATATCCCGAATCGCTTCGTGTTGTGCCGACTCGTCTCAGTGGCAACACGGAAATTCCTTGGCCCTGATATGCGGGTTCAAGACGTCATCAATGATGTAATTGGGCGGTTCGCCGATACAGAATTCGCGACGCAGCAATTGAGAATTCTTGCGGACCTTGAAACGAAACTCCCCGCCGCATAGCTGTATCGGCGAAAATGAGAAGTGAACCCCATCGGGCCTCAACCGGCGTTTAACGCGACAGCCCTCGGGCGGAAGCTTCAGTCATTGTCAAAGCACCTTTTGCTCCATGCGGGAAGGCGCTGAAAGGGATTCGGCTTGGCTCTTGACGACGTTAAGAAACTCATTGATGCCGGAAAGGAAAATGGGTATCTCGCCTCCAACGAGGGAACAGGTGAATGACCTGATTCCCAATGATGTGCGTTCCCCGGAGGACCTGGACGACGTGCTTGCCACCATCGGCACGCTGGGCATTGACGTGCTTGAACGCCAGCCCAAGCTATCTTCCTCGGTACTGAAAAGAACATTTGAGGAGGAAGTGGAGCCCGGCGGGGGCCTCGAACTAGACTTGGTCCCCGGCGCCGTTGAACAGACCGACGATCCGATCCGCATCTACCTGCGCGAGATGGGCGTAGTCCCTCTGCTCACCCGCGAAGGGGAGGTGGACATTGCGAAGCGTATCGAGCGCGGACAGCGGCGAGTGGTGAAGGCGCTTTCACGCTCGCCTATTGTGATCCGCCAGGTTCTGGCCATTGGCGAGGATTTGAAGCGCGGCACACGCTCGATCAAGGAAATTGTCACCTTCGATGAGGAAGAGATCACTGAAAAGGTCCTACTGAACGGTGTCAAGGACACTACGTGCCGCATCGACGAGCTACAGAAGCATTACAAGAGAGCCAGCCAGCTCGCCGTACGACTACCGACCATCCAGGCAAAAAAGAAAACACGCGAATACCGCCGCTGCCGATGTGGCCTGGGCCGCGAGATCGTAAAGATTTCGCTCATCATCCGCAACCTAGGTCTCACCAACTTCGAGCGCGAACGCCTGATCGATCGGGTGAATAAGACCGTGGACATCATGAGCTCGCTCGACCGGCAGGTCAGCAACCTGGAAAGGAAGATTGAGAGCACGCGCAGCGAAGAACTCAAGAAGGATTGCCGCAAGACCCAGCAGCAGCATCGCGCAGACCTGGAAAGGTTGGAGTGCGATACCGGGGTGGCCTTTAAAGAGCTGCACCGCACCCAGCGCGAAATGATCCAAGGTGAGATGGACAGGGAGCAGGCCAAGCATGAGCTCATCGAGGCCAACCTGCGCCTCGTGGTTTCCATCGCCAAAAAGTATGCCAATCGCGGACTGCAGTTCCTCGACCTGATTCAGGAGGGCAACGTCGGCCTCATGAAGGCGGTGGACAAGTTCGAGTACCGCCGCGGCTACAAGTTTTCCACCTACGCCACCTGGTGGATTCGCCAGGCCGTCAGCCGCGCCATTGCCGACCAGGCGCGCACCATCCGCCTCCCGGTGCACATGGTCGAGATCGTCAACAAGCTGGTTCGCACTTCGCGGCAACTGGTCCAAGCGTTGGGCCGCGAACCCACGTCGGCAGAGATTGGCAAGCAGATGGACATTCCGGCGGCCAAAGTGCGCAAGGTGCTCAAGATCATGCAGGCACCGATCTCGCTGGAGACGCCGATCGGCGAGGAGGGGGATTCCCACCTCGGCGACTTCATCGCAGACCGCGCCTCAGTCTCGCCGGCCGAGGCCGTCATCAACGTGAGCCTGAAGGAGCAGACCGCGCACGTGCTGCACACCCTGACGCGGCGCGAGGAGAAGATCATGAAGATGCGCTTTGGTCTGGAGGACGGCTCGGAGCACACGCTGGAGGAGGTTGGCCTAGAGTTCGCTGTCACCCGCGAGCGCATTCGCCAGATCGAAGCCAAAGCCCTGCGCAAGCTGCGGCACCCGTCGCGCTCCTGCAAGCTCAGGTCATTTCTCGACGACGTGCACGAATGACGCCGGAAGCCACCACAACCCTCATCACAAAAAGGCGCGCTTCTCTGCGCGCCTTTCCCCCTCAAATCCCACGCAGAATCCGTGACCCACACCTCATGCACGATCCGTGACCCAACCAGGCAGGATTCGAAGCCTACCGCTTTCCCCGAACGATCCAATCAATTTTCAAGACAGCGCGGATCTGAAAAGCTACTCGGTCCTGCGCGACCTGCCGGATCTCGGACATTGGAAGTGGAGTACCATAGTTGCCCAGGAAGCTGGCTTCATCCTAAAGTAGCGAATAAAGAGACAGGAACCGGTTAATCTTTCGTAGCCCGCACCGGGCTTCTGGCGCATTCCTTAGAAGGGGGAGCCATGCGTGATCCAGCCGAGTTCCACAGAATACTTTTCCTCGCCCTGATTCTTGTATTCCTGTGCCTTGGGCCGGCACTCGCGCAAAAGAACCAAGAGCCAAACCCTCCCAAATACGACGCCCACACCGAGACAAAAATGAAAGGAACCGTGGAGGAAGTGAAGCTGCCTCCAAAAGGCAGTGAGAAAGAGGTTGCCCACTTGCTGGTGAAGACCGGGGCTGACACGGTCGACGTGTATCTCTGCCCCAAGTCCTTTCTCGACGACATGGGCGTTAGTTTCAGCAAAGGGGACGAAATCGCCCTCACCGGCTCAAAAGTCAAGCAGGGCGAAGCCGACCTCATCCTCGCCCGCGAAGTCGTAAAGGGCACCGACACCCTCGTCCTCCGCGACGAGAAAGGCAATCCCATCTGGAGTTGGCACCGCTGAAGCTGGCTGCTGTCCAATGTGAAACGCCCATCCGATCTGCCATAATCTCCTCAGGTGCAGCTTGCGAATCGAAGTATTCTTGCCTCCGCTCTGCAATGCTGCCGTATGAAAAAGTCCACCATTACCCCCAAGAATCTGTCAGGAGTTGCGAGAGAGGCAAAGGCGCTCGTAGCGTTGGCTTTCCGTAACGGCCCGATTGAGGACATCCACGCGGGTAAGCTCTGTCCCACATGCCACGGTAACTAACATGACTTTTCAGACGGCGACTTTTCAGAGTGAAACCGGACCGGAAGTTCCCGCCCGACTACGAGGAGCCGCTCGCTCATTACTCTTCATCCAGATACTCGCCGGGAACATCATCCTGCGGCACCCCATGCGTGCGAACCTCCTTCTGGTCAGTGTCACCAGCGTGTTCCACGCCCGCCACAGCGTCGGCCTCGAACGCGTTTCCTTCCTCGATCAACTCGGCCACACTCTCCGAATCCGCACCTTCGATGTTGGACAATCCCTGTAAATCTCCCGATTGCCCGCCCGACCTCTCTCTCAGTGCTTCGGGTGCAAATGCCTCCGTATCCACGCTCTGGCTTTCTCCCCGAACCCGTGTCCTGAGTGCGGTCGGCGTCCTCGCACCGGTTGTCTTCTGGCCGAGGGCCTTCGTTTTCACAACCGCCTTTTTCAAAACGGGCTTCTTCTTCGCCAATTTCTTCTTCGGAGTTCCCCTCTTCTTAGCCAGCTTCTTTTTAACCGTCTTCTTCAGCGGCTTCCCTTTCTTCCCGGCAGATCCCTTCGGCTTCGTGCGCTTCCTATTAGTTTTGTTCTTGGCCATACGCGCAGTCTACCACCGGCACATGCGTGCTCACGAAACCGAGCTAGACGCATAGCGAGGAAACCCACGGGACCAGTGCCCCAGTTTCCGCAATACCTGCCGGCCTGTCGGCACGCCTGCCGAAATGTCGGCGCGGGTTCTCGATACGCGTATGGCTCCCTGCCGGAAGTGCTTGAGGTTCTCGCAAGAAAACGGCTCTAACGAAACATGGAATTCACCACCGTCTTGCTGATGCCCGCCTGCCACGTCCTTGTGCTCTGGATCACATCGTTACTGCTCTCCAAGATCGCAAAATGGGGAAGACGGAGGGCAATACTATGCATGGCAACGAAAAGGTGATTGAGCAACTGAACGCGGCTCTCGCTTCTGAATTGACCGCAATCGTTCAGTACATGGTTCAGTCAGAGACCTGCCAAAACTGGCGATACGTGCGGATAGGCGGCTATCTTAAGCGGCGTGCAATCGAGGAAATGGGTCATGCCGAGGGTCTGATCGAACGCATCGTGTTCTTGGATGCCGCGCCAAAGGTGGATGTCGCGCTGACTCCCAAGATCGGCGCTAACGTGCAACAGCAACTCGAAGGCGACCTCAAGGACGAGGAAGATGCCGTGCGTCAGTACAACTCCGCTATCAATGTCTGTGCCAAAGCTGGGGATAACGGATCAGGCGACTTATTTCAGACGATGCTCAAGGACGAAGAAGGGCACGCGGACTTCTTGGACGCACAGCTTCATTCCATCAAGGAAATGGGCATCGGCACTTACCTCGCGCAGCAGTTGCATGCAGAAAAATAGGACTGTCGGGAGGTTTCGGGAAAACTACGGAGTCAAGCGATAATAGTCCCCCGAATGGCTTCCGCGATCCAAATAGCCACTCCAGAGGCTATCCGGCGAATCCAACGAGTGCAGACCGTCATAATCGCTTGGATGAGTGTGGAGGCTGTAGTGTCCCTCTTCGCGGCTTGGCGGGCGCGTAGCCCCGCGCTGCTCGCCTTCGGTGGAGACAGCGCCATCGAACTTTTCTCGGCGATAGTAGTGCTGTGGAGATTTCGCGCAAGTGCAGGACAGGAGCACGCGGAGAGGCGGGCTGCCCGTGTCGCGGGAGCCTTGTTGTTCGCGCTGGCTGCTTATGTCGCAGTCACTTCGGTCGCGAGTCTGCTGGGCTATAGCGAACCCAAGCCTACCCTTCTAGGGATAGCCATTTTGGTCGCAGCCGCAGCCGTCATGCCGTGGCTTGCGAAAGAAAAGCGGCGGCTGTCAGGAGCTACAGGCAGTGCTGCGTTGAGGGCTGACGCCGCACAGTCGACGCTGTGGCTTACCTGTCGCTGATCGCATTGGCGGGACTGGCGATCAACGTGATCTGGCACGTAAAGTGGGCAGACCCGCTTGCGGCTTTAGCCATTATCCCTCTCATCGTTTGGGAGGGTCGAGAAGCCATGCGCGGAAAGGTATGTGGCTGTTGTTAGGTTCGCCTCCACGCCAATCCTTCGGATGCGATAGATTAAGCCCACTGGGAGGGTTACGCCGCGTATTCCGATATGCCCGTCCGTTTCTCCTGTTTCGTAGGCTGCTACAGCCTTTTTGACCATGCTGGGAGGTGCATGACGGTACTGTTTAGCACTCAAAGCTGGCGCTGTAAACGATGGCGGAGCGAATATTGATGAATTCGAATCGATTTCTTGCTTGCCTTGCCCAAACCTCAGGGTGATTGGTGAGCAGCTTTGCCTGTTGTGATTCCCTACGTCGTTCAGTGAAAATCCTCGGCCCTGCCTTAGCTTAGGGCATGAGGTGGTTCAGTAAGGTGATTCAGGAGAAGAAGCTGAATTCCCGATCCCCCACGGTCGGGGGAATCTAAGATGCCCTTTCCGAATGGCTTGCTAGAATGCCCGTGGGGATTGTGAGGGCCTCACAATCCGATGGCGAAACGAAACATCGAGTCTGGGGGGAAAGTTCGCCCAGAAAGGAAACCGGAACCACCCCTTGGTGCACAAAGCCGATATTGGTAGAACCGAAGATAGCAGGGATTGTCGTATGCCTTTTTCATTGTCAGACACTACGGCCACGGACCGGGGGCATCCGCACACCATAAGTCTGAAACTGCGCGACATGAACCAGCTCTTCAATTCGATGGACCCTTCTCCCTTCATCGAAAAGGATCTCGACGACGACGCGGAAGAATTCATCGTAAGCTGGGCCCAAGAATTCTCCCCTAAGGCTCCGATCAAATTGCGCATCTACTTGGACCAGTGGCCGACCGAAGACCCCAAAGAACTGATCAGGACGGCCGTGCACAACCACTTTGCTCACCGTGCCAAAATCACTGACCTGGAGTTCAAGCGCCTCCTAAGGCAAGGCCGCACCACTCTTTTCATCGGGCTGCTGTTCTTGGTTGCGTGTCTATTCCTCAGCAAGATGTTGTTAGGTCATCAGGCGGGCACTTGGGCTGCCGTCGTGCGGGAGAGCCTTACGATTGCCGGCTGGGTCGCCATGTGGCGACCGATGCAGATCTATCTTTACGAATGGTGGCCCCTGCTGCGACGGAGCCGGATTTATGCCAAGCTGAGCCACATGCCCGTGGAACTCGTCCAAAAAGGCAAAGGTTGAGTAGTCACTCCGGGGGGCTTGCGAATGCCCAAACTCTCTCTCAAATGCTCTGCTTAATTGAGGGTTCAGGATGATGTTCACGATCCGAGCCAAAGCAAAGGGACGAGACCCAACGCGGCAAGAGCTGCCAGAAGCGCGAGGCTCTGCACACCAGTCTTCCGGTCGGCCAGGCTGTAGGCGTAAATGCCTTTCACGAGGTTGTTGCTGGCAGCGGCGATTAGAACCGCCGCCGCCGCAACTTTCAAAGGTGTGAGTGCGCCCGCTGCTTGAGTCATCCCCATGATGAACGGATCTACGTCCGTAACACCCATGACGGCAGCCAGAGTATTCACTCCCGTTCTTCCAAGATAAGTAACGGCCAACTGGGTAGCTACGAGCATTGCCAGAAACAACCCGGCGAAGAGAAACGCTGCGAGCAGTTCGAGTGGATTGTTGGGTTCGAACTCCCGCTGTATTGCCTGAGCACTGGCATCCGCACGGCGCGTCCAGAGCCAACCGATGCCGGTCGCCACACCGGCCAGTACCAGAAAAGGGATCGCCAACAAAGACATCAGTTGTCGGTTGAAAAGGGCCAAAAGCGCGACCAAGCGCAAGTACATCACGCCGGAGGCGATCAAGATGCCCCCGGCGAAGAGGTGGGGGTGCGGTTCACGAGCGGCTCGGCGCGCCATCACGACCGTTGTGACGGTCGATGAATACGCCCCGCCCAGCAACGCTGCCAGCACGACCCCGCCCTGTTCCTTCGTCAACTTCTGCAGAACGTAACTGCCGTACGAGATCGTGCTGACCGCAACCACGACCAGCCAGGTCTTGAAAGGATTGATGTGAAACCGGCTAAATTCCTGATTCGGCAATACGGGCAGGATGACGCCAGTCAAAAGCAGAAACTTTGCGAACGTAAGAATCTCGTGCGGAGCGATGCGAACGGCAAGCTTTTCAAGAGCCGCTTTGAGATCGAGTAACAGCAGGCTGGCAACGCTCAGCGTGGTAGCAATCCAGAAATGTCCGTAACAGACGAGCGCACCCACCAGGAATGTCGTGAGACCGGACATTTCTGAGGTGACACCGGCAGCTTCCGCAGAGGAAAGCTTGTGCCAGTAAGACAAAAGCAGGAATCCGGCGACTACCAGAAAGCCGACCGTCAGCGGCAGCAGTTGTGCGCCCGAGATGAGAGCAATGGAATAACCAATCAGGCCGATGAGCGGGAATGTGCGCACTCCTCCGAAGGAGTACGAGCCCCCTGCTGCCTTGTGCTCTTCTCGCTCTAGTCCTATCAGGAAAGACAAAAACAGGACCAGAACAATCTTTGGAGCCTCGGGGGGCAACCGCTGGTAGAGTTCCACTAGCGTTGCACCTCCGAGAGGATTCTTCTCTGGAGCGCCTTGGCGGGTAGCTGGACTCTGGCGCGGCCGGCGGGACTACAGTCGTCGATCATGGGGTTTCCGAATAACCTGCTGAACGCTTACATTGTGTCACAGCACCGCGGACACGAATAAGCAAAACAGCTTGGAAGGACTGCGATCCTTCCGATTGGTCTGTGTTTTTAGGCGGTCTACGTCAGCGTTGAACTTCGCCGACGATCAGCTTCTCCTCATGCGGCCCCGGGCAAGATTGGCATTTTCGGAGGCGCCTCAAGAATCCTTTCATGGCCCTATGGAGCCGTTCCGTTGGACCCGGCCGCCTCTAAAGAAGCGGTGACGCACCATGCTTTGCGCAAGCATAAAAAAGATGACTGCCAAGATGACTATAAACAGGAACCTTCCAATTCCGAACCAAGGTGACTTTCGTCTTTCGGGAGCCGTCGTATCCACATGAGTTGTCATTAGAGTCGCCTCTCCGCCAGGCTCGTGATAATGCAATTGCACCATCAAAGAAGATGGCATTCTCATGCGGCTCGGGGCACACTTGGTGGCACCTTTAGCTCCGCACGTGACCGCAGAACCTGCAGCACGTGCGCACGAGACACAATACCTTCAACCTGTCCGTCCGACATCACAGGCAACTGATTGACGTCTTCGCGTCCCATAATCTCCAACGCTTCCATTGCAGGCATGTCGCGCGAAACGAAGTGAATCTTATCTGCCGAACGCATTACGCTGCGCACAGCAGTGAACGGCCATGATCGCGGCTCGATCGTGCGCACTTCGTTGGGTGTGATCAGACCGAGCAGGTGCCCTTCCTGGACCACTAGAAAACAGCGCCGGCCGGTACGAAGCAAGTGCTCGTGAACGAACTCCTGTACTGAAAGCTCGGGATCTACCGTATAACTGTCTGTCGACATCACATCATTCACGCGCAGACCGCGGAGAAGTGTGCCCGTTTGGACCTGTATAAGCGTGGCGCCAGACGCTTGCAACAGAAACCAACCGATAAAGGCGATCCAGAGTCCCCCGAGACCTGCTCCCTGAAAGAACCGGAGAATTCCAAAGCCAATAAATAAAACGGCGATGACCTGGCCCACGAATGCCGCTGCCCGCGTTGCGCGCTCAGCGTCATCCATCTGCCACCACAAAATGGCGCGAAGTACGCGCCCGCCATCGAGCGGAAAGCCCGGAATCATGTTGAATGCACCCAAGGCGAGATTGATATAGCCCAGCCACACCAGGAGTGCTGTCCCGGGTGTTGTCGGCGAAGTCCACAGAGTCCATCCGGAAAGCCTGGCTAGAGCGAACATGACTAGCCCAAGGACCCCACTGGTGATGGGCCCAACAATGGCCATCCAGAATTCGGTCTTGGGGTCCGAGGCTTCCTTCTCGATTTGGGCGACGCCCCCAAGCAAGAACAGAGTGATCTTGTGAACTGGGATGCCGTGGGCCTTGGCAACAACCGCGTGAGATAACTCGTGCGCAAACAAGCATGCAAAGAAGAGCACACCTGTGATGATGGCTGTGGTCCACACGAGCGCTTCACTCCAATCGCGGTTCACAGCGTGGAATTGCGCGACCAGGGAAAACGTGATCAGCAGCGCTATTACTAGCCAGCTATAGTGCAGTCCCAGCTCGACTCCGAAGACTGTGCCCAGCTTGATCTGCGACGTCATGTTTTTTCGATCCTTTCCGCGTAGACCTCATTCCGAGAAACCATCACAGTAGATGCAATATCACATTCTGAACCCGGAGCTGTTCTCGGCGACGCGTTGGGAATTGCCGACAGTCCACTCACGAGGATGAGGAGTGCGCTGCGGCCGGTATTTCCAACGCCGCTCCGGTCGGCTTGACTCTCCACTTAACTCTCGGTGTCACACATGAAGAGCTCGCCCCGGTGCATCGTTCATCGTTCCAGTCACTTCTGATAAACGAAATGTGCCCTCCGGTTCTGCTGCCAGCACTCTTCGCTGTGCTCGGTGCAGAACGGCCTTTCTTTGCCGTAACTGACGGTTTGGATACGATCGGCTCCCACTCCAGCTGCTAATAAGGCTTGCTTAGCTGAACTGGCGCGGTTCTCCCCGAGGGCCAGGTTGTATTCGATGGAGCCGCGCTCGTCGCAGTGTCCCGAGATCGTGAACTTGATGCTGGGATGCTGCGCTAGGAACCGGGCGTCGACCTGCAGCGAATTCTGCTGGTCGGCGCGAATAGCCGCTTTGTCATAATCGAAGTAGACGTCCTTCACGTTCTGCGAGAACAACTCTTTTTCGGTCGGTCCTGGCTGTGGCGGCGGTGGTGGCGGAGGAGGAGGCATGGCCACGGTCACCCGTGCCGAGGCCGTCTGTGTTCCTCCCGGTCCTTTAGCCATCAGTGTGTAGGTCGTGGAATCTGCCGGAGTCGCTTGCCGTGAGCCGCTTGCCTGCACGGCTCCAATTCCGTCAATGCTGACATCCGTCGCGTTGGCGGTCTGCCAGGTCAGCGTGGTGGACTGGCCTTTTTGGACCGTCTCCGGGCTAGCGTTGAGTGATGCGGTGGGCGCGGCCGGCGGCGGCGGTGGCGGTGCGGGAACCACTTTCTTCTTGCAGGCACTCAGCATCAGAACGGCCGTGAGAGCTACCACAAGAGTGACCCACTTCAACTTGCGTTGGTTCATGGTGTTGTTCCTTCTTCTCGAGAGCAATTTGTCGCTTGCAGTTCCGCTCTTAGCGAACTTCGTCCAGTTGGCAGCTCAGCCTTCGGGTGCCTGTACCAACAGCGTTTCCACGCGCTCATCGATTTACCGCCCACCTTCATTTCTCGAAAAAGTGGGCGACTTTCTTGCCTGCATCCTCAGTGTAGTAAACGGTGACCTTTGCGCCCTTCTCCATCCCCTTTGCGATATCTTTCCCCCCGTCCTTGGCAGCGTGGTCTGTCAACCGAAAGCTTGACTCGACACCATCGCTGGACTTGACGATAAGTTTCTTCCCGTCTCGATCAATGTCTTTGATCGTACCGTCCGTCGTTTTCAGACCGTCCTTGCCCACCTTGTCAAACTCCAGAGCCGTGTCTTCAGTTCCTTTCGTCGTGTAGTGGGCCACGACCTCGGTTCCTTCTTTCAAGCCATGCCAAGAATCTTTCGCGGCTTCCTCTGAAGTGTCTACGCCGTGGACCGCTGTTTTGTCGAGAAAATGCAGCGAGTGCTCCGTCCCATCGACCGTCTTCACCACGATAGTCTTAGAGGCCGCATCGACCTTCTTGATTGTGCCGTGGACCGCACTGACAACATCTTCCGCAGCGAATGCAGCTGAAACAAGCAATAGTGCAAGGACTACGCTTCCAATTATTTTCATGTTTTTGCAAGCTCCTACTCTTCGGATTCAAGTTCTCAAGTTCTCTGGAGGGCAACAGCGATACCCTCTGTCTCCATTGGGCACTACGCAGCTTTGACTTCGACCGGAATGTTCTTGGCCGGGTGCGCTTTCGGCAGCAGTACTTCAAGTGTCCCGTTTTGCACCGTGGCGGTTACTTCATCCGGATCGATCTCCTGCGAGAGATCAAGCATCCGGACAACTTCATAGGAACTTGTCTCGCTGTGAGTCTTCCGCTTTTCCTGATCACGAATCTGTTCCCGCCTTCCGGTGATGATGAGACGATGAGGCGCAACTCGCACTTCAATGTCCTTGTCGCTAAGACCCGGCACCACAGCGCGGACGATCACTTGATCGTCAGCATCGCTGATCTCAACTGGCGTCGGGTTCAGTAACTCGGACTCGGCACGGAACCAATCTTCTAAATCGTGGCCGTGCTGACATCCGCGGCTTTCGAACAATTCGTAGGCACGGCGGGCAAGGCTGTCGTAAACCTGTTGCATCCGCTGAGAAAATGGGGCACCGCCCATCAACTTAAGGACTGCAGGATGTTTTGCGCTTTGAGATCTCGACGTGAGTTCAGTGGTCATTGTCTTCTCTCCTTTCCAAAGAGATATGTCCAACAATGTGATACCCATTCCAGTCGTGGCGAATACATCGTTGGCGTCATTCAAAGATTCAACCCCACCCTGAGGACCAGTGCGAGTTGAAGAGTTGAAGCACACTTCTGCCCTCGTGCCAAACTTTAAGCAACCGAAGAACGTCTGTCTGTCCAGAATTGGACACTCCCAAGGATGTCCCACGGGTGCGGTTGCCCTGGTTGTCTTGAGATGGGAGAACGACGATGGTGGCTAGGGGGAGGCTGACTCGCAGCTACTCGTGCAGGACAACGCTAAGAAGCGAACTATGGACCTGCAATTCACAGCTGTGGTCCCCCTTGTAGTCAATAAGGCCGAGCTTTCTGAATTTGTTCATGAAGAAATTCACCCGCGGGCGAGTGGTACCAACCATCTCCGCCAGAGTCTCCTGACTCACTTTTGGGATCACGGTTTCGGATTTGGCTTCTTTCCCGACGCGGGAGAGCATTAAGAGCGCTCGTGCCAGCCGCTTTTCGCTCGAATTGAACAGTTGATCGACCAGATTCGCTTGCGTGCGATTGTGACGTTTGACCATGTAATCAACAAACATACCGGAGAACCCGTGTTCCTCGTGGAGCGTGCGCAGCATCCGTTCCTTTTCGATCTTTAGAATAGAGCAGTCCGTAATTGCAGTAGCGGTTGCCAGGCGGAGGGGTTGATCCGAGGCGAGGCAGGCCTCGCCCAGGAAATCGCCGGGGCCGAGCAGGGCTATGGTTGCTTCCTTGCCTTGTTTGGAGACCACGGTGAACTTCACCTTCCCCTCCTGAATGTAGAACACAGCGTCGGCAAGGTCTCCTTGCGAAAAGATGGCTTGTTTCGGGCGATAGCGACGAAAAGTCCTCCCGACGCCAACATTCGCGAAAAAGGCTTTGGGGTCAAAAAGCTTGGTTTCTTTCTGGGTAAGGCTCTTTCGTGTCGGCAACGTGCGAGGCGATGGCATAGGGAGCTCGGGGAAGCCCTAACGGCTCACAGCTCACTCTCTGGTAACGATTTTACTCCTGATCGCAAGGAGCAGGTAGATGGGTGGAAGGCAATGACGTCCTCGATCGCCTGTCAAGCTGGGAGCGCTCGTCTACCGGATGGATATGGGATTGAGCGATGGAGCGGTGACGTTTCTTCTCGACGGGCACTCCGTCACACTGTCGCTGGCGGTTCTTCGGTAGAGTTCTCTTCTGCTTCTTCGTCAGCGTCCGGCTGTTTTTGGCGGTACTCGGCAATCATGCGGCGCGCCGTCTCCGCGTCTTCCTCGCGCACCAGGATGATGGTGCCACCGATATTGGGGAAGGCATACTGGGTCAGGGAGAGCGGGGCGACGTCGGTTTCGATGCTCGCCGATTCGAGCAAGCCCTTCACCACCAGTGCTCCCGTCTCCTCCTCGGATTCAAACACTTTCACCAGTTTTTCATTGGGGTCGGGACGTGGTTGTGCTTCTGCCTTCGATTTCTGGGACTCTGCCATAACCTCTCCAATTCTGGAATTCTGAAACGCTTGCACTCCGGTCACCAGGAGGATAGCCCGATCGCCCGCATCGCGACAGGACATGGAGTGATTTCCCGACATTATATGCCGCGTGGTGCGATAATTTCTGCAATCTACAGAGGGACCCAATGTCGAGATACACAGAGCTCAAAGGCAAGAAGGTGGTTATCAAGCCATCATGGTATGTTCGGCCGACAATAGGCACGATCATAGCGGTGGAGGACGAAGGGCTTTGGCTCACAATGGAAGTCGGAGTATCGCCTTCTGAATTTTCGGAAGAACTGCCCGAGGCCGTCAAGGCAAGAGTGTCTGCCCTTGAGAATGGCGTGTATTTTATTCCTCTGTCGCATATCCACTACGTTCTTAGCGAACGCTCAACGACCTCAGGGAAGAAATAGGTAGTTAACTGCGATCTGGCAGAAGCACTTCGTATAACTGCTCCGCAGTGTGTACCTTGCCGGACCGAAGCTTCGCTGCTAGACGGCCTTCTTCGTTCTTTCCGCTCAAGCCTGCGAATCGGAAGTGAGAGTTCGAAATATCTTCCTTACCAACCGCCGCAACCGTTCAAAATCGGGCACTCACTTTTCAGCAGTGGCGGGTTGAATTGGATCGGCCTTGTGATACCCGTAATAAGTCTCGTTCGCTTGCGACTTCAGCGTGAAAAAAAAGAGAACCTTGGCCTGCGATTTCATGGCAAAATGCTTCGGAAGCCAGATGTTGTCTGCCACCGGCATCTTCTCCAGTTCGAAGCGTGTACCCGGCTCCACCCGCGCGAGAAAACCCTCAATGGAAACGGGGCGTATGACCGTGGCTTCGACCTTCACCCACTGGAATGTCTTTTTGTCGTTCCAGAGCTTGCCTTCCATGCCCGTCAATACCTTGGCCTCGTTATTGGGAGGCTCATAGCCGGGATGGGGCGTCGCCTTGAGCACAAAAACGTCGTACGGCCCCAGTTTTTGTTCGCCCATCAGCTTGAAGTCAAGGGCTTTTGTCAATTGTTCCATCAGCAAGTGATCGCGCTTGCGCTCTTTTTCATACTGCGCGATACGCTGCGCCCGTTCCCGCTCAGATTCTTTCTGGCGTTCAACGACGGCCGTTTCCAATTGTTGCTGTTCCTGTGTCTGCCGTTCCGGCGACAGCGGCTTGCCATTCACGGCCACCAGACGCTCATAGGGAGAGCCGAAGATCATGAGTTCTTGGTAGGTCTTGGTTCCCCCACTTTGTTGCAGGTCACGCTCGAAGTAGTCATAGTCAGGAGCGGCTTCCCAATCCGCCGCGTTGGCCTCGACTGAACGTTGGATGATGGTGTCGACGTCACGCTGGGCGGAGGAAGCGGCAGCCAGCGCTACAACGAGAATGACCTGCTTCATCATGCTTTTGGTTTAGGCGGCCCCGGTTCAGTGGGCAGTCGACGCGAATTTGCAGAGTTTTTTCATAGCAATCCTGTCCCGTGAGACACGGATATTGCGCCCATCGTCTGCTTGCGAGGGACCAATGACGGAAAATCGAAAACGCTCAGCTTTATTTCTCCCGTAATTCCGCCCACGTCCCGACTTTCTCGTAATACAATCGCATGTTGCACTGCTTCGGACCTACTTGGGCAAACGCGACCTTGGGCTGTTTAGAAGTGTCTTCGGCTTCCCCAATTTGCATCGGTACACGCACCAAATCCTGCTTCTCGTCGTATTTACTACCGGCGGTAACGTTCCTGTTCACCACCAGAGTCCAGTTCTGTTTTTCGGGGATGACGTACAGACTGTATGCTCCGTCCGGAATCACGGAGCTGCCCAGGGTAAGCGGAGTCGGTGTAAATAGAAACATGGGCGAACCACCCGGCTCCCAAAGTTTCCCTTCGTGAAAATCTTCCTCGCGCTTCGCAGGTGGGCTGTTGTATTCGACCTTTATTTGCTTGCCATCGGCAAACGTGCAAACGACTTCGGCGCGTTTGGCGGTCGAGGCCGCCTGCTGGCTGAAGGCTACGAGTGTTAATTGGCTGACTAACACAAGACACATAACGAGCACTCGCATTGTTGTTCCTCCTCTGGCCCGAATGATGCTGGGCCACGTTGAAAGTTTATGGCCCCACCCCCCCCGGTGTGGCAATCGCTGCAGGTCACCTGGGTTAGATCTCCGAGGTCCACGGGGTGCTTGAATGGAATTCCTTCTTCGTGACGGATCAAGGGTGTTCCACTCTCCAGTTGCGCCAGTACGGTGTGGCAAGTATGCCACCCTACAGCCACTTTAGGGAGCAGTGCCGCATCGCTGACCACCACGTCAGCCCTCCGCTCGGTGGCTGGCTCGTGATGACCTATTCAAGCGAAGCCACTCAAATATGAACCGCGAGCACAGGACAAGACCCCAGCTGTATTACCCGGTAAGTTGTGGAACCAAAGATTGCCGTGTCCAACGCACCACGACCACGCACTCCCATGATCACCAGGTCGGTTTGTGCTTCAAGGGCGAGTTGAATGATCTGCTGGTAGGGCTTGCCGATTCGTACCAGCACCTTGACGATGCACCCCTCGCGCGTTTTGGGCGCAATGGATTCCTTCAGCTGTTTTGCCACCTTCTCAGTTGCGCTTTCAAGGTCTGTCGACCTCGGGACATCTTCCAGCACGTGCAGCAGCGTGAGTTCCGCGCCGTACTCCTTGGCCATCGAGACCGCGTACTCTGAGGCGCGATGAGCATGGTCTGAAAAATCCGCACAAAGAAGCATCTTTCTTAGGTGGACTGGCTCGGGATCTTGCACGGAGCTTATGACATGATGTGCGGGCTTTCGTACCGCCAGGACCGGGCAACGCGCCCGTCGCAGTACCCTCTCGGTCACGGATCCCACCATCAGCCGATCAATTCCCCGCAACCCGTGAGTTCCCATCACGATCAGATTCACTGCCCGCGCTTCGGCCAGAGAAAGAATCAGATCCGTGACCCAGCCATCCTGCACGACGCATTGGGGCCGAATCTCGGTCCGCGCGTGGCGTCTCACAAATTCCTGAAGCTTCTCCTCAGCATCGGCGCGGAGTTGCCGACAGCCCTTTTCATAAGAATCTGTATCACTGCCATAAGCTGCAAAACTGCTATGCAGAGGGTACAAAACGTGCTGCAAGAACAGCGCCGCCTTGTAGTGCCATGCGAGCGACTGCGCGTACTCGTACGCGTTCACTGAGAACTCTGAAAAATCGACCGGGCAAAGAATAGATTCAATTTGTGGCATACGATGAATGTACCTCGAATGATCTCGGCAGTTTCAAAAGTCGCATCTTCTACCCTTACGAAATCGCCCTAACCTGATGGTCGCTAGCCCGATCTTCACGAGAAGGCCCCCTTCCCTGAGGATCAAGCACCCGGCAGGCTGTCACTGCGTCTCCGTCTCGGGTGGAGATGTTCACTGGAGCTGCGGTGCAGCAGCAGCTTCCTCGCTCTCGGCGCGGGCGCAAAGGCCAGTCATCGAATCAATGTGGATGCAAAAGAAAAGCGGTGCAGTCAGGCCGTCGCTTGATTTCAGCTCGCGCTCCGCCAGCGCATTCAGCCACCACTGGTATCGCTTCTCTAGCAGCTTCCGCGCGTGCTCACGCTCGGCCGCATATTGCGGCTCGGGCAATTCCTGGTAGCAACCGTTCGCGATCACGCTCACCCACTGAGACTGGCTCGTGATTTCGTCAATTTCTATACAAACTCTGGGATTAACACGCATCCACTCAATCTTTTGGCCAAACGTCGAGAGGATGTAAACGTAATTAGGCTCGTACGCAAAGTAAATCGGCACTACATAGGGCTGGTTGTCCAGCGAGCAGCCTAGCCTTCCCATCGAGGCGCGCGCCAGAACTGCACGGCATTCGTTCTCAGCTATTTCGTTGATCATCATGATTGCAATCCCATATTGTTCGACAGAAATCTGTCTTCCCGCATACGAGGCATCTTTCAACGACGACACCGGTGCTGTCCACGCCGGCACTGCGGACGCAAATATCACGCAATGTTGGTTGGTGGGCCGAGACTGGATTTACCTTTCCAAGTCCGCTAGCTTGGGTTGTGCTGCTGGCCCACCAGGTTATACAGCCAGGCGAACAGGAAACCGGCAACTGCTCCGTCTACTATTCCATCAACCGTTCCGATCACGACATCCCCGAACGTGCGGGAGGCGTGAAACCAAGGATAAACAGAACTCATCACCTCAAGGAAACCGACACCATAGGTTGGCTTCGCGAGATGGATGAGTCCGACCAACAGAAGCGCACCACCCCATAACAACCCGCCAGCAACAGCCATTGACTTCGCAGAGAGTTGCATTGTCTTTCCTCCTTGATGCAAGGCGTCCCCGGATGTTTTCGGGTTGGCCCTAGCTTCTCCTTACGAAATAGCCTCATGTTTCGCTAGCATGCCGATTCTTCCGAGCAAGCCCTTTTCCTGAGGATCAAACACACGGTAGGCCGCCAGCTTGACTCGATCGTTCACGAGGAACCAGGCTAGAGCATATCCCCAAATGAAGAGTGCCCAACCCCATCCGATCGGGGCCATGAAAATCCCATAGACGGCAAAGAGTGTCGCGATCAACTGAGTGCCGACCACTGCTGCCAGGAGGATCGGCGCCGGCCGAATTGACCAGAAAGGCCGCCGAGTTCGCGTGACGAAGATCGTGAGATGACCGGCGACAGACAGCTTGAGATACATGAACGACTGGATCACCTCACGGTTGAGATGGAAGGCCCGTTCCCCCAAATAGAAGAGACCAAAGGAAGCAACGACTCCGGCGATGCCCAATGTTGTGGCAACGCCGAGCACCACCGGCATATTCCACGCCTCGGGACGATTGGCGTACCGCACCCGATCATAGGCTATGGAAAGAATAGCTCCATCATTGAGAATCGCCAGCAAAACGATCATCACTGCGGTAACCGGGTAGAAGTTGAATACGAGAATCGACAGCGTCATGAACAGCAGCACCCGGATGGTCTCGGTAATGCGATAGATGGCATAGCTGTTCATGCGCTGGAACATCTTCCGGCTTTCTTTGATGGCATCAATAATCACGGACAGGCCCGGGTTCAGGAGGGCAATGTCGGCGGCGGCCCGAGCGGCATCGGTAGCTCCAGAGACAGCAATTCCGGCATCGGCCAGCTTGAGTGCCGGAGCGTCGTTTACTCCGTCGCCGGTCATGCCTACGATGTGCTTTTCTTTCTGAAGCACACCGACAATGTGAAACTTGTGTTCCGGAAAAACTTGCGCAAATCCGTCGGCCTGCTCGATCGCTTGCTCTAGCTGGCCAGCCTCGTAATGCTTGCTCTCCTCAAGAATGGAGGCGTCCACGATGTTCGGGCCCAAGCCAAGCTGGCGTGCCATCTCCTTGGCGATGGCGATCTGGTCGCCAGTCACCATCTTCACCTTCACGCCCATTTGCAAAGCGGTCGCAATCGTACTCTTCGAATCTTCCCGTGGCGGATCGAACAATGGCAGAACACCCAGAAACCGCCAATGGTCCTTCTCGTCGGTGCGCGCCACGCCCAAGGAACGAAAGCCCCGAGTCGCAAACTCATTGACGGCCTTCTCCACTTCGATTCGCACATCCTCGGCATCGGTCGCCATGTCGAGAATCACTTGAGGTGCGCCCTTTGTGACTCGAAACTGGACTATATCCGGCCCTTTGACCGTAGACTCTGTGCGCTTGTGTACTGGATCGAAAGGCTGGAAGTGCGCTATCTGGTAGTTATCTAGAGCGTGTGTGTCTTTGAGACCGCTCAGGACAGCCAGGTCTATGGGATCCTGGTTTTCGGCACGAGAAGCAAGCGCCGCGGCGAGAACCAGTTCTTCGGACCGAACACCTCTCACGCAGAACGGATCGCCCAGTGTCAACTTGTTCTGCGTCAACGTGCCGGTTTTATCCGAACAAAGGACATCAATTCCGGCTAACTCTTCCATCGCAGCCAAACGGGTGACGATGGCTTTCTTATGCGCCAGGGTTCGCGCCCCGACAGCCATCGTGACCGAGAGCACAGCAGGCATGGCCACGGGAACCGCAGCGATTGTCAAGACCAGCGCGAACTGCAGGGTCGTAATCATTCTGTCGCCGCGGAACAAGGCCACAGCGAGAATGAGAGTTACCAGAGCGACCGCAATGACGATGAGGTAGTCGCCAATTTTTAGCACGGCTTTTTGGAAGTGGCTGACGGTGTGCGCCGTCTCCACCAGGTGCGCCGTCTTGCCAAAATAGGTGCTCTGCCCGGTAGCGTAGACCAGGGCATCGATCTCTCCCTGCTTGAGAATCGAGCCGGAGTACACGGCCTCGCCCGAATTGCGCGTGACCGGCAAGGATTCTCCGGTCAGGGCGGATTGGTCTACCTGTATCGGGTCGCCTTCCAGCAAACGGGCATCCGCGGGGATGATGTCGCCGATCCGAATGCGCATCAAGTCGCCCGGCACCATCTCGCGCGCAGGGACTGTAGTCCATGTTCCATCCCGCTTGACCCGCGCCTGCAACGCGAGCGTCGCCTTGAGGTCGGCGATGGCGTTACCCGCCTGAAACTCTTCCCAGAAACCCACGCCGGCGTTCATCAGGAGCAATGCCAGAATGATGCCGAAATCCTCCCAGTGGTGTACCACTGCGGACAGGATTGCGGCTATCTCAATCATCCAGGGAATCGGGCCCCAGAAATAAGAAAGGAATTTCAGGATCGGGTTGACTTTTTCTTCGGGCAGTTCATTGAAACCATACTGGCCCAGTCGAGCCTTCGCTTCGACTTGACTGAGGCCATCGCCGGAGACTCCCAATTGGGATTTCACCGATTCGAGCGGCATAGTCAGCAGATCGCCGCCGAGGTCCTTCTGTGCTGGAATTCTTTGAGCGTGGGCCATTAGACCTGCTTCCTGGAAGGTCCGATCTGTAATCGCGGAACTGCTCGAGCCCAACCCGTGAGCCGCGCTGAAAAACTGCACGGAACCGGTGCCATGACCAGCGGGGGATAGAGTCCTTACGCTGCTTTCACGGCACGCTGGCATCGTTCGCTAGAAGGGGGTACGAGCCGGTACGACTGCGTCACTCGTTCGATGACGCGCACCAACCCTTCCGGCGGTTCGCTCTTCATCATGTATTCATCCACCAGCCACAGGATCCGCTCTGGCATCTCGCAGTACGCTGAAAGCAAGATGATGGGCAGGCTGGGAAACCGTTGCTTGATATGGCAGGCTACGGCCTCCGCGTCAATGCCTTCCTTTTTGTACTCCAGTAGAACCGCGGAGACGGCCGTCTCCTCTAGCATCTTCATCGCGGCGTAGCCGCTCGACGCGGTCTTGACGCAATAGCCATGAGGTTCCAGAGTCCCTTTGCGAAACTCCAGCGTTTGTGGACGGTCGTCGATACACAATATCGTGGGGGAGTTCATGGCCGCATCCCCTCTGGTTAGTTACATCTGAATTTGGCTCGACGTTGCCGACGGGAATAAGACGCGAGAGACAACAAACCCAGATGAACTGAGCGAGTGGAAATACACTTCGACCGTCACAAAATTAAGCAGCCAAAGGGCGTCTGTCTGTTCAAAATTGAACACCCCAATTATGTCCCATGGGCATTGCTCGCCGCTACGCCCGTGCCGCGACCTCTCTATCGAGGAATACTGAGAACGTAGGCCTTCGACGTTGGCCTCAAAATTGTGCTCTCAACCGAACTTGTGGCACCTCTCGCACAGTGCCGTCTGGTTGAGCACGTTCGGCGGCATCAGGTTTGCGCGTTCGGAATGATGCGGCTGGTGGCAGGAGAGGCAAGTGATGCCGGTCGCACCTTTGCCCAACGCCGTGTTCGGACCCGTCACCGGATGTCCTTCGACCGGGTGATTGGCGGTGAGAGCCTTGTTCAAGCCGATGTACTGCCAACCCTTCAACTGGTCGAAAGTCAGTGTCACTCCCCAAGGAACCGTCGCAGTCCGCTTTCGTTTATTGACTTTCAGCCGAGCGCGCACGTGGCATCCCATGCACAGGTCCTCCGGTGGCGCCAGCAGTTGTTTCGGCCAGTCGCTGACATGCGGGGAATGACAAACGATGCAGTTGCCTTGCGCATACGGACCATGCAGGACTTTCTCGCTAGACTTCTCATGGCAAGTGAAGCACAGTTCGCTTGCCGGAGAAACGAGATTGATGAATGTGGCATTTTTCTGGTTCGTCACGGTGTGGCAGGTTGTACACCCCATCGCGATTGCGGAGTGCACATACTTTCCCTTGCCTTTGTCTTCGTGACACTCCATGCATTTGGCCTGATCCGGTTTTTCTCCCAAGGGCACAGGATGTTCAGTGGCTTGCGCCCCTAAGCACAGCGCGACGAAACACAAAACAGAAGCGATGATGTGCCTCGCTGAACGGGAAATCAATTTTCGGCTCTCGTATTTCGCCGGAGTGTAACATAAAGACGGGCGCGGCTAACCTGTGACGCGAAATCCTCTTTGACTGTATGGTTCTTCCGACCGATTTTTCACCAGCCTCTACAGCAGCGCTGCCCTACGCCGCGGGCATCGCTCGGCATTTTCGATCCCACATCTGCTCGGCGTACGTGGTTCCTTCCGAGGAGCGATCCGGCAGATCGCCGAGGAATGGACCGCAACGCGCCTTATCCGCCCAGAATGGACGAACCCGATGGTTAATCTCAGCTCAAAAAAAGGTGTGATCGGAATTCTGACCGGAGGTGGGGATGTACCCGGCTTGAACCCCGCAATCCGTGCGGTGACTATCAGGGCGCTTCGAGAAGGATACCAAGTGATCGGCCTGCGTCGTGGATGGGCAGGACTCGTCGACATGGTGCGCGATAAGGATTATGACAACAGCGACAACTTTCAAATACTGTCGGAGGAAGTCGTTGACCGGACCGGCCGCACCGGTGGAACCTTCCTGCACAGTTCGCGTACTAACCCCAGTAAGGTGAAGAAGTCCGCGGTCCCCGTGCATCTGCAAGCAACGTATAACGCCGAGAAAAACGACCTGACTCCAGAAGTGCTGAAAAATCTCGAATGGCTCGGCATCGACTTCCTGATTCCGATAGGGGGTGACGACACGCTCAGCTACGCGGTGCGCCTGGACCAGGAAGGCGTGCGCGCAGTCGCAATTCCCAAAACCATGGACAACGATGTTCCAGGGACCGATTACTGCATCGGGTTTAGCACTTGTGTTACCCGTACGATCCAGATGACCAACAGCTTGCGGACCTCGGCTGGCTCGCACGAACGTTTCCTGGTGATCGAGGTATTCGGACGCTATGCTGGGTTCACCGCAATGCTGCCAACGATGGCGGGAGCGGCGAACCGCTGCGTCATCCCTGAACATAAATTCGACATTGAGCGGCTCGCGGAATTACTGGTGGCCGATCGCCGCAAGAACCCAAGCCGGTATTCGGTGGTGTTGGTTTCAGAAGGAGCGATGTTCGAAGGCGGAGAAATGGTGTTCGAACGCGACACCACGGATGCGTTCGGCCATAAGAAACTGGGCGGAGTCGGCGATCTGGTCTCTGAAAAACTGAAGGAGCTTTCGCCCAAATACAACAACGGCAAGACCGTAGACATCATCGCCCAGAAGCTGGGCTACCTCGTCCGGTGCGGCGATCCTGACGCGATTGACTCCATCGTACCGATGGCTTATGGCAATCTTGCTCTCGACTTGATCCTCCGCAAGGTCCACGGCAGGCTGGTTGTGCTGAAGAACGGCCGTTACGACAACATGGCGATCGACGTAGTGACCGCTTCAAAGAAAGTAGTCAATGTGAAGGATCTCTACAACACCGAACGTCTCCGGCCGCACTACAAGAGTTTCGAGATGAAACCACTCTTCATCATGACGAGCGAGACGGGATAGGCCCGATCAACTGCCTGGGCACAGGCGGCGCGGAGAAACTCTGGTCAATCACGGGGCTGGTCGACGGGAAGGTACAAACTGCGCCATCCTGCGCTCGGCCGGTACTTCGTGGTTTTTCATGCGGGCTGCCCCGTGTTGGTCGAACGGGGCGGACCTCAATTCGAGAAATGAAGCGCGGCATCTGGAGCCGGTTGTTGGCAAAGACCCTCTTCTTGATCCATCTCGACTGGCTGTTCCGGCACGCTGTCTCCGATACGGTGCTTCTGCCGCATTTCGATATACTTGTGCGGGTGACTTTATGAACAGAACACGCCACGTGCTCTGCTGGCTCTTCCTGCTCGCCGGTCCGGTAGGTTTCCTGTGCGCAACTCAAGCGCAATCGAACCAGCAAACGGCAGTCTCGCAGCTAAGCCCGGCAGCGGTACAAAAGATGCCCGTGATGGATGGCGGCGCCGGACCCTGCTCGCTCGAGCTTAGGGCAACCACAGCCGACGGCAAGCCTGTCTACGCCGCTACCATCAAAGTTCACATCGCCTATGGCTACGCCGGATTTCGCAGGCTCGACCTGGAAGCAGGCACGAATGCCGACGGCAAAGTGAAGTTCATTGGGCTTCCTTCTCGCGTGCATCGACCACCGCTGGAGTTTCAGGCTTCCAAAGACCAGTTGGTGGGCATGGTGACGTACGATCCAGACGAGGAGTGCCAAGCCAAACACGACCTCGTGTTGGACAAGCCGAAGCCGGCACCAAGCAATTAGCGGGGAGCAGCCAATACAGCGTTCAGGATCGCGAGAGTTGGATAGTGCTGGCACACCCTGGAACAAGCGTGTTAGTCGGCAGAAGGGCATGACGAGAATCGTCTTTTGTTCGAGGTGGTATGGCGTGGCTGCCGTCGCCCTTGCGCCCGTGCCGCACGCGTTCAAGGTTACAAAGCTTCACTGGGCAATTGCAACAGATATTCAATTCGACTGACAGAACTTCAAGACAAGGAACTACGAACGTTTATCCGCACTTCAAATGGACCTGACATCAACTATGTGCTGACGTATTCCGGCACTGCAGACACCGACCTGGCGAAGCGCAGAAACGCTTTCCTTGACCGTTACTTCCACGCGGCGAGCTTCTCCTCCGAGCCAGATCCGAAGCTGTCTCCTGACTTGATTGTGGTCCGCGAAAAGACACGTTTTGAGGTACATGGCGGTCAGACCTCAAGTCGGTAAGCAGCATGCAGCTCGTTCGACATCATGTGAAATACGTGTGGTCGACCACGTGCATTTTCAACCGACACTGTTCAATAGAGAACAGTCTTCGTGTTCATGCGCTGTCATAGTTCGGGTTGGGACTTCGCCTGATGGTCTGAGAACGACGACAAGTCCCCGAGGAAACGAAGAAATGTCCAAAGTAAATTCAGTTGTCGCGATATATCACACGCATACGGAAGCGGATCAAGCAGTGAAGGAGCTTCAGCGTGGCGGAGTCGACATGCACAAGCTATCGATCGTTGGGAAGGGCTACCACACAGATGAGCAGGTTGTGGGCTACTACAATACCGGCGACCGCATGAAGTATTGGGGCAAGATCGGCGCATTCTGGGGAGGCTTTTGGGGGCTTCTATTCGGTTCTGCTTTTTTCATGATCCCAGGTCTCGGCCCGATCTTAGCGGCGGGACCGGTAGTTGCGTGGATCGTAGGAGCGTTGGAAGGTGCAGTGGCGGTAGGAGGTTTGAGTGCTCTGGGAGCTGGCCTCTACAGCATGGGAATTCCTAAGGACAGCATTGTGAAGTACGAAACAGCGCTCAAGACGGATCAATTCGTGCTGATCGCCCATGGGACAGCTGCAGAGGTGGCGAAGGCGAAGGACATCATCGAAACCACCCATCCTGCCTTCTACACACTGCATGCAGCCGAAGCAGTAGCAGCATAGTAAAGGGAGACCTACGAGGCATGATTGCAGGGTCTCAAAGAGAGCCACCGACCAGCTTTCGGCTTCAAGTGGTCGGAAGAGTGAGCGCCCTCCAATCGGCGCCCGGAAACGTGCTAATAGATGGTGCGCTTGAGGTGTACTCAACGCGGCTCTCACGAATCGCGGGCCTCGTTGATGGGATAGGGCTGATTGATGAGATGAAGCCGGGCAACTTCAGACCTGTGAGCACTACCAGTGCCGCAGATTAAATTGGTGGAGGTCAATATGGCAAAAACGGCAGTTGGTTTGTTTGAGAATCCAGTCTTGGTCGACGAGGTCGTTCGCGATCTCGAGGCCAGCGGTTTCCCTCGACAGGACGTCCGTGTCTTGGGCGAGCCACGAGAGATGGCGGGTAGTGGAGTCATGAGTACCCCACACACTGATTTTGAAGTCGACTTGATTCGGGACCTTAGAGCGATAGGGGCTGCCGAAGCGGACGCGGAAGCTTACGTCCGGGGAGTGCGGCGTGGAGGAGTCATGGTTTTCGCAACGGGTTCGGGCGATAAGGCGGACACGGCTGCTCAGATCATGAACCACCATTGCGCTGTGGAGATCGAAGAACTCAGCACCTCGGTACCGAACCTCCCCAGCACGGTCGGCAATGACGTGGCTCCCGGGCGCAATAGCTCTGTCCAAGCCGGGAGGGTCCGCTCTGCGGGCGCCGGCGCCCGCCTGTTCGTGTGGTAGCTCTTTCACGAAAGACAAGCGTGATGAAAGTCGCGGCAGGGGGCAGAATTCGCGGCCAGTTGGCCCAGGAGAAGTATATGGCGGCCACATCGCAACCCGGAAAACCACAATCCGTACCAGTCGTCGAGGCCGACATACTCGACAGAATGAATGAAACCGATGCGTCGATCGCTCAGCGTGCCTATGAAATCTATGAGTCTCGCGGCAGCGGGCACGGCTCCGACCAGGACGATTGGTTCACAGCGGAACAAGAGGTTCTGCACCCGCTTGCGATCGAACGCTATGTGACCGACAGCGCCTTGCGATTGACTGCGCAAGTGCCGGGCTTTGCTGCGAAAGACTTGGAAGTGGCCATTGGGCATCGACGGGCCGTAATTTGCGGTGTCCACTTAGATCCGAATCATCCAGCAGACATTTGTCGTAAGCGCACAAAAGTCATGCGGATTGTCGAGATCCCCTTTGATGTCGATCCGGTATTGGCTAGGGCAACACTCCAGAGCGGAACGTTGCAGGTCGTATTGCCGCGCTCACGGTAAGCGAGTCTTTTCAGACAGTAAGCGCGCAACAATCCGTTTGACAAGCTGATGAAGACCTTGACGCAAAGGTCACCACGGCGCTTGACGAGAGGGTCATGAAAGTAGGTCCTTCTGCAGGAAAGCCAGCCGAAGTATCGATGCTGGTGAACGTACCCCGACTCGTCACGGCCTACTATACGGAGGTGCCTGACCCTTCAGTGCCGGAACAAAGGGTTGCGTTCGGCACCTCAGGACATCGTGGTTCCGCATTCCAAAAGGCTTTCAATGAAGGGCATATCCTCGCCATCAGTCAGGCCATTTGCCTCTACCGGGAGCGGAAGAAAATCGATGGCCCGCTGTTTCTCGGCATGGACACGCATGCCCTTTCCGTGCCGGCTCTTGCGAGCGCACTTGAGGTGCTGGCGGCCAACGGAGTGGAAGTCATGTTGGCGGAGGGCGATGAATACACTCCGACCCCTGCTATTTCTCACGCGATTCTCACATACAACCGCGGGCGCAAGACAGGACTCGCCGACGG
>Ga0116108_1000306_pt1 | contig 30352 bp, 19 predicted proteins | sample June2015DPH_6_15_FD_88970 | JGI IMG/M metagenome (GOLD analysis project Ga0116108, IMG submission 88970) | Peatland microbial communities from SPRUCE experiment site at the Marcell Experimental Forest, Minnesota, USA - June2015DPH_6_150 | ecosystem: Environmental > Terrestrial > Soil > Wetlands... | reverse complement strand
TCCGCCAAGGCAATAGCGCCATCAAAAGCCTGTCGGGGCGTTAAGCTTTTCGCATGGATAATCTAGGCCTCTTGAGCCCTCGCCCCTTGCGCATCATCCTACCCGGCGGCAGCGGCCAGGTAGGCCGCATGTTGGCGCGTTTCTTCCAGGAGCGCGGCCATCACGTCACGGTGCTCACCCGTGGGCCGTACACCGCGCCCTGGCAGACAGTGTATTGGGACGGAATCGAGCTCGGCCCGTGGGTTGAGACGCTTGAAGGCGCTGACGTCTGCATCCATCTCTCCGGCCGCAGCATCAACTGCCGCTACACTGCCCGCAACCGCCGCGAGCTTTACGATTCGCGCATCGGGCCAACGCTCCTGCTGCACCGGGCCTTCGCCATGCTGGCCAATCCGCCGCGCCTCTGGATGAACGCCTCATCGGCCACTATCTACCGGCACTCACTTGACCGGGCCATGGACGAAGCCACTGGCGAGCTGGGCGACAATGAGTGGATCTCGCGCCGCCGCCGCGCTCCTGCCAAGTGGAATTGGACCATCCAGCTCGTCAAGGACTGGGAGGCCGCCTTCTTCTCCGCTGAAACGCCGCGCACGCGCAGGATCGCGCTGCGCACCTCGCTCGTCTTTGGCCCTGAGCCGGGAAGTGTCTTCGCCGTACTCTCAAATCTCGTCCGCGCCGGCCTGGGCGGAACCCAAGGCAACGGCCGCCAATATGTTTCCTGGATTCACGAGTCCGACTTCGCCCGCGCCCTCGAATTCCTCATTGCGCATGAAGAAATCGACGGCCCAATCAATCTCGCCGCGCCCAATCCGCTGCCCAACCGTGAGTTTGTGGCCGCGCTGCGCGAGGCTTGGGAGATGCCCAATGGCCTGCCTGCGCCCGCGCCGCTCCTGGCCATCGGGATGTTCTTCCTGCGCACCGAGCCCGAACTGGTCCTCAAAAGCCGCCGCGTCGTGCCCGGCCGCCTCCTTCAATCCGGATTCCAGTTTGAGTTTCCCGATTGGCCCGAAGCCGCTGCCGACCTCGTCCGCCAATGGCGGGCCCGCGACGATCTCTGACCCGCGGACACTGATCTCTGAGCTCTGTTCTCTGATCTCTGCTACTTCGGCGTTATATCCGTCACCGGCAAATCCCAGTGCCCGAGCAGAATCTCGAATCGCCGCTGCTCTTCCTTCTTGTACGTCTCCTGGTCCGGCCAAAGCTCCCTGATAAACGCCGCTTCATCCGGGTTCGAGCTCGTCGCGACCGTCGAGTCTTTGTAGACGATCGTCACGCGGTAGTCCCAACGGCCGTCCTCGGTCGTGTGGTAGGCCGGCGACTCAATCTTCAGCGACAGAATCCGCCCCGTCGACTGAATCTTCTTGAGCAGCGGCCAATGGTTCTTCAGGAACAGGTCGAGGAACTCCTGCTGATGGCCCCATTGGCACTTGTAGTAGTACTCAATCGTGTACGGCTGACCGGCGCTCGACTGCGGCGGCGCGCCCTGCGCCCAAACCCGTCCCGCAAATCCCGCTGCAAACGCCAATCCCACCAGAGCGACAACAATCCTGCGCGTCCAATTAGTCATCATGCCTCCATGCGTGCGATGGAAGCATTGTAGCGTGCTGAACTTGCGCTGCCATCACGAAGAAGATTGTCATACAGGCGGTAATGGGGTGCTATGAGTGCGAATCCACGATGCCAGCTCTTGCTCCGCCATCGAGCCGTCTGCAACCGACAGCATCACCCTCACGGTCTCCCCATCGCTGGCAGTGAGCTTGTAGCCGTTCAATGGCAGGAACACGCCGGCCGCCACAACTAAGGCCGTGCGCTTGTTTCCGTCGATGAATGCGTGGTTGCGGGCAATGCCAACAGCGTAGGAAGCCGCAAGATCGGCGACATCCGGACTCCCGTATGCCGCGAGATTCTGTGGGCGGGCGAGGGCCGAAAGCAGCAAAGATTCATCTCGCAGCCCTTTCATGCCGCCATGCTCCGCGAGCTGCTCATCGTGAATTGCAAGAACCACTTCCTTTCCTACCCAGCGCCATTCCTCGTCGCTCACTTCGCGAGCTCCCTCAATACATCGCGCCGCTCTCGCATGAAGCTTCGCGCCAGCGACATCTGTTCCTCAAACGCTGGGTCATACGGAGTGATCCGAACGCCGTCCGGCGACTCAGTTAAAAACACTGAGTCGCCTTTCGCGACCTTCAAAATCGCCAGGGCTTCCTTGGGCAGCACGATTCCCGCGGAACTTCCCACCGTTGTCACCTTGAGCTTAATCATCGGCACCGATCCCCCATTCTTATCATTATAACATATGTAATACTGACGCAAATGGTTAGCATTCCGGTAAGCGAGTCCGCCGCCGGACACCTGAGACTCGTTCCCTCGGCACCTTGTTCCTTGGTCCCCTTGTTCCCTGTATCAAAAAAAACGGCCCCCGTTTCCACGGGGGCCAAGTTGCCTTGGTTCTCTCGCGTTGCGAGAGCTTGGTTGGCGGCCTAACGGCGGGGTGGCCGTTGGCGCAGGAGCAGAGCCTCGGGGGAGGAGTTGGCCGCTATGTTACGGCTGCTCTGCGCCAGCTGCGACGGGAGCGCTTTGGGGTGACGCTCCTGCCCGGGCCGCCAAACTGTTTTCCATCAACCGCAGATGCACGCTGCTGACCCGAATCCGTTCCGGCTTTTGGTCTTGATCGCCGGTTCCGGTTGAGGCCACCTCTGCTTCATTGCCGAGGGCCACGGAGTGCATGCGGTAGACGGGAATCTGATGTTCCGTCACAAGATAGCGCTTGACTGCTTCTGACAGGCGCTCGGAACTCTGTATGCCTGCGCTACCCGCCAGAGGCGAGTGCGCGTCCATTTCCAGGATGTAGCCTTCGCGCCCGGTAAGGCTTGAGGCTAGCCGATCCAAATCCTCCTTCGAATCCGAAGTCAGCGTCGGGTTCGACCCATGGAACTTGATCACAATGTCCGTCGCTTGGCTGTACTGATCGAGGCCGTTCACTGTGCTGTTGATCTGGTTCACGTGAGTCGACGCTGATTGGGCGGCGCTGTTGGCGTTCTCCGCCTGCGTGTTGGCAGCCATCGCCAACTGGTTCGCCGCATCGGCCGCGGACTGCGCCTTCCGGATTCCCGCCTGCGCCCGCGCATCCACGTCCTTGATGTACTGCGCGTTCTTGGCGTTCAGATCATCCAGTTCGCTGAGCCGGTCGTTAATCGGATCTGTCTGTCTCTTCACCCACTTCTTGCGGGCAAAGGGATAGATGCGGCCCCAGAAACCTTCCTTCGAGGCGCTCAACGGCTGTTCGGTCATCGGCATGGGGGAGGGCTGAGCTTGCGTGTTTGAAGAAGAGGCCGTGCTCTGTGTCGAAACCCCGGACGATGTGCCAGTTGACACCTGATCCTGGGCCCAAACGGGAATCGCGATCGCTGATGCCAACACAATCACTGCCAGATGGCGGGGAAACAATTTCACTTCATTCGCAGATTTCATCATCGGTTCAATCCCTCTTGGTTCGCGGCTATAAAGTCGCGCTCGCAGGTTGAGCCTGCTATCCGCTTGCCCTTAGTAAGAGCAATACCGGTGCCAAAAGTGGAGAGGGATTGGGAAAACACCTATCTAGTTGAAAATAAAGTCATTCGATGGGGCGGGTTCGGTGCGGAGTCGGTGCGTTTCGCGCCCTGTATACCCCTGTTTGCGGGTAAATTTTGCACGTTTGCGTAGTTTCTACTCTGCCCCCGAAATCCTCGCTCTACTTCGAGTCCACGTGCCCTACTTCGAGTCGACGTGAATGATCCGGATCTCTGGGAAAGCGCCATCCCAGTCCTGCGCAACTGTGTCGAACACCAATCGGAAGTCTGCGCTGTCGCCCGGCTTCAGGGGTGAGGCCGACACCGGCTCCACATCCACATAGGGTTGCCGCGTGCGAATGATCTTCAGCGGCTCGGTTTCGTTTTGCGCCACTTCGTGAGCCGGATCGCGAAAGAGCACCTGCACGGTGATCGCAGTCACCGTCCGGCTTCCTGTATTGCTGACCGACCCATCGACATAGGTCACTTTCCCGCCGGCAAGGTTCGCTGACTCGCTCATCTCGAGGTTGCTGATCGGCAGATTCCCCGCGTACGGGTCCAGGGCCGCGGAGATCGGCGTCGCTGCGGGCGCGCTCTTCCCGTGCTCAAAGATCAGCACCAGTCCCACCGCCACCGCCAGCACAATCGCCACAGCGATCGCTACCGGCAGCCAATTGCGCTCCTGCGCCTCGGCAGGACGAATGAGTTGTGGACCTGTGCTCACGAGCGCGATTGTACACCCGTTTTTGCCTGCCTCGCGGCCCTTCCACTCCTGCCTCGCGGCCCTTCCACTATCGACCGTGGCCGCACCTCGCACTTCCGTGCCGCCATTCCGGCGCGCACGGAGAGTTTTTCATTCAATCTACATTCTTCTTTGAATCCAGCGCATGTCTCTCGCGTCTAAGCTGACAAAAGAGATCTCAATGCCGGCAAGCCGGTGTTGGCGGGTCTCTTGAAGACTCAACCTCAAGACAAGGGAACCAGCAACGTGATCGCGCCGTAATCCTTATCGAATTGCATTTCAAAGGCAGGCCAGCCAATGCATCCCTCCCCAAGCCACGCATTCACCTCGCCACCCACCCGCATAAGCGACTCTGCGCAGCCCAGCCTGCTCGCCGAAAGGGCCTACCAGGGCCTCACCATCGCCGCCATGCTCGTGATTCTCTTGAGCCTTGTCGCGTTCTGGTAGTTTTCCCCGCGGAAGGGCGCCGACGCAAGAGGCTAGGAGCTAGAAGCTAGAAGCTAGAAGCTGCCTTCGTCACCCGAACCGCGCCCTCTTTACCGATTGCCGGAAGTCATCGCCCTGCATCTCCACGCGGACGCACATCTCGGCCAGCCGCGATCTCATCCGGTCGCCGATTCGGTCGCCCAGCGTGTCTTCAAGGACGGCGGCTTTGGCCCCGGTCCTGTCAAACTTTGCGCCTGCTCCTGCCGGCAAGTCCGGATAATTCGTTGTAATGATGGTGGTCTGGCGGTCGTTGTAGCGCGTGTTCAGGATCAGCGCCACCGTGTCCCACACCCACTCGTTGGGCTTTTGCGCGCCCAGGTCGTCCAGCACCAGCACCTCGGCGGCAAATACCGGCTTCAGCAGCTCAAGCTCCGTCGTCCGCACCTCGGAGTTATAGCTGTTCTGGATGCTCTTCAGCAGTTCCCGATAGTCGCAGAACAGCCCCTTCACTCCACGTTCCTGGATCAGGCGCCGCAGAATGCCGGCCGCCAGGTGAGTCTTACCCAAACCCGCTGAGCCGACAAAGAGCAGCCCGCGTCCCGCCGTGTCAACAGGATAGGTCTCCGCGAATTTCCGCGCCTTCTGAAGCGCCCTGCCCAGCGAGGGGTCAGCGCCGGGATAGGAGGGATCGAAGGCGTCCAGCGTGCAATCCTTGTACCGCGCCGGAATCTGCGCCGCCTGGATCCTTCGCTGTTCCCGCTCCGCCGCCTGGCACTCGCATGGGCGGCTCACCCAGTGCCCGGCCGCATCCATCACCCGAACCAGGCCCACCCCATCGCAAATCGCGCATTCCGTCATATCGTTTTTCCAGCCTAGCGCACTCAGCTTCTCGCGCACCCGGTGCACACCCCGTGCCCGAATGTGGAAAATGCGCGCCTTTGATCGCACAAAACGCAATAATCAATGAGTTGTCATCCTGAGCGACGATTCGCGTTAGCGAGACGGAGTCGAAGGATCTGCGGTTGCTCCTTCAACGAGGGATTGTTCAGCGCAGTCGCGTCAGTCGCACACCAACGCTGCATCCGGGAACTCTGCCTCTTCTGAATCTTCCGGCCCCGCCGATTCGCCCGCCGCAGTCCGCGCCGCAAAGAAGCGCTCCACCTCGCCCAGCACGTCCGGCCCCGTTCGCGCCTGGTAAATTGCTGCGCGCAGCTTGGCGCCGCCCGGCACACCGTGCGTAAACCACGTGGCAAATTGCTTCATCTTTCCCACCGGATCGCCCATCCTCGCGTCGCGCGGCAGATCTTTGGTCGCTTCGGCCTCTGCCAGCAGCATCTCGAAGTAGGCGCGAATCATTCTATATCGATCCTGATTCATCGGCCGCTCGTAGCTGCCCATCGCCGTGTACTGCGCAATCTGCCTGAAGATCCACGGATTCGCCGGCGCCGCCCGCCCGATCATCACCGCGTCACAGCCGGTTTGAGCCACCATCGCAGCCGCGTCCTCCGGCGTACGGATATCGCCGTTGCCCATTACCGGAATCCCCACCGCCCGCTTCACTTCGGCAATCCAATGCCATTGCGCCTGCCCGCTGTAGCCCTGTTCGCGCGTCCGCGCATGCAGCGCCAGGCCGTTCAGCCCCTCGGCCTCGGCCATCCGCGCCAGCTCCACGCACACAATCTGCTCGTCGTTCCAGCCCATGCGGAACTTCACCGTGAAGGGAATCGTCACTGCCTTGCGGATCGCCCGGAAAATCTCGCCGATCTTCGGCAGATCGCGCAACAAACCCGACCCTCCGTTCGACCCCACCACGCGCTTCGCCGGGCAGCCCAGATTCAAATCCACCGTGTCGAAGCCTGTCTCTTGCACAATGCGTGCCGCTTCCGCCAGTGTCTCGGGATTCGAACCGAACAGTTGCGCTCCGATCGGATGCTCATCGTCGTAGAACGTCAGATACCGCCGCCGCTTCGTCTCCCGCATCCGCGCCAGCCCATCCGCAGACGTGAACTCGGTCATGATGAGCCCGCACCCCGACTCCACATTGCTGATCGCAGCATCGATTTGCGACTCGTCGACAGAATTAGGTGCGGGTGTGGGTGCCCCTGGTCTCGAATTTGAGACCTGGGATTGCGGGTGTTCCACCGTCGCGGCGTCTTTGTCTTTGTGGCTAGGGTGGGATTCAGCTGCTCCAGAGGCCGAAAACAAACTCGCATGCCGGATGAATCGCCGGAACACCGTGTCCGTCACGCCTGCCATTGGCGCCAGAACTGTCGCCGGCCGCACAACCACCGCGCCCAGCCGTACCTCCGCCGGAACCCGCGCCTCCGCAGGCATCGCGTGTTCTACCGGGTTGTCCCAGTTCTTCTTCACCGTGAATCCGCGGCGTGGCATTTCGTTGAGCTCCTCGTCATCGGCAGCGAGCGGCGACTTCCTCCAAACAAACGTGAGCCTCCGCCGCAGCGGAGGCTCACTGGTCCAACTCCTTGCCTCGGCTTACTTCGCCGCGTCCGCCGCGATTGCCTTGTCGCTCTTCGCGTACTTCCGCCGGAACCGCTCCACGCGTCCCGCCGTGTCGACCAACCGTTGTTTGCCTGTAAAGAACGGGTGGCAAACCGAGCAAATTTCCACGTGAATGTCGCCCTTGTGGGTCGACCGCGTCTCAAAGCTGTTTCCGCAGGCGCACATCACCCGCACCGCGGCGTAATTGGGATGAATCTTTTCCTTGGGCATCTAAAAACAGACCTTTCCTATAATTCTTCTCTTTCAATATTGTAGGGGGATTTGCCCGCTTGCGCAATTCCGGGGCAGGGAACTGCATTAGTGAAAATCCCTCGACCCCACCTCCACTCGCGTAACCTCCAGCGGCACTATTCGCTGTGCCTTCACATGAATCACGCCCTCCTGGTTCTGCACCGGCCCCTCGATGCGCAGGAATCGGTTCCGCGTCACCACCAGCCGGTCGCGCTCAAACACATCCGGCGTCAGAATCACGTTGGCGATTCCCGTCTCGTCCTCGAGCGACAAAAACACAAATCCCTTGGCCGTGCCCGGCCGCTGCCGCGCAATCACGCATCCGGCAATCGCAACGCGCCTGCCGCTCCTCAACGCCTCCAGATCCCTCGCCGAAAAAATCCCCTCCGCACGCAGCGCCGCGCGGTGATACGCCATGGGATGCGGTCCTGTCGTCAGTCCCGTCCCCGCATAATCCGCCGCCAGCCGCTCCTCCGTCGTCATCTGCCTCAACGGCATTGCGGCCCTACCGCCGGAATTTTTCTCACCCCGCGCTGACGCCCCGCCCAACTCCTTTTCGTCTCGCGCCGCATTTCGCTCACGCCCACTCTCCGCTTCCGCTCCGCGCAGCAATGGACCCACCGGCCTTCCCGCCCACTCCACCTGCCACAGCGCATCACGCCTGTGCTCCACTTCGCCCAGCGCATTCAGCGCTCCAATCTGCGCCAGCGCCACCAGCTCTTTGCGATTCAGCTCCGGCACGCGCCGCGTCAGATCGTCCACGCTCGCGAATCCTCCCGCGCCGCGCGCCGCCATCAGCGCCTCTGCCGAGCTCTGCCGTAATCCCTTCGCGTAATTCATCCCCAGCCGCAGCGAGACCGACCCATTCTCTTCCTTCTCCAAACTGCACAGCCACTCCGACCGCTGCACGTCGATCGGCCTCACCCGCAGCCCGTGCCGCTGCGCATCCTTCACCAGCACCGCCGGCGAATAGAACCCCATCGGCTGGTTATTCAGCAACCCGCACGTGAACGCCGCCAGAAAATGCACCTTCAGATACGCCGACGCATACGCGATCAGCGCGAAGCTCGCCGCGTGGCTCTCGGGAAATCCGTACATGGCAAACGACGAAATTCCCTGCACGATGTTTTCCTGCGCCGCCGCATCCACGCCGTTGCGCGTCATCCCCGTGCGCAGCCGTCCTTCCAGGTCCTTCATCCGCTGCATCGACCGCCGCATGCCCACCGCGCGCCGCAGTTCTTCAGCCTCCGCGCCCGTAAAGCTCGCGACCGTCATTGCCATGCGCAGCAGTTGCTCCTGAAACAGCGGCACGCCCAGCGTCCGCTTCAGCACCGGCTCCAGCAGCGGGTGCGGATACGTCACTTCCTCCTTGCCCTGCCTGCGCCGCATATATGGGTGCATCATCTTGCCCACAATCGGTCCCGGCCGGATGATCGCCACTTGCACAACAAGATCGTAAAAACGCACCGGCGCGTTATGCGGAATCGACGCCATCTGCGCGCGGCTCTCCACTTGGAACATTCCCACCGTGTCCGCCTTGCACAACGTCTCGTACACCAGCGGATCTTCGGGCAGCAGCGCCAAATCCACCTGCTTTCCGTAGTGCCGCGGGATCATCTCGATCGTGTCCTTGACCGCGGCCAGCATTCCCAGCCCGAGCAGGTCCACTTTGATCAGCCCCATGTCCGCGCAGTCTTCCTTGTCCCACTGGATCACCGTGCGCCCCGGCATCGACGCGCGCTCAATCGGAACGACACGATTCAAAAGCCCCGCGCAAATCACCATGCCGCCCGAATGCTGCCCCAGGTGCCGCGGCAGATTCTTCATGCGCAGGCACAGGTCCAGATAGCGCGCAATCCGCGGATGCTGCACGTCGAAGCCCGCCTGCGCAAAATGCTTCTCCATCGTGTCGTTCGGGCCGCGCCACTCCCAGTGGCCCATCAACCCTGACAGCCGCGCCGACTGCTCCTCCTCGAATCCCAGCGCCTTGCCCACCTCGCGCGCCGATGACCGCCCGTGATACGTGATCACATTCGCCGTCATCGCCGCGCCCAGCCCGCCGTAACGCTCGTACACATACTGGATCACCTGCTCGCGCTCGTCGCCCGATGCCAGGTCGAGATCGATGTCCGGCCACTCGCCGCGATTCTCGCTCAGGAATCGCTCGAACAAAAGCTCCATCCCCACCGGATCCACCGCCGTAATCTCCAGCGCATAACACACCGCAGAATTCGCCGCCGACCCGCGTCCCTGCACCAGAAATCCGCGCCACTGGCAGTAGCGAATAATGTCCCACACGATCAGAAAGTACCCGGCAAACCCCAGCTTCGCGATCAGCGCCAGCTCGTGCCGCACCTGCGCCCGCGCCTTCGCGAGCAAATGCCGCTTCGCCGGAGATCCGTACCGCTTGCGCACGCCCTCTTCCACGCGCTTGGCCAGAAAGCTGTCCATCGTCTCGCCCTCTGGCATCGGGTAATGCGGAAATTCGTAGCCCAGATTTGCGAGCGTGAATTCCAGCCTGTCGCTCACAATGCGCGTGTTGGCAATCGCCTCGGGAATGTCGCGGAACAGCGCCGCCATCTCGCGCGCCGTGCGCAAGTGCCGCGCATCGTTGCGTGCGAGCAGCCGCCCCGCCTGGTCGAGCGTCGTGTGATGGCGAATCGCCGTGAACACGTCGAGCATCTCGCGGTCCTTCTCTTCCGCATAGCGCACGCCGTTGGTCGCAATCACCGGCAGGCCCAGGCTCTCTGCAATTCTGAGAAGAGCCTGGTTGCGGCACTCCTCTTCGCGCTCCTGGTACCGCTGCAATTCGAGATACAAATTGCCGCGTCCGTAAATCGCCGTCAGCCGCTCGGCCGTCTTCCGCGCCTCGCATTCTCCGCCGCGCGCGAGCGCCGCCGCCAGCGGACCTTCCTCACCGCCCGTCAGGCAAATCAGTCCGGCCGAAAATTCCTCCAGGTCCTCAACCGTTGCCGCGCCCTCGGCCTTCGTCGCCTCCCTCATCTTGAAACGCGTAATCAGTTGGCACAGGTTCTGGTAGCCCACCTGCGACGCGCACAACAGCACCACCCGTGCCGGCTCCTCGGGAAACTGGTGCGGCAGCCATTCCGGCGGCGTCGCGCGGCTGCCCAGCGATGACACGGCAATCTCCGCGCCAATGTGCGCCTTCACGCGGCACGGTTGCGCCGCCGTATGAAAGCGCGCCGCGCCGTACACGCCGTTCCGGTCGGCCAGCGCCATCGCCGGCATCTCCAGCTCCACTGCGCGCTGGATCAACTGCTCTGGCAGCGTCGCTCCGGCAAGAAAGCTGAATGCGCTCGTCGCGTGCAGCTCGATGTATTCGCCGTCTCGCGCCAACGCCGCGGCACGCGCCGTCGTACCTGCGCACGGCTCCCCCGCAGCCGCAGGCCTGTACGCATCGTTCGGATGGCAAACTGGTGTCCCGGGCGAACGTGTATTCGGCACCGAGTGCGTATTCGGAATATCGATGCTTTGGTCAGTCGTAAAACGCCTCCAGCCGCCACGCATTCCGCGCCCGATCGCGCGTCAGCAGGCACGCGATCGTCGCGCCACCGCCACAGCTGGAAAAAGTTGCTGAATCGCACATATTGAAATGGCTCTGCTTTAAAACTTGCTGACGAGCCTGATCATCGGCGAGTTTTGTATCAGGGCACGGCTTTAGCCGTGCCGTATGATCAGCCAAATAGGTTGGGGCTTTAGCCCCTGAGGGAAGCTTTTCTGAGCGCACCGCCAGCACATCCCACTCCTCCGCGTCCCACGCCTCCATCGCCCACCAGCAACCGCTCGTCCTCCACGGCCCATACGCCGCCGCAATCTCGTAAGAATTTTCCTGGTCGCGAAAAACCGCCGGCTTCGCCGCGCACACCGTCACCCGCACCGACCGCGCCGGCCTCACCCGCCGCAGCGCCATCCGTGGCGTCGCCTCCATCTCCGCTTCGCCACGATTATGGGTGCCCCAGGTCCGGGGTCCCCACGGACTGGTCTTCGTCCGTGGGGTGGAGGTCCCGACTTTGGGATCTGGGATAGCAAACCCCTCCATCCGGAATCCGCCCGCGCGATGCGTATCCTCAAGCACCGGCGACCCCACGCGCTCCTCGCCCACCATCGCCCGCAACCGCGCCAGCGTCACATCCAGCCGCGAGGGCTCGGGCGTCTGCGGCGCAAACAATCCCAGTTGCACCTTGCTCTGCGCTCCCGCCTCCGCCCGGAGCGTGAGCCGCACCACCGCCGCCTGCGGCGGATGCGTTCCAATCTCCAGTTGCAGCAGCTTGAGCAGAAATTTCCGGTCGATCGTCGGCACCGCCGGCCGGATCGCGCAACCATGCGTCCCTCCGCCCTCCAGTCCCATCTCGGCCGTCAGCGAGCGCAGCGCCAGCGCTCGTCCCGCAGCTCGCGTCACCAGGCAATCGATCATCCGTGCGCCCACAAAGAGCAGGGAATCGATCTGCTCCACCGGTGTCTCGAACTCGCAAAATTCCTTGAGCGCAAACTCCGCCTCGATCGGTTCGAACGTGTGCTCCGCCTCGCCGTGCGCCAGCGCCCGCCAACGTCGCGCCTGCGGCCCCATCCGCGCCACCAGCTCCGACTCCGGCAGCGCAGCCAACTCACCCAGCGTGCCAATGCCCCACAGCGCAAAGGTCGCCGCGTACTCTTCGTCCAGTCCCAATGCCGCAATTGGCAGCTTCGCAAGTGCCTCCGCCTCCGCGCCTTCGGCAATCACGGCGATCCCGCGCATGCTCGCAGCCTTCATCCGCGCTGCATGGTAGTTCGCGCTCACCGCAATAGCCGCGCGAAACCCAGCCGCGGCCAACTCCTCCCTCAGCCGTTCCGCCAACTGTGCCGGCGGCCCAAACAGCCGCTCCGTGCCTGCAATGTCCAGCACAAACGCGCACGCCGTTCCGCCACCTGCCCCAAGCGTGCTCGCCTCATTCAAGCCCGCGCCGCCGCCCACCTCCTCAATCCGCGGAGAAAACTTCGCCGCGCACTCCCGCATCACCGCCCGCGCCGCCGCCTCGCACTCCGCCGAGCGCTTCAGCAGCCGTAGCCCGGGGCCCCCAACGACAGGTCCTCGTCGTTGGGGTGATAGCCCGCCCATGCTCTCCGCTTCGAGCCGCGTCATCCCCGCCGCCGCGCCCCTCCGCTCGGCCAGCCGATTCAGTGAGCAGACCCACTCTTCGGACGCGCGCCCATCCAGCACCACCACCGGCTCCGTCTGCCAATCGGTCCGCAGCCGCAGCAGTGCCTGCGTGGGAAACTCCGCCGCCCATGCGCATGCAAAAAGCTTGCCATTCATTCAAGCCTCCCCGCGTCGGTGTCCCACCCCGCGTTTGCCTGCCAGGTCGCCATCGACGGCTTTCGCGTCGTAATGTCAATGGGAGCCTGCCGCTCTCTCTCGCGCCGCACCGCAAACTCGAAGCCCCGCAGCACCGTTCCGCCCGCTGGCTCCGCGTTCCGCGCCGAGCACTCCAGCACCACCGCTGCAGCCGACTTTGCATCCCCCCGCGCCCCTACAACAACCAGGCTGCACTGCGTCCGCTCCGCCGCCTGCCTGTATCGGAACCACGTCGCCAGCGGAATGCGGCTCGCTTGCTCCGGCGCCGTATCGCCCAGGTCCAGCACAATCGCCGCAAATCCTCCGGCCTGCAGCAGCAGGTCCGTCGCCCGCAGCCCCTGGTCCAATCGCGCCCAGTTTGGACTCACCCACCGTGTGGTTGCCCCACACTTTCGCGCCGTCTGATCGCGCGAAGGGTGGGATCTAGCTCCCTCGCTCCCTCGCTCCCTACCGGGGCCCCCAGCGGGCGATTTGTGCCCGATGGGGTGGCTTGCCCCACACAGCATCCACAGCAGTTGCTTCAGCCGCACCCCATTCGCCGCGGCCGACTCAGGATCGAACGCGTCCGATACGTCGACCCACGCGCATGCCCGCTCCTCCGCCGTCCTCTGCGCCACAAACTGGAGCGCCAGGCTCGTCCGCCCCGACGACGCGGCTCCTGTCAGCTCACTGATCGCCCCCACCGGCAGCCCGCCATGCAGCAGCTCGTCGACCGTCGCAATTCCCGTCGTCGCAACCTCGTGCATCGTGCGCGGCGCAGGCGTCAGCGCCGCGGGAAACTTGCGTTCCAGCGCGTGCTCGATCTCCAAACGAAGTGCGGCGGCAGTAGGCATACGATTCGAGGCGTTTCTAGTTATTCGCCTTTTGTTCGCCTAATGTACCGCCAAAATACCCCACCTGTCAAAGTACAAATCCACAGATTTTTCCAATGATTTTGGCCGCTGAAGTGCTGACCTGCTAACTCGCTGACTCGCTAACTCGCTGCTTTGGAACGCTTTCCCACCAGCTCCGCCCTCGCCGCCAGCCCAATCGCCATGGCCATCACCCGGTCGTCGTGCGTCCCGGCCTGCGCCCCGCTGCTCCCATTCGCCTGCCGCACAAAGCTCCGGCATTCCCCCAGCAGCCGCTGGCTCTGGAACCGCTCCGGCTCCTCCACCAGTGCCGCATTCAGCCATCCCAGCATTGCCGGTCGGCTCACGCTTGTCGTCAGCCAACCCGCCTGCCCACCCTGCCGGTAAATTCGCCCATACTTGCACGCCGTCTCCGCCAGCGCCAGCACGCCGCTCCCGTGGTTATTCCGCTCCACCACTAGCCACGCGCCGTTGTATTCCGTCGCCAGCTCGGTCACAAACCGCGCCAGTTCCAGCCCGCCCAGGTGCCCGGCAAACTCTGCGCACTGCAAGCCCGTCTCGATCTCCAGCACCTCGGCCGCGGAGTAGTCGCCTTCGCTCCCGCCTCCCGCCGGATCCACCGCCACCACATACTCCCTGCCCTTAACCGGCGGCAGCCAGATCTCCAGCTCCCCATTCCATCTCCGCTTCACCGGCTCGGGAACCGTCTTCATCCGCGCCTCCACCGCCGCCAGCTCAAACACGCTCTCGCCACTCGCCAAAAAGCAGCTGTCCTCGTCTTCGGCAAACTCCTGTCGCGCCAGCCCGCGAAAATCCGCGCGAATCTGTCGCCGGTACCCGATCTGTTTCAGATCGAGCCCTCGCTCCGCCATCAGCGCCCGCTCTTCCTCGGTCAGGCTCGCCTCGGCCACGGCCCTTGCCCGGTAACGCGGCTCCATCCACCACGGAAAAAAGTGCCGCACCATCCCCGTCTCATTGGCCTTCAGCCACTCTTCGTGGAAGCACCCTCCCACTCCCATTGGCGTCGACTCCAGCACCATCTCTGCTCCCGGCGCCAGCGCCGCGCGCAGTCCCGCCAGAATCTCCGCTGCATCCCCGGGCCAGCGCGCAATCTCCGAGCAGTGCAGGTTCTGCACCGTCAATCCCCGCCCCGCGTTCCGGTCAGCCGCGCTCACTACGCGATACTGCGCATCGATCCGCGGAAACACGATCTGCCGCACATTCGACCGTGCCGTCCTCAGCGCCCCCCTGCGCACCCTGTCCGGCAGCCAATCCACAAACCGGTGCACGATGCGGAAAATGTCCTCCGCCGCTTCCTGCGTGTGCGCCACTTCCAGCGTCAGCGTTCCCGGCTGCGTGATTGTCTTCAGAAAGAACCGCGCAGCCACCCACGTCGTCAGCCCCATCTGCCGCGCCTTCAGCACAATATTCCGCTGCCCGCGTTTCTGCTCAAACGCCTGCTGCACGGCATTGGCCTTCAGATTTGTCGGCTTTCCGTCGCGCGTCCTCACCACCAGCAACGCTTCCGCCAGAGCCATCGCCACAGTGATTCCGCCATTAGGAACCGACGGCCCGTCCAGATTCTTTCCGAGTATCTCCAACTGCTCTCTGTCCAGGTTCCTCAAGATCTCCTTCATCGAAGGAATCCCGGCCGCGCCTTCCACATCCACTTCCGCCACCTGTCCCTCCTGCTCGTCCGGCATTCGTGCGCACACTCGCAGGCTTGGCGCGCGACTGCCCAGGTCGCGCGCCAAGCGAAGGCGCAACTCCGCCCCCGAGCCGCACCTCCCATCTCGATCCATCAATGTGGGTTATCTTTGTTACGTGCGCCGCACCCTCGCCGCCGCGTTGTCGCGCTCAGGGCGCCATCGTCCCTCTCGCACTTCGGCCCCTAGCCCCTAAGCCCCTCAGTCTCACAGTCCCTAAGTCCTACGTCCCGAGTCCCTACGTCCCGAGTCCCTACGTCCATCGTTCCCTTGGTCCCTTGGTCCCTTGTTCCCTGTCTTCCTAGTACCCGCCGCACCAGTACTTGATCGTGTAGGCCGTCGATGCCGTCAGCGCCGCGTTCGCTGTAATCGTGATTGCCGTCGTGCTCTCCGTCCACGTGTTGCTGGTGATCATTCCCGTCGCGCTCAGCGTGCTCACAATGCAGTTGGCCTGGTTCGAGTGCGTGTTCGGGAAGTTCAGCGTCGCCAGTGTTCCCGTCGTCGGACTCGTCCCCGTCGTCAGTGTCACCGTCCCGCTCACTCCGTCGCACAGGTGGCTGGTCGCGCACGCAATGGTCGGGCTCGATCCAGCTGCCGCGCCCGCTGCCACGCCCATCGTCCCCGTCCCCATGATGAATTTGCCTTGCAGAAATCCCGTCGCCGTCGTGTTCCCGCTGCCCGTCACCTGAAGTGCGGCAGTCGAAGAATTCGACCCGCCCTCATACACAATGAACCCGCCCGTCCCCGATCCGTTCGTGTTGTTGATCACCACCGCGTTCGCGCCGGCTCCTCCGTTAATCGTTGTATTCGCATTCGCCGGAAGAATTATCCGGTCCAGAGAATTCACTGCATCGGTCACCCGCAGGTAGTTGGTCGCGTCTTTGCGCAGTTGCCACTCCGCGGTGTCCGAATAGTTGTTGAACTGCACGGCTCCGATCTGGTCCGCGCTCGTTCCCGGCTGAATCGCCAGTGTCTGATTCGAGTTCGCTCCGTTTTGCAACGTCGCGTTGCCCTGCAGGTTCGTCACTCCACTCACGCTCAGCGTTCCGCTCACCGTGGGCGCAGACAGCGTCGGGCTCGTCGCCAGTACCACGCTGCCGCTTCCCGTCGTCGCCGCGCTCACCGGCTGCCCGCTCGCATTCGTTCCCAGCACGCTCGCCGAAGTCGGCACCGCTCCGCCATTGATCTGGGTAACGATGGGGTTCGGATAGCTCCCCCCAAGATCGCCGCCAGCCGCGCCGCTCGGAGCTAGCCCCGAAGGCGTGCCCGAGATCTGTGAGTACGCCACCTGCGCGCACGATGGACCCGCGGTCGTGTCTCCCGTCTCGTATTGGCCCGTGGGGCAAGAGCTTGTCCCGGCCTTTGCGGTCACGCTCGAAAGCGACACTCCGCTATCTTGCTCTTGGCCGGAGGTGCCGGTGTAAGTAACCAGGTCGCCGGAGGCGGAAGTTGCTGGGCCCGTGGGCACCGCCGCGCCGCTGCCCGTTGTATTGATCGGCGTAGAGCTGAGCACCGGCTGTTGGCCGTTGTAATCGTGTTGGTAAGGCCGAACGGCCACCCAAGCGACCTTCTGATCTGCATTTACGGTTGAGAATAAGAACTGAAGGTCCTGCCCTGAAGAGGCTGAAAAGTCCACTGGAACAGAAACAACGTTGTAGCTCGATGGGGAGCAGGTCTGGCTATTTGATCCCAAAGTGCTTCCGGCCTTAATGGTGAGAGTGAAGGAAGCCGATGTAGGGCATTCGACTGCGGCGTATACCGTCGCCTTTGTCAGCGGAACTTGCGTGCCGACAACAGCAACTCCTCCCGCAGTCTGCGTCATCAGGTTGTAGAACTTATAGACGTAGGTATTGCCCCACAGGAAATACTTGCCAAACAGGGCGGTCGAATCGAGATGAACTTTTGCAGGATCGGTCAACTGATCTTCAGCAAAGTCTTCCGGCGTGAACAGAAGATCGTTGTCGTTGGGGTATATGGCCGTGACGTTGCCACCACGAATGAAGTCCGAGGTCTGAACGCCCGCTAGTTGCTGTAAGATTTGCTTCGCGCCTTGAGCCAATCCCTTTCTGCTCGCAGATAGTCCATAAGCAGCGATGTAGCCATTGATGCTGGTCAAGTTTCCGATGCCGTTATTTACGACCGTCATAGCACCGGAATCGGCATGACTTTCGCCGAAGTCCATCTTGTTCCGCGATCCATTAAGCTGCACTGTACCTGTAACGAAGCAGTTATCGCAGATAGAGCCAGACGCATCCCAGATGAGGCCGTTAGTATCAGGCGATGTCGTTTGCAGGCTAGAATCAAGGATATGGTTTCCTTGTCCTTCAATCCTCCAACCGGGCGGATTACTTCCGGCAAACTCGCTTTCCTGTCCTTCGATATACCATCCGCCAGGACCGTCGCCGTCAGCGGTCCATGACCACAGAATCTGCGGTCCCCATCCAGCCGTGCCGTACCATTCATTGCCGGTGAGCCGACCGCCTCCTCCGCCATAGGCAATAAACGGATAGTTGCCAAGGATTTGCCCTCCCTCCCAAGTCAAGTAGTCCTGCACGCCAGGGGATACTCCAGGATCAAGTTCGGAAGGAACAAAAGCAGCACCAAAATCCGGCCCCCAAATGTGAGGATTTATCACACGGAGAAAGTAAGGTCCATAGCAGCCTTGAAAGAAAAGCCCAGCGCTGTAGTTCAGGCCACCGGTGGTGTTTATGATGTGCACATTAGTCAAAACGTCGTTGTAGTTCTGCGGATTCCCGCTCATGGTCCAATGGGCACTATTTTCATCTTTGCAATCGAATGCAATCGCAGCATTCCCGATGGTTTGCGTAACTGGCAGCCCCATGACGGAGATGTAGACTGCTGCGCTTGAAACAGTTGTTGATGCAGCAGCAGATAAAGTTACCGTAGCGAGCGGACCGGAAGCTCCTGAAACCGTTTGTGGAACCGCAATCGGCGGCGTAAGTGAGGCAACGGTAGTGACAAGATTAGAGCCACCCGCTCCAGCCCCGTTGACCTGAATGGCCTGTCCCACATCGCCGGGGACGAAATAGCCGGTTGGACACGTAATGACGGCACTGCCTAGTGTCATCGAGCATCCAGAGGTCCAGCGTCCAGGCCAGCGATGCGGGAAACTTGCAGAGGCGTTTACTGAATCGTCAACTTGAAACGTAATGTCCGAAATGTTCCATGTGATGCGCGGAGCCGCTGTTGTTACTGTCGTCGGGTCGGGCGCTTCAAAGATGTCTTCACCTGGCTGGCCTTTGATCGTGACCCCGGCCGTGCCAGCTTGGCCTTCAAATCCTGCCGGGGGCTGGCCGATCATCGAAAGTCCGTACCAAGGAAGCGTGCTGGTCAGATAGCAGCCGCCCGGAGGCACCGGAAAGTATAGGACTGCCGGGGGAGTCGTTGCATCGGCCGCGTTTTCCGCTGCAAGAATCGCGTTGTGGTCATCCGTTGAGCAGCTGCCCGTGGCGTTGTACGGAGGGGCCATCACGTTGATTTGCGAGTTGACGCTGGCATTGATGGAGGGCCCGGTCAGTCGGCTTGCAAAAGTCTGTGGGGTTGTCGCTGAAGCGGAAAGAGCGCCCAGGTTCGCCAGCGCGCCGCTCGCGCTCGTTGCTCCCGTCCCTCCCGACGCAAGTGGAACTGCATTCATGCCGCCGATCGCCGTGCCATTCGTCGTGTAGTACGCAATCTGTCCCGAGCTTGCTGAATTGATGGTCCCGTTCACGCCGCCGGATCCTGATCCATTCCCGCAGGGTGATCCGGTATTCGTGATATATCCCGAGTTATCGATCTGCAGGCAAAAGTCCCCCGACGAAGCTGCCAGTCCGGGAAACTTAATCGCATTCGGCGCCACAAATGCGGCGTCGAGGCTCGAACTCGATCCTGAATAGATATCCGTCTCCGCTCCCGAGCCGCCTTCATAATTCAATCGGATGTGTCCCGTCGAGTTACTCGCGTCTATGTACGTATCGCCGCTGTTTGTGTTTTGATAGGCCTTGAAGCTGTCTAACCCTCCGGTTGCCGAGTTAAGCGCCCAGTTATTGCTCGCGTCCTTCACCAGGTACCACTGGCTGGCCCCGTTCCAGTCCTTGTAAGTAAACGATCCTTTCTGGCTCGTTGAAAGTCCTGGCCACAGGTAGTAATCCACTTCGGCATCGGCACTGTTGCGTAGCGACAGCGTTCCCGCCGATTGCGTCGTCCCGCCGACCAGAAGATTTCCCACAAACTGTGCATCTCCGGCCTTGTCGACCGTGGCCACTGCTGCCGGTGAAGTGCCGCCGCTGGCAAACGTCACTCCGCCCGTGCCGGAATTCGTCGAGCAATTGAAGCACACAGTGCCCGTACCCGCGGCGTTTAGCGCCGTTTGATTGTTGGTGCTGCTCTGTCCGGAATTCCACTGCTGGATCTGCAGCCGGTACACATTGTTCAGCAGGTCTTGCATCTGATAGAGCTGCTGGCCGCCCGTCGCGTCGCTGAATCCATAGAGCCAGCGGTAGCCATAGTCGGTCTGGATCTCGTTCAGCAGCCCGCGCTCGTTCCCCGCCCCAATTCCCAACCGGAAGTGATTGGTCAGAGTCGCGTCCTGCTGGCTCATGTACCAGTCACCATTCAATGCGTTGAAACTCCTGTGAAACGTATCGAGGAAGCTGTTGCGCGTTCCGTTGTCGGTCAGCTTTCCGGTGAACATCGTGCCGCCCGTGATCCAGTTGTTGTAAGCGCTCCCCGCATCCGCCACCACCTGGTTCGTCGAGTTCTCGTTCCGCAGCCCCACAATTGTGTTGTTCTGCGCGTTCGGTCCTAAGTGCAGCGCTGTCGAGCATCCCTCTACATCTCCTCCGGTAAACGTGTTTCCGTCGCCCTGTTGTAAGTTGATCCCGTAAGTGCCGCTGATCGGATTCCCGCCGCTCGTCGGGCAATCGATGTGCAGCCGCACAAATGTGCTTGCATTTGCCCAATCCGTCGTCGCGGGAGTTGTAACTTGGTGCCCGATCGTATTCACAGCCGTCCCAAATCCGCTGAACTCGTTATCCAGGTACGTGCCACCGGTATAATTTCCGGTCCCGTCCAAAGTCATTCCAGTCTGGTTCGAGTTACCAAGGAAATACAAGCTTTCTAAGTCCATCTCCTGCGTCCGGTACGCTGCTAATCCCTGTGCCGTCGCGCTTGTAGCTCCCGTTGTGTTGATCACTACGTCGTCCATGTGGAAGCCCGGCGTATCCGTCGCATACGTCGCGTCGCCCACCTGCACCATCGCGCTCGATCCCGTGTAGGCGAGCGCCGTTCCACCCGTGCTCCCGCTTGCCTGCGTCCCGCCGCGCAGAGCGCACCCGCGCAACGACACGTTCCGCGTCCCCGCCGTCACAATAATCTGGTTCGCCGTCGTAATCGTTGCGCACGGCAGCAGGATCGCCACATTCCCCGCCGAGATCGTTAGATTCGATCCCATCGTCAGATTGGCCGTGAAGTTCCGCGCGTCGCATGTTCCGCCGTAGCTCGCATTCACAGCGTTCACGCAAGCCTGGATCTTCGCTCCAATGTCCGCGCCCGGAAATTGGTCCACCTGGAAAGCCGCCCCAACTCGACTGCTCCCGACCAGAGCGGCGTAAGCCCCGCCGCTGGGCAGCGTCCCTCCTCCGCCGTCCAATTGCGTTCCGTAACTCGCCGAGCTTCCTGCGTTCCACACCGTGTATCCGCCGCTGCCCTTCAGCAAATTTCCGGCAAAGAACGTCATATTCTGTCCGCCGATCAGGTTCACCGGCGCCGCCGTATCCCATGTCCCCGCCGCATTCAGGCTCGCCGTAGTAGTCGCCGAGCAGCCCACTCCGCCTTGTGTCACGCTCACGCTTGCAATCGATCCGTTTGCATTCACGGCCGCGGTTGCCTGCGCCGAGCACAACCCGCTGAACCCGACCGGCACGCTCGTTCCGTACGGATCCCATCCTAGGCCGTGTTCGCTGCCCACCGTCACCGCCGTCACTGCGCCGCCCGCCGTCGTCACCGCCAACGCCGGCTGCAGCGCGTTCCACGCTGGAATCACAATCGCGTTCCGTACCGTCCATCCTTGTTGCGGATTTTGCCCGCTTCCATCGAGATCCAGCACCAGGCCTGTCGGCGGCTCGCCAGTCGCCGAAGAATTTCCCGCCAGCGCCACCACGTTATCCAGCACATTGTTCGATCCCGCGGCCGCCGTAAACCCGTGCGTTGCCTGGATCGTCACGTTTTGCCAGCGGTTCGAATCCGCATTCAATCCTGCCGGCGCAGTCATTGGCAGCGCCGGAATCGCCACGCCCGTGTTCATTCCGCGAATGTCGATGTTCCGGAACTCGCTCCACTGCGGCCACTGCGCCAGATAAATGCCGCACGTGTGCGTCGAGTGCGCGCCCGGGTACTGTGCTGCCATCGGATCCACGCCCGTCGCCGCAATCTCCACGTTCTCGATCTCCGCCACGCGCAGCCCGTTCCCCCCTGCGCCCGTCGTCGCCTGCATCGCGATCGCGCAGTTACCGATGTTCCACGCCGCGCCCGTTCCCGCTGTTCCTGTCAGTCCGTTTCCGCCCGGCGAAAAAATTGAGTTCGCTTCCATCGGCCGGTTCTGCTGGCAGCTTCCCGCCGCCGCGCGCCCCTCTGCCGGCGAACACGACACATCCGCGCTCTGGTCCACATAAATCGTCAGATCGTGCACCCGGGTGTAGGTCAGGATGTTCGTCGCGTCCATGCCGCTCACCAGCACATCCTGCCCCGGAAATCCCATCAGCGCCGACACCTGCTTGCCCAATCCTCCAATCGATTCCCCACGCCAGCTCAGCGCACGCGTTTTGCACGTCCCTTGCGGAATCGTCAGTGCCACGCCGTGCGCGTTCGCGTAGCTCAGCGCCGCCTGCAGCGCGTTCGTATCGTCGTTCACTCCGTCGCACACCGCGCCGAACTCCTTCACGCTGCGCTCCGCCTGTTGCGCGCCCCCCGTGCGCAGGTCTGTCACTTTCACGCCGCTCGTGTTCGTGAACGTGTCCTTCCCCGCGTACGTCGGCGGAATCTCCATCGCCCCATTCGTCTCCGCCGCATTCATCGCGGCTTGCAGCGTTGTCTGCGCACTCGCCGCCGCCGGAGCCTGCACGCCGTTCACCGCGGGCGTTGTCAGCGCGCCCGTCATGTTTCCCCCCGCCAACGGCACCGCTGTGGCCATCTGCGTATCCACGTAATGCTTGTCCGCCGCCTGCAGTGGTTGCGTCGGATCGCTGCTCAAATACAGTGGTCCGGTCAGCGTTCCGCCTGTCGCTGTCAGCCCGCTGCTCTGGCTCGCCTGCGCAATCGCCTGGTCCACATACGCCTTGCTCACCGCCTGCACCGCCTGTGCCGCGGGCATCACCTTCGCCTGCACCTGCGCCAGGCTGGCCTGCGCCGCCGACGGAACCACCCAGTACTGCGTGCTCGTCGTTCCGTCGCTCATGTAATACACGGCCGTGTAGTACTCTCCTGCGGGCGTCGCACCAACATTCGGCGCGAGGTTCACGCTCACAAATCCGTCCGGCCCAATGGTCACCGTCGTCGTGTCCGCAGCTACCGCCTGGCCCGCCGCGGTCGTGAACGACGGCCAACTGACCGCCAGTGTCCCTGCGCCCGGCTGCCCGTTCGCCAAATACACCGTCCCCTGCACCGTCGTCGTGCTCACTGCCTGCGCCATCGCCATCGCCGCCAGCAACATCGCCACTGCGCACACCGCAATCCCGCGCACTATCCGCAACCATTCGTCCTTCATGAGCTTCATTCCCATCGCATCCCTCTTCTCACTGCAATTCGCAAACTCAATTCGCTGGGGCCGACCGCAGCGGATCGGTCTGCCCCACAGCGGTTCCGCAGTTACTGTCTCCTCAATCCATTGCCGCCGCGTGGATCGTCCCCTGACTAGCCTCCCAAAGACTGGTCTTCGTCTGTGGGGCGGAAGCAAAATCCACCCTGCACCGAAGCCGGAAACGGCTACAACAACTGCGGAACCGCTCTAGCCACTCAATATGCAGCAAATCAAAAAGCTTAGCTACCATCAACCGTTCGCCAGTAGCCCCGAGCTAAAAGCTAAAAGCTAAAAGCTAAAAGCCAAAAGCTAGAAGCTAGAAGCTAGAAGCTGTTCTTACGCTGCCTCCGTCTTCTCCCCTTCTTCATTCTCCGTTTGCTTTGTCGCGGTCTTCTCTCTCCACAACTGGCCCGGCACCAGAATGTCAGCCAGACCCGGCCCGTCCCAATCATCGTCGTCTTCGCCGTCTTTTTTCTTCTTCTCCATCAACTCCATCACAAATGCCGCGCAGTGCATGTCCCCGCCTACGGTGCGAGTTACTAGTGAATCGGCTATCTGCCCCTTGCTCTCTTTCACTGCCTTCTTCACCGCGTGGCGCAGCGCTTTACTCGCCCCCTTGTGATGTTCTTTCTCAATTGTCTCCGTCGCCTTCCCTCTGCCCGGCTTTTCCGCCGCATCCTTCTCTTCGCCGTTGCCGCCCGCCTCCGCGTCTTCGCCGCCGTCTGTCCGCGGCATCGTCACCACCTTGCTCTTCTGTTCGTGCTTTTCCTTGCCCACCTTGCTTTTTCCCATTGCTCCACCATTCCGGCCACCCATCCACGGTCCTTCCTGTGCCGCGGAAAAGGAAAAGGGGCAACTCGCCCATCGAGTCGCCCCTCCGCTCTCTTCTTCTTTCCTCGTGCCCGCGCGCTCCGCGGTGATGGCCCGAAGAAGATCGGAAAAACCTCTCGGCTTCTCCGTCAGTCAGAATCATTTCTGTACGAATGCTTTCAGCTTACTCCAAACCGCATAAATTACCTGCAAACTTCGCCACCCTGAATCTTCTGCGTGTTTTCAATCACTTAACAGGTTTTCGGCCTTTTTGGCATTTGACAAATTTTGGGGTGAACCCCTCGAGTGAGACAGTTTGTATTTTGACAGGTTGCGGTTGGTTGAGAAATGGTTTTCATTTTGTTGGTTCTCCGGCAGACTGGTCTGCGGTTGGTGAAGCGGAGACAGGCCCCGGAAATGTCTGGGTTTCGAATGACACGCTCAACACTGTCACTCAGTTCGTCGGCGCCGCGTCGCCGGTGGTCACGCCCATCGTCGCCAATCTTCTCTACCCCTACGGCTCGCGCGCAGTCAACCGCCCCTGACCGTGGACTGGACCGCTAGCCCGCACCGGATGGGCCACCACGAACCAACCTCGCTCGCTGTCTCCCCGCCTTTCTGTTCCATGCTCCCTGTTCCCTGCTGTTAGCATTTCCCATATGCTTTTCTCCCATCGCAGATTCCGGTGTGGAGTTCTTTCTCTGGCTCTCTGCACGGCCTCCATCGCCGTTGCCTGCGCGCAAACCCCCGCCCCCGCGCAGACCACCGTCGCCCCGCCCCCAGCCCAGCTCGAACAGATCCTCTCCAGCCAAAACCGCGCCCGCACCATCGCTCAGGCCGCTGTTTCGCCCGATGGCAAGCGCATTGCATGGCTTGAAGCCGGCCACCTTCGCGTCGCTCCATTCGACAATCTCGCCCAGAGCCAGTCCGTCACCGCCGCAGCGCCCGGCCAGTCCTGCAACGCCTCCAATCTAATCTGGTCGCCCGACTCCACCTCAATCGCCTTCCTTTCCGACTGCGAGGATCCCGGCGAGCAACCCGATCTCTTTCTCTCTCATCTCGACGGCAACCCCGCCCTTCGCCTCACCGAGCTCCATGGTTACGTCGACGCGCCGGCTTTCTCTCCGGACGGAAAGAACATCGCGTTTCTTTACGTTGAAGGCGCCACACGTCCCTCCGGAGCGCTCGCCGCCGAAACTCCGCCCTCCGGCGTCATCGGAGAAGATCACATCGAAATTCAGCGCGTGGCCGCAGTCGCCGCCGGAACTTCCCAACCCGCTGCTCCGGCCTTGCTCACACCGCCCAACCTTCATGTCTTCGAGTTCGACTGGTCGCCCGATTCCCAATCCCTCGCCTTCATCGCCGCCGATCCTCCCGGAGAAAACAACTGGTGGGTCGCCAAACTCTACACACAGCACATCTCCAGGGATGCCCTATCAACCTCAACAGTGGGTGCCCCATCCAATACGTCCGACGCCTCAAGCGGCGGACGTATTGGATGGGAAGGGAACTCAATTCCGATCCTGTCTCCCGCTGACATCTCCGGCCCGCTCCACGGCCTCCAGATCGCCGTTCCTCGCTGGTCGCCCGACGGCAAAACAATCGCCTTCATCGGCGGCCTCATGAGCGACCAGGGCGTCACCGGTGGCGACGTCTGGGTCGTACCCTCCACCGGCGCCCAGCCAATCGACCTCACTTCCAACCGTCCCACCTCGGCCCAATCCTTTGTCTGGGACGACAATCAGTCCCTCTATGTCAGCGAACTTTCCGGAGGCGACTCCCGGCTGATTCGGCTGCAGATTCCCGATCACGACGCCGCTACAGCAACCTTTGGCCAAACCATCTTCAGCATTCCGGACGATGTGGGTTCCAGCCAATTTGATCCCAGCCTCTCCGCCTCCGCCGATCGCTCCCTCTTCGTCTTTCAGGCCAGCACGTTCAATTCCCCGCCCGAAATCTTCGCCGCCCGCGCCAAACAGGATTCGTCCGTCCATTCTGCCGACTCCGCGCGCCTCTTCCAGCTCTCCCACTTCAACGACGGCCTCAACCCTTCCTGGGGTGATTCCGTTTCGCTCTCATGGAACAACGATGGCTTCCAGATTCAGGGCTGGCTCTTGTTGCCCGCGCACTACGATCCGGCGAAGAAATATCCGCTTCTCGTCGAAGTCCACGGCGGGCCTGCCTCGTTGGTCACTTCGCGCTGGGACGGGGGTGCCGGTGGCTTCAGCGCCACCGCTTTTTCTGCGCTCGGCTACTTCGTCCTCATGCCCAATCCCCGTGGCAGCTACGGCCAGGGCGAGGCCTTCACCCAGGCCAATCGCAAGGACTTCGGATACGGCGACCTGCGCGACATACTCGCCGGCGTCGATACGATCCTCGCCAAGTACCCCGTCGATCCCAATCGCGTCGGCATCGCCGGCTGGAGCTATGGCGGCTTCATGACCATGTTCGCCGTCACCCAGACCCATCGCTTCCGCGCCGCGGTCGCCGGAGCGGGCATTTCCGATTGGCTTTCCTACTACGGCGAAAACTCCATCGATCAGTGGATGATTCCCTACTTCGGCGCCTCCGTTTATGACGACCCTGCGATTTATGCGAAGAGTTCGGCCATCACGTTCATCAAAAGCGTCTCCACTCCAACCCTCACCGTCGTGGGCGACCGCGACGGCGAATGTCCCGCGCCGCAGTCCTTCGAGTTCTGGCATGCACTCCGCGATCTGCATATTCCTGCGCAGTTAGTCGTCTACCCCAACGAAGGCCACGGCTTCTCCGATCCAGCCGACCGCCGCGACGCCCTTCGGCGCGCTGTCGATTGGTTCGCCCGCTACATGCCGCCCAACCCATAGCCCACGAGCCGCACTCTTTCTACTCCCTACCCCCTATTGGCTACTCCCTGTATTTCCGCTGCCCAACCGGTTCCGCGGCAGTCTATTTGGCAGAGTCTTGTGGCAATTCCGGCCAATGCTATAGCGGTTCTCCAATTGGTGTAGAGCGGAGCCTGGAATCTTAAGTGGCATTTTCCTCAACCGGGGTCCCCACAGACAGGTCCTCGTCTGGGGGGTGGAAGTAAATGCCACCTTGCAAGCCCCTCAAAACTCCACATTAATTGGAGAACCGCCGTAGAGGCAGGCCCATCCTGATACACTTTTTTCTTGGAGTCTTAAGCATGTGTTTCGTCCTTCCGGCCGCACGCGGCAGTGTGACGCCGGGAATCTGCTGCCGCGGTGCGACTCACCCGGCGCTGGCCTATCGACCGTCCGGCCGTGAGCTTCGGCAGGTGCGGTGATCACTCATTCTTCTTTTCGTGTCTTTTTTTGAAATCCGTTCCGCGGTTTTAAGGCGGGACGGGGAGGATTCATGCGGCGGTTCTTAACGCTTGTTTGTTTGCTTGGCCTGGCCTTACCGGCCGGAATATCGGTCTCCGGCTGCGTGCGCAATCCAGCGGGCAAATATTGCAACGGCCTCGGGTACGGGCTAACCCTCACCCAGGTGGCCAACCTCACGCTGCAGCCGCAGATCGCTGGCATTTCATTGGCCTACGGACAGACCACCCAGATTCTGCAGCCGCAAGCCACCACCTGCAAAGGCGACCAGGCATCGATCGCATCCGGATCGCTCAGTTACGGCACCTCCAACAATCAGTTGGTCGACATCTCGCCCAGTGGCAGTATTTGCGCCGGCACCTGGAACCGAAACAGCGGCGGCGGCATCGCCGACTACACCTACTGCAACTACCCCAATCCCCTGCCTTCGACGAAAGGCCTGCCCTACGCCATCGCCTATATCACGGCGACGGCCGATGCGGTCACTTCCAATCCAGTCACGGTCTACATCCACGCCCCCATCTCTAGCATTAACCTGGTCACTACTCCGCTCTCTGGCTCTGCGTCCCAGGATTGCTACTCGCAGAACCAACAGGCGCTGCTTGACGCGCAGGCATTTTACAGCTCCAATGGAGCGCAGACCCTCCTCTGCGCTCCGGGTTCCAGCACGCTTCCCGAGTGCTCCTCCTCCATCGGAACGCTCAGCTTTGCCACCGGCAATTCCGCTGTGGCCACCATTAATTCCGCCACCAATGTCATCACCGCGCAGCAGCCGGGCACAACCGTCATCACCGCGACCATCGCGCAAACCGCTTCCTCGGCCGGATACTTTTCCACCTGTCCGCCCAAATCGATCAGTATTGCTTTGGCTAACGGAAGCACCAGGGGCATCGTCACGCAAGGCGTTGCGCAAAACCTCACCACCACGGTGACCGATACCCGGGGCCAGACCATCACCGGCCTTACGCTGAACTACGAGTCCACTAACCCGATCGATATCTTAGGGTCCAGCTCTATCGCTCCATCTTTCCCTGGCGTCGCTACGTTAACTGCACTCTGCAAGCCACCGGGATGCAATCCAGCTCCAATCAACGAGCTTGGTTTGAATGGGACCGGATTGTCCATTGCTTCCAACCCTGTCGACGTGATTGTTCCCGGCACTACCAGCGACTTTGTATGGTTAGCGGCGCCAAACCAGTCGCAATACTTTTATTCAGTCGAGCTGCTTACCGGCTCGCCCGGCTCCACTGCTCGCCTGCCCTACGTGCCCAACTCCATGGTCATGGACCAGGTGGGAAACTCTCTCTACTTCGGCTCGCTCCACGAACTGATGGTTTACTCCACCCTCAACAACTCCATCACCCGGCAGGACACGTCGGTTCCCGGTGTGGTGCTCGCAGTTTCTCCGAATGCCAACCAATTGCTCATCAATGATCAGGTGCGTGGTCTCTTCTACCTGTACAACACCTCTGGCACTGTCGCCTCCACCTTCGGCGGTCTCGGGGCCGCTGCCGCATGGACGCAGGATTCGAACACTCTCTATATCGTCGATAGCGCGGCCCTCGGCGGCAATCACACGAATACCCTCTATGTGCACGACCTCAACGCCGGCTGGAGCACCTACGACCTGAGCGGCTCCGGCGGCTCGCAGAATCTGGCCATCACCGTTCCCGGTTTGGGCGCTTATCTCGCCGGCAATCCAACCGTTGCGCACACGTGGTGCCCTTCCGGAATGGTTGGCAACAACGCCACCATTCAGTTCTATCCCCAAAGCGATTCGGTCCCTGTCACGACAGACGTACTCGGCGCTACGTCAGACGGCGATCATATCCTCGGCGCGACGCTCACAGCACCGAGCATTCAGCTCAACGACATCGGCGTCAGCATCCCGCCGACGCTGGCCTATCCGGCCGCCGAGTGCCCGGAAGATCTCACTGCGACACCACAGACACTATCGCCGCTCTCTACCAATTACACGATCAACGGCACCGTCAACCTGACCGGCGTGACGAATGCGACCGCGATCAATCAGGTCGTTACCGGCACCGCGCCCACTACCGCCTCTGTGACCACTGCCGCGCCCATCGCGTTCGTCACCTACTCGACGCCCGCCACCTCCACCACGGCAGCGCAACTTCCTTTCTATCTGCCCCAGCCGAGCGGCGCGGGCCAGGTCGGATACGTTGCCTTTGCTGACGCCTCGTCCGTCAATCCGCCGCCCACCCCGCAGCCCACCGCTCCGCTGGCCGGCGCATTCTCGCCCGACCATTCGATCTTCTTCGTCTCCACCGCGGGCGACAACGAAATTCACTTCATCAGCATTCCCGCCAGCCTCAGTCTCGCTTCGCCTCCCACCGATACGCAGCAGTTGAGCCCCGGTTTGCCGGCGTGCACACCAGTCTCCGCCGGCGGCAACGATGCCGGCTGTCTCTACCCGACGGCTCCGGGCCCAACCACCGTGGTTCCGGCGACGGCGATAACGGTCAAGCCGCGCAGCATCACATAGCCGCGGCGAACAACCAAGCGCAGGCTCGCGAACTTACCAGCCTGACGGGTACATCACCAATGCTCTGCTTGCGTGGGGTCTCTCTAACTCCGCTAACTCAGCTGTTTTCTCATGACCTTGTTCTTCCACTCCCTTGCTCCCTAGGTCCCTTGCTCCCTTGGTCCCTTGATCCCTTGGTCCCTCGGTCCCTGTCTTCTACAATCGACTCATGATCAAGGGAATCTCTTTTCTGCGGCCTGCAGGTAGTGCCGCGGCCTATGACCGGCTTGCAGGCTTCTTTGCCGCGCTGGGCTTCGCGCCGGGCAAGGGTTGGCAGGAAGAGGGATCCCGCGGCGCTTCGTTTCTCGCTCCGCTCGGCAATCTGGAGTTCGTCGACGGAAAGTTCCCATCCACCGCCGATATCCTCGTCGAAGTCACCTCGCTCGACTCCGTCCATCAGGTCGCGGAAGCATGGCTCCGCGCCCATCTAGTTCCAGGCCAGTCTGGTGATGCGGCGGTCTCGCGGCTATCACCCATCGCTGAGACGGATTGGCGTTCGCGC
>Ga0116108_1000255_pt1 | contig 34058 bp, 25 predicted proteins | sample June2015DPH_6_15_FD_88970 | JGI IMG/M metagenome (GOLD analysis project Ga0116108, IMG submission 88970) | Peatland microbial communities from SPRUCE experiment site at the Marcell Experimental Forest, Minnesota, USA - June2015DPH_6_150 | ecosystem: Environmental > Terrestrial > Soil > Wetlands... | reverse complement strand
TGGCGTAACCGTTTCCCACGATTGGGCTGTGCGCGATCGAATTCAACGACTCGTGCCAAATGTCGATGCGCTCCTGGGCAGAAAATTCGAGTTGCCCGTTGACGTCCTCAGTCATGGTAACGCGTTGGCGAACGGCTGTAGGCACAAGGGCCTGCCATGTCACCAGAAAGACTCCTAGAATCAACAGAAGCTTCCGGTCTTTTAAAATGCCAAGCACTAGGACGCTGACAAGCACAGCAAGATACCCGGCTCGGGAGAACGTGTACATGGTCGCAAACAGGGTGATCGCCACCAATCCGTAGCCGAACAGTTTGAGCTTCTTTCTCTTCACGAATTCTATGAAACCCCAAAAGAACATCGCGAATTGGGCCAGGAATGCGGCTGTTTGATTTGATCCGAAGGCCAGTGGGCCGCCGCTGCGTTTCCTCTCGTCAAAGTTTGTCCAGGTTCTCGACATGCTCTCCAGGATGCAACTCCTGTCGATGAACAAGAGGGTAATGGCAGAGATGAGGACGACTGTCCTGACAGCTTTCCGGTCTTCGACGACCAATCCAGTTGCTACGAATAACAACGGGACCAACATATAGTCTTTCCAGGTAACGAAATTGACGTCTGAGAGCCAGAGCGGCGCGGGAGCATTCCCAAGTGCGGTCCCGAGCCACATCGAACAATATAGGTAAACCCCAATGACCAACCAGACCAGGTAAAGCTTCGATTTGGGGAGGCGTTTGCCACGAATGAGAGCTCCGACAATCACGGCAATGACCAGGATGGCCAGCATGTGCTCGCCCAGGGGATAGTCGACCCAGTGATCCCGAAACGAGCGATAAGGAACGAATGGAATCAAATAGTAAAGCCCCCAAAGAGGCCGCCCCCCTAACGAAACGAGGCACATGATCCAGAAGCCCACGTAGGCGACCACCGGAATGTAGTGCCCAAGGCCTGATCCCAACCCCAAGGTGCATCCTCCATGACGTCTGTAAAGTGTGACGGGCAATCCTCGATCGTCACACTGAACACTACATCTTGGAGCTGGTGGCGTCAAGCAATTGCCCCAATCGAGTAATAGAGTTCGTAGCCACGAATTATCCCTCTGGCTTAGTCCCAGGTCCCGGAAGTGAACACCACGCGGCTGGCTCATTCATCGCGGTGCCTCAACTTGCTTCGCAACCCAAAGCCCGTACCAGAAGTTCTCCTCGCCCGGCTCTTGTTCCAATCTGTACTGTGCAAGGATGTAGGCGCAGACGGGCTTACGGACGCTCTCCGGATGGACTGCTCTCCCTAAGTAAGGAAACATATACAAAGCGCTCAGTTTCGACCTCTCAGCCGATACGTCAATCTGGCATTTATGCTCAAACTGCTCCGGCAGCAGAAGTGCCCGCTCGGGATGGTCCTTCATCTCTGCGACCTTCTCATGGATTGCCGCGAGCGTATTCGCATTCTCGAATCCTTCATAGCGACCATAATCTATCTTATCGGATAGATAAGTGCCAAGACCGCTCGGTGCGTACCCGAACGGAGCTAGAAACGTCCCATGCCACGAGGGGTAGACGTGTGCGAAATCAATCTTGTCAGGCATGGCCGGACGCTCTGCTCTTGCGAGTCTAGCCTCCCAGTCGGCTTTCTTGTCAGAGCGGACGAATGTGGCAATATATTCCCCGCTTAAATAGATCACACTGCTCCTGATCTGTGAATTGTTGCCTCTTCTCCGGAGCAAATCAGAGCCAACGCTTGCCATCGCCCCCGAATAATACCACGCCATAAACAGAGCCTGAAAGAGGATCAAAACAAATACAAAGGCAGCACTGTACAACTTCCACGCACTCTTGTAGTTGGAGACATAGAACAGGCTAACCAGGAATACACCTTCTCCATTCCAGAAGACATGGGAAGGGCCGCAATGTCCGAGAGCTGCGGCAATCATCGGCATTGAAAAAGCGATCAGGCCGATCGTATTGTCGTTGATTTGCCGCTCGGAGAAGCGCCGCAACACATAACAGGCGCAAACGAAAAGCGCTGCAAAATACAGCACAATGTTAAAGGCAAAATACACGGGATAACTATCTGCCCCCCCCCCGGAGGCCTTCACTGTATCCAGCGCATGAAGCTTTAGCGCGGCCCAGAATACAACAGCAAATGCAAGCAGCAACCCGCCGAGCAATGCGAATGACCAGCTGCGCCGAACCGTGGAAGAAAGCACAAAGACGCATGCGCAGGCGAATGCATGCGCGATGGCGGTCTCAGGAGAAATCAAAAGTAGGATCATAGTGAATGCCACTGCGAGAATAGCGGAATAGATCTGCCATTTGGTCCCACCGCGGTTAAGGAGTTTGTAGACCACCAGGATAAAGAAGAGCGGACATGTATACCTCAGAAATGCTGCGTGGGTACCCATGGAGAGAATGGAAATAAACCCTGCACCGTACAAAAGAAGGAAAATAGAGGTCTTGAATTTAGTGGGATAATCTACCATGTTCACAACTACGAACAGAAGCACAGTCCCTAGTAACCAATTGAGGGTCCAAAAGAGATAGTAGGCCTGGACGAGAGTGATGAAAAGTATATGCTGGAGGAGCAGCGGAACATAGAGAAAAGATGCTCCGAACGGCCATTCGAAGTCTACGTAGGGGATCTTGCCCTGCGATAGCAGCCACAGCCGATCTATTTCATACGAAGACTCCCCAAAGCCGCCAAACCGGCCAGCGACCGCGTACATTGTCAAGCATCCGAGCAGAACTGCGATTAGGGACGCCGCCAGGATTTTCAGGGAAACAGGTCTAGAAGGGCCTCCAGCGCAAAACTGAAGATTCAGCCCTCTGAACCATACCGATCCAATCGTTACCAATAACACCAAGAGCACGATGCCTGCGCGGTTGTTGTAGCCAAAGATATATGAGTCCGACGCGGTGGGGGGCATCGGGACCAAGGAGGGAAGGTAGAAGATGGCTATCAAACTGCAAACGACGTAGGCGAAGAATAAACGTCTGTCAACAGTACGCAGGCTCCGATTCATCCGAACTCCTTTCAGGGCGATCCGCTGGGCCGCGACGGTCGCCGATTTAGATTGGCGGTTCCACACGTCCCCGAATGGCGCAGAACTCAACGCCCCAGGGCTAAAGGCAAAGTGGGCGAAAATATCTGTCCTATGACGGGAATGTCAACATAGAGAAGAACAATCATCGAGGCCGAAATGAGAGCGGCTTCGATCATCAGCACGGGCTCGCGATATAGCTTTTCGGGGTTCTGGGCAGCACTATTTGGCTTGAACGCGAGCCTGAAGTACGTCGACATCAAGAGAGCGACCAAAGGAAAGACGAGAATCAATTCAATCCGATACCGCATGATGAACGCACCAAAGAAGAGCATCGCGGTTGATGCATAAAAAGTTACTGAGGTCAGAAGCGATACTTCGGTATAGTACCGGAACGATTTTCGGTACGCCCCAGCTACCTGTGCGTCGCCAAATTCACGGTATTCGCTGAACCTTTTCAGCGCCATTAGGTAGCAGCCGGTCATCCAATAACAAATTAGAAGGGAAGCTGGCGGAATCAGAACGGAGGTTACCATGAACCAGCCCAGAAGCATGCGCAACGGGTTATTGACTGACTCGGAAAGGACATCAAGGTATACTCTGTCTTTCGTCCGGAACGGCCGAATGTTATAGAAACAGCCCATGATCCAAAGGGCGCCCGCTGAATACGCAAAGGGCACGGAGATGGTCAGCGCCAACGCGATACCTGCGACCATCATAAGAAGCCACTGTGCGTACGCAAGCGGCACAATGACAAGACCCTGAGCCGCCGGTCTGTTTTGCTTCTTCGGATGTAGTCTGTCAAAAGGCGCATCTAGCAACTCGTTCACGACATAGTTGCTGCACGCGATCAATGTAGCCGCGATAAAACCAACTAGGATGTTTCTGTCTAAGGGCTCTGACAGCAATGGCATACGAAGTATGCTTAAAGGGACAATGATTCCGGGAATCACAAAAATGTTTTTGATAGAGTGATCCAGCCGCATAATCTGCAGGTGAGCCCTGAGACGAGAAGCGACTGTTGGCTTTATGACAGAGTTTGCAGAGATGTCAGTTATTCGGTTGGACAAAGCTTTCTCCTTTACGTGACAATCGGACTTGCCGCAGGCCTACAGAACTTGCTTACTGAATCCATACTCTGTCCCGTCCTGCGATAAAATTATAGAACGCAAGCGCTGCAGCCGCGTTGAGCATGACAAATGTTTCGGCAATAGCAACCGGCTTGAACTTCCTGGCGGGCGGGCTCAGGATTCCGACCGAGGCCAAGACGTAAAAGAAGACCTGTAGCCAGAAGACAGCCTGATAGAACGGCCCTTTGGACATTCCGGAAGCCACAAGCATCAGGATCAGGAGCAGTGGCGACACGAGCCTGAGAAGCTTATGACTGATGAACCGGAAAAGCAGAGGATTTGCCGGCGTAAGGAGCCAGGGAGTCAGTCGCAGCAACTGGTAGTTCCCTGTCAAGGTGCGAACCTTGCGCGAGAACTCCTTCCCTCTTATGCTGAAAAGCCGGTCGTGCGCGATCGCTGAGGGCTGAAAAACGACTCGTTTGCCCATGCGTGCCACATTCATGGGGACAAAAACGTCGTCAAGAATCGTCCCCTTAGGAATTTCCGTATAGAGTTCCCGCCGAATTGCGTAGATGGCTCCAGTTACGCCAACAACCGAGCCCGACGCTGATTCGAGTTTGCGCACGGTCTTTTCGATCTTCCAGTAGGTGCCAAGAGCACTTGCAGAGGACGGACTGGAATCAGCATCAAGCAATAACTCGCCGCTGACTGCACCAACGGCTGGATCGGCGAAACTGGAGACCAGTTCTAAGACCGCGTTCGGTTCGACAGACTGCCGTGCGTCCAGGAACACAAATATTTCGCCTGTAGCGCGCTTTGCAGCTTCATTCAGGGCGAACCCTTTCCCGTTCGACTCGTCGAGAATTACCGGGACGATATGCGGAGCTTGCCCACGCAGAATACTGGCGGTACGATCAGTGGATCCATCCGAGGCGATAACGATCTGAAGACAGTCCTGGGGATAGTTCAGAAGACGAAGATTCTCCAGTTTTGCAGGCAGGTTCGCTTCTTCATTGCGCGCAGCGATGATAATGGAAACACTCGGGGTAAGGTACTTCTTTAAGATCGGCCGCTTGCAAACATGGGAGAAGAGCCAAAGCCAGAGGATATAGCCGCAGTATGTGTAGGCTACCAATGCGGTGCAGAGCCAGAAGAGCATTTTCATGGTACGCTCCGGTATGGCGATATCGCATCGACGGCGGAAAGCAACGCACCCGATGAATATTAGTGCGCAAATCAAAAGACTATCGTGCGAGTAATCACGCTGTAGAGTCTGTGCAACGCTCTGTTGTGAGCGACTGTTCTCAGCTGCATGCACTCCTGCTGTCGTCTACCATCGCCCAGGTTTTAACATCGCAACGTTGGAAGCATGCAGAATCAGTCTATAATTTTACCATAGTCTAAAATCAGCGTAGGCGTAAAGGAGTCTCGCTTGCAGTTGCGTTTATGGCACATTGCGCGGAGCGTTTTGTCCAACTGGTTTGCTACGGCGGCCACCTTGGCGGTTGGCTTTTTTTTGGCGCCTTTTGTCGTCCATCGACTAGGAAATGTCGCATATGGCGTCTGGGTTCTGGCCATCTCTTCCGTAGGCTATCTGAACCTCCTCGATCTGGGCATGCGCAGTTCGGTAATCAGGTTTGTTTCCAAAGGAAACACCACACAGGATCACGAAGGGGCATCCGAGGCGCTTTCGGCAGCGTTTTGGGTTCGGTTGCAGATCGGCGCATTGGTATTGGTCCTTTGCGGAGGCCTCGCGGCAGCGTTTCCGTTCATCTTCAAGGTTCCTCCCGCATTGGCCGTGGAAGCTCGCGAGGCCATTCTGGTCATCGGCCTGACAACCGCGATTACCATGTCGATCGGAGTTCTCGGCGGCGTGTTGTCCGCGCTGAACCGGTACGACCTGCTGAGCTATGTCACCCTAACGCAGTTGAGTATTCGCGTGATCGGGGTTGTGTCCGTATTGCTTACCGGCCACGGCATTGTTGCCATCGCCCTCTGCGAGCTTCTTGCGGCCGCGGTTGGCAATTGTTTGCTGGCGTACATTGCGCGCAGAATATATCCGGAACTGAGAATCCGGCTGACAAGACCGCGGCGGGAGGTTCTACGCAAGATATGGTCCTATAGCGTTTACGCTTTCCTGCTCATGGTTGCCGGGCAATTGATTTACCAGACGGACAATCTGGTCGTCGGTGCGTTTGTTTCGGCTTCCGCGGTGACCTTCTACTCCATCGGCAACTCCTTGTGCCGCTATACACAACAGATTGTCAGCTCAATGACCATGACATTCACTCCCGCGGCGAGCACGTATGAGGCTTCCGGCAATACGGCAAGCCTGCGCGCTCTTTACTATAACGGCACCCGCGCAACCATGGCGCTGTCTCTGCCCATTGTGATTACCTTTTTGATTCGCGGCCACACTTTTATCGGAGTGTGGATGGGGCCTCAGTATTCCCAGCAATCGGGAACCGTATTGGCGATTCTGGCGACTGCGCTCTTGTTTTCTTCGAACAACACCACGGCATCGGCTATCGCCTGGGGAATCGAAAAACATAAAACCGTCGCAAAATGGGCAATCGGCGAGGCCATTGCGAACTTGACGCTCAGCGTTGTATTAGCCCTCAAGTATGGGATCTATGGAGTGGCAATTGGAACGCTGGCGCCAAGCCTGGTTGTGCATTTGATTCTGTGGCCGCGATATGTCGCCCGGCTCATAGACGTTACCTATCGTGAGGTCTTCCGGAATGTCTGGGGGCCTGTTTTTCTCTGTGCGGTACCATTTGCCGCAGCCTCGTATGCAGTCGAGGTAATTGTCCCTGCGCGCAATATGGTAATGTTTGTCTTGCAAACAGTGGCCCTTTTACCCATTTTTGGCATTGCCATTGGCCTGATGTTCCGGGATAACTTCAAACGTCAGATTCTTCCCAGGGTCAGATTGTTTTTCGACCAAATTCGGAGCAGGTAGCATAGCGCCAAAGCGTTCTATCGGCGGTCATTCTGTGTGTGTCGCAAACAGGGCCAGGATGTCTATCACCAAGCGCAGACGAACAAGATCGGACTCCTATAGCAGGGCACGCTCACCGCATCCTCAGGAATGGCAGACCATCCCTCCGCATACGGACGAATTCGCGCCAGTGCCGGTTGATCAGATCGCCGACTAACTGCTCCGGCGGCCGTTCGGTTTTGATCACTATCATCCCATACGCCTGAGCCGCCTCTCTGTAGCGGCGGAGTGCACTCTCGATCAAGGTGAGCGAAAACTCTTTCTTCCGGTTCCAGATGACCTCAGCGTCGTTGTCTAACAAGATCAGCATGCGCGGGCGAGGGCTCAGTCGCGCAAGCAGTAAACGAAGCCACCCGCAATTCTGCATGGGCTGGTTATAGTACCCGGTTTCGAGATCGACTGCGTGCCGGTCGAGGAGCACGATGTGCCGTTCCAGCACGGCGGGCCACACGCGCGAGAAGTAGCGAGCCCACATTTCGGGCAGGAAGTTGGCGTAATACAATATACGTCGCAGATGAGCTTTGAGGAGCTTTGCGGCAGTTCTTCGGGCAGGCGAATTCTCACCAATGTCCAGGGGATCGGCTCCCAGGTTCCTCAGCCATTTAGTGCTCGGCAGACATGCCCGCTCCCATGGGCCAAAGTAGACGGTCTGTGTCTCGATACCATTCCCATTCAGTACCGCCTCCAGGGTGGATATGAATGTTGTTTTCCCCGCGCCGTCCGGGCCAATTACGGCAATGCTGAAGCCAGGCCGCAGTGCCAGCTTCTTGCCGATTGTTTGCATTGTCCAACGCCAGACAAGCCGCACTTTGTTTGCGGCCCGCGCCTTTAGCAGCGTCTTTCGCACCTCAACCTTCAGGCCGGCGATCTGAGTTTCGTCGAAGAGGAAGCCAAGTTCAGGATCACCCTCGAACAAATAGCCAAGACCTAAACGCCTCGCTTCGACCATAGCCTGCCGGACTGCGTCCCGGTTCTGAAGTACACTCGTTATCCTGGGACGGTAGTCTTCACGGAGACGCCGCTTCTCCAGAATAGTGTTCACCACTACGTGAAGCAGCCAATTCCCTGCATGAGGAACATACACGTCTCCCTGCAATGTTGCTCCAGCCAAGTAGCGGTCGGCATCGATGTACTCGAGGCCGCCGCTCACGATTTTGGAGTACAAATCAATCCTCAGGAAGCGGTCATCCGACCAAAGCAGGAGATGGCGTCTTGAGGGATCGAAAAAGCCAGTGTTCCCAATCTCCCATCCAAGGTCGCGTAGAACGCGGAGGGTCGCCTGTAGCTTGGATGGCAAAACGATAAGGTCAAGTTCCTTTTCCCAGGTCGTGATATCGGCATCCGCTCTCATTAAACATGGCTGCAGTCCGACCTCCGCTAACGCGGAGAGAGTCCTAACGAAGGGGGAAATCCGAATAGGTTCCATTGCGACGCTTATCGATCTCAGCGACATCTTCCGTATAACGAATTACCTTAGGATACCGCTCAAGTCTATTGTGCTGTCAAATATAAGCTCCAATAAGCTGGGAGCCAGTTCTGCTCAAGCGCATGACAATGTGATCTATTCTTAAGGGACGCATCTTGGAAATCTGCTGTCTGCTTGTGACCGGTGGGGTGTTAAGAAATCCTTTCGCCGCCCATGCTCTCTCCTTTAGCAAAGAAACGCCCTCCAAGCGGCCAGTCTTCCCTGACTCCGTCGCTCACCTGCAAAATTTCCAACCTGTTTCAGCCCATCTAATCGGCCTGCAAATCACCAATCCGCGCAGAAATTGGACCATAACACCAGATTTGCGCTTAAATTGTACGCATCCCCGTCGTCTTTGAATACCGACTAAGCCATTTCTCTATTGCAGGCATTGTGCGTGGAATCATATCCTCCGACCACTGGTCCGACGGCATTCTACCTCGCATTGCTTTTTGCCAAAGAATGCCGAGCCAGAGCAGCAAGGCAATGAATTTCAGATCATCTTTATCCATGCCGGACTGAATGCGCAGCTTGACAATTCGCTCTTGCAGGGCCGCGTCACCAATCTCGTCGGCCCAAAGTTGGCGGAGATAATGAACAACACGACCTCCATTCGCGGCAGCAGGCGACATCAGCAGCATGTGCAAGGCATCTACCAACACAAACCCATCTTTTTGAGCCCACTCCCAATCGATGATCCCAGAGACAGTATCGCCGCTGAAGAGCACATTCCCGAGCCAAAAGTCTCCATGCGTGAGATCTCCCGGAATTCTCGCCGCCTCACACCAGTCCAACAGGGCGTCTGTAGCCGGGATGAGCGAATCTTGAAAATGAGGAAGAAACGCACACAACTGAACCAGCCGCTGGCCCACCCAGGCCCTACTTCCATACTCGCTTCCAGGCTTGCGGGATAGCCATAGTTCCGTGGCAGCATCGATACGGCGCCAACTGAATTCGTAAGGTCCTGCCGGAATTCGTGATTGCACCAGGACTGCTGCGCCGTTTTCGAGATGAGCGTGCGTTAGCAAGCGAGGTACGAGGTGCCGAATTTGCTGGTCGGATGAGGCAATTCCAAGACTATCTGCCTGGCGCTCCAACTCGGCGATTGCCTTGTCGCAGGCAGCATAATGCAGTACAGCCGGAGTCCCGCCCCAATTGGCCATAATTACGACGACACAATGGGTTGAGAGGCGAAGCCGGGGCGCGGGTTGTGCATCACAGCCCGTGACAGCCGCGATTGAGCCGGCTGGATCCGTGCCAGTCACGGCAAAGACCGGCCGCTTGGCGCCCAATAGACTCCACCCATGCCGGAGAATAGGCCCCGTGAAGTACTCAATGTCGCCGGCAAGGTATTCAAGACGCTCCCCCGAGACCAGGGTTCTTTGTCTGCCCGCCGACAGAACCAGATCGCGGGCGCCGTTTCCAACCTGCAGCAATCGGGCAACTCGTGACGGACTCAAGCCCGGATAAGCATGTTTTGAAACGCGAATGTGCCTGCCTGATAGCAAACGAAGGGCACTCGACAGCGCACAGAGAGTGTGGTTGGTTTTACCCTGTTCGACCGTTCGTATCCAGTGCTCGGTTAAAGGCGTAAGCAAGTCTTGCCTCTCTGCTCAAGGCTAGAACCGGCCTCATAAACTATCCGCATCGACGTGCGGAGAGCATGATCACCGCCTTGTTGGCGTGCTCACAATCGGAGAAATTAGCCCTACGGCATTTTGAGACCGGTTGCAGTCATATCACAATTTCATCGAATTATAATCCTATTTCACGGAGCCGGTCGCCGCCACTCCCGCAAGGACACGCCTTGGGCCTATTCTGTGAGCATCGCTGCGCTTGCGGTGTGCCATTGTTCTCCGTTTTTACTCGACGATGAGCGTGACAGTCGTTGTTTGCGACAGCGACGCCGCAGCCGAGGTCACCGTGACGGTGTAAGTCTGCGCACTCGCACTGGAAAACGCGCCTGGGGCATTAAGGACGGCGCACCCAGTAAGCCCCGCTAACGATACTGCTCCGGCCAGCAAGAGCACCAGGTAAGAGAGCCGCAGCATGCGTTTGCCGGAGCGTCTGATGCCGCTCCCAAAAGGCAGCAGCAAGATACCGAGCGCCACTACCAGTCCACCGCCCAATTTCCTGTTCCGTTCAAGCATCGCGGACTGCACTGAAGTTTGAATACTCAGCGTGACATTGGTTGCCCCGTTGCCCGCAGGAATCGTCTGCGGAGAAAAGGTTGCCGTGGCGCCTTCCGGAAGACCAGAGACCACGAAGTTGATGGCCGGGAGTGTGGTTCCAACGGCCGGACTGACACCCAATGTGTAAACCGCCGTTCCACCGGGCTGAACCGTCTGCGAGGTGCTCCCGCCTGCGTTCAAGCTGAAAGATTCAACGATCGCCGTGGCTTGAGCGTTCACCGTCACCGGAACCGCAGCCGAAGTGCTGGAGAGGAAGCTTGCATTGCCCGTGTACTGGGCCGTCAGGCTATAGGTTCCGGCTGCCAGCGACGCGGTGGAGAACGTGGCCACGCCGGAGGCATTCAGGGTAGCCGTTCCCAGCGGCGCGGAGCCGTTCAGGAAGGTAACCGTGCCGGTTGCGTCGCTCCCTGTTACGGTTGCGGTCAGGGCCAGCGCCTGGCCGGCGGTGACTGGATTCGGAGAAGCAGCCAGGCTCGTTGTCGTGGCTTGAGCGTTCACCGTCACCGGAACCGCAGCCGAAGTGCTGGAGAGGAAGCTTGCATTGCCCGAGTACTGGGCCGTCAGGCTATAGGTTCCAGCCGCCAGCGACGAATTGGACAGCGTGGCTACGCCGGAAGCATTCAGGGTAGCTGTTCCCAGCGGCGTGGAGCCGTTCAGGAAGCTGACCGTGCCGGCCGGCGCGGTGCTGCCACTCCCCTGAACGGTTGCGGTTAGGGTGAGCGCCTGGCCGGAGGTGACCGGATTCGGAGAAGCAGCCAGGCTTGTTGTCGTGGCGGAGAGCACTTGCAGAGGAACGACGCCAGATTCACCCGACGGGTAGTTCGAGTCGCCCGAATAGGCAGCAACCACTGCGTAGGAACCAACAGGCAACGTTGAAATCACCAGGGTTGCCTCCCCCGTGCTATCCAGCGAAGCTTGACCCAGAGAATCGCTTCCGTTCATGAAGTCGATGCTACCGGTCGGAACCGCGCTGCCAGTTTGCGCGACCGTGGCTGTCAGGGTAACCTGTTCGTCCAGAATCGCCGGATTCGGCGCGGCATCGACAGTAATCTGCGCTTCCGATGGAGTACTTCCATACTCCAATGCGCCGATGGACGGAGGATCAGGTCTCGTGTTGCCGCTGAAGTCAGTAGTGAGCCCGGGAATAGCTATGCCGGCTCCTATCGCCGGACTTGCTGATGTGAGAATCGGATTAACTGCGTTAGGGCTACTTTCTGCGCCTAACAATGGGTCGGAACAAACGTATTCTGACTCTTTCGAACCGAGCGGGGGGCAGCCTTGAGTTTTGGCGTGATAGTAGAGATTATTGCTCGCAGCGCTACCTGCGTTTGCAAAAGACGAAGTGCCCCCGTAAATGTAATCGGGTAGATAAGAGCCGGTTCCGGGATCGATCATTCCTAACGATAGATTGTTCCTAAATATAACCTGCGTGGTTGTAGTGCAGGTCGCACTATCTGAACACACAAAAGACCATCCAGAGGTGTATTCGTACCCAACCGCTGTGTTGAATTCTACGGTCATTGGCCCCATGCCATTAAAGGTATAAAATACGTTTATGTAGGTTCCGCGGCAGAAGTCAGAGATATGAGTATTCCATCCTGCAGGGTTGTTGGGGAAGTTAGATGCTGTACCCATAACACGGCAGTTAGAGACAGCGACGTTATTCCATATGTGAGAAGTAGAGAATGTTCCGGCCTTGAACATATCTCCTTCGTTGCCCTCTGACCAGGAGTTACTAAGATTCAAGGTTCCCAAATTGTTTAAGTCGGCGTGCAGTCCGTCAAATCCATCCTGAGTGTTGTAGCGAACCAGTAGGTGGTCCCAACTCCACGCTCCTCCTCCCGGCCCCTCTGTTATGCCGTCGCCGTACCCCGCAAAATTGTCGTCGGTGCAGTAGTTAAAGCCGTTCCCGCCGTAAGAGCCCCCATCTGGGACTACTTCTACGCAACCATTCCATTCCCCCCGCATCCAGCTTGTGTTGACCGTTCCTGTGGATTCGCACGAAAAATCGCAGGAGCCGCTGTCATAGTTCCACCCAGAGCTCCCGTTCCCAATGATGTATATGTCGGATAAGGTTGAGGTGTCAGTTGAAAGCTCGTTGAGGTATGACCCCCCTATCCCCGTGGCCGATATTCCGTGAATGGCAATATCTCTAAGAGTTAAGTTTACCGGCCCCTGCTCAATTCCGTTGGCGAACTGTATTCCATAAGTAGCATAATCGTTACCCGTTTGGCAGGCTCCCGTATAACTGCTTAACCCTGATCTGGTGCAGGTCGTGGCCTGCGTAATATCGAGACATTCTGTATCTACCCATTGCGCTGCGTGAAGATAGAGAATTGCATAGGCACCATTAATTGCCACCAGTTGAGTCGGATTTAGTAGCTTGCCGTGACCCGCCCATGAAGTAACTAGCGCGGCAGAACCCGTTAAATTCGGGTCGGTTGTGTGACAGGCTCCAGCGCTAACTCCGAGTATGCGCGTAGGATTGCTAGAAGTTCCACTGGGGGGAATAGGTAGCCTGCAGGCCGCTGTAGTGTGGGCGGTGCAATAGGGCCAGGTTGTTCCCAAACCCGTTGTAGCGTTGTATTGGCCCATGTAATACGGGCCTTGATCTTCGAATTGTACCGTATCCCCACCAGCTATATTCCATACCCATACGGACTGACTCGCAGATTGATTCAGCAACCAGAAAGGATGGTTAAAGGCGCAAGGCTGAGCAGACCCGCTGCCGGGGTAGGCTGCATTCGCGGTTCCAGTGCACTGCGCCTGATTGCCTCCATCCAAGCGCACGTACCAGGTCGTTGCCAAAGCAGGTATCGAACAGAACAGGAATACCAAAAAAATAAGAAGCTTCATGAGGCACTCCATGCGGATTGAGGCAGTTGCCATGTCAACCGGGCACCGACATCCAGTAGGCAGTAGGCTGACACTAGAGTAACCATTTATGTGATTACCTAAATAACCATTAATGGTTACCTCTGTACCACAAATGAGTCATAAGACTCACTACTTATCGACAGTTCCGTTGTAGGCATGAGCGGTTTTCAACAGGATTTCGTTCTGGGGCAGGTCAGCCGAGCAGGGAGCATCAGCTTCAAATCAATCCCGTCAAGGGATGGAAACCATAGGGACCGACCATCCGCAGGTCCATCGATCGAGGCTGAGAAGTGCAGAACTCTAGATGTATAATCTATTGAAAAAGAATAGTTTAGACCCCAAGCGGCGAAAAGGGAGACGAGGGATTGGGGGGAGAAAACAAGGCGCCTTCATATGCCTGCGCGGTCATCTTCGCAATCGAGATCCAGGATTGGCCGCCAAAGTCCATCGCGCGCACCCGGCTGGCTAGACGCTCCCGCAGGCCTGCATCCTGCGCCAACTCAATCAGTGCACCGGCAAGCTCGACGGAATCCTCGGGATCGACAAGCAGCGCGTTCTCCCGGTGCGTCAGCAGCTCGCGAAACACAGCCAGATCGCTGGCCACAATCGTCTTTCCCAACGCCAGTCCCGTCGCCAGCGCGCCACTGGTGGTAATGGCGCGATAGGGATAGACGACCACATCCGAGGCTCGATACAGCGCCACCAGCCCTAATTCATTTTCCGTTCTTCTGTGCGGCCGCTCTAGGAGAGGAGGATCGATTAGATAGGAGTGATCTTGCCCGCGCGAATCCCCACACCATGTGTACTAACGTGAGCGGGATCAGATTAAGCCAAAACTTCTTTCCATGAACAAGCCGCATTTTGCGGATGCTGCACAACAATGGGCCGGCAAACATTCCGCCAACGGCGAAGCCTAAAATGACATACTGCCGGTAGAACACCGCCAGAACTCCGCCAATGAATGCGCCTGCGCTACATGCCAACATATAGACGGCAAACGCAACGGCCCGAAAATTCTCCATGGCTCGAATGTTCTCAAAGAAGACCTTTGCTACATGTGCGCCGTGCCAAACCTCTCTGCGATAGAACTCCAGCAATGTTTGAGGCGTGCTCCAGTGAATTACGGCCATTTCTCTAATCGCCTGTACTGTCAACCCTGCTCCTCGCGCGCGGATGCACAATTCGCAATCCTCACTGGTCTTTATGCCCTCGTTAAAACCTCCAATTCGCTGAAAGGTGGATCTTCTCATGAGCATGTTGCCGGCAGGAACGAAAGTAACTTCGCCATCCTTCGGAGCGTAGCCGCCTTTATACCAGGCCCGTGCGACCCAACTCGAATCTTCCGGTATATCGTAATCGCCACCAATGACTCCGGCGGACTCGGAGGCCAGATGCAAAACCGCGTTATCCATCCAATTTGCAGGAACGGAGCAATCGGCATCCAGAAATGCCAGTACCTCACTCTTTGCCGTAGCCGCTCCCAGGTTACGGAGGGCCGATATGCTCACGCCGGGGAGTTGCTGGATAGTGAGATTTAACTGATTGGAAAACGACTGTGCAATCTCCAACGTGCGGTCTGTTGAGCCGTTATCGACGAGAATGACCTCGAATGCGTTCTCTATAAAGCGTGATCCGGCCAGACTGCTGAGACATCTCCCGATCATTTTCTCTTCGTTCAGTGCCGGAATGATTACCGATACGCGAAAGGAACCAATGGCTAAGGGGCCTGTATCCGGTACTTGAGAAATACCGGGCCGGCCGTCTGCATCATACTCATGCATTAGATTGCTCCTCGATTGACTCGAACAATTTCGCATAAAGCTGAACTTTCCATTTTTAGCTCTAAACCGGCTAAATTATACTGCCCTTGAACGGACCCGACACGCCTCTTGCTGAAAAACGGGGCGATTCCGCACCGTTCTGGACACGAAGAGTATCAAGCGTGTTGAGCTTCGGTCCGAGGTTCAAGTAGTAGCTTCCGCAGGTTGAGGAACGGATGTTCCACTAGACAGAAGGTGATCAAGGCGACCGCCGCGGACGTCACTGTAAGTATTAGAGTTCCAAGCAGTTGAGTGCCGATCGAGGAAGGAGAAAACAGATGCAGATGCGGTAGCAGCAATTTGAGGATAGGCTTCACCAGGTAAGGATGATTCAGGTACATTCCGAAGGACAGCCGGGATATCCAGTAGAACAATCGGGACTGGAACAGCTTTGCGCCGGTGGTGAGCCCGAACCATACAAGCGAGCCGAAAAAGAGCGCAAGTCCGGTAAAGCTGAATATCTCGTGCTGCAGATTGCGCAAAAGGACCATAGCAACAGCGGCTGCGACAACCAGGATGTACGACTTCCATTTACTGGGCGGTTTTCTGGGCGCGGATTTATCCTTACTCACCCACAGGTTGGAGATGATAAGGCCCATGATCAGGCCGTCACAGTGGGTGTGGAATGGATAATAAATTGTCGCGAAAAGAGTCGGATCGTGATGGAAGAAATGGCCTGTGTGATGAACCCAGATTGCGGCCCGCATCAGGGGCTCCAATACCAGTAGAAGCCATAGGCAATGACGAACCGTGCCAGGCTTACGCCTCCGAGCAAAGAAGTAGAGCAAAAGGGGAGTTAGAATATAAAACTGCTCCTCGGTAGAAAGCGACCAGCCACCCAGCACGATCCCCGCGTTGAAGTAGTTCACAAGAAATACTAAATCCGCCCAACCATATCCCTTTGCGACCGCTCCAGGCCAGAAGATCACGAAGACGCATAAAAATGTGAAGAAATAGAGAGGCCAGATCCGAAGTCCGCGACGCAATATGAAGCGCCCGATCGAGATCGTACCGGATCTCTGGAGTTCCTTCCAAAGTTGGCCCCCAATAAGGAATCCGCTCAGAACGAAAAACAAATCCACGCCAACCCAGCCGTTGATAACGAATGGTAGGCGGGAATAAAAGTTATCTCCATGGATCGAAGAAAATTCGGCACTGAAGTGGAGATTGATCACAAGCAAAATAGCGATGGACCGCAGGCCGTCGAGGAATGAAATTTGATTGGAAGGTGGGGACCACAACTCAGCTAAGGATCCGGAGAAAAGCTGAATCACCCGACTCGGCAGGGGCGAGTCTTTCTCATGGTCCCGAGACTTGCGCCTGCGAGCATCAGCTATCAGTCTGAATAAGCGATTCAGCGTCGATTTCCCGTACACTACTACTCCCCTTTCGTTCTTAGCGATCCGGTTTCAGAGCCTTGAGGCCCGTTGCTAGCTGGCCGAAAGCGGCAACATCTCGACACTGGGTAATCATTATAACGCGAAGCCACTGGTCGCTTGCTTTGTCTTTCCATGCGGAGCGTAAGAGAACTAAATACGACTTTCTATGGCCCTCGCCTCTGCCGCAATCGCCTCTTCATACACACGGAGATAATCGGCAGTCATGCGTTCCGCGGAAAACTTGTCTTCGACCAATTGCCTTGCCGCGGAGCCAAGCCGCTCTCGTTTTGCGGGATCCCGCAGCAGCTCGATGATCGCTTCCGCCAGCAACTCTGGAGCTTCCGCAGGCACCAGCACTCCGGTGCGGCCATCCAGAATAACGGCCGGCACCTCGCCCACAGCCGTTGCCACCAGCGCCAGGCGGCTGGCCATCCCTTCCAGAATTGCGATCGGAAGCCCCTCCTGCCGCGATGCGGAAACCATCACGTCAAGGGAGGCATATAGAGAAGGCATGTCGTCGCGACGGCCCAGCAGGCGCACACTGCCGCGAATGCCAAGTTGATCGATCAACGTCTCCAACCCGGCACGGTCCGGCCCATCTCCGGCCACGATAAACTTTGCATCCGGGCAATGAGCGAGCACCCGCGCCGCGGCATGGATGAATATATCCACGCCCTTCTCTACGGAAAGACGGCCCACCAGGCCAACTACCTGGTACGCCCCCCAGTCCAACTCATCTTTCACAACCGCCGATGCGCGGTCGAAAGGGCGCAAATCGATTCCGTTGCGGATCACGCTAATCTTGTCCGCCTTGACGCCCGATTTGAGAAGCCTCTGCCGCACATCCTCAGACACAGCCACGACCCGCGCATAGCCGCGCAGGATCAACCGGTCCAGGACACCGTAGAAGAATGCCTTCCGGTCATTATCAAGCCAGTTGTGGCAGGTTGAGACGAGCGGAACTCCCGATGCTCGCAAAGCAAAATAGGCGTAGAGGTCTGCCTTGTAGCCGTGAGCATGGACAACATCGGCGCCCGTCCGTGATACCAACTCTCGAATACGAACAATCGCTTTCCGGTCAATCTGCCCGTTGCACGGAATCAAATGCGACTCGATGCCTTCCCTGGCGGCGCTTACATGAAGCTGCAGATTCGGATTCGAGGAGTTCGAGAACACTCCCAGCAGGCTGCGATGTGGTCCCTCATTCAGCGTGCGCGACAGGTTCAGGATCACGGCCTCTGCACCGTACATTCCGCCGCTACTGATGATGTGCAGAATCTTCATTCCGCGTTGTCCCCACCGTCACCGCTATCCGGTTCTTTTCGATTCAAAAGGGCCCAAAGCTTCTCGTACAGCCGATCTCCCACCAGCGTCTTCGCAACTGCCTTGATCCGGTATTGGCGCTCCAGGCTCGATAACGCACGGCTCCCAGGTTGAAGCACATTGCGAATCCACTCCAGCGTCATATCTCCGCGCACATTCAACCGGCCAACCATAAATCCCGATGGCGCCCGCTCGGCCCTGGGCACAGAAGTAAAAATCTGTGTATATCCAGCCTCCCGGCAGGCCGCAAGAACCCTCTGATTGTAGCGGCCGCCCGGCAATGACATTGTAGTAATCGATGTTCCGAGCTTGTCCTCCAGCATCAGTCGTGCGCCGCTCAGTTCCCTATCCAAATCTCCCGGAGCGCAGTGAGTAAGAAAGGCATGTGACCATCCATGCGCGCCAATCAGCTGACCGGACTCATGCAGTGACCGCAACTCCCGCCATCCCATGTAGCCCGGTTTCTTCCCCGTCCAGCCCACAGTAATGAAGAACCGTGCGGTCAGGCCCCGCGACTGCAAAATGGGCAGCGCATACTCAAAATTTGAAATGTGCCCATCGTCGAAAGTCACCTCCGGCCATAGGCCGCGACTCTCTTCCTTCCGCACCTGGACAAAATAATCAATATGTCTCTCAAATTGCGCAGTTTCACATACATACGAGTACTCGCTTCTCAGCGGCCTCAGCTCGTGATAGAGAAGATGAAGGCTGTGCTGGGACTGCCCCGCCCGTTCCTCAGAAACTAATTCAACGTGCAAAGTTCGATTCCCACTCAAAGCGATATACTGATTACCGCAAGCGTAGTTTAACACTGGGTCGCGGCGCGAGCAGTGGTGGCTACAGAAGAGGTTGCGCAGTTTGAATCCGGCATATGAGTTGAGTTCCGGCCATGGTTCTGCCGATCTGGTGAGCGTGATTATTCCCGCTTACAATGCGGCTCCCTACATAAAGGATACCCTCGATTCCGTTTTCGCTCAGACCTACCCCCACTACGAGGTAATTGTCGTTAACGATGGATCGCCGGACACTCCAGCGCTGGAACAGGTTCTGCTGCCGAACATCCACCGCGTTATCTATCTCAAGCAGGAAAACCGTGGCCCCAGCAGCGCGCGCAATACAGGGCTTCGCGCCGCAACAGGCAATCTGGTTGCCTGTCTCGATGCGGACGACATCTGGAAGCCGGATTATCTTGAAGAACAAACAAGGTTCCTCCACGAGCACCCTGAATATGACCTCGTCTATTGCAATGCTCGCTTTTTCGGCGATTCGGTCTACGCCGGCAAGGAATATATGGATGTCTGTCCCTCGGTTGGCGAAGCGACCTCTATTGCGATCATCTCCCGGCGATGCCATGTTTTCACCTCAGTTACCGCGCGAAGAGCGATACTGGCTTCTGTGGGCTTCGATGAGTCGATTCGCGTCTCCGAAGATTTCGACTGCTGGGTTCGCTTCACAGCGGCAGGCCATAGGATCGGCTATCATCGCAAGGTTCTGGTCCTTTACAGAAGACACAATGCAAATGCAAGCCTGACCGCTAATCCTTCACGGATGGCGGAATATAACATTCAGGTCCTGACCAAGTCCCTTGCCCTCTGGCCGCGGGATTCGGAGGAAGTGCGGTTGCTGCTCCAGGCAAAGGATCAGAAAATTGCCGAGTTGGAGACGCTTCGAGGAAAACTGGCGTTGCGCAATCAGAATATCCCCGCTGCAGCCGCTCATCTTCAAGCGGCGAACAGCTACTATAAGAGTGCTAAAATATCGATGGCCGTTGTTCTGCTCAAACGGGCGCCCTGGCTGGTAGGTTCTGCCTTTAAACTGCGCCGTTTGCTGTTTCGTTCCTACCGCGATGTGTGACCGGCTTTACCGGGCAAAAAAGGAGCTGGATTGTCCATAAAGCTTTGGCAAACCCTGCAGGCTGACGTCTACCGCTACCGCGGCAAGGCAGACTGGCGCGCATTCTTATCCGCCTATCTGCGTGAACCGGGCTTTCGCTTTACCTACTATCTGCGGAAGGTCGCTTTCTACAGCGAGAGAAAGAAAACATGGGGGATCTTCGGCTACATCTACAACCGAATCCTGTTGAATCACTACCGTTTCAGGTATGGCTTTGAAATTTCCCCCACGACCAGGATCGGCCCGGGATTCCATCTTGGACACTTCGGCGGCGTCGTCATCAGTCCTTACGCAACCCTCGGCTCCAACGTCAACATTGCACAAGGCGTCACCATCGGCGCCGAAAGCAGAGGGCAACGAACAGGAGCACCAGTGCTTGAAGATCGCGTCTGGGTCGGCGCGCATGCAATCATTGTTGGAAAAGTGACTATAGAGCGCGAGGCGCTCATTGCCCCAGGCGCATACGTCAACTTCGACGTGCCAGCCAAGGCGATCGTCCTTGGAAACCCTGGAAAAGTGGTCTCGAACTCTGGCTCCGCAGGCTATGTCAACAGGACTATGGACACTTCCGGGACAGCCAAACCGTGCGCTCAATAGCTACTCGCATCAGCAACGAGCACTGCCCACAGACAAAGCAATCCCTGCTTCAATGAGTGAACTGAAACGCTCCAATGTCGATCGCCGAGTTCGCTAGGCGCTTAACCCCATCGTAATCTCCCGTCAGCCCTGGGACGGCAACTCCCGCACCGCGCGCCGGGCTGGCACCTGTCAAATGAAAATCGATGCCGTCAAGGCTCGCTTCTCCACTCCATACGGGTAGATTGGCGATCTTAGGATCCACGCAATGTTCAGCTGCCCCGGATGGACAACTTCTCATATTGTAGTAAATGTTGTGATCCCGCGCGACGAATGGATTCCGTGGCAGACCTTCAGAATAGAACACAGCCGCGCGTTCGCCTCCCACCGGGTCTTTATAGCCTATATGAAGATTATTCTGGAAAGTAATGTTGGCTTTCGTGCAACTTCCCCGACAGCTAATGTCATAACTTGTTGCTCCGTAGCCGGCAAAGCTGTTGTTCTGAAATACATAAGTTCCAGCGTCACTCACTACAAAGGCGATGCCGTCGCCGGCAGCTCTGCAAAAAAGTGAGAGATGCTTGTTATATCCATCTGGAGCGCCGGGCATGTCCGCTGACAAGCGCCTGCAATTATGAACTGTAACGTTATTTTGAAACACCATGCTATGCATGGGACCCATCTTCCACTGCTGTCCCATGTTGCCGTAGGCGATCGAATTGGTGACAGAAATCAGGCTGCCGCTCACGTGCAACAGGTCAAGGCCATCCTGCGTATTGTAGCGGAAGGTACAGTGGTCACAGGTAAAGTCCAGTTGAGTATTCGGCGTTCCTACGCCGTCACCATAGCCCCCGGAATCCTGGTCGAAGCAACTGTAAGCCGGCACTGCATGGGTAATGGGATACTCTTCGTTGCAACCATTCCACTCCACCGTAAGGTACGAAGCATGAACGATTGCGCCGGGAGCGCTCTTCGTTCCTCTTCCATCGTCAAAATCCCATCCGGCCGCACCGTTGAATGCAATTCGAACATGATCAGCCGTGACTTCACCTCCGATAGCGCCGATGATGCCCTCCCCAATCAGTCCGTGAATATCGAGATTCTTCAGAACTACACCCGCGGTTTCTGCATTTGTCACAATGCCCGCCCCGGCATAATCCGACAGCGGATAGAAACTACTGCATGCCTCCGACTTAGGCTCTCCGCCTCCGACACGTGTGCATTGGCTGTGGTCCGTCACTTCCAGACACTCGACATCGACATTCTTCGATCCCTTCAGGTTGATAATCGTGCCCAGCGCAAAGCCTCCAAAGAGTTGCGTCTTCCTGTCGCAGTTCTGGTAGTTCTCGCCTAGCAATCGCGTAGGGAGCCCGTCCTTCCCCGATGGGATAGGCGGCATCGAGCAACCATAGGGATCGCCAGGGCAAGCCCCCCAATAGTCCTTTGGGTTCGGCCCCTTGTATCCCATACGATACGGCCCACCTCGAATGATCACCGTATCGCCGCCTTTTATTACCCAGGCCTTGTTGCCGTACTGATCGTTGGTAAACAGGTAGTACGGGTGTCTAAAGGCACAAGGCTGCATTGCTTCCTTCCCTCGGTAGGCGGCATCGGCTTGCCCCGTGCATTGCTTGCGATCCCCTCCGTCAGCTCGGACAAACCAGGTATGCGCTGCCTGTAAAGACAACATCGTCGTTGCCAACGATTGACCACGTATCTCTTCCCCAAGGCTGTGTCCTGAGAATGCAGAAGGGATGATAAGGCTCAGACAGAAGATGCATCCGAATGCAAACTGCCTGGTCAACATGATTTAACTCCGATCTTGCCAAGTAGCCGGTGCTTTCATTCAGCCGGAAGCGCTCCGTGCGCCAATGTTACCATTAGCCTTCATTGCTTCTTAACCAAGTCCTTGCAGCGCTGCTTTTGCGTCTTTTGCAGTAGGCGAATCCGGCGCCAGCGTTATGGCCTTCTTGAGGTGAATCGCCGCGTTGTTCTTATCCAGAAGTTTGCTGTACACCATCCCCAGGTGGTACTGCATTGTGGCATTGTTGGGTTCGGACTTGGTCGCGTCCTCCAACAGATCGCGAGCAAATCCGTAGGCGCCCTTGTAGTAGTAGGCCAACGCCAGCGTGTCCGCGGTGCTGGATGAGTTCGGCATACCTCGCCTGGCCGTTTGTGCAAGTGTCAAGGCTACATCCACGTTTTCGCCGTTCTGTAGCATCCGATAGGCAAGATTGTTAGCTGCGACAGGCTGTTGCGGCTGGATTTGCAGAGACTTCTTGTAGTAGGCCTCGGCCTTGCCCATATCTCCCCGCGATTCCTCGAGGGTCCCGAGAATTGCATAGGCGCCGGCATCGTTGGGATGCGCATTCGACCACTGCTCCCAGGCGCCTACAGCATTGGCCGTCTGTCCGCGCTGAACTTGAATCTGCGCGAACAACATCACCGCCTCGCCGTCATTGGAATTCAGCTGGATGGCCTTCTGGGCCGTGGCTGCTGCCTGGTCAAATTTCTTGTCCCGGATCTGCAAATGAGCCAGAAGATCATAGAAACTGCTGTTCTTCGGGCTCTTGTCTATTTGAGCATTCAAGAGGGCCAAGGCTTTGTCTGGTTGCTTCTGGTAGAGATCGTAACTGACCAGCAATCGTATGGCTTCAACGGAATTTGGGTCATATTGCAGAGTCTGCTGCAGCAGCGCGACTCCCTCGGGAAAACGCTTCTGCGTGAACCGTAGTTTGCCAAGCTGGAGATAGGCCTGAGGGCTTTGCGGAGCGATGCTCATTGCGGTCTTCAGATCGGCTTCAGCCTTGTCCGGTGTGTGATGGTTTATCTCCACCATGGCACGCCACACATAGCCGCCAGGAAAGCGCGGCGCCGCTGCGATCGTCTTGTCAGCCACATCGGACAACAGATTCATGTCACCGCGCTGACCTGCTATTCGCGCCAGTTCCTCCTCTGTTTCCAATCTGGACGGATTCAGATTTGCCGCCTGACGGAAGCTCTTTTCGGCCAGGTCGATATCGCCCTTGGCCAGCGCAGCCCTGCCCAGCCAGTACTGCAAGAAGGCGTCCTTTGACGAATCCTTGACGGCATTCTGAAGTGCATTTACGGCGTCACTCGCTTTACCGCTATTTAGCAATACGATTCCGTTCAGTCCCAAAACCTCCGGATCATTGGCGTTCTTCTTCATCAGTCCGGCGACCACGGTTTGTGCGGTCCCGTAGTCCTTAACCTCAAGAAGAACGCGAATATATCCCTTCTGCACGGAAACATTCTTGGGATACTTCGCGGCAAGGCTAGAGAATTCCGCCTTGGCCTTGTCCATCTGTCCGGAGCCTGCATAGTAGTCTGCCAGCATTCGCACACCCTGCGGATTGTCGGCAAGATCTTTCGACGCCTGACGAAACACTTCCTCGGCCTTTGACTGATTGCCCTGCTTCAGAAAGACTTCGGCAAGACCTGTCCGGGCAGAAATGCTCTTGGGATCCGTAGCCACGGCATCCCGGCTCACCTGCTCGGCCTCCGGCCAGCGGCTATTCTTGATATAGAAAGCCACAAGCAGAAGCCTGGCGTTCATCGATTTCGGATCGAGAGCGATAGACTTCTTGAACTCATCTTCGACAGAAGAAGTCTTGGTTGGATCACCCGATTGAAGGAGTGCCAGATCCTCGTGAAACGTTGCCCGGTTCGGATCGAGCTCCAGAGCGCGGTGAAGCTCGATCAGAGCCTGATCCTTCTGCCCCCGCTTGATGGCTATGGCGGAGAGTAGCGCGTGAACGTCGGGGTTGTTCGGCTGTGCTGCCATCACGGCATTGGCCTGCGCTTGCGCGTCGTCGGTCTTTCCGCCGGCGAGCGACATGTTTGCAAGGTCGATCCGCGCCTTGTAGTTCGTAGGCTGCAAGTCCACGGTGCGCGCCAGTTCGCCATACGCTCCTCTAAATTGGCCCAAATGCGCGTATGCCTGCGCCAGCTCATAATGAGCTTCGGGATAGTTCTTGTCGACCTTCAGAGCGTTCGCGAACTGAATGCTGGCTTCCCGGTACTTGCCCTCGGCGCTATATCTTTTACCGCTCTCCAGATACTTCTGCTTGCGCACGTTTGGATCGCCGTGACACCCTGCCAACAGAGCGACCGCGATAAGGAGCATGAGCACCCAAAGAGGTCCTTGCCGATTGATTCGTCTCCAGTTGCCATTGAAACTCAGTTGATCTGACTTGAATGAGCTTTTCATTTTCTTCCATCCTTGCTGGCTGTCTTTCGCGCGAGCACAGCCTGTATTCCTTTGCTGAAGCACGTTTGTCTTTCCCTGTTCCATGCAACCCGTTTAGTCCGGGATAAAGCGAGGGAGCATGGGTGCAAGCTGCGCAGTAAATGCCTCGGCCCGAGCCCTTGCCGCCGATGTGCCTTCACTTGTACCGATCGGTGTAATCACCCGGACCAGCGCGCCATCGGTACGATTCAGCCGTATTGCATCGGTCACCAGATAGATTTTGGCCATGTATTCATTGGCGACGCTACGCCCGTGCGACTGATACCAATAAATAACGAACTGTCTCATCTCCCCGTTACTAATGATGTACTCGCCCACCCGGTGTTCCTTGCCATTCGCATCGTTCAGATCGACGTATTGCGACGATTCAAAAAACCAACCAGCGCCTGGCAGGCAGTTCTTCGGTGAATGAATGGTGACGCCTGTCCTCTGGGTGGGAAAATAGCCGATGAAGAGGCCGATTGGCAGCGATTGTCCTTGCCGAGTGTAAATGCGCGACAGGAAGTCACCGGCTCCAAGAACATCGAGCGACTCCTTGTCGATCTGCAAGTCGCTTCCTGTCCATCCCGCAATCGTGCCAGGAACCTGCGACAGGGGCTCGCTCACGGGAATCAGATCAGTATTACCGCGGGCGTGCAGCAGCAGCAGCGTCCCAACCAGCAGCACGACAACCGTCCAGAAACGAGGGCTCTTCATTCCTGCCTCCCTTTGGCCGGGAACAAACACATGGCGCGATGGACGGCGAAAAGGCACCCCAGGGACACGAGAAATATGACCCATCCGGAAAACTCGTGAAAGAAGCCCAGAGCCTTATCGGGATCCCAGTACTGGACGCACAACCCGGTGCCCAGTATGCGCACCGCGTTGGCCGCAATTGCAATCGGAATGCTGGACAAAGCAAGAACGGCTCGCCGCAAGAAGGACTTCTCCAGGAAGTAGCCATAGAAGATCGAGAGCGTGAACAGGCTCATCAGGGAGCGGATGCCGCTACAAGCCTCTGCCACCTCCAGCTTCATGGCGGGAAGCTCGATGACGTTGCCCTCCCGCAGAACCGGTACGCCGAATAGTGGAAGCAGAGCGCTGGCAAGCTTCGATGCCAGGATCTGCAGCGGAAGGGTTATCTCGTTGAAAACAATAGAGGGAATGGGGATCGCCAGGAGCAGGACCAGCAAAGCGAAGCGTAGCTCCTTGAGGAGCTGCCACCCGCCAAAACCAAGCACCAGCCCTGCCAACAGGATCACCAGCGAAACCCTCGACAGGAAAAGCTCAGCTCCGTAGATCCCCAGGAGCAGAATCACTAGCCCCAGGGCAACGACTGCAATTCCGCTCCAGGTGGGAGCGATTTTCGTGTCCAGGAGGGTTTTTCTCTTCGCCCACACCAGGTACGCCGCAAAGATGGGCACCAGAAAGCCGTGTGAAAAATCAGGTATTTGCCACCAGTCGGTCACCAGTTTCGCCAGCACACGGTAGTAAGCCGCAGCCATGAGCGCGCCGATGAGCACCGAACCCCATGCAAAATGAGCGTTTTGAAAGGACCAGGGGTTCTTGGGAATCGCCGGCGTCTGTATATCTTGGGCCATATTCTCCGTAAAGGGACCAGCGGCATTTCAATCCGATATACCCTCCTTAGCAATCGGAATGCCGAAAGTGGAACGGCTCAATCCAAGGGGATTCCCCATAAATAATCCGGTATAGGGAACCAGTCTTCTCGGGAGAGTGGAAAACACTTTCCACTTTTCCGGGCAATCAATGTCACAATTCTTTCCACTCCAAGGGAAAAACTTTTCCTTCTCGTAGGCAGCCGCCACTCCCGGAAGTGCGCTCAAGAGCGGATATACCGCATGGAAAGCCCATTCCATGTCCTGTTCCCAGGTTTGGACCCAGTATTGCTAAAGCAGGGGTGTGAAACCAGGACTCTTCATGGCAGGCGATACAAACATCCAAAGCACGAACCGACAGATGAAACAGTTTGCCCCTGCAAGGCCATTTGCTCCTGTAGATGCTCAGATTCAACGCGCGATCACCCGCATTGCCGAGAGCGAATGCCCGGTCCTGATCGTGGGTGAGCGTGGCGTTGGAAAGCGTTCCATTGCCGCGCAAATCCACGCTCAGTCGCATCGGTCTCGCAACATCTGCACGGAAATACACAGCGCCGATGCCGATGCACAGGCCATACTGTCGGCTTTTTCCACCAAGGGAACGGTCTATCTGGCGGAAATCGGGGATCTGAGCCTTGCCCTGCAGGGGCTGATCATCGACACCTATTTTCACTCCGAGCAGGCGCAAAGCAGCCGCCTCGTTTGTGGTACGAGCCGCGAGCTTTTGGAGGAAGTCAAAACCTGGCGCATGAGAGAGGATTTCTACTACCTGGTCTCAGCCGTTACGCTGCGGATTTCTCCCCTGCGCTGCAGGAAGTCTGAAATTCTCTCCATCGCCGATGACCTTTTGACGCAGTACTCCAAGCAGTTTGACCGTCCCAAGCCGGTTCTACGTGAGGAGATCATTGAGTTCCTGATGGAGCATACCTGGCCCGACAATCTGTCTGAACTTCAGACTGCGATCAAGACGTTTGTCGCCATCGGTGACCAGTCGATCTCGCTCGCCGCACTCAAGGCTGCAGCCTCAACGATGAAGCCGGATGGGCATCGCAAGCCTCTTTCACTGAAGGCAGCCACACGGGCCGCCTCCACCCAGATCGAGCGTCAGTTGATCTCCGAGGTTCTGGTTACGACCGGCGGCAATCGCAAACGCGCCGCGGACGAACTGGGGATCAGCTATAAGGCCCTGCTCTACAAGCTCAAGCAAGCCGGAGCGGAATACCAACCTGCGTCCAACAGGAACGGAGCCACATTATGAAACCAGGAAGACTATTCATATTGGCCTTTTTTGCGCCAAGCCTCTTCAGCTATGCCCAAAGCAATGTACCCGTAAACAAGCCTGCCCCGGCGGCCACGCCAGCCCTGGCCGCGGGAACTGCGTCCGACAGCTATGTTATCGGCGCATCCGACGTACTTACCGTCACCGTATGGAAGGAGCCAACCCTCTCCGGCAACGTTCTCGTCCGGCCTGACGGCATGATCTCGCTGCCGCTTCTCGGCGATGTTCAGGCCTCTGGAATGACGCCACTGCAGTTGGCAGATCAGATCGCGAAAAAGCTTAAGAAATTCGTTCAGGACCCCAACGTCTCCGTTGTGATCAGCCAGATTCATAGCAAAGTCGTATACCTTCTCGGCGAGGTCGCCAGGAAGGGACCGATCGAGATGACGCCTGGCATGACCTTGCTGGAGGCCATTTCCTCGGCCGGCGGGCTCACGGACTACGCCAACGCGAAGAAGATCTACATCCTGCGCGATGAAGCCGGAACGCACCAGAAGATTCCTGTGCATTACAAGGAAGCGTTGAAGGGCAACAGCGAACTCAACCTGGTTCTCAAGCCCGGCGACACGATTGTTGTTCCCTACTAAGGCGTCCAAATGAAGACGACTCTCAAACTCCTGGCGATCCTTTTCACCGTTGGCACTGCGGCACATGCGCAGGTTGCGCCCGCGGCGACGGCGGGCCCGGCCAACCTGGACTATACCTTTCGCTACTCCGAGACCGCACAGTTTTCCTATAACCGCGACTGGCAAACAATCACGCCCTCGGGATCTGTGGATTATGCGAACGGCAAAGAGCGCCATCCGCTCAACCTGAACTATGCCGGCGGCTACATCTGGAACTCAGGGGGCCCAAACTACCCACACGGTGTCTTTCAGCGCCTGTTGCTTTCACAAGGCTTTGTCTGGCGCAAATGGAACCTCATGGCCAGCGACGATGTCAGCTATCGGCCACAGTCTCCGATTACAGGCTTTTCGGGAATTCCTGGCATAGGGGAACCCATCGGCGGGCCGGGTTCGCCCTCCGACCAGTCGATCATTACAAATGCCCGCGCCCTCGAGAACACTGCGAGCGGAGAACTCGGCCTTTACCTCAACCATGCGACCAATCTCAGCGCGGGAGGCAGTTCGAGCTTGCTTAGCTACCCTGACGGTAACGGTCAGGATACGGACACACTGATGGCGAACGCGGGGCTTACCCGGGGCCTCAATGCGCGAAATTGGCTCTCGGGCATGTACTTGTTTTCTGAGTTCAGCTACCCCAGGTACAGTGTCACTTTCGAGACCAACACCGCGCTTTTCCGCTACAACCACGAGTGGAACCCGCGGCTCAGTACATACGCCGCTGTAGGACCACAGATGATCAGCAGTTCGGACAGCCTGATCGTGCCTCCCTCAACCAGGATCGCAGCGAAAGCGGGAGTGAACTATCGCATGCGGTTCGGGGCAGCCAGCTTGAGCTACAACCGTGGAGTCTATGGCGGTGCAGGGTATCTGATCGGAGCAGAGACCGATTCCGTCAGCGCATACTTCTCGCGCGACTACGGAAGGAAAATGACCTTCGGACTCGAGGGATCGTACAATCGTACTTCCGGGCTGATGAATAATGGGGTGACCAACGCTAAGTATGGAGGAGCCGAGGCTACCAGGCGGCTGGGCCGGTATTTCACCGTGTTCGCAAATTACACGGCCATCGACCAGTCGTCGAGTTCCCCGCTTCCAACGAACGTCCTTACCCACCTGTGGCAGGTGATCGGCTTCGGCGTCGGGTATTCACCTCGGAAAACACGCCTCATCAGGCCCTAAATCTTTAAGGAGTCGTATGCTCGGGCATCGTGAATTGACAATGGAAGACTACGCTGGGATTTTGAAGCGGCGATTCTGGCTGATTCTGATTTCCGCGATCCTTCTCTTGGGGGTCGGTATCGGCATCAGCTATATCCTGCCTCCCCAGTACGTATCGCAGACGCTTGTGCTTATCGAGCAGCAAAAGGTCCCGGAAGACTATGTAAAGCCCGTCGTCACTGAAGATCTGGGCGCACGCCTGGCGTCGATGAGGGAGCAGATCCTGAGCCGGTCGCGCCTGGAGCCGATCATCACGAAATTCAACCTGTATGCTGGCAGCAACAACACCATGGACATCCGAGTCGATCAGACACGAAAAGCCATCGAGATCGCCCCCATTCGTTCTGACCAGTCAAAAGTAACCGGCGGTATGCCCGGTTTTTTTATTTCCTTCAAGGCGCAGGACGCGCGCACCGCCCAGCAGGTCTGCAGCGAGATCACTTCACTCTTCGTCAGCGAGAATCTAAGTGAACGTGAGCAATCAGCAGAAGGCACTACCGACTTCCTGAAGCAGCAACTCGCCGACTCAAAGAGGGACCTTGACGAACAGGATGCCAAGCTCGAGGCTTTCCAGCAAAAGTATTTTGGCAGGCTTCCCGAACAGGAATCGTCGAATACGAACACGCTCCAGGCGCTCACAACCCAGCTTGACGCCGTGACACAGTCGCTGGGTCGCATGCAGGAAAATGAAACATTTCTCCAGGCAATGATTTCTCAGCAGACGCATGAACCTCAGGGCTCAGAGCCGGGCTCCAGCATTTCAGTGGATGAGCGCCAGAAAGAGCTAAAGACTCTCATTGCGCAGAAGCAGGAGTTGGAGACACTCTACACGCCGGACCATCCTGACGTGCTCGCCATCTCGCGAAGGATCGCCGATCTGCAGGCGGAGATCGCGCATGCCCCGGCCGAATCGGCAACGAGCACAGCCCCCGCCCCCGCGACCCATCCTGACCAGCCGCAGCTCTTACAGCTCAAGGCTCAACTCAGCTCACTACGCCCGTCTATAGCTGCCGCAAAGCAGGAGCAGGCTCAACTCCAGCAGAAGCTTCGCATGTATGAGTCGAGGATTGAGTCGAGCCCGATGGTTGAGGAAGAGTACAAGCAAGTCACTCGCGACCATGATACGGCTTTGGGGTTCTACAACTCGTTGCTGAAAAAGATGAACGAATCGTCCATGGCAACCGCTCTTGAACAACGCCAGCAGGGCGAGCAGTTCTTCGTGATGGATCCTGCAAATCTTCCCGACGCGCCGACCTTCCCGAACCCTTTTGTCTTCGCCGGTGGCGGGTTTGCAGCCGGCCTGTTCCTGGGTCTACTGATCGCGGCAATGCTTGAGTATCGAGATACTTCACTGCGCAATGAGAGGGATATATGGGCCTTCACCAAACTGCCGACTCTGGCCATCATCTCCCACATTGACGGCCTTCCCCAGCCTGTTAAGCCTCAGAGTCGCCGGAAGCTGTTTTCACGACCGAATAAGCCTATTGAAAGCGCGGGCAGTTAGTCATGTACAGATCCTTCTTCAGCCTTCATTCCCTCCCTTTCGGATCCAGCCCAGATCCGCGGTTTCTGTACAAAATGCCACACATACGAGAGGCGCTCGCTTGCCTGCAATACGGCATTGCGGCACGCAAGGGATTTGTCGTCATGACGGGAGAAGTGGGCACAGGAAAAACGACTCTGCTCAGGACCGTCCTTAGTTCGTTCGCCAAGGATCGCGTTTCGACGGCATTCATCTTCAATCCTCGTCTCGATGTGCTCGACTTTCTTGAGTTTGTGCTCACCGACTTCGGCATTTTTCCCAACACGCGGACGAAGTCCGGTATGCTGCTACAGCTCAATCGCTGGCTTATCGACCGCTTTCGCAACGAAGGGTTGTGCGCCATTGTGGTCGATGAAGCGCAGGATCTCTCCTGGGAGCTCATGGAAGAGATTCGTTTGCTGACCAATCTCGAGACCTCATCGGAGAAATTGCTACAGATAGTTTTGTCCGGCCAGCCTGAACTCGAAGAAAAGCTTCGCAACCCTAGGGTGCGACAGCTTCGCCAACGCATTTCGCTGTGGTGCAGAACCAAGCAGCTAACCGGCGAGCAGACGCAGGCTTACATCGCAGAAAGACTACGCATCGCCGGCGCCAGCCAATTGATATTTTCGCTCGAAGCTGCACAGCTTGTCCATCAATACTCGAAAGGAATTCCTCGCGTCATCAATTTGATCTGCGAGCATGCCCTGATCAGCGCATTTGTGGAGGAGATCAAGCCTATCCCAGCGCGCATCGTTGAGATGGTCAGTACAGAACTCGATCTGGACGACCAGTCCTTTCTGATCTCGTCCATGGGGTTGTCATCTTCACCCCAGGATACTTTACCAACAGCTCTATCCGGCACCATCAGCCCCGTCGAGGATTCCATCGACTTCCTGAAGGACAGTGAACTATGAGCCGCATATACGAAGCACTTCAAAAAGCAGCTTTAGCGCAGAAGGCCGAGCAGGAATCAACAGCCGAACATGTTGCTGAGCCTGTAGCCGTCCCTGGGATCGAGGAACCGCCACCAGCCAAGGTTGATATTGTCCTTGAGAACATTACACAGTATCCATGGAAACCCTCCATCCCTTCCTTACCTACGCTCGCGGACCACGGCGCAGGTGTCGAGCAGTTTCGCAGCCTCCGCTCGCGCGTTTACCAGGCTCACTATGAAACTCCGCTGAAGACGATCCTTATCGCCAGCGGTATACCATCGGAAGGCAAGAGCTTTATAGCGGCGAATCTGGCCATGAGCCTGGCGCGCAACACTGTCAATAATATTCTGCTTATCGACGGCGATCTGCGCCGTCCCACGCTTCACAATCTTCTGGGCGCTCCCAATACGTCAGGATTATCGGATTATTTGGCAGGGAACGCAGAATTGATTGACATTATGCAGCGCGACCTCCGTCCCGAGACTGCAGAGAACGCCAGCGTGGACAGAGTCTCCAATCTCACCTTCATCCCTTCGGGTAATTGCGGCGACAACGCATCTGAATTGGTGGCCAATCACCGTATCGAAGAACTGATCGCGACTGTTTCACCGCATTTTAACTGGATACTGATCGACTCGGCGCCGGTGCTGGCGGTTACGGACGCGGTGGAGCTTGCCCGCGCCGCCGATGCAGTATTGCTCATTGCACGTGGAGCACGTACGCCTTACGATGTCGCACAGCATGCGCAGACCGCTTTCGTTAGCTCGCGAATCCTCGGCTTTGTCCTCAATGACACAAAGGACATTCCACGCCGCGGGTCTTACTACTCCTCCTACTACGGTGGGACAGAAGCACCGGCAGAGCCAAGAAGGTAAGGGACGGGCAGGGATGATCAGGCTTTTCAATGTTTACTATTCGACCCGGACCCTGGTGCTGCTTCTCTGCGAAGTGCTCCTTGCGGGCGGCTCATTCCTGTTGGCCACCACGTACCTCATTGGGCCGGATACGTACATAGCTCTGATATACGAGAACGGGATACTAAAGATTGTTGGTATAACCTTTCTCACCTTGCTTCTCTCATACTACTTTGATCTGTATGAACCGCAACGCATCTCAGAACGATGGGAGATCTACTTCCGGCTCCTTCTGGTTTTGAGCGTACTATCCTTTGTTCTTGCCGGGCTTCTCTATTTCTTTCCCGAGATAGACATCGGCCCTAATGTTCTTGTGGTCGGCGTCTCTATCCTTGCTATTGTTTTTGTCATCTGGCGATCTGCCTATGAGTGGATCATCGGCCTTTCTGTATTCCGCGAACGCGTCTATGTGCTGGGTAGCGGCGCGTGGGCACGTACTGTGGTTGAGACTTTGCGCACCAGGCGCGACGCCGGAATGGAAGTTGTCAACGAAGAGGTCGAAGGAGCTTTCAGCGGCCAACTCGAACAATATGCAGCGGACCTTCGCGCCTTCTGCAAGTCGAAGGCTCGCATTGACCGCGTCATCGTTGCCATGGAAGACCGTCGCGGATCGATGCCGGTTCGTGAACTCCTTGACCTTCGGCTTAAAGGCGTTGTTATCGAGGAAGCCAGCTCCCTCATGGAACGGCTCTCGGGTAAGCTGCCGCTGCAAGGACTCAATCCCAGCACCCTTATCTTCACTCACGGTTTTAACGTGAAGGCATCGCAGCAGATTGTCAGACGCTTGATCTCCATCACCGTCTCTTTCATCGGGCTGGCGATATGCCTGCCGTTCATACCCTTTATCATTCTGGCCGTGCGCCTTTCTTCGCCGGGTCCTATCTTTTTCCGCCAGACTCGCGTCGGACTGCGTGGGCGCCTTTTTTCCGTCCTTAAATTCCGCACGATGCGGCAGGACGCCGAAACCCAGGGAGCTGTGTGGGCGACCAAGAACGACCTTCGCGTTACGTCGCTTGGCAAATTCATGCGAACGACTCGCCTCGACGAGATACCACAGCTCTGGAAT
>Ga0116108_1000224_pt1 | contig 36595 bp, 45 predicted proteins | sample June2015DPH_6_15_FD_88970 | JGI IMG/M metagenome (GOLD analysis project Ga0116108, IMG submission 88970) | Peatland microbial communities from SPRUCE experiment site at the Marcell Experimental Forest, Minnesota, USA - June2015DPH_6_150 | ecosystem: Environmental > Terrestrial > Soil > Wetlands... | reverse complement strand
GTTCGCGCCGCTGAGGTCCGCGCCGCCGAGGTCCGCGCCGTCGAGGTTCGCGCCGCCGAGGTTCGCGCGGCGGAGGTTCGCGCGGCGGAGGTCCGCGCCGCGGAGGTTCGCGCCGCTCTTCATCGCCCATCGGACAGCGAGGCCGAGTTTGATCGATGGGCTTACCGCATCCGCACATTCGATCTCAGCCGTGAACTGAATCGCGTCAGAGAATCGTTTGCGAACGTTGACCTTGATGAGTTTCGGCGTCGTGCTGTCGGGTGTGACGGGGGGCGTTTCGGCCTCGGGAGCTTTCTTCGTCTTGGCTTTCGGCTTCGTGGCGGACATCGGCGGCCTCATCGGGTTTCGATGGAGGCAATCTAGCCGTCTACATATCCGATGTCAACATAAATCATGTAAGAAGCAAAAAATAGTTCACGGTGCGCCAAAGCGTCGTGCCGTCAGGGGGCCAAAGCGCTATTTTGCCGCGCGCGGCGGCTTCCGCGCGTCGCTGGCGTAGCCGCGCGTTTCTCATTGACCCGCGCGAAAAGGATTTGACATTGCTCAGACGCAACATAAATCATGTTGACAGCCGTCATGTGGATGGTGTAGGGATGTTGGCTATGGAGAAAGTGCCCGAACTTTTCGACAGACTCGGCGGCCCTAGCGAGGTCGCGCGCATCTTGAAATGTGGAACTTCGACAGCCTCGGAAATGAAGCGTCGATCGTCAATTCCGGTTCGATATTGGCCCATGCTGATCGAGAGCGAAAAGGGACGCGAGATTGGGCTGTCGTGGGAGACGCTGGGGCGCGCGAATCTGAGCAAAGAAAGCGCCGCATAACCGACCATCTCGCGAGCGCAAGCCCCGTCGTTCACGGCGGCGATAGCGAGCATTGCAATGTTTGAGGGATGTCTATCCGGTTAACGCCCAATGGAGCGAGATCATGAAGATGTCCGAATTGATTTTGGCGGTCGGCGACGAAAATGTCATCTTTCAGAATCTATTGAACGACACGCAATCGATTTATAAGACGAAGCACGGCACCAAGATCACGTTCTACACCGGCGCGATCCAAGCCGAGGAACTGATGGATGGCGGCAAGCCAAAGAACATGGGCCTTGTGTTGTGGCTTCCTAAAAGCCGCGTTGACGCGGTTGTTGCGGCAGAGAAGGTAAAAAAGCCCAACGAAATTCACAACCGCGATGCTGGGCGCCTGTCTGCCAAGGTCGAGCGCCTTTTCACGGCTGAGATCGAATGTGAAGAGCGCCGCCCGTTCTCTGACGCGCTGGCCGACAAGATCGACGATCTGCTTGAACGCCATCAGGGCGCGATGACGAAGTCCCAATACGCCGCTGCGGCAAGCGAGATTCGTGCCTTGATAGATGAGGCAGTGGCGAAAGGGCGGGATTTGGAAAACGAGGGATGTGCAGTTCTCGTCGAAAGTGCCGCCGGTAATAATCTCGGCAACTTGATGGCGGCGTTCGACTTTGAGGACTATCTGAAGCCAAACCTTCAAGCCCTTTTGGCTGCCATCTCCGCCTCCATCCGAGCCTGGAGCGCCAAGCAATTAGCGCTGATCTTGACAACAGCGAGCGCAGACCCCGTCCTTCAGGGCGGCGATAGCGAGCCCTTCGAAAGAAACTGATGCAACTCACGTACAAATTCAGGCTGAAAGACAAGCACGCGGCCGAATTGAACCGGCAAGCGCGGGCTGTCAATTTTGTCTGGAACTATTGCAATGAGACGCAGCAGAAGGCCGCTCGCGCGCATCGTAAGTGGCTTTCGTATTTTGATCTTCACGCACTGACGAGCGGCGCGGCGAAGGAACTGAATATCCACTCGCATACGATTCAGCGCGTTTGTAAGCTCTACGTCCAAAGCCGCAAAACGCACAAGAAAGCTTGGCTCAAGTGGCGCGGACGCAAGTCGCTCGGATGGGTTCCGTTTAATACCGGACATGTTTCCTTCGACGGCGTGGCATTCACGTTTCGCGGCATAGCCTATATCGCTATGCACGAGCGTGAGGCATTGAAGGCGGAAGCGAAGATCGGCGCGGGATCGTTCAACCAAGACTCTAATGGGCACTGGTATCTGAATGTTCCGGTCGAAGTCGAATGTGCCGCCAGCGCGCCGCTGTCTTATGTCGGGATCGATCTCGGCCTGAAAGACCTTGCGACGCTTTCGACGGGCGACAAGGTTGAGGCTCCTCGCCTGTATCGCGCTTCCGAAGCCAAGCTCGCAACGGCGCAGCGCGCACGCAAGACGCCAAAGCGCGTCAGAAACATCCACGCCAAGATCGCAAACCGCCGCAAAGATTTCCTGCACAAGGCTTCGGCGAAGATCGCCAAGGACTTCGGGTTCATCGCCATCGGCGACGTGAGCCCGTCCAAGATCGCTCAGACCCACATGGCAAAGAGTTCGCTCGATGCCGGCTGGTCGGACTTCAAGAGCTTCCTGTCGTACAAGGCCATCAGGCATGGCGGCAGGGCTCTTGAAGTTTCCGAGCGCCTAACGACCCAAGCCTGTTCCGATTGCGGTGCAATCGGCGGTCCGAAGGGATTGAAGGGCTTGCGAATAAGAGAGTGGGTTTGCGAGGATTGCGGCTCTGTCCACGACAGAGACGTGAACTCCGCAAAGCACATTCTCGCTCGCGGACTGGCGAGCCTTGTTGAAGGAGCCCCAAATGTCTGAGACCGGCAACCCGTCTGGGAAGCCCTGGCCTTCAGGCCGGGGAGCAGTCACCACGACTATTTTGCATGGCGACTGCCGGGACATCCTCCCGACGCTTCCGGCAAACCATTTTGACGCCGTGATTACTAGCCCTCCCTACTGGGGCCTGCGCGACTACGGCGTCGCCGGACAGATTGGCTTAGAGCCGACGATGACGGCCTATCTCGAAACGATGGTCGTGGTCTGCCGCGAGATCAGGCGCGTGCTCAAGCCTGGCGGTACATTCTGGCTCAACGTCGGGGACAGTTACGCTCGCGATCCCGGAAAAGGGCAGCACAAACCAGGAGACTCGGGCAAGCAGGACTATATAATTACGCGTGGTGGTGGACGCGCGGCGAACCAGGGAATCCCAATCGGGTTGAAGGGGAAAGACCTCTGCATGATTCCGAACCGCTTGGCAATTGCTCTCCAAGACGACGGGTGGTGGGTGCGCTCGGAAATCGTCTGGAACAAGCCGAACCCCATGCCGGAAAGCGTCACGGACCGGCCGACATGTGCGCATGAGAAGATTTGGCTGCTGACCAAGAGTGCGCGGTATTTCTACGACGCCGACGCGATCCGCGAGCCGCTCGCGCCGTCGAGCATTGCGCGGCTCGCCCAGGACGTCGAGTCGCAGGCCGGTTCGTCGCGCGCCAACGGCGGCGGCAAGACCAATGGACCGATGAAGGCTGTCCGCTCCAGCGGCATGGGCGCGAACGCCCGTAACGTCTGGACGATCGCCTCTCAGCCGTTCAAGGGCGCGCACTTCGCCACCTTCCCGCCGAAGCTCGCCGAGCGCTGCATCTTGGCGGGATGCCCGAAGGGGGGCACGGTGCTCGACCCATTCGCCGGGGCCGGGACAACGGGACTCGTCGCCGATCGCCTCGGCCGCAACGCTACCTTGATCGAACTCAATCCCAAATATGCCGACATGACGAAGCGCCGGATCGAGGGCGACGCGGGGCTGTTCTCGGACACCACAACGGATAGCGGCAATGGGTGAAAACCGGATAGGCATGAATGAGATTCTCGTCAGAAAAATCGAGCGAAAAATCGCCGAATTTGGAACCGAACTCAACATCATACGCGCGGAGGCTCGATCGTGAATATGCGTCCTTCATTCTCGCAGCAATCCTGGGATGACGCCGCAGTCGCGAAGCTACGGGCGTTATGGGCCGAGGGATTTCCCGCCTCGCGCATCGCCAAGGAATTCGGACATGGCTGCACGCGCAACGCCATTTGCGGAAAGCTGATGCGACTCGGGCTTGTCGGCCGCAATCGCGTGGTGTCCAGCACACACATCCCGCGTCCCTCATGGACCGATGAGGAAATCGAAATGCTCAAAGCACTCGCTTCGGAAGGACATCCTTATCGCATCATAGCGGCGGAAATCGGGCGTTCCTACGATTCGACAAAACGACAGGCGCTCGGGATCGGATTGAAACGTCCTGAACCTGCGCCCAAAAAATCCAAATCGCAATCGGTAGGCGAGAGAGCCGAACGCAGGGCAGCCGCCGCGAAAATGCGCGAGCGGTTCAAATGCGAATCGGAAATCCCGCCCGATGGCGCTGTGACATTCGCCGAGCTTGCCGATCATCATTGCCGGTGGCCTTTTGGCGATCCGAGAAGCGACGACTTTCGCTATTGTGGCTCCGATCGCGCATCGCCCGATGGTCCGTATTGCCGATCGCATCGCGCAATGAGTTTAGTTCGATTCGAGGTCATCCGTGCGCCCGATTTCTATCGCGCCAATCCCAAGCCATCGAGGTTCGCAGGACTATGACCCGACCGATCTCATGCGCCCGCATCGCGGCGATTCAATCGCTGATCGCGCTGACCCAAGGGGCGGCGCCAAAACCGCGTCCGGCCGAGTTGGAACTGATAATCTCCCGCGCGAAGGCTGGGATTGACGATCTCGAATTCTATTACGCGCATCAGGATAGATTGCGCTCCCGCATCCGGCCCAAATGCGGGAGCGCAAGAGATATGATGCGCAAGGGAGACTGGATTCAAACCTATACGGGCGTTCAGTTCTGGCCCCTTGATCCTCGCGCGGACGAAATCCAAATCGAGGATATCGCCCACGCACTTTCGATGCAGTGCCGGTTCTCAGGCCACTGTCTTCGCTTTTACAGCGTTGCCGAGCATTGCGTGCTTCTTTCTCGCCATGTCCCGCGGGGGGACGCTCTTTGGGCGCTCTTGCATGACGCCAGCGAGGCTTACCTCGTGGATATCCCGCGCCCGATCAAGCCAGCGCTTGGCATCTATCGAGAACTTGAAGCATCGCTGATGCTTCGGGTCTGCGAACGATTCGGCATTCCGGCGGAAATGCCAGCAAGCGTCCATGCGGCCGATCGCGCTATTCTGACCGACGAAATGCGGCAGAACATGAGCGCCGCTCCCGCGCCATGGTCAACAGAAACGACGCCGCTTGGCGTGACACTTCGATATTGGAGTCCTGCGCGAGCGGAAGAAGAATTTCTTGAAGAGTTCACCATTCTTTCTGCGCGTGGGGAGTCCCGCGAGCCCGAGAATGCGGAGAGCGGGGAATGAGCGAGGCTGCCTCATTCCTCGATGGGCGCGTGACGCTGCATCGCGGCGATTGTCTCGCCATCGTGAGGGCATTGCCGGACGCCTCTATCGATTCCTGCGTCTGCGATCCCCCCTACGCCTTGGTGTCGATCGTCAAGCGGTTCGGCAAGACGTCGCAGGCAGACGACACGCTAACCTCTGATCGCTCGCGCTGCGGCGCTGATGGCTATGCTCGGCTCGCCAAAGGGTTCATGGGGAAAGAGTGGGACAATGGAGCCGTCGCGTTTGCGGTCGAATTCTGGCGCGAAATGTTCCGCGTGCTGAAGCCGGGCGGCCACTTGATCGCGTTCGGCGGCACGCGCTCCTATCATCGGCTGGCCTGCGCGATCGAGGATTCCGGTTTCGAGATCCGCGATCAGCTCGCCTGGGTCTACGGCAGCGGCTTTCCGAAATCGCATGACGTCAGCAAGGGGATCGACAAGGCGCTCGGCCACGAACGCGCAAAGGTTCGGATCGAGGCCGAGCGCCTGAAAAATCCGCCGAACCTGGTCGGCGGCGTCGATTCCGACGGTGATCGGCCGTGGCGGGTCGCGGCCATTGCGAAGGATTTTCACGAGGCGCTGTCGGATGAGGCGCCCTGCGCCGAGGCGGCGGCATGGCAGGGCTGGGGGACGGCGCTGAAGCCGGCTTGGGAGCCGATCTGCCTGGCGCGCAAGCCGCTAAGCGAGAAAACCGTCGCGGCGAACGTGCTGCGCTGGGGAACGGGCGCGATCAATGTCGATGCGACGCGGGTCGGCTTTGCTGGCACGGAAGATGCAGCCGCCGCCGCCGCCGCTGGCTTCGCCGCCAGCCGCGCGCGCGGCAGCGCGCGCCAATCCAACTCGATCGGCAAGGAAAGCCGCGACGGGACGAACACTTATGACCCGTTCGCGCTGGCCGGCCGCTGGCCGGCAAACATCGTCCATGACGGCTCGGAGGAAGTGCTGGCGGCGTTTCCCGAGAGCAATGGACAATTGGCGGCGGTGGGGCCACGCAATGGGGCCAAATCATCCGTCAATGCCTATGGCGATTACGGGCCGCGCGAACAGTTTGAGCCACGCGGCGATTCCGGCTCCGCCGCCCGCTTTTTTTATTCGGCGAAAGCGGATTCTGACGATCGCCTTGGCTCCAAGCATCCGACTGTCAAGCCGGTCGATCTGATGCAATGGCTGGTGCGGCTGGTGACGCCGCCTCCTAGACTCGTATGTCCACAATGTGCTAAGCTGGCGTATGAAAATAGCGCAAAAACAATCGGTTCCGATTCGCCCATGCGAACAGTGCGGCGAGATGTTCAAGCCGCGCGACAACAAACATCGGAGCCGCTTTTGCAGCAAGCCGTGCGCGAGCGCGGCGATGATGCTGAAACCGAAAACCTGCGCGACCTGCGGCAAGAGGTTTCAGCCGACGAGTTCGGCGCAGCGATGTTGCGGGAAGCTGTGTGCTTGTCGCTGGACGGCGAAGCACAAGAAAAACCGCAAGCCGTTCCTAATCTCGAAGAGGGGATACAAGCTGATCTATATGCCGGATCACCCTCAATCGAAACCGCAAGGAGGCTACCTATTCGAACATCGGCTGGTGATGGAAAGGGCTTTTGGCCGCCTTCTGACGACCAACGAAGTCGTCCATCACATCAATCATGTCAAGACGGACAATCGTCTAGAAAATCTTCAATTAATGCTGAAGGGCGACCACGACAAACTGAACCTTCCTCGTCAAAGCACCCTGACGTGTCCTCATTGCCAAGGGCTGATCGTGACGAGCCGACCTGTCCGCATTGTGGCTCAATCTTAGAGCTTAAACGCTCCGTAGTTTTGGACCCGTTTAGTGGCACCGGCACGACGGGCGAGGCGGCGTGGCGCGAGGGCTTTAACGCCGTGCTGATCGAGCGCGAGGCTGAATACCAAGCCGATATTGCGCGGCGGATGGCGCTTTGTCTCGCCGGGCCAGACGAGCGTCGCCGCGAAAGCATCAAGGCTAGACTTGGCGACAAGCCCGCAGATCACGGGCCGCTGTTCGCCGAGCCAACAGCCAACAGCCAACAGAAATATGCGCGAGGTCGAAGCAAACGCAAGTTCTTTGTCGCCCTCGATCCAATCGCACCATCGGACCAATCGGAATAAAGAGGTAGCGTCATGAGTCACGTCGAATCCACCCCACCTTTCATCGCCAAGGCATATCAAGCCCGTGGCTACAGCGACGCTCTCATTCGCCAGCACGAGGCCGCTAAGGCCCGTCGCGCCCGCATGGGAATGATTCCTAGCCGCGTGCTTCGAATTGCCGCCCCGCGTCTCACGCCAATCAATCGGATCGCGTCGGTCCACGTTGCCCCGATCGAGCTGGGTCCGATCACCTGCGACGACTATCTGGTCGCTCATTGGATAATTGATGATTGGATTCGACGGTCTGAGTTTGCCCCCGCGCCATCGACCAGGTTGATCAAATGCGTCGTGGCCGAGGCTTTCCAGATTCCCGTATCCAACATGGAAAGCGAGCGCAGAACCAATGAGGTCGTTTTTCCGAGAATGATCGCGATGTATCTGGCGAAGGCGCTCCGTCCGGATTCATATCCGAAGATCGGGCGCGCATTCGGCGGACGCAATCACACAACAATTCTCCACGCGGTACGAAAGATCGAACGCATGATGTCGTGCGATCCTGAATTTTTCGCGCGCATTGAATGCCTGAAATCGAGAATAGGGGCTCGCGGCTGATGGTGTCGTTCACCGTCCCAGGCGAGCCGGTGCCGTTCGCGCGCGCCGGCGCGCAAGGAAAGCGCCGCTTCACCCCGAAGAAACAGGCCGATTTCATGACTGCGGTGCGCACGATCGCCGCCGCGGCGATGAAGGGCGCGCCGCCGCTCGAAGGCCCGGTTTCGATGCGCGTCCACGCGGCCTATCTCGTGCCTGAATCGTGGTCGAAAAAGCGCAAGGCGAGCGCCTATTGGAAGTCGAGCAAACCGGACGCGGACAACGTCGCCAAGATCGTCAAGGACGCGATCAGCACGATTGTCTTCGTCGACGACGCACAGGTCGCGCATCTCAACGTCGTGAAAAAATACGACGTGACGTCGTTCGTCAGCGTGACGGTGGAAAAGTTGGCAGTTGGGGTATGTTAACGTCTTCCCCGCCCTAAAGGACGGGGATTTCCCCTACGGGAGTCGAACGTTCTCGACCGCGAAACAGGATATTTCGAGCTGCGTTAACATCGCGATCATGCGAAGCGCCACAATCCGAGCATACCCAATGCCGCTTATCCAAGTCTGCGATACCTCTCGGCCTCGAAAGCGGCAAGCAGCCGCATTCCGAGCAGACCTGCGAAGTCATGCGTTCGGAAACGATTTCGCATCTGCCAGCCATGAGGTGGTTCGATCAAGAGGCCGCCGTCCCTTGGCGGGGGCGGCGGCTTCGATATTTCTACATCTAAATCGCCGTGAACGCAACACGAACAGAGGACGCGCTTCCTCCCCGGCCTAAACGGGTAGGTTTCCGCGCGCTGAAAATTGATGAGCCGCCCCTTTATGCCCTTCTATGATGGGGACTGGATGCGCGATACGGCGCATTTGGATGATCACCAAGAGCGCGCATATTTCCGGATCGTTATGTTCTATTGGGCGAGGGGGAGCCTTCCCACAAACGACAAACAGCTCTCTCTCATTGCTCGAATGACGGGTAGGGAGTGGGCGCGGTCGCGGGCGACGATCATGGAAATGTTCACGGAGAACGGATGGGGCCAGATACCGGCAATGCGCTCTCTGGGATACTACGAGCCGACGTCGCGTCCCGCCATCCCGGGAGACGTCAAGTCCGCAGTGTTAGACCGCGACGGATCAATGTGCGTCTATTGTGGCTCCAAAGGAGGACCATTTCATTTTGATCACGTTTTACCATGGTCGCGCGGCGGCAGGCACACCGTCGAAAATCTCGTTCTTGCGTGCGCCCCGTGTAATCTTGAGAAGGGCGCGCGCCTGCCAGAAGAGTGGCTGCAATGAGCGGCGACCCGTGGTTTCGCTTTTTCCCGTCTGATTGGATGTCCGGTGTGTCCGGTCTTTCCGCTGCTGAACGCGGCGTTTATGTGTCGCTTCTCGCCCTCATGTATGACCGCAACGGTCCACTGGTGCGCGATGATGGGCGCCTGTCCCGTCAATGCGGCCTTCCGAAAGCTGGGTTTGTGCGCGCTCTTGATGGACTGATTGCGACTGGAAAAATCATATTTGAGGAAGGGTGTCTCTTCAATTTGCGCGCAAAAAGCGAGCTCACTGAACGCGAAAATCGTAAGCTCACAGCGACGAGTTCAGCACACTCACGATGGCAAAAATCCAAGCAAAATCAAACATCGAGCGATGCGAATGCAGTGCTAGAGCAATGCGGAACCGATGCTACGCGCGCGCGCGTTCCACAACCACAACCACAGTCAGATAAGAAAGAAAGAGAAGATAAGAAACGCGCGGAGCGCGCTCGTTTGCTCTCGGACCTGAACGCGGCCTTCGATCGCTTCTGGACGCGTTGGCCGCACAAGGTTGGCAAGCCCGTGGCACTCAAAGCGTTTGCGCGGGTCGCCGCGGAAATCGAAGCGATCGTTGCCGGCGTCGATCGCTACATCCGAGACAAGCCTCCCGACCGATCTTGGATGAACCCCGCGACGTTTTTGAACGGGCGGCGCTGGGAAGACGCGCCGGCCGCAATCGCCGCTCATGGCGGCCCAAGGCCATTCCAACAAAACCCGGAGAAAAGTGTCCATGCAGCCGCTCGAAAACTTTGCGACGATGTTGCGACGGGAGCCGTCACCTTTGGGCCAATCCCCCCCTCAGTTGGAACTTTGTTCGCCAGAGATCGCGAGCGAAAGCGCGAGGATTCTCCTCGGCTGCTATCGGAAGGGTGAGGCCGAGGATGCGGAGATTTATGTCCGGGCGATTGCTGCGGTCTTCAGCGGCTATCCTGATGCGGTTGCCCGTCGTATCGTGGACCCGCGAATAGGGATCGCTGGCCAAGTTCAATGGCTTCCTACTGTTGCCGAGGTCAAACACGCCTGCGAAGTCGAAATGGCGCCGATTTACGCTGAGATGCGCCGCGAGGAAAGCCGATCCAAATTGCAGGCGCTTCCTTCGCCGAACGATCGATCGCGCCGCCCGACGTTTGAAGAATTGCGCGCGCGCTATCCCGACGCCGTCGGCCATTCGCAGGCGCGCATCGGTCCAAGAAACCTTTCGGATGCGGAAAAGGCGAAACTTCTCGCCGATCTTGAGGCAAGACGCGCTGAGTTTTCCGGGCCCCTCGCCGTGTCCGATCACCTTCGCGCTCAGAATGCCGCGCGAGCGAAAGAGATCGCCGAAGCCAAAGCCGCAAGTTTGTAGACCGCCTTAAGCGCATCGGTCCTGTTCAAAGTGACAGTTTGGGCATCGTAAAATATCGCTTGCAATTGGAAATTATCGCGCATATGGTGATTTTGTTGAAGTTGGTTCTCGGCAATAGGAGACGAAGATGGCCAAGGGGATTGACATAAGCGCAATGATTGATGCGCCTTGGGTGCGCGGGATCAAGGGCTGGAATTGGAACGATCCGAGAACGCGGATTGGCATCGGTATGTCCAACGTAATTGACGACATGGGTTGGACGCTTGTCAAAAAGGACAATCTCAATGCGCTCATCGATCTAGCAAAATTCGCCGATACCCGCGCAGTTTCGCGCGCCGCATATCCTCACGCCTGCGAAGAGGATAAGCGCCTTCGCGATTTGGTCGACGCCGCTCTGACGGTAGGGAGCCCACGATGAAAACCCTCTCACAGGGAGACGAGCCATGACCAGAAACTTTGGCCTTTCGCGCCAGCCCGACGATCCCTATCGCACGCCGCCCGTCCGCCCTCTCTGGGATCAAGCCATGACGATGTGGCGGGTCATGCTCGATACGGCGATCCTCGTTGTCGAGGTCGCATGCGTTTTGGTCGGCATCACCGGCGTGGTCATGCTAGCGGTGGCATTTTTATCATGAGCAACCCAGCGACCTACGCCAAAGAGCGGCGCATTATGTTGTCGGTGTCTCTTCCCGAATCGCTTGTGAAAGCGATCGAGGCCGAGAGGGCGACAATCAAGCCCATGCCGAGCCGAAACGCCATGATCGGCTTTCTCCTAGAAGTTGGCCTTGAGGCGCGCCGCGCCCTCTCGCGAGAGAGCCAAATTTCATCAACTCGCTGATAACATAGCATAATTTTTTGTGCGGCCGCACTTGCGCCGTCCGCACTTGCATACCTTCTTTGAGGACCATCATGGCGCGCGGATTAGTTCGGAGAATGGCTATCCAATCCGCTGGCCAGGACGAATGGCTTAGCTACACGGCGGTCCTGCTTACGCAGGGCAGACATCGATTTTACACCCTTGCCATGCCTAGCGAGGTGCTGGCGCGTACGACATTCGTTGATCGGCGACAAGAGAATCCCATTGACGGTTTTCAGCGCCTGCTCGACAGGAAACGGGCCGAAGATATCAAAAAATATATCGACAGTGATTTTGGCACAATTCCAAGCTCAATTATTCTTTCAGCACAGCCCGAGGCGGAATTAGAATATACACGAAAGACGCGCACCATTAAATTTCGAAATATTCCGCGCGCGTTTCTCATTATAGATGGCCAACATCGTGTATTCGGCTTTCATCTATCGACAACAACACTTAGAGTTCCGGTTGTGATATACAACAACCTAACTCGTGCGGAAGAAGCAACGCTATTTATCGATATCAATACAAAGCAACGACCGGTTCCCCCGGAATTATTGCTTGATATAAAAAGGATGGCGGAAACTGAAACAGACGTCGAAGCGCTTCTTCGTGACGTGTTTGATTTATTTGATAAGAACGAAAGAAGTCCATTGTTCGGTATGCTATCTCCATCGGAACGGCGCGCAGGAAAGATATCACGTGTAACCTTCAATGCGGCATTAAAGGCTATCTTGGAGACGTTCGAAGAGAGTGACGCGGCTTACGTTTACGGTGTTCTGAGTGCTTATCTGCATGCATGTATGGCTGGGTTGCGCGCGTACAATGCGGAGGAAAGTATAGCAAACCCAACCTTATTCAAGGCGCTAATCTTATTATTTCCGAATGTTGCCGAGCGAGTCGCGGACCGTCATGGGAGTGATTTTTCAACGGAACATTTCGGAGATGTTTTGGCGAACTTTTTCCGTCGAGTGAAAAAGAGCGATTTGAAACGGCCCGGTGCAAGTCACAAGAACCTTTACGAGAAATTGCGAGCCGCCCTAAGCTCAGGATTCACAATTGGACGACCGGGATAATTGTCATGTCGTTAGCGGCTGATGCATTGCAGCCGTTTATTTTAAACGGGCTGCCGAGACTGAATGGTCGTCCGTCAGGAAACACATTGCCGAATCTAATTGGCCGCCAAAGGACGATCGGGTTCGATTTGGAGTTTGACGATCTTGAAAAGGCCATCTGTGCTGATTTTCGCGAATCAAGCCAAGTTCTCGACGCTATTGCTTCAGAGAGTTCGCGATTTGCGGCCGCAGCCTTTCAGACTGCGGCATCTTAGGACACTACCTCATTTTCGGCACACTCGACAGATTCGCATAGAGTCCCTATAATGAAGATGTGTCGACGGCGCATCGGGTTTCCCCGACGCGCCGCCCCGTTTACCCCTTATGGAAGGGGGCACGTTCAGCGAGGGGGTCTGATACCCCTCACCGTTTAGGCCCCGGTGCGCGGGGCCTAAACTTTTTTAGGACGGCACCAGGCGCGCCGCGCCCTTGCGCAGGACAAAAATACGGCGTAGCTTTGTCCCGTCGCGTCGTAACTTGCGAGCGCGGCGTTTCCTCCCGAAGACTGCCCGGCGCCGGGAACAGCGACGGGCATTTTTCATTGTAGAGACCGCCTTGCGCGCCTTCGTATTTTCGCATAAAGTCAGTCCGTCGCACAGTTGAATCTCATGCGAAGGGACACCCCATGATCAAGAACGCGAACGACGGCCTTCGTCAGCATTATGCTGACGCTACAGGAGGCGATCTGGCAGGCGGCAATTTCGGCGTCAAGCCTATGGATGCGTGCAAGGGCTCCAGTATGGGTTCGCCGGCGCCGAAAATGCTCAAAGACGGCGAGCGCGGCGCTGGCATGCCGGTCAAGCACACTCCCGGCAAAATGCCTTCGCAGGCTCAGATCGACCATGGGCCGCACATGGCGCCGGTATCCGGGGAGCGGCTGTGAGCAAGCTCGACGCGGCGAGACGCAATGCGCTCCCCTCGGGCGCATTCGCGGGGCCGGATAGGTCGTTCCCGATTCCCGACGCCAGCCATGCTCGCAACGCGCTTGCTCGTGTTTCGCAGGCCGTAAATGCGGGACGCATGTCCGGTTCGAAAGCGTCGCGCATTCGGGCGAAAGCGCACGCCAAGCTTGCGCACGAGGTAGGCGAGAGCGCCCACCGCGAGATGACGGAAGAGACCGCCCATGCCCATCGTTGAGGGCTCCATGCCCCTCGCTCTTCCAGGAGGCGCGGCCTCGGCCTCACGGCCAGCCGCGCCTGCTAAGCGCCCTTTGATCGAGCGCACGCCGGCAGCGCCTCGGATCGCGTTTCCAAACTCACAATTCAAGAAAGCCGGGACTGCGTTTCACGAACGCGGCGCAACTGCATTCCCGCATGGATTTTGAGATATGTCAGTTGCAATCATCAGAGCGAAGACATGCACGAATTGCGGTGCCGGCGTTCGTCAAGGCGATGTCATTGAATGCCGCCTAAATCCCCCCACGGTCTTCCCAATCATCATCAGTACTCCACAAGGGCCTCGGAGCATCGGAAAAGTGACCGAGTTTCCCATCGTCAAGCCAGACTGGCATTGTCGCCAGCACACGCCGAAGATCGAGATCGCTTTAGGGGATATGCAGACAGATGGTGTGAGGGCTAGCTAGTCAGAAAAGGCGCGTCGATCCCGTGGCGAGATAGAGGATTACATCGATTACAACGATGATGGCGATGGCTTCGAGCATGAGCTTTTTTCCTTTGCAGCTGCGCGGCGTTTTCGCATCAATTCGCGCTGATAGGTGGTGCGGTCGAATGTTCCGTTGGGAGCGCGACGCCTTACCGTCGGCGGTTTTTCCTTTGCGATGCGCGGCGCCCTCGGGTCAGGCCGCAACGTCGAGTTAAGGGGTTGAATGTCGGCAAACTTGATCGGCATCGATTGTTAGTCTAACATGGTAGGTGAGTTAGTCTAACAGGCTATGAAGGAAAAGTCAATGACAGCGCGTGAGTCATCGCCAGCCAAGCGATCGAAAGCAGGGCGTCCGAAAGGCGTTCCCAACAAAGTGACGCTCGAACGCGAAAAGCAGTTGGCGGCATCGGGCATTATGCCCCTCGAATACATGCTGGCACTGTTGCGCTCGCCCGATGCGACTGAGGACGAAAGGAAGTGGGCGGCCGATCGGGCTGCGCCGTATTGCCATCCTCGCCTGACTTCTGTTGCGGTATCGGGCAGTCTCAACGTGAAGCACGAAGATGCCCTCGCCGCGCTTAAGTGAAGAGGAGGTCGCTATTAGGCAGCGGCTCAAGGACGATCTTGAGCACTACGCCCGGCGCTGTTTGAAAATCCGCACGAAGAGCGGCGCTACGATGCCGTTCCTGTTCAATCGGGCGCAGAGCTACATTCACGAACGGCTAGAAGCGCAGCGTCATCAGATCGGGCGCGTGCGAGCGCTTATTCTGAAGGGGCGTCAGCAAGGATGCTCAACGTACGTCGGGGGGCGCTATTATCACCGGGCGACGCATACGCGTGGGTTGCGAGTGTTCATTTTGACCCACGAGGACGCCGCGACGCAAAATCTATTCGACATGGTGACGCGGTTCCATGATAACTGTCCGGAGGCGGTGAGGCCGGAAACCGGCGCGGCCAACGCCAAGGAGTTGATGTTTCCCGGCCTCGATTCGGGGTACAAGGTAGGGACGGCGGGGACTCAAGGGACGGGACGTTCTGCTACGATTCAACTTCTACACGGCAGTGAGGTCGGATTCTGGAAATTCGCCGAGACACACGCCGCTGGCATTCTCCAAACTGTGCCTGATGAGGATGGGACGGAGATCATCCTCGAAAGCACGGCGAACGGGATGGGGAATTTCTTCCATCAGCGGTGGCGTGCCGCGGAACAGGGAGAGGGCGACTACATCGGCGTCTTCGTCCCCTGGCTATGGCAGGACGAATATCGTCGCTCCGTGCCGCCGGATTTCGTCGCGACAGACGAAGAGGTCGAGTACGCCGAGCTGCATGGAGCCGACCTCGAGCAAATCGTCTGGCGGCGCCATAAGATCGGCGAGTTGAAAGACCCGTTGCTTTTTAAACAGGAATATCCCGCAACTGCTCAGGAGGCGTTCCAGACCACCGGCCACGACAGCTATATCAAGCCGGAGGCGGTACTACGAGCTCGCCAGGCCAAACGAGAATCATGGGGGCCGCTGATTATGGGCGTTGATCCCGCACGTTTCGGCGATGATCGGTTCTCGATCGCTTATCGACAGGGGCGAAAGGTGCATCGGGTAGAATCGAAGAGCAAGATCGATGTCGTCGCGGGGGCCAATTGGGTAAAGAGCGAAATCGATCGTGAAAGGCCGGATCGGGCCTTCGTCGACGTTGGCGGCTTAGGGGCGGGCGTCTACGACATTCTGGTGTCGTGGGGCAACCCCTACGCGCGGATTTGCGTTGCGGTCAATTTTGCTTCGGAGCCGCAAGAACCTGTTGAAATTCTCGAAGACGGGTCAAAGCGTCCCGGTCCACGCAATCGGCGCGCGGAAATGTGGAAGCGGTCGCGCGACTGGCTTGACGATGTAGGAGGAGCCGATCTGCCGGACAGCGACGCGTTGCAGACCGATGCTTGCGCGCCCGGTTATAGTTATGATATAAATCAGCGGCTTTTGATTGAATCGAAAGAGAAAATGCGCGCTCGCGGCGTTTCATCGCCTGACGAATGGGATTCGGTCGTTTTGACTTTTGCCGAGCCTGTCATTGACAATCAGGCGCTCTATCCAGATGATGTGGTGGAAGCCGACGACTCCAGCCGTTCAATCGTGACGGGGTACTAAAATGCCTTGGACCGCGTCATCTGCGACGAAACACACAAAGAAAGCGAAGGACAAGAAGGCCAAGAAGCAATGGGCCAACGTGGCCAATTCGGTCTTGAAGCGCACGGGGAATGAGGGTCGCGCGGTTCGCTCGGCGAACGCGGTCGTGGCAAAGAGGGGACGACGTCATGCCGGCTAAAGGCAAGCGAAGCCGACGAACGGATTGTCAGCGACTTCGCGATAGGTGCGGGTACGTCGTGGGCGCTTGAGGCGGCGATCGGCCGAATGCGGCGCACCTTCGAATCTGCAATGGACAAGTGAGGCCGCCGTGAGCGAACCGCAGCTTTTGAGAGTCCCGACACAATTTCGAACGGTTGACCAAGCGAATAAAATGGCGAGGATAGCCAAACGATGACCGCAGAGATCATTCCCCTGGCTGATCGCCTTCCCACATCGAGGCCCGGAAATGGCGCTCGCGAGGCGGTTCTAGCGTGGCTACAAGGGGCGCCAGTGGCGAATCCGGAACAATCTTATTTCTTCGAGGCATCCGCCAACAATCTTCTCGCATTTTTGTGGGTTGAAGGATTCAAAATCGTACCGCTGGACGGAAGCGAATGAACGCTCTTACGAGCCTCAATGACATCGATGGCGCTGTGCCGGTAAATCCGATCGCGGCCGATGGATCGCCGACGTTGGCGTCGCTGAAGCCGCCAGACCCTGAGGTCGTCGTCAAACTCAAACGCTGGATTGATTCGCCTAACATCGCGGTTGAGGAAAATGATGGCAAGCCGGACCTCAGCGACGACGAGCTGACCGCGCTTGGCGTCAAGGTCGTCCGCGAATATGAGATTGACGAAAATTCTCGCTCGGAATGGCTTGAGCGCTCGCAGGAGGCTATGGACCTCGCCATGCAGGTCGCCAAGCAAAAGCAATATCCGTGGCCGAAGGCGGCGAACGTCATCTTTCCAGTGATGACGACAGCGGCGATTCAATTTGCCGCGCGAGCGTATCCTGCCATCATCATGAACAAGGATGTGGTCAAGGGCGTCGTGATCGGCCCCGATGACGGCGTTCCGAATCCGCAGGCGTTGCAGGCGCTCGCTGCGCAAGCGCAACAAGGACAAGGACAAGGACAGGCGCCGGCGCTTGATCCTAACAATCCCTCGCAATGGGCTGTTGGTCGGGACGGCGTTCTTCAGACTCCTGGCTATAAGCAGGCCAGAGCCGATCGTATCGGCGAGCATATGTCATTTCAGCTGCTTGACGAGCAACCGGAGTGGGAGCCGGAAACTGACACGCTGTTGCATGTACTTCCGATTGTCGGCTGCGCATTTCGCAAGACATTTTTTGACGCAACAGAAGGCCGCAATTCGTCGCTTCTCGTGCAAGCGCGTGACCTCGTCATCAATTATAAAGCGCGCGAATTGAAAGTTGCGCCGCGGGCGACGGAAATCATCAGACTATATCCTTGGGAGATCAAGGAAAAAGAATTATCTGGAGCGTTCCGAGAGATCGAATATCCATCGACTGGGGAAGACGGCGATTATGACGCGCCGATAGAATTTCTGGAACAGCATCGTCGTTGCGATTTAGATGATGATGGGTATGAAGAACCGTATATAGTAACGGTTCACAAGGAATCGTCCAAGGTTGTACGGATCGTAGCGCGCTATGAAATGGAAGGGATAAAATATAATTTTACAAAAGGTAAAATAATTAAGATTGAACCGGTACATTATTATACTCAATATAATTTCCTTCCTAATACAGATGGCGGAATATATGGGCTTGGCTTTGGCCAATTGCTCAAATCATTGAATGAAAGCATCAACACGACGCTAAATATGATGCTTGATGCAGGTCATTTGCAAGTTGTCGGTGGCGGGTTCGTTGGCAAAGGACTATCGATGAATTCGGGTCAGGTCCGCTTTCTGCCTGGCGAATGGAAGCCGGTTAACGCAAGCGGGCAGGCAGTGAGAGATGCATTCGCGCCGTTGCCGGCGCCAGGGCCGAATGCCGTGCTGTTTCAGCTTCTCGGTCTGTTAATCGAGGCGGCAAAGGAAGTCGCTGGCGTCAAAGATGTTCTGAGTGGGGAGACGGTAGCCGGAAACACGCCAGCGACGACGATGCTCGCCATGATCGAGCAAGGGCTTAAGACGTTCACGGCAATCTATAAGCGCATTCATCGGTCGCTCAAGGATGAATTGGCGAAGCTCTATCGCCTGAATCGCCTTTATCTCGAAGAGGAAACGAGCTACAAGGTCGGATCGGAATGGAAAAAGATCACGCGCGCTGATTACGAGAAAGGCTCTGGCGTTGAACCTGTGTCCGACCCGACGATGGTGACGGACATGCAGCGTTTGGCTAGGGCGCAATTCTTAATGCAGTTTGCGGCCGACCCGACGATGGACGGTCAGAAGATCAAGCGACGCTTACTACAGGCCGCGAGCATCGACCATGTCGCGGAATTGTTCCTTGCGAGTCCGCCGCCGAACCCGGCGATCGTCAAGACCATGCTAGAAATCCAGCTTAAGAAGCAGGAAGTCGATATGAAACAAGCCGAGAAGGAAGCATCATTGCAGCTTCGCGCTCGGCATGATGCGGCGTTGATCGAGGGTGAACAGGCGAGAGCGCTTCTAGCCCGCGCGCAGGCGATTCTGGCGCTGGCGAGTGCGGACAAGGCGGTCGGGCAGACGGACGTGGCTTGGGCGGCGCATCAACTCGAAGTGATTCGGACACAAATGGACGCGATGGCCAATGCGGGGATTGACACGACGGCGGCGGCGATCGATCCGAATGCACAGCCTAACGTGACGGCCGGGATTGCTTCGGCGCCAGCGCAAGGCGCCCCAACGGCGTCTTCCGGAGGGCCGTCACAATGATCTCGGGATTGCCGAAAGACATAACCGAAACGGATTTTCAGCTTTGGAAGCATCATCCGGTCAGCGAGCTATTCCTCCGCTTCGCCGAGGACTTCCGCGCGCAGTTGATCAAAGAACATCTATCCGACTGGCACACAGGCAAGATAGACCAAATTCGCGATCTTGAAATCAGAGGTCGAGTGGCGCAGCTCACTGACATCATGGAGCTGTCGTTTAGCTCGATTGAGCAGTTCTATCCCGAACAAGAGGGAAAAGAAGATGACACTTGACGAAGTGAAGTCGATAGCTAAAGACATTGGCGTCGATGTTATGTGTTCGCGCTACGGCGGCATGTTTCATGTGATGGCGCGCGTCGACGCCAGCGACAAATGCCCGATAGATGAAGTTGGAGAACGCTGTTCAAAACTGCTCTATAAACTGGCGGATGGGAAGATTGCGTACATAAGACAGCCACCCACGGTTGAGTCATTCAAGGACTTTGAGCGGGGCGCAATGGTTGTCTATGGATATACGCGATTTTCATTCTCAGAAAATAGCGGAGATTGGATTTACACATCCGGAGATCAGTCCATTAAATACGTGGGTTTTGGAGCATACAATGCAACCGAAAATGATCAAAGCCGCGAACAGGAATGAATTCATTCTCGCGGATTACAACGGCAAGAACGAGTCTGGCTATCTGCCATTGGGAGATTCTGTCCTTGTCGCTTTCGACGTGGCGTCCGATGTGACGAGCGGCGGAATTATCTTGCCGGAGGACATGACGGAAAAAATGACACTCAGCGCCGAGACCGGCGTTATCGTGGCGCTTGGCTCAGACGCGTTTTTATGGAATGGCGATCGGACGCGCAAATGGGAAGGGACGAAGCCCCATCCCGGCGATCGGGTGTACATGGAGCGATATTCCGGGCAACTTTTGCATGGCGATGACGGCAAGATTTATCGACTGTGTTCGGACAAGTGCATCGGGGCCGTGAGAGCGGAGACGGCCAAATGAGCGCGGAAGGCTCAGCCGCCAGCGCCATCGTCAAGGCCCTAGAAACGGAATTATCGTGTCGTTTCATGATCGTCCGTGGGCTACCGATGGCATTTTCTAACACCGGAGAGCCGTATATCGCCTTCGACCAAGATGGAATTATCGATGGCGGATTTCTTGGACCGCAGCGAGAAAAAAGCCCGCGTTGGTCGGCTGAACAGGCGTTAATCGCGTTGACGATGCACATCGCCGATTATTGTGCTGGGAAAACCGGGGCACTCTATTGGCGTATCATGCCAGAGTTCGAGCAAGAGACACCCAAATCTGGCTGGACGGCTTATGCCCGTCTTCTGGTATCGGATAGGCCGGTTATTTGGGCGACTCCGACGGATTACGACCGATCATTTAAGGAGGCTGAATAATGGCAGTTAAGGCGGATGCCGAACAAGCGGCGGCCGAAACCGTCGCTGAACCGACAGGGCAGCCGGTTGACATTGAAGCACGCGCATTCCGAATGGGATGGCGCCCGAAGGACCAATACAAGGGTCCGGAAGCAGACTGGATTCCTGCCGACCAATTTGTCGAGCGCGTGACCGAAACGCTTCCTGTGCTCAAACGCACGCTCAAGACCATGGAAGAGCGTAGCGAACGATTGGAGCGTAAGCTCGCCGATACCGAGCAAGTCCTTGTGGATTTCCGCGAATATGCGACGCGAGCCGATATGCGGGCGTATGAGAAGGCCAAAAAAGAATTAATGGCCCAACGCGACGTGGCCATTCAGCATGCGGATATCGAAACCGTCCGTTCTGTCGAGACGCAGATCGCCGACCTTGACAAGACCGCGAAGCCATCGGCGCCGGTTGAAAAAAGGTCAGCAGCCGAGACAGATCGCGCCGTTGCGCCCGATCCGGCGATCACGGAATGGGTTGCGGAAAATTCATGGTTCAATTCTGACAGTCTTTTGCATGGCGTGGCGCAAAGCATCGATGTCGCTATTCAGACAGAAAAGCCAGGTCTGCCGATCCGCGACCGCCTCGCCATGGTCAAGGAGGAAGTTCAGCGGCGATTCCCCGAAAAATTCGGCAATCCGAGACGGGAGGCGGCGAGCGCGGTATCGGGTTCCAATGGTGTGACGCCGAGACGCCCTGCTGCCAAGAGTTATGAAAATTTGCCGGCCGAGGCCAAGAAGGCGTGCGATAAGATCGTTGCGCAATTCAAAGGTCACAAGAAACCGTTCACGCGCGAAGAATATGTCGCGAATTACGATTGGGGCGATCAATGAGCGATGACACAGAAAACCGCATCGATGGGCGTACTCGTGAGGCACGCGCGATCCGTTCCAGCTCGGCGCCGCCAGCGGAACCGCAAGCAACCGCGGCTGTCCCGACATCGTCTGATGTCGAACCGTTAACGCGGTCTTCACGTCGTCCGTTCGGCGCCATGGCGCAGAAGCTGGCCTATCCTCCGCGCGCCGGCTTTCATCGTCATTGGTTCAACGACAATCCGGGGCGCATCGACTTCGCCGTGGAGGAGGCTGGATATAAGCATGTCGTCGATGCAAAGACCGGCAAGAATGTTTGCCGCGTCGTAGGCACTCGCGAAGGCGGCGCGCCCATAACTGCTTTTCTGCTTGAAATTCCCGAAGAATGGTTTAATGATGACATGGCGAGGTATGAGCAGGAAGCCGCTTCTCGCGATGACGCCATTCGTCGGGGCCAGGTCATAGCAAAACGACCTGAGGATCAGAGCAAATTCTATCCTAGCGCCCAAGGCAGGAATATCCAGATCAGGACGCCACGCCGCTAGCCATTGAGCGCGGCTCTGCAATCGGCGCAGATATTCGGACCGATAAACGTCGAAGACGATACCAAGCCCGTCGGACGATTCGCGCGTTAGACCATTTGGCCTGACGCTCACGCAATTCGTTTGGCAAGGAGCTGTGCCATGGCTAACGCCAATGCACCTCGCGGGCTCATTCCGTATCGCCGCACATCGGGCGAGCCGTACAATGGGGCCGCCAATATCTACTATGTTCCGGCGAATGTGGCCGTCAATCTGTTCGTCGGCGACCCGATCCTGCTTGTGGCGGGAACGGCGGACGGAAACGGCATTCCCGGCGTGACGATCGCGGCGGCCGGCAACGGGACCGATACGGGCATTGCGACCTACGGCGTCATGGGCGCCATGGTGGGCATCGTCTCGGGCGGCGAGCCGATCATCGGCATTGTGCAGAATTCTACCGTCTATCATCCGGCGAGCACGGCGGGCTATATCCTCGTCGCCGATGACCCTGGGCTGCTGTTTTGGGCGCAGGAAAACGGCAACATGGCCGGCACCGGGCCTGCGGGCTCGTATCTCGGGCCAGGCAAGAATGTCGACCTTGCCTCCGGCACGGGTTCGACAACGACGGGATATTCCGGGTGGACGCTCAATTCGTCTTCTCTTTCCGCCAACGCGCTGCAAATGCGCGTTATCCGCATGTTGGAACAGGCTGACAACGCTCTCGGCTCCTATGCCAAGTGGCTCTGCCAGATCAACCTGAGCCAGCTCACCTCCACCACCGGCACCTAAGGGAGAAGTTCCATGGCCGTAATCACCACTGGCACCCATCCCAAAGCACTCTGGCCCGGCATCAAGGCTTGGTGGGGACGTTCCTACGACGAGCATATCCAGGAATGGAGCGACTTGTTCGAACAGGACACTTCGGACAAGGCGTATGAGGAAGAGGTCGAAATCACCGGCTTTGGCCTCGCCCCGGTCAAGCCCGAAGGCACCGCCATCGTTTACGACACGGAAACGCAGGGCTCTATCACCCGGTATACGAACGTCGCTTACGCTCTGGGCTATATCGTTACCTATGAAGAGTTGAAGGACGATCTCTACGAAGTCGTGTCGAAGCGCCGGGCTCAGCAACTCGCCTTTTCGATGCGCCAGACCAAAGAAAACATCGCGGCGAATGTCTACAACCGCGCGTTCACCGCGGCCTACACCGGCGGCGACGGGACGTGCATGATCAACAATGCGCATCCCACGGTTTCCGGCAATCAGTCCAATCTCTTGACCACGGCGGCGGACTTGTCCGAAACCGCGATTGAAGATTTGCTGATTCAGGTTGGTTTGACCGTCAACTCACGCGGGATGAAAATCTCGGCGCTCGCCCAGAGCTTGCACATTCCGTACCAGCTCATCTTCGAAGCGAACCGGATTTACAAGTCCGTTCTCCAGAGCGACACGGCGAACAACAATATCAACGTCATGCGAGCCATGGGCGCCTTCCCGAAGGGCATCTTCGCCTCGCATTATTTCGCCTCGGCGACGGCGTGGTTCATTCGAACCAATGTACCGCGTGGCATGACGTGGTTCGAGCGCGAGGCGATAAGCTTCGACCAAGATAATGACTTTGACACAAAGAACGCCAAAGCAGCTTGCTACGAAAGATACTCATGCGGCTGGTCGGACTTCCGCGGTATATATGGGACTCCTGGCGTATAGGTGTTCCGACAAGTCAATGCAGCGGGCGAACCGATTATGCCCGCTGCCCGACGCGAAGAACGCATAGGCCTCTAGGAGGCTTAAATCCTAGCGCAAGCGGCCCGTGAAGCGCATTTTGTGTCCCTGGCGGGGTAAGCCGAGGTTCGAGTCCTCGGGGCACTCATAGGAGAGACGGCAATGGGTTTCACCAATTTTCCATTCGGCATTACGAGCTTTGGTGTCCCGACGATGGGGATGGCGAGCATTCCGCCGACGAGCGGAAGGGTCTGGTTTGTTAACTCCAACACTGGCCTCGATGGAAACGCGGGAAGCTTTGCCCAGCCGCTCGCGACGACGGCGCGAGCGATTGTTTTGGCGTCCGCTGGCGATGTTATCGTATGGATGGCCGGCCACGCGGAAAAGATTACGGCCGCCGGAAGCATTACGGTCAACAATAACGGGTTGACGTTCTGGGGACTTGGCGAAGGCAAGACCGCGCCGACGTTCACCTCGACAACCTCGACTGCGGCGACCTTCCTCATTTCGGCGGCAAATACCGTCATTGGCGGCAACGTCAATGCGATTTGCAACATCGCGAGCCAGGTCACGTTTTTCTCGGTCACGGCGGCAAACGTCTCGATCGACGTGACGATTTACGATACTTCCGCGACGGTCGGGCTGTTGTCGGATGTCGTAGCGACTTCGGCTGCGGCCAATCTGACGCTCAACATCGACCACGTCGGCTTTACCGCGTCGGTGCTTGGAACGTCGATGATCATCCTCACGGGTGTTGTCAACGGCAACATCACCGTGAATGCCTATGGTGCGTGGGCCACGGCGGTCGTCGATTTTGCAACGACGGCTTGCGTTAATATCCAGGTCCAGGGCTATTTTTACAACTACACTGGAGCGCTGTCACACGATGTCGTCGATACGATCGCAGGCTCGACGTGGTTTGTCGATGGCTTCGATGGCGTCGGCGGTTATCCCTTCTCGGGTGGTTCCGGGTCGGCTGTGGCGGCGATCTTGCCGGCCGCATTGAACGTACCGACCGCAAATGCAACGACGAACGCGACCGAGCGCGACGTTATCGGCAATAAGACCGACACCGAACTCTTCACGCCGAGCAGCACGGCGTCGCTTGTGGCGATGGTCAAGGGTATCTTGGATACCGCTGATCGATGCGCTATTTCCTCGGTGACAGGCGTTCTTGCGACGGGAACCACGATCTTTACGATTGCGGGTGGCCCGATCGAGCTGCTTTATATCTGCTCGATGTGTACGACTGGCGGTGACGCTACGGCGGCGACGCTGCTTTATACGACGACGCCGACGGGTCTTTCCGCGGTCCCGATCTCGACGGCGTCCGCTTCGGTTGCTAGCGCACCAGTCAATGCCACCGTCACCTATGCCGGTACCGGTTCGGCGGCGCAGGCGGTTTACAGCGCCAGCGGCACTCAGTTGCTTGCCTCGACGGTAGCGGGATCAGCCGTCATCATTCCCCCCGGCACTATCAAGATCACGGTAGGTTCGGGCCCGACGACTACGGGAACATGGAGCCATTACATCAAATATCGCGCCATGGGGCCGGGCATCACGGTTTCGTAATGGCCTCTCTGGCGCGCTCTGGAAAGGGCGCGCCGTTCTCGATAGGAGGCTCTTATGGCCGACGCTGTGTCGATTTCGCTCTACGACGGCGCCCGCAATTGCCAATTGAAGGTGGTGGACGTTTCCGACGGCACCGGCCTGTCGGCCTATGTCATCTTGACGGCTTCGGCTCTGACGCCCAATCCGGGCGCCCACATGAAAATCAGGAGGATCAAATACTCGATCCTCAATATGTATGTGCGTCTGCAATGGGCGGGCGCTACGCCGGGCGATATCGCCTATATCGGGCAGGGCATGGATATTCTCGATTTTACCGACGATTATGCGGGCGGCTTTCCGAACAACGCGGTGACGCCGACGGGCAATATCACCATGACCACGAGCGGTCAGGTCAACGGATCGGGATGCACGATCACGCTCGATTTGATCAAGGGAGTTTGATCAATGAAATCGCTCGCTCTTCGCGCGGTCTCGGCGCTGGCGTTTGTTCTCGCGCCAGCGCTGGCTTTTGCGCAGGCGCTCAATCCTGTATCCCCGCAAGCGGCGGCGAGCGGGGGCTACTCCTATTCCCACATCGCGGCGGGAACGGCGGCGACGTTTGTGATCAAGGCGAGCGCCGGCTGGCTGCATTCGATATGCTATAATGGCCCATCGACCGCGTCGAACGTAACGACGGTTTACGACAACGCGACGGGGTCGGGAACTGTTATCGCCGTGCCGCTGACGACAGGAATTGCCGTGCCGGGATGCGAGATTTTCGATATTGGATTCGTCAATGGACTGACGATCATCACCGGAACGGCAAACGGCAGCGACATGACGGTTTCGTTCAAATAATTATTGGGCTTATTTCAGGTGGGCCATGGGAACGAAACTACGCTATAAGCCGGGATCGTTCTATCGTGTAGACGATTTGACGGGTTTTCCGGAACGCGCCGAAGCGACGAAAAAGACGTGGCAAGGATATTTCGTTCGGACGAAGTCATGGGAACCGCGAAATGCACAAGACTTCGTGCGTGGTCGTCGTGATGACCAGACGGTTCCGGAACCGCGGCCTCGGCAGACCAACATATTTCTTGGCTACAGTACGACGTTAGCCGTGTCGGCTCCTATTCAATCGACAACGATATATCCCGCGACTTGGATTCCAGTCGCGGTCGGAAATGTTCTGACCATCATTCTTGAAGACGGATCAAACTTCTTTGTCGCAGTTGTCGCGGTAGGAGGGGATTACAGCCCCGATTTCAATCAAGATTTTCTCCTCGTCGACGCTTTGGGCATTGCCCAGCCATTGCCGCAGCCGGCAGCAAATGGAGCGCTTGTGACCAATACCGCATACGCTGGCGTTCAACCTCAGTCTTATCCTGGAGGCGGGGTATCATGAGCATCGCGTCCAGCACATACTCTCCCACGGTCGATACGATCATCCGGCGCGCGTTGCGCCAATGCATTGCTATCCAATCCGGCGAGACGCCTGGCGCACAGGAATACAGCGACGCCTTTGATGCGCTCAATGCTATGGTGGCGGAATGGCAAGCGACGGGGTTGCATCTTTGGACGGAAACCGAGGGGGTTCTGTTCACGCAGCCTAATCAAATTTCATATTCGCTTGGCGGGACAAACACTGATTTTAGCTGCACCGATGCGAATTGGGTGCAGACATCGCTTTCGGCCAACGCGCTTGCCGCGGCAACTTCGATCCCACTCGCTTCTACGGCCGGGATCAACAGCGGCGACAATATCGGGATTTTGCTGTACACGAACGCGCTGTTTTGGACGACGGTTACGGCGCCCCCATCGGGAGGCGCGGTCACGATTGCGACAGGATTGCCCTCTCCGGTCAATGTCGGTTCGATCGTCGTCGATTACGCGCCAGCCTATAAATTCACGCGCCCATTGCGCATTATGGACGCGAGACGATTTTATCTTTCCTCTGGGATCGAGACGCCGTTGATTCGCATGGCTCGTCTCGATTATCGAGACTTGCCTGACAAGCTTTCGACGGGAACGATCACGCAATATTTCTATGACCCGCAATTGGCGATTGGCAAAAATTGGCTATGGCCAGCGCCGCCCGATTCTCTCAGTGCAATGAAATTCACGGCGCAAACGGCTTTGCTCGATTTTGCCAACGCGAGCGATACGCCGGATTTTCCCCAGGAGTGGCTTAACGCGCTTGCTTGGAATCTGGCTGAGGAACTTGCTCCAGAATATGGCGTTGGCCAGCAGCGCATGGGCGTCATTGCGGCAAAGGCGGCAAAATCGTTGGAGATCGTCCAGGGATGGGACCGCGAGCCCGAGAGCGTATATTTCGGCGTCAATTTTGATCAGACGGGGCGATAGGGCATGGACCCGATTCGCATTCCTTGGGCGACGCAGAGCTATAAGCTCGATGCGCTCCCAGTTTCATCGCAACGATGCGTCAATTATTATGCTGAGCGCGAACCACAGGACGCCAAAGACACAATTTCGGTTTTGGCCAGCCCTGGAATTCTACCATGGGTGACCGTCGGCAACGGTCCAATCCGCGGCGCCAACGTAATGAACAACGTGCTTTACGTTGTTTCGGGAAATGCACTGTATTCGGTTAGCGTCGCTGGCATCGTCACGCGTCTGGGTACTGGCATAGAGGGCTTTGGCGTCGTGTCGATGGCCAATAATGGATTCCAGGTCGAGATTGTCAATGGCGTCGGAGGATGGGTTTATGCGCCGAAATCGACATTTTACGCAACGGCCGCCGTTCCAGTAAATGGCGGAAGCGATTTTGCGGTTGGCGATCAAGTGACGATCGGAGGGGGAATCTACTCGACCGCCGCGATCCTGCAAGTCGATAGCGTTCTTGCCCCCATTTCGGAAATTGCAATTTATGTCGCCGGTTCTTATACGGTGCTCCCCTCTAATCCAGTCAGTCAAGCAAGCACGTCCGGGCAAGGCAGCGGAGCAATTTTTGATATTACATGGGGTTCGACAAGCCCCTACGTTGCCTCGACAGCGGCGCTCGTCTTCGGGGGGGCCAACTATCAAGTCGGCGACACCATCCCAATTGCTGGAGGAACCTCGACGACGCAATTAGTCCTCGAGGTCACGGCAGTGGGCAATGGGGCGATTGAAAGCGTGGATATCAGCACGGCGGGACAATATAGCGAGACGCCTCCTAATCCGGCAAATGAGATTTCGACGACGGGAGTTGGAAACGGCGCGGAATTTACGATGACGTGGGGTGGTCCTCCTCTTGGGTTTACAAACATCTCTGAGAACGCAAATTTCAACGCTGCCAATACGGTAACGTTCTATGACGAATATTTCGTCTTAGATTGGGCTGGTACAAATCAATGGTTTTATTCCGCCATTCTTGACGGAACCACATATAACGCCTTGGACTATAACACAGCCGAGGTCGATTCCAGTTATGTGCTGGCTACAGTCAATCAACAGGAAAACTTGTTGATATTTAAGCAGAGATCGATCGAAACATGGTACGATACCGGAGCGAACAACGATCCGTTTTCACGTTATGACGGTGCGACGATCGAGAGAGGATGCGCGGCGTCATTGGCAATAGTCAAGGAAGACAATGCCGTATTCTTTCTTGGTAACGATTTGATATTATATCGCTTGGACGGAGTGCTATTGAGGCGGATGAGCACGTTTGCAATAGAAAAGACATGGGCGACGTATCTATTGATTTCAGACGCTAACGTATTCTCATATACATTTGGTGGACATAAATTCATTGTCGTTACCTTCCCAAGCGCCAATGCGACTTGGATATTCGATATTGCGTCAAATCTATGGCATGAGCGTGTTTCCTATGTCGCCGCGACGCCGTTTTCTGGACGCTGGCGAGGAAATTGTTCGGTCGTATTCAACGAACAGACCTTGATTGGAGATTCTATGAGCGGCCAGATCGGCTATCTCTCGGATACGACGTACACCGAGTTCGGCTCGCCGATGATCGGATTGATGGATTCGCCGCCGGTTCACAAGGACCGAAAACGGGTGTTCATTTCGAAGTTGGAAATCAACATGGAGACTGGCGTCGGGCTTCAAACGGGACAAGGAGCAAATCCACAGGTCATGCTGCAGGTCTCGCGCGATCAAGGACGCACCTATGGACTTTTCCAGATGTGGCAAAGCTTGGGAGCGATCGGCGCTTATGCGACGCGCTTGATTTGGAAGAAAATGGGGAAGGCGCGGGATTGGCGGTTTAGGGTCACGATTTCCGATCCCGTCCCGAGAAATTTCATCGATACATTCATCACGGCCGATTTGGAGGAGGTTTAATGGCTGCGATCATTCCTCCGAACGCCACGATTGCTTTCGTCCAAGCCGGCGCCGCGCAATCGCTCGTCTTGACCGCGCAGGCGTTTCGCTTTCTGACAAACATCTGCGCGGCGATCAACGGCACGACAGCGAGCGGAGTATCGCAAAATGTGTTAGGAAACGGCGTGACGATAAGTGCCGGTTCTGGCTCGCCAAACGGCCGTGTTGCTGGTAACATCGGCGATCTCTATGTGAATACGAATGGCGGTTCCGGACAAACGCTTTGGGTTAAGGAATCTTCTTCCGGACTTAAAGTGGGATGGGGGAATAAATGATCAGCCTCGTCAGGGCGACGGATGCGGTCAGGATTAACGAGATCATCAATGATCCGTCGATCTATCCATTCGTGCATGGTCAAAGCGAAGGGCCGCTTGATCTAACGCTTCCTCTTGCCGATGATCGCAATGTTGCGCTGCTTGGACAATGGGGAGGGGTCATTCTCGATCAGCAGCAGCCGGGAATTTACGAGGCTCATGTCCAGGCGCTTCCGCGGGGTCGTGGAGCATGGACCGTAGAGATGGCTCGTGCCGCCTTGGCATGGGCTTTTACGCATACCGAAGCCGTCGAAATTCTCATTCGGGCGCCAAAAGGTTTCGACGCGGCCAAAGCGCTTGTCGAAGCGATCGGAGCCAAGTTTCAATTTCGCGCCGAGCGCGGCTGGATTATGGACGGCGAGATCATCTACGCCGATATCTATTCGCTCGTCATTCAGGATTGGATGCTCGCCGCACGAGAAATGACGGAGATCGGCGCGTCCTATCGGACCGGCATCGATGCGGAGTATGAACGTCTCAGCGCGCCGCGCGCGGTTCGCGACGTTGACGAGGCCGGAGACCGTTTTGTCGGTTGCGCCGTCGAGATGATCCGATGCGGACAGCCCGACAAGGGCGCGGTTTTCTATAATCGGTGGGCGGCAATGGCGAACCGAAGCCCGATTGCAATCGTCAATCGAGAACCATTGATGATCGACATCGGCGATTGCGTGTTGGAATTGCACGGCAGTCATTTCTTTATTTTCTCGCTCGCTTCAAAAACGGAGCATTAAGCAGTGCGGCCATTCATCGTGTTCGCTCTACCAAGAAGCCGGACGGCTTGGCTGTCACGGTTTCTAAGTTATCGCGAATGGAATTGCGGCCATGATGAACTGCGCCATATGCGTTCGCTCGACGATGTAAAGGCATGGTTTTCGCAAAATTACACAGGAACCGTCGAAACAAACGCTGCGCCATGGTGGCGCTTGGTGATGAAATACCGTTCCGATCTTCACGTCGCCGTTGTCCGGCGACCTGTTCCGGAAGTTGTCGATAGCGTCATGGCGCTTGATATGCAGGGCGTCTTTTCGTTCGATCGCCGTGCGTTGGCAGAGCAAATAATGCGCTTGGATGCGAAACTTGATCAGATCGAACGTCGCGTTACGAATGCGCTTTCTATCCGATTTGATGAATTGGCCGACGAAAGAACTTGCGTTCGTCTTTTCGAGCATTGCCTGCAAATGCCCTACGATGGCGCATGGTGGGCTTCTCTCGCTTCGATCAATATTCAGTGCTCAATGCCGGCAATGGTCCGCTACGCCCGTGCTTATGCGCCGCAAATGGCTAGACTGGCGGCGCAAGCAAAGCAAGTCATCCTCGCCGATATGGCGGGACATCCGGTCGTGGTCCCGAATGGCGTTACGATCGCAGAAGAACGATTCGATGTCTTTCTTCGCGATGGCGCGCGACTTTTCGCCGAGCATTCCTGCGCCGTCGGGGAATCTCCAGATTCTTTCCTGCAAAAGAACATTCCAGTCATGCGGGCAATCGAGCAACGTGACGACATGCAAATCGTTACGGCTCGATCCAATGGACGAATGTTCGGTTATCTCATGACGATCCTCTGTCCGTCGCTTGAATCGACGACGATCCGATCCGCAATTCACACGGCGTTTTTTGCTTCGTCGGAATTTCCTGGCCTCGGCTTGAAGTTGCAACGAGCTGCGCTGCCGCCGTTGCGGCGACGCGGCGTAAGCGAGGTTTTCTTTCGCGCTGGTCCACGAGGTTCTGGGCCTCGAACAGGCGTTCTTTACCAGCGCCTTGGAGCGGCGCATGATGGTGAAATATATCGTCTTTCCCTTGAGGAGGCCTAAATGGGCGTTGGGGCGGCAATTCTCGGCGCTTCGGCGATTGGTGGAGCGGCGTCGCTCGCCTCTGGTCTGATCGGCTCTAACGCGGCGTCGAAGGCCGCTGGCGAGCAAGCCACGGCTGCGCAGAATGCGCTGAACACGCAAGTCTCGGCGGAGAACACGTCGCTCGCCGCCCTCGCTCCTTACAATCAGGTCGGGACGGGCGCTACCAATAGCTTGGCCAATCTCTACGGCATCGCCTACAACGCGACGGGCAGCGCGGCCCCGACTACGTCATCGACTGGAGTTGTAACCCCAGGAAACGTCAATGCGACCGTTTCGAGCGCCGGGGGCCAGAGCGCCATCAATGCGGCGATGACAAATTTCACTAAGTCTCCAGATTATCAATTCGCTTTTCAGCAGGGAATGCAAGCGCTTGATCGGTCGGCCGCTGCTTCAGGGAATCTACAATCTGGCGGCCAGGTCAAGGCCGCTCAGCAATATGGCCAAGGCCTCGCATCGCAGCAATTTGGAAATTATTTCAGCCGACTGCTCTCCTTGTCTCAGATCGGACAGAGCGCGGCGGCGGGGACGGCGAGCAATTCGCTTAACGCTGGCAATTCGCAGGCCAATTCGCAACAGGCGATTGGACAAGCTCAGGCTTCCGGCACGGTGGGGTCGGCGAATGCCTTATCGTCGGCGCTGACGGGTGCTGCGGGAAGCGTGACGACGCCGCTCTTGCTTGGCGCGCTCAGCGGAAATCTCGGCGGCGCGAACAATCTCATGAGCGCATACAGCACAAATGTGAACAATTATCTCGGGACGGAAAATCAGACGAGCGGCCTATTGTCCAGCCTTGGGATAGGATCGTAAAATGCCGGATATTAACGATTCCATCGCTTTAGGAGTTCAGCCCACCAAGGCTCCTGATGTCATCGGGCAGATCAGCTCGCTTGCGCAGCTTCAATATCTCGCGGCCCAAACTGGAGTCGCGCAGGCCAATGCGGCGTTTCTTGGCCAGAAGGTGCAGTCCCTTCGTGATTACGGTTCGGCAGTGGCGGCCGGAACCGATCCAATCGATGCTCTGCAAAGCAGCAATCTCGCCGCGACCGATGCGCCCGGCGCTAACGCTATCCTCGGTAATATCCAGACCGCACGGGCATTGAAAGCGAGTGCGGCCTATGCCACCAGCGGCGATCCGAATAGTCTCGCGATCATGGGGCCCGGAGTTGTGCAGCAAGGCATGACGACGCAGGCCAATCAGCAATTCGCCGCCACAGGCGATCCAAATGCATTACGCGGAGCTGGCGCCGAGGGGTACAGCACGGCAATGAATGCGATCAAGACGGGGGGTGAAACGGCAATCCAACGCGCCACCATCATGGGTCAGATCGGAAATGGCGTTGTCTCTGGGATAGGAGCGGATGGGAGCATTCCTCCGGAGATTCGCCAGAATGCGTTGCAACAGGCCATCAAAGCGGGATTGATTACGCCGCAACAGGCGCAACAGGAAAGCCAACTGTCCGATGGGCAGTTCGCCACGATCGCCAAATCCTGGCAGGCGGCTGGTATGGCGTCGAAGGATTACGCCGAAGTCTCGGGGGGGGCGGCGGCAGCTGGGGCGGCGGCTACGGCCAATTACAAGCCGATCGTAACCGAACCGCAACAGGGCGTCTTTCTTCCGCCCGGATTGGCGAACATCGCACGTCCAGGCGGCGCGCCCGCGCCGTTCGGCGCCGCGCCGGGGTTATCGAGCGCCGCCCCTGCCGCGCCGGGAGGGCCAAACGCACTGCCGATCATGGCGCAAAGTGGCGCGCCTACGGCTATGCCCGCTCTTCCCGCGGCAATCGTCAATCCATCTAGCGGCCCAAATGCGCGTCCAGTTCAGCCATTAGCAGCTCCCGTCGCGGCAAATAGTTTTGCGCCGACGGCTGCGCTGAGCGCTGCGCCTGCCGCGAACGGCCCAAATTATTATGGCGTCGTTTCGGCGCATGAAAGTGGAAATGTTCCTGGAATTGTCAATCCGAATGGTGGTGCGGCGGGACTTTATCAGTTCATGCCGGGAACATGGCGCACATTGATGCAACAGCATCCGGAACTCGGATTGACCGCGAATGGCGCGACGGACCCCGCACAAGCTGCAAAAGCCATGCAGGCATTCACGGCTGACAATGCCAAGGCGCTCGCCGGCTCGGGAGTTGCCGTCAACGACAAAAATCTCTTCATGGCGCATTTTCTCGGCGCTGGCGGTGCGGCGAAATTCATACAGGCTGGAGCGGCAGACCCAAACGCTGACGCTGCGGCGCTGTTCCCCGCTGAGGCTAAGCAAAATCCGACGATCTTTTATGCCGGGTCTCAGCCGCGGACGCTGAGCCAAGTCTACGCCGTGATGACGCGGAATTTCGGCAATGGTCTAACCGCCAATGGCGCGACGCCCTCGGAAGGCGCAGTTATGGCGCAGGGCGCGCCTTTGGCTCAACCCGGCGGTTCAGTTCCAGGCGGTTTTATCCAGCCAGGAGCGCCGGGCACATTGGAGCAAGCGGCCGCGCTTTCTTTTCCTGCAAATCTCAAAGGAAATAATCCGCTCGCTCCAATTCCTGCACAAAACGGCGTGGCTCCGATCGTGCCGTCGCCGCCCGCGCCGTTACCGGGAGCGCCAACGTCGCCTCCCGGCGCTCCGCCTGTGATCCCCACGGCGGCTACAGCGGCAACCGCTGCGTCGGGCGTTACCGCCGCTCCTACAGGGCTTGCCGCCGACAGCACGACGCCATTAGCCGCGCCGCAAGGCTGGTCAACGATGCAACCGGCCATGACCTTGGCCCAAAAGGCCGCGCAGGAAGCGACGGGGCGCGGCGTCGCAGAAGCGCAAGTGAAGCAATTCGGAGAGGCCAAAGAGGCATATCAAACTGCATCGACGGCTCAAATGAAACTCGGCGAGTTGCAACATTCGCTTGATCAATTGCCAACGGGGGCGAGCTTGTTGACACCTGGTTCCGGTGCAACGGAACGTCTCGGTTTGGCCAAGTACGTCAATACGCTTCTGACCGGTGTCGGCGCATCGCCGGCATTTGATCCAAATCAAATCTCCGCCGCTGAGAATGCGCAGAAAATCAACGGCGGTCTCGGCTTCGATATGAGCCGGACGCTTGGCGCTCGCGAGGCCGCGCAAATCGTTCAACAGGCTATTTCTCTCAATCCTGGCATTCAAAACACACCGCAGGGCGCGCGAACGGTCGCGGCGGCGATCAATGCGGGATTGCAACGGCAGAAGGATTTCTATTCGTTCCTTTCGGCCAATGGCAATGCGCCAGATGCCGATCTTGCGTTCAATCGCGCAAATCCGCCATCGAAGTACGTTCAGGAAGCCCGTGCATTGGCGGCCATTCCGCAGGCCGCAATTGAATTCTTGCAGAAAAATCCCAAACTCACGTCGCAGTTCGACGCCAAATATGGTCCTGATCTCTCACGCTATTACACGGGTCAATGATGGCCGACGCAGCCGCAAATCCGTTTGATCAATTCGATAGCGGCCCTTCGGCTGGGGCAACCGCTGCGCCTGCCATTGCCGCAAATCCTTTCGATCAATTCGACAAAGTAGCGACAAATGACAATGCGCCGAGCGGTACGACGATCCCTTATGGCGCTGCGAGCGTGGCGTCGGGGTTCAATCGTGGCGTTGCGCAGACTATTGGCGCGCCCGTCGATCTTGCCACATGGGCGATGAAAAAGGCCGGGATTTATCCGTCCGGTGAGAATGCTCCAGCGCCGTTCCTCGGTTCGGAATGGATTGAAAAACATGCGTTGCCTACTCCGCTTCCGATCCATAACGAATTAGAAAGCGCGTTACAGGGAGCCGGGGCGGGCGCCGCGAGCGCTATAATCCCAGTTGGCGGTGCTGCATCGCTAGGAGAAAGAGCGCTTGCCGCCGCCGCGCCATACGTCGGCGAGGCGACAGGTGCGGGATTGGCGACGAATGCCGGCGTTGGCGCAGTTTCTGGCGCGGGCGGACAGCTTGCCGCCGATGTGGCCCCAGATAAGTACAAGCCACTCGCCGGGGTTGCCGGCGGAATATTGGCCCCCACGGTTGCGCTTGGCGCTCCTCTTCTGGCCGCACAAGGCGTTCGCGCTGTAGCGGCGGGATTGCCGGCGATCACAGAAGCAGGTCAGATTGCCGCCGCGCGACGACAAGTAGGCCAGGAATTGACAACGAGTGCAACGAATGCGCCAGCAGCGATGGCCGCGCTGGAAACCGCGCCACGTGAAATTATTCCCGGTTCGCAAGGCACTCTTGGCCCAATGGCGGGAGATACCGGCTTAATCGCTTATGAGAAGGCGGTTGCGGAATCTCCCGAAGGCAAAGCTGCATATGCCGATCGTCTCGCTCAGCAAAATGCAGCGCGACAAAACGCCATCGCAGCGGTCCAGCCGCAAGGCAATATCGGCGAGTTGCCAGTAGCGATTCGCGCCAATGCCGCGGCCGTCGATACCGCAACGCAACAAGCGCTTGTCGCAGCTCAAGCAAAAGCGGCGGCAAATGAGCAATTGGTAGGCGACGTAACACAATCTCATGTCGAAGGCGCTCAGCAAGCCCAGCAATCGGCTTTGGCTAATATCCAGGCGCTAAAACCCGATGCGTCTCCTCTAGAAACCGCGATGCAATTTCGCGCGATGCGGGATGCAGTCGAGCAGGAAAGCGCGAAAAACGTCAATGCAGCGCAGGGCGCGGCGGCTCAGGCCCGTTCAATGAGTGCGCCAATTGCGCAAAATCCAGAACAGGTCGGCGGGGCGTTGCGGGCGCCGGTGCAAGCCGCGAATGTCTCGGCGCAAGACGCGACGACGGCGCTGTATAACGCGCTGCCCAAGGATATGGTCGCGCCGACGGCTGATATTGCGGCAAAGGCCAACGCTATCCAATCCGCGCAGTTGCCGGAAC
>Ga0116108_1000218_pt1 | contig 36994 bp, 34 predicted proteins | sample June2015DPH_6_15_FD_88970 | JGI IMG/M metagenome (GOLD analysis project Ga0116108, IMG submission 88970) | Peatland microbial communities from SPRUCE experiment site at the Marcell Experimental Forest, Minnesota, USA - June2015DPH_6_150 | ecosystem: Environmental > Terrestrial > Soil > Wetlands... | reverse complement strand
GGTGGTTCGAACTATACGGGGTCGCCCGACGACATAGCCGAGATAGCCGAGGAATTTGCTAAACGTAAATACGTGGTGGTGCTGGCAGGGGAATCGGCAATTGCCGCAGCATTAAAGAAAGACGCCGACGGCAAATCCATTTATGAAAAATATCCGCCTGATTTCGAAGCGGGCGGCATCGTCAATATCGGGTCCGACACAGCGGCCTCCCATATATCCGGGGCCGCCATTAAGATTGCCAGCATCTTCGCCGCCCTGCCGTTGAGGGCCAATTACGAAGTGGTCGCTGATTACATACTCAACCGCGTGGGCGCCTGCGGGCTGGCCTGGGGCGCCTGCGGTGAGGAAGAACTGGCCCTGGCCACGGGATGCAACCGACTGGGCATACCGGTCATCGTTGGACCGCACTGCATCAAATACGGCCGGCTTTATCTTAGCAGGCCGGTAGAAACCGACTGGAGCGTGATGGACGGCCGTGAGAAGAAGCTCGTCGACACCGGCGAACCTTCGCCGGAGCACCTGATCAACCTGCTGGCCGACAAAGGCGCCGTTATGGTAGCGCTGGCCAGGCTCTGCATGCGCAAGAACGATACCCCTCAGGGGCGCTCGACCAAGCTCACCCATTATATCGGACTTCACAAGCAGTATTTCGGCAAGTTGCCGGAAGATGCAGGCCTCTTCGTAAGAAAAGCCTCGGATATACCCATCTTCTATAAGAAGGACCTGCAGGCAAAATTAAACGAGTCCGGTTGGAAGGAGAAGCCGGTGCTGTCGCTGCCTACTCTGATCGGCACCTATCCTTCAGCTGTGACCCTGGACGAGGTCGTCCACTGAAAACCAGTCCATCGCTATTAGGATAAGCCCGATCAGTACGGATATAATATATAGTCAATATTGTTATGCAAGAGCGTCTACTAATTAAAAGGCGGGTGCGGAATGTCTGACGGAGTATTCCCGGTTGACATAGGGCCTCAGTATGAGGGCGAGGTCATCAGGAAGGCCGATATGCTGGTCGAGTTCGGCGGGCCCAACGTCAAGTCCAAATTCGAGCTGGTCACGATCAAGAAGCCCGAAGAGGTCATACATGAAAAGGTGGAGGTGATCGGCCCGGATATCCCGGATATCCCCGAAGGCAGCAGCCAGCCTATCGCTTTGCTGGTTGATGTGGCAGGCGCCCGGCTGGAAAAGGACATAGAGCCGGTCCTGGAGCGCCGGCTCCATCTCTATTTGAATTACATAGAGGGTTTCTATCACATGAACCAGCGGCAGGACGTCTGGATGCGCTTGAAAAAGGAGTCCTTTCAAAAGGGGCTTAAATCGCTGAAAACGCTGGGCGAAATTCTAATTTTCCTCTACACATCCGAAATCGATATCATCGAAAAGATACAGATCACGATCGTAACAGACGCCGCCAAAGTCGAAGAGCTTTTGCAGAAGGCCATGGAGGTCTACCGTGCCCGTGACGAAAAGATACGCGGCCTGCGCGAGGCCGATGTAGACGAATTTTATAGCTGCGCCCTCTGCCAGAGCTTTGCGCCCACCCATATCTGCTGCATTACACCCGAGCGCATCGCTAACTGCGGCGCTATCAACTGGTTCGACGGCAAGGCGGCCTATCAGCTCGATAACGAGGGCCCGATCCAACGGGTGAAGAAGGGCTTTATCATCGATCCTATCCGGGGGGAATATGAGGGAGTAAATAAGCTGGCACTGGAGAAATCGATGGGCGCCTATGACAAGATGTATTTGCACAGCGCCTTTGGCTATCCCCATACCTCCTGCGGCTGCTTCCAGTCCATTTGCTTCTATATACCGGAGGTCGACGCCTTCGGCATCGTGAACCGTGATTTCGAGGGCTATACCGTCGTAGGCGTACCGTTCACTGAGATGGCCGGCGATACCAGCGGGGGTCGCCAGGTGGAGGGCTTCCTGGGCATGGCTCTCGAATATCTTCGTTCGCCCAGCTTCCTCAAAGCCGACGGCGGGTGGTACAGGATTGTCTGGATGCCGCAGGCCGTCAAAGAACTATACCGGGATGCCTGCCCGATGGATTTATACGGCAAGATAGCCACCGAGAATGATGTCAGGAATGTAGAGGAGCTTGTAGAGTTCCTGGACCGCGTGGGCCACCCGTGGGTCAAGGGCGAGGTCAAACTGCCTGTCTAAGTAGGAGAGACGCTTGGCAATCAAAGGTACAGATATAGTTAAGAAGCTGCCCGAAGGCGGCAAGAAAAACTGTAGAGAGTGCGGACTTCCCACCTGCTTCGCATTTGCCATGAAACTGGCCTCAGGCGGAATTGCCATAGATAAATGCCCGTATATCTCGCCGGAAGTGAGGATCGAGTTGGAGGACGCCCTTTCCCCGCCCATCAAACCCGTTACTATCGGTGCAGGCGCCAATATCCTGACCGTGGGCGATGAGCAGGTGCTTTACCGCCATGAAAAGACCTTTATCCACCAGCCGGGCATGGCAGTGCTGATCTCGGATGATGAGCCTGCGGAAGCGGTAGATGCCAAAATTAAGAAGCTAAAGGAACTGCAGTTTCACTGGGTGGGCAAAGTGCTGAAGGCGGATATGCTGGCGCTGCGGCATGCGTCGGGCGACCGCTCTGCATATGCAGCCTTGGTTAAAAAAGTACTGCCTGTAACCGACTGCCCCTTGATGCTGATCTCGGATGATACGGAAGTCCTGTTGGATGCACACAGGTTGTGCGCTGACAGGAAGCCGCTGCTTTATCCGGTAACAGCCCAGAACCTGGGGAAAATTATCGGCTCTGTCAAGAACAGGCCCGCGGTGGTGGCCGTAAAGGCCGCCGGCGTGGAATCGCTGGTACCGCTTACCAGCCGCCTCAAAGAAGCCGGCCTGGAAGATATTTTACTGGACCCGGGATCCAGGAATTTACAGTCGGCCATCAGGGACCAGACTCTTATACGACGCTCAGCTCTTAAGCAGGTCTTCAGGCCGCTGGGATACCCCACCGTGGCCTTCCCCTGCTTTATGACCGGAGACAGGCAGCGCGAGATACTGCTTGCCTCTACATTCATAATCAAGTACGCCGGGATCATAGTCCTCTCCGATATCGATGAGCATTCCCTTCTGCCGCTGCTGGTGCAGAGGCTCAATATTTACACAGACCCGCGTATCCCCATGTCCATGGAGGAAAAGGTCTACCCCATCAATAACCCTGATGCCAGCTCCCCTGTGTTGATAACCACCAACTGGGCGCTGACCTACTTTATCGTCTCATCGGAGATAGAGAGCAGCAAGGTGCCTTCCTGGCTGTGCGTCAAGGAGGCGGGCGGCCTGGGGGTCCTGACGGCCTGGGCGGCCGGCAAGTTCAGCGGCGACAACATTGCACCCTTCATCAAGAAGTGCAGCATAGAGAGCAAGGTCAACCACCGGCGTCTGATTATACCCGGCAAGGTGGCACGTATCCGTCACGAATTGACCGAAGCGCTCCCCGACTGGGACATCATAGTCGGGCCGCGGGAGGCCAACGAGATACCCTCCTATCTCCCCGATCTGGTCAAAAGCTGGAAGAACTAACCTGAATCACTCATCAATACGATTCTTTGGCGTCGGTTAGTCCGGGTGAATCCCATAATCTGTTGAACTCATCCTGGCAGCTTTTAACAAAAGCGGGCTGTGTTACCACAGCCATGACTTCATCGTTCTGCTGGCTGGCGCTCTGAGTGTAGTTATAGCTTCCAATTGTAGCTATTTTGCCGTCGATTACGCTCATTTTCAAATGCATGAGGCCGGAGTGAAGATTGACCTTCACAGGTATGCCCAGGGTCAGCAGGTCGTCCACCGCATGTTTCTGAGTATTGCCGGCGGCCTGCTCATTGTCCGTGATTACACGTACCTGGACACCGCGCTGCCTGGCGTCGCCGATGGCCTTAACGATATCGGGATGCGTCAGGCTGTAGATGGCTATATCCAGGCTGGTTGAGGCACCGCTATAAAGCTTTACCAGGACCGGCGCAGGGTCCTGTCCCGCCCTCGGGAAGAAAGCCTGGATTTCGGGTTCCCCGGCCTGAACTGTAGGCGGCGATTGTATTGCGGATGATAAGGAAGGCTGGCAGGCGGACAAAACTAACAACCCGGCAAATGCCAGCAGCAGGGCTGCGCATCTTACATTCATCTTCCGCAAGTTCCTCCGTATTTCATATATTCAGCATTTCTTTTAAAATACAGAGTATATATATTTTGACCACTTTTACAAGGGTGATATGGAAAACGATTCGAAAAGTAACTATTTATCGGGGATACTGCGGCCTGAACGACGCGAGCGACGGCACCTGATCGATATCCTGCAGGATATACAGACGGCGGAGGGTTACCTTTCGCGGGCGGCTATGCTGGAGGTCTCCAAATTCCTGGATATGCCCGGGAGCACGGTGTGGGGCGTGGCGACTTTCTATAATCAGTTCCGTTTCACGCCGCCCGGCAGGAAGCCGGTCAAGGTCTGCCTGGGAACAGCTTGCCACCTGGCGGGAGGCCAGTTGGTACTGGAAGCTACGGCACGCGAGTTGGCGATTGAGATCGGTGGTACAACCGAAGACAGGGAATTCAGCCTGGAGCGTGTTGCTTGCATCGGCTGCTGCGCCCTCGCCCCGGTGCTGACCATTGGCGAAGAGGTCCATCCCAGGATGACGCCGCCTGCAGTCGAGGAAGCATTTGTAAACATCAAGGCAGCTGCTCCAGGTGCACCGGGGACAGAAAGTCAGCCATGAGCTTTGAGCAATTATTCCGGCAGGCGGTATCGAGGTGGGAATCTCTTTATAAAGGCCGGAATGTCCATATTTTAGTAGGCACCGCCACCTGCGGCCGCGCCGCCGGGGCAATGGCCGTTCTGGAGGCTTTCCGGCGCGAAATAGAAGGCCTGGGTGCGGCGGCCGCCATCTCCGAGGTAGGCTGCATGGGCCTTTGCTCGCACGAGCCGCTGGTGACCATCATTAAGCCGGACGAATTTGCCATATGCTACCACAATGTAACGCCGCAGATGGTACCCCGTCTGGTGCAGGGCTATGTGATAGGCGATGACCCATGCCTGGACCTGGCCCTCGGAACCGTGACGGGAGGCGGACACGAGCCGGCCGTAATTCCCGAACTGGAGCGCTTTAATAACGAAAAGAGACTCCTGCTGCGCAACAGCGGTTACAGCTCTCCCCTTGAGATCGACCATTACCTGGCCTGCAATGGCTATAAAGCCCTGGCGAAAGCCCTGACAATGGAGCCCGGGGCACTGATAAAAGAAGTGGAAAGATCGGGACTGCGCGGGCGCGGTGGAGCCGGATTCCCCACCTCGGCCAAATGGCGCTCATGTCATTCAGCAAAAAGCAATATCAAGTATGTCGTCTGTAATGCCGATGAAGGCGACCCCGGCGCTTTTATGGACCGGATACTTCTCGAGAGCGATCCTCATGCGGTGATCGAAGGCATGGCTGTTGCAGGCTACGCGGTAGGAGCGAAAAAGGGATTTGTCTATATACGGGAAGAGTATCCCCTGGCCATATCCCGGCTTCAAACTGCATTGATGCAGGCAGAGGATAAGGGCTTACTGGGCAAAAACATATTGCGATCTGATTTCAATTTCGATATTGAGATAGTTAAAGGCGCAGGGGCCTTTGTGTCGGGTGAGGAGACGGCCATGATGGCGGCCATGGAGGGGAAGCGCTCCTGGCCGGAACACAGGCCGCCCTATCCGGCAACAACCGGCTTGTGGGGAAAACCCACGCTGGTAAATAACGTAAAGACACTGGCCTATATCCCCCTGATAGTAAATAACGGAGCCGAATGGTTTAAAGGGATAGGGACTAAGGGAAGCCCGGGTACAGCCCTATTCGCCCTGGCCGGCAAGCTGACCAATACCGGGCTGGCCGAGGTGCCTATGGGCACGACCCTGCGGACGCTGGTTTACGATATCGGCGGAGGCACACGCGGGAACAGACAGTTCAAGGGAGTTCAGATCGGCGGCCCCTCAGGCGGCTGCCTTCCGGAGGCTCTGCTGGACACGCCCGTGGAATTCGACTCTTTGACGGAAGCCGGGGCCATTATGGGCTCGGGTGGCATCATTGTGATGGATGAGGACAATTGCATGGTGGATACTGCCAAATTCTTCATTGATTTCAGTCAGCAGGAGTCCTGTGGCAAATGCACCCCTTGCCGCATCGGCACCTTCCAAATGCTGGATATCCTGCAGGACATAACCAGAGGCATGGGTACTCTCGCAGGGCTTAATATGCTGGAAGAGATTGCCGGTGATATCAAAGCTGGCTCGCTCTGCGGACTGGGCAAGATGGCTCCCAACCCGGTTTTGACCACGCTGCGATACTATAAAGAGGAGTATAAAGCCCATATCATGGAGAAGCGCTGCCCGGCTAGAGTCTGCAAGGACCTGACCGCCTATTATATATTGCCTGAAAAGTGCGAAAGGGGCTGCGATCACTGCGTTCTGGCCTGCCCGGCGGAGGCGGTTTTCAGCGATGAGAAGGGCCTGAAGATCGTGGACCAGTCCAAATGCACCAAGTGCGGCAGTTGTGAGCTGGTCTGCCCCGTGGAGTATAATGCTGTGATAAGACTATCGCCGGTCAGTCTCGTCCCGGAAAACCGTCGGACCAGGCCGGAAACGCCTTCGAAGGAGCCTTAAGAAAATGACTGTTACCATCGCTGTAGCCGGTAAGGGAGGCGTGGGCAAGACTGCAATATCGGCCATACTGGTCGATTTTTTATCCAACCTTGGAGCGGTGCTGGCCGTGGATGCCGATCCCAGCACCAACCTGAATGACGCCCTGGGCGTAGACTTACAGAGCACGGTGGGCAAGACCCGCGAGAAAATGACCGACGAGATCAAGGGCGGCCGGCTGACCATGGCTGTCTCCAAACAGGAGATACTGGACAGCCGTATACATGAATCGCTGGTGGAGACCAGCCGGTTCGACCTGCTGGCCATGGGACGGCCGGAAGGCCCGGGATGCTACTGCGCCGCAAATCATATGATTCGTTTCTCCATAGACAAGCTGGCTAAAAGCTACGACTATGTTGTTATGGACTGCGAGGCCGGCCTCGAGCATATCAGCCGCCAGACCACGCAGGATATAGACTACCTGCTGGCGGTCACCGACCCTACCATGCGCGGCCTTAACACATGCATCCGGCTGGAGCAGCTCAGCGGAGAAATTCGGACCAATATCAAGGGCGGCGTGCTGCTGGTGGTCAACAGGCTCAGGAATGGACTGCCGCTGGAAATGAGGGAAGCTATTACCAAGTCGGGGCTAATGCTCTTCGCCACTATTCCGGAGGACCCTGCTATCGCGGAGCTGGATGCGAAGGGCAAGCCCTTAACGCTACTGCCCCTGGACTCCACATTCCGCAGGTCGGTACAGGAGATACTCTACAAACTCAGGATTCGCTAAATTCCCGTAGTCCCGGAAAGACGGAAAGTACGGCTGCTTACTTGGATAAAAGAGTGCGGAAATTGCTCAATCTGGCCGATATCGAGGGTAAGGTCAGCCCTCACCAGTTGCAGGTAAAGGGGGCGCTCAAAATGAGGGCTGCCGCACTCGAGTATGCCAGGGACGTCGAGGCGATGGCAAGATACCTGGGGGGCAGGGTCGAAAACCTTGGGCTGGACGAAGATTGGGCGGTAAGTAAAGAGTTGTATCCAGGTATCATAGTATATTTTGCCTTTAATAAAGCTGATGACGAGTTCCCGGCCAGGCTGCGCACACTCTACGCCGGTGAAAAGGTCAGCATGATCAAGGGAGACGAGCTGGCTACGGTAACTATATCGCTGGCCAACCAGCTTTTACGCTACGTAAGGGAGAGCAATCCGGGAGTTAAGCTTCCAGAGGTCTGTTATAAAGTATAATGTGATCGGTCAAGCGATATGGAAGACGAATTAAAAGCGTTCATCGACTCGAAGTTCCATATCGCGCCCATAGAGGGGGAAGACAAAGTCTGCCCCATGGCCGAGGCCATCAGGAAGCACGTCCACGCCGGCAGTTCGATTCATATAGCCAATAAAGGCGGGGCACTTTTTTTTCAGCTTGTCCGTGAGTTCTGGGGCAAAAAGCCCGACTTCACTCTGATCAGCCCTTCCACGTCATCCTATCTGCTGGCTCTGATACGGGGGGAGATGATCAAAAAGGCTGTCACAAGTTTCCTTGGCAACTCCTATCCGACGCCCGGCCCTAACCCGCATGTGCAGAAGGCCTACATTTCGGAGTCAATCGAGTTCGAGAACTGGACCATGCTAACCATTACCCAGCGGCTGCTGGCAGGGGCCCTGGGATGGGAGTTCATTCCCACCAGATCGTTAATCGGCAGTAGCATGGCAGAGGAAAATAAAGAGAATTTCAGTGTAATCGATTCTCCCTTCGGGACGGGGGAAAAGACCGGGCTGCTGCGGGCGCTGCGGCCGGATATCACTCTGGTCCACGGCCTTGCAGCCGATAGGGCCGGGAATACTATTCTGCCCTATCCACTGGGCACCGATGCCTTCGGCGCCTGGGCATCTAAAGAAGGCGTTATCGTCAGCGTGGAGCATATAGTGCCCACGGATTATATACGGAGCCACGCGCACCTGGTGCGCATACCTTCATACATGGTCAGGGCCGTCTGCGAGGTGCCCTTCGGTGCGCACCCGGGTGGACTTTCCAACAGCGGCATACCCCAGTTCGAAGGCTACTTCGACGATTATGAGTTCGCTACCCTGATACATGATGCCTCCATGGATGAGGGAAGGTTCTTGAGCTTCATCCAGGAATGGATACTTGGCTGCCGGAGTCATGAACAATACCTGGACAAGATCGGCAAGGAAAGGCTGCGCTACCTTAAGGATAAAGCCAAGCCTCACTCGTGGGTAGTTGAGACTCTGGCGGCGGTCCCCAAAGCTGACTTCAATAAGGAATCCAACCAGATCGAGAGGATGATAATTGCCGGCAGCAGGTATATCTCCGACCTGTGCGTATCAAAGGGATATAAGACCATACTGGCGGGTGTCGGAGTATCCAACCTGGCCGCCTGGCTGGCCGCTTATAAATTGAAAGAGCAGAATCACGATGTTGAACTGATCGCCGAGATCGGCATGTTTGGCTATTTGCCCAGGCCCTCCGACCCCACCGTCTTCAGCATGGATAACATTCCCTCCTGCAAGATGCTGACCAATATCGAGACGGCACTGGGAGTCATGGTAGGCGGTTCATCCGGCTCCTGCCTGGGGGTCCTCGGCGCGGCACAGGTGGACAGGTACGGCAACGGCAATTCGACCAAGATACCCAACGTGTTCTTCCTAGTCGGCTCGGGCGGCGCCAACGACGTGGCCAGTACCTGCCGGGAAGCTATTGTTTTCGCCACTTCGGGGAAAGAACGCTTGCCGGCCCAGGTGCCTTACATAACCTTTCCGGGGACCAGGGTAAGGACACTCATAACCGATGTGGGCATTTTCGAAAAGCAGGAGGGCGGGGATACCCTGACCCTGACTTCATACATTCCCTATGGCACAGCCATCAGGGAGGAAGAGGCCATAAAGGGCATCAAGCGGCTGGTCGGCTGGGAACTGGAAGTAGCGCCCCACCTTAAGAAGATCGACTTGCCTTCCTATGAAGAAAAGATGCTTCTGCGCCTTTTTGACCCGCAGGGGTTCTATACCAAAGCATAGTTGCTATAATTGCGAGGGAGCCGAAGGCGACCGGCAGCAGTACAACGGCTTATGTCACTGCCAGCAACCCCCATCACGTCATTGCGAGCAAAGCGAAGCAATCCTTTGATCGAAGGATAGGAGATTGCCACAGGGCCACGCTCCTCGCAATGACATCTTACTTTTTCACCCCGTCCTGCCGAACTCTTTCTTAAGCTGTTGGGAGCTCAGGTGTATCATGGTCGGCCTGCCGTGAGGGCAGGTGCGCGGTTGGGAGGTATGCTCGAGCTGTTTGATCAGATTTTGCATTTCTTGCGAGTTCAACTGCTGTCCCGCCCGGATGGCCCCGTGACAGGCCAGCGACTGAGCGGCTTTGAGCTCCCTTTGGCCTGCATCCTGCTCCGCCCCGATCTCATCCAGGAGCTCCTTTACGGTCTCGACCAGGTTGCTGCCGTCGAGCATGGCGGGCACCGCCCTGACCAGGTAGGTCCTGCTGCCGAAGGGCTCTATGGTGAACCCGAATTCGGCCAGCAGCCCCTGATAATGCTTCATCACCTCTTCCTGTGAAGGCGAAAGTTCAATAGAGAGGGGCTCCAGCATTCCCTGTATATCGGGCTGCTTCCTGGCACGCTGGGCCATTATCTGATCGAAAAGAATACGCTCATGGGCCGCATGTTGGTCTATAAGATAGAGGCCGCTCTCGCCCTCGGCCAGGATATAGCTTGCCGATAGTTGCCCCAGGGTCTGAAGCGAGGGCAAAGCTACGGATGCATGCGGGAAGCGTTCCCACAACGATTGTGCATCGGCATTTTCGGACTCCAACCGCACGCCCGGGAGCGGTGATTTTGCCAGCGTATCCCTGAGGATTTTTAAAGCTGCCGTGAATACAGTGCTGTTATTGCGGAATTTGACCTCCAGTTTGCTGGGATGCACGTTGACATCCACCTCTTCCGGAGGGATCGCTACGTTCAGAATAACCACCGGGTGCCGGCCGGTCATCAGCAGTCCTTCAAAGGCGGTTTCGACGGCCTTGGCCAGGATGCTGTTGCGCACGTATCGCCTGTTCACAAAAAAGCTGAGGTAGCTGCGGCTTGAGCGCTGCACAGAGGGGGGGCTGGCCAGCCCCTGAATGTACATGAAGCCGTCGGTGCCCTCGACCTCCAGCATCTTTTGGGCGGTCTCCAGTCCGTAGACTGCAGAAACTGCCGTGCGAAGGTCGCCGTCACCCGGCGTCTGAAGGCTGTTGCGCCCGTCTATGGTGAGCTGAAATTTGACCTCAGGGAAGGCCAGCGCGTACTGACTGACCAGCGAGGCTATATGACCGGACTCGGTATTGGAGGATTTCAGGAACTTGAGTCTGGCCGGTAAGCTGCGGAACAGGTGGCGGACTGTTATGGAGGTGCCCTGCGGCCGGCTTTTCTTCTCCCTGGATACGATTTTCCCGTTCTCAAGATGAAGGTAGGTGGCTGCGCTGCTGCCCATATCCCTGGTCAGTATCTCGACCTCCGCCACAGCAGAGATGCTGGGCAAAGCCTCGCCGCGGAATCCCAATGTGCTGATATGTTCCAGGTCGTCCAGTTTGGTTATCTTGCTGGTGGCGTGCCGCCGGACGGCGACTTCCACGTCAGCAGCGGAAAGACCGCAGCCGTTGTCGGCAACCCTGAGATAGCTGACGCCGCCGTTATGCGCTTCGATAGAGATTTCGGTCGCACCGGCGTCGAGAGAGTTCTCGATCAGTTCCTTGGCAACTGAAGAGGGCCGCTCGATCACCTCGCCGGCGGCGATTTTGGAGGATACCTCAGGCGGCAGGACTTTGATGGGCATGGGGCTATTGTAGCATTATCTCCTGGTTTCAATTTCAGCATTGGATTGTTTAGCCGTAGTTCTAAGTATATATAGGTGAAGGATGTATTAGAAGATAAAGGATCCTTTATAATATGTCCGTTAATGTTTGTATGATGGGAGGCTGAAAATGACTGTTAAAAAGACCAAATGCAAATCCGCAAAAAATACAGAGCCCTGGTATGCGTTAAATGACGAGGATATATTGACAGTCGCAGAGGAACTGGAAATTAAATTGAGTGAGGAACAAATAAAGAAGATAAAAGACATTGTCCCTGACTATATTGATTGGTTTGGAGCAATTGAAACTGCAATAAATGATATTTGCAGTCAAACTCGAATTTCTGCCAGTCGATGACTCTCTTAGGCCGTCCGGTAGGGCGACCGGTTGGTTTGCGTGCCATGGTTTACTCCTTAAAGGGTGATTTGGGGATGGTTTGGGGATGGTTTTTCGGAAATATTATGGCGGAGCTAATCTTGTCGGTTCCTGTACAGCCAATTACCTTCAGAGATATTTTCTTGATGAGTTTTGCCTTTTATAAGAAAGGTATCTGAGAAAAAAAGTAAGTGTAAATAGAGCAAGGGATGGCCAATCCCTTTGTCAATTCCCAGCTAATAATAGATAGTCCAGTTGAAAAGTTAGAAAAATTCGGAATGTGTGGAATTGAGAGCGAGTCTGGCAGAATTTGTGGATTTCAAGTGTAATATAGTGCAGATATATGATTTTTTCTATTCACATTGGATTATGTAAGGTGTATAATTACATCCAATCTTTGAGGCGCATAAATGGAAATACTAATTACTCAATTTGGGAAGTACAAGTTACATCAATTTGAACTTGAAGACGAATTTGAAAGATGTGTCATATCACAGGCGGAATCGATATTTGGCACCAAGTCTGTTTACATAGACTGCAAACGAAAAATAGGAAAAGGTAAGGTTAGAGGTAGCATACCAGATGCCTATTTAATCGATTTTAGTAGCGGGCAGAAACCGGAATTATTTGTGGTTGAGAATGAAATTTCTTCCCATGACTTATTCCAGCATATAGGCGTACAAATACTTAAGTTTGCCCATTCGTTTTCTAGTGAACCGAGACATGTTAAACACATCCTGTTTGAAGAAATAGCTAATGATAAAAAGATATTGCGTGTATGTGAGCAATACGCCGAGCAATATGGACTCCGCAATATCGATAATATGCTCGATTATTTGGTTAATGACACATTTCGTGCACTCATTGTGATAGATAAAGCCATTCCTGAGCTGTATGAGGTCGTAAAGAATTTTCAATTTCCTGTAAAGGTCATCCAAGTTGCCACATATAAAAAAGATGGAACAGAATATATTTATCGAGTCGAACCCCTATCAACGGACATTAATTCTGTACTAAAACCAGAAGCTCAGACTCCGATTAAACCTCCGAAATCGGGCTCAGTATCACAGCCCACATCTTCGACAGACGACTATCTAAATAAAAAACTGCAAATCTTCGTGCTTTTTGGTAAAACTTATAATCCAAGTAACTGGAAAGAACTATTGGTTACTGTTTCTGAAGAAATGTATAGAAGGCACAGCAATGAGTTCGACAAATGCCTCTCACTTCACGGTACAAAGATGATCTATTTTAGTCAACATTCCAGTGAACTTAAGCAACCTAAGCAAATTGCCGATTCTAGATATTTCGTAGAGACAAAATTCGATGCCAACTATATTGTGAAACATAGCCAGGACCTTATGGCCTGTTTTGGATATAAAGAGAGCGATTTAATTGTGATCGCTGGGTAACAGAACTGAATTAATCATTTTACTCTGCGGTAATCTGTAATCCTACCGGCCCAATCCACCGCATCCCTTAATCTGTCCTTAGATTCTCCTTATGATAGCTGATGAATCTCAGCAGCTCTGGCACATCTCTTATTTTGCCAGCCAGTCAGCGGCGAGGTACTCGAGCATCTGCCAGCGGTTCTTGTCGGTGATGTCCTTAGTCTCTTTCATCTTCCGGACGACGTCAGCAAGCAGGGCCGGGTCATCCTTGCCTGATATGGCGCAATGGCCAAATCACTTAAAGGCATCAAGACCGAGCAGAACTTGCACTTTAGCTTGGAATGGAAAAACCTTTTAACTTCATTGATATATCGTGGAATAAGTCAGTTGTTATCGTTCAGTGCCTTTGGCACATCCCTATAAAATTCTTTATATTGCCCCCATGTAGTCAATTGTTTACTATGTAAGTAGTAATAAAAAGTCCAGGTTTAAGGGAGAAACACATGAAATACAGCGAAGGTAAAATAGGGCGGGTCTTTATTATCAGGCTGGAGGATGGCGATAAGCTGCCGGCATGCATAGAGAAGTTCGCCCTGGAGCATAATATTAAGGCCGGATTGGCATTGTTGATAGGCGGTATAGGAAGTGGAGACCTGGTGGTCGGGCCGCGCAAGAATACCATGATGCCTCCCGATCCTATGGTGTTACCCATCGATGGTGTTCACGAGGTGGTAGGAGTGGGCGTGCTGGCGTTGGACGCGAAGGGCAAACCCTCCCTGCATATTCATGCTGCTCTCGGCAGGGCGGGCCGCACAATGACCGGCTGCTTACGCCTGGGCGTTAAGACCTGGCTGGTCGGCGAGGTAGTGCTCTATGAGATACTGGGCGCCGACGTTGCCAGGCTGCCTGATAAGGAAAGCGGGTTTGAGCTTCTCCAGCCCAAACGTAAAAGGAAGAGGTAATCAAAGAGAGGACGGGAAGCCATGGGCACGGGATTTGAGGGCGAAGTGCGCTATGAGATGGCATTGAGCTTGGAGGAAGCCGGGTCGGGTGCAAAAAAACTGTTAAACAGGCTGGGGAAGAAGCTGGAGGTGACCATTCCTCCCGGTTCCAGGGAAGGTACTGCAGTCAGGCTGACCAATGCCTTGCTGGTAACGGATGGGCGGCCGGGGGATATTTTGATCACTGTAAGGATAAAGGACGGCGGGGCGGGGGTTATAGAAATAGACGAATCCTCATTTGAGCGGGAGGTCATCAACAGCAGTCTGCCCGTGGTGGTGGACTTCTGGGCGCCCTGGTGCGGACCCTGCTGTATGATCTCGCCTATTATGGAGAAGCTGTCCGGGCGCTATGCCGGGCGGTTGAAATTCTGCAAGATCAATGTCGACGAGAACCCAGGCGCGGCTGCCAGATACCAGGCCATGAGCATCCCCCTGCTGGTCTTCTTTAAAGGCAGGAAGGAAGTCGACAGGAGCCTGGGAGCATTGCCGGAGGGAGCTCTACGCCAGAAGATAGATTCCATCCTGGGATAACTAATCTTTAAGGAGGTCGCAGATGGCGGAAAACAAGCAGGTGGTCATTCCCATAACGACGCCCATGGTCAATTCCTATATTATCCGGGGGGATAAGCCTATTTTGATAGATACAGGGCTACCGGGCTACGATGCCCGCATATTGCAGATGATGGAAGAGAACGGGATCAGTCCCGGCGATATATCCCTGATTATAATCACGCACTGCCACCAGGACCATATTGGGAGCGTAGCTGCGCTCAAACAGAAAACGGGTGCGCCTGTAGCAATACATAAAGCCGATGCCGAATACCTCAAAACAGGCGGCAGTCCACCCCTGCATCCGGTGGGCTCTAAAGGCAAAACCATGGAAGTGTTATCAAAGATGATGAAAAAGCCCGTGGTGACCGGCCTGGCGCCGGATATTTTGATCGAAGGTGAGATGGATCTTGCAAAGTATGGAGTTAATGGGAAGATAATCATGACCCCCGGCCACACACCGGGCGGCATATCCATAACACTTGAAGGCGGCGAGATCCTGGTAGGCGACCTTATCTTCGGCGGGCTTGTCAGGCCTGCGGCGCCGGGTTTCCCCTATTTCGCATCAAGCGTGGAGCAGCTTTTGCAAAGTATACAAAAGGTGCTCGACTTGCAGCCGTCAATAATATACGCCGGGCACGGCGGGCCTTTCACGGCCGAGTCGGTCCGGCGCAGATTCTTCAAATGATCGTTTTGGAGTTTATTTAAGCTGGTCTCGTGTAAAGTCGAGCAAGCGGCGGGCCACCACCAGGGTGTTGATCTGGCCGGTGCCTTCGAAGATATCGTTGATCTTGGCATCCCGCATGAACTTCTCGAACAGCAGCTTGCGTGAGTAGCCCAGCGGACCCATTAGCTCGACAGCTCTCTGTGTAATCAATGTAGCCGCGCGACCTGCTTTGGCTTTGGCCATCGATGCTTCCAGTGCGTTGGGGGTTCCGCCCTGCAGTTGCCACATGGCGCGTATCACCAGCAGATGGGCGGCCCTCCAGTTGGACTCCATCTCCATGAAATCCCGCTCGATGGCCGTCTGTTTGCTGCGCGGGACGTCATAGCGGACCTTGATACCCCGCTTGGTCAGCTCATCCCTGAGCATATCCAGTGCTGCCCTGGTCACACCAAGCGCCTGGGCAGCCACCAGCGGACGTGTCACATCGAAGGTGGCCATGGCGCCCTTGAAACCTTCGGTCTTGGTCTTAATTTCGGCTTTGCCCAGGATGTTGTTGAACGGTATGCGGCAGTTCTCGAAAATCACCGTAGCCGTATCGCTGGCCTTGATGCCCAGCTTTTTCTCCAGCTTCTCGACCTTCATGCCGGGCGTCCCGGCCTCGACCACAAAGGACTTCATGCCGGCCCTGCCGGCCGATTTATCCACGGTGGCCCAGACAACTATGATGCCTTCGGACAGATCGAGCGCACGATGGCCCATGGTCACAAAAATCTTCTCGCCGTTCAGCACCCAGTAATCGCCGTCGCGAACTGCGGTGGCCTGGATAGCGGACGTATCCGAGCCACATCCCGGTTCAGTCATTGCCATAGCGCCCCATTTCGGTTTTCCCTGGCCGTAACGGGCCAGGAAACGGCCCCACTGCTCCTGGGTGCCGGCAGCAAATACCGCTGCACCGCCCAGGCCCGGCCCCGGACTGGCAAGGTAGAGGCCTGCATCTCCCCAGCACAGTTCCTCCACCATCAAGGCGCCGGTTATCCCCAGACCGGTCAGGAACCCCTTGCCGCGCATTTCCCACATGGTGTCTATCAGGTCCCAGGGGTCTTCGTGTTCATGCTCGTCGTAATAGCGGCTGATGGGACGGAAAAGGTTTTGCGCTATATCGTGCGCCTCGGCAACTTTGGCTTTATCTTCGGCTGAAAGTTCAAAATCTATCATAGCTGCATTTCTCCTTATACAATGGCCATGCCGGTGAAGGTGGTGAAACCGCGGGCGTTTCTAAACCAGAGCTCTACAGGATTGTCCCTGACATAGCCGTGTCCGCCCATCACCTGTACTCCATAATCGGTCACCAGCATCGCCATGTTATCGGCATACGACTTGGCAAGGCAGGCCTCGCGGGTGGCGTCCTCTTTTCTGTCCAGCTTCCAGGCGGCTTCCCAGGTAAGCAGCCTGGCGGCGTCGACCTCGATGGCCATGTCGGCCAGCATGAAGGCGATAGCTTGGCGGGAGGCGATGGGTTCACCGAAAGCATGGCGTTCCTTGGCATAATCACGTGAAAACTCGAATGACGCGCGGGCGACGCCTACCGCCATGGAGGCCAGCGCTACGCGTGACAGGTTGGCCAGCCGGTTGAAGTCACAGCCCTTGTCTCCGCCCAGGCGGTTCTCAGTAGCTATCTTGCAATCCTTCAGATTCAACTCGTAGGTGGCCAGGGCTTTTACGCCCATATTCTGCTCACGCTCTCCGATCTCAAGGCCCTTGGCGCCCCTTTCTACAATGAAGCATTGCCTGTCCTTTCCCTCCCTGGCATAAACCAGAATAAAATCCGCACCTGCGGCCAGCGGGACGAAGCATTTCTCGCCATTGAGTACATAGCCGCCTTTGCGCCCGGCCGTCGTACCGAACTCGTTGGGGTCGAAATCGTAGCGCGGCTCGATGAAGGCAGCAGTAGCGGCGGTGAACTTATTGCCGCACAGGGCAGGCAGGTATTTCTTCTTCTGTTCCTCGGTGCCCATCTCGACGATGGGAAGGATGGCCAGGGACGGGGCCAGGATGTGCATGGCCATCGCCAGGTCTCCCCAGGCCAGTTCCTCCGCCAGAAGTGTGCCGGTCAAGGCCGAATGCTCCCAGCCGGCCCCGCCGAACTGTTCCGGGATGCAGCTCGCAACCAGTCCCAGTTCCCAGGCGCCGTCGATTATTTCCGCCGGGATCTCGCCGGACTCATCACAATCCCGGAACTTCTTGCGCATGACGTCGGTGGCGAACTGCTTGACCGTGTTAACGATCATCTTTTGTTCTTCGGAAGGACTGAAACCTATCATATGGACCCCCTTATTAAAATCGATCTCATAGTGCCTGTTTCAAACGTGATTCATCTCAATAATAACAATTTGTCATATCAGCTGTCAATAAGGCCTGCCGCCGGTTATTTATGATCTTTGTACTTGGGGAAAATCTCGTCCATGGCTTCCGGAACATATTTTTTGACCATGGTCGGGGTGAGTGCGTTGGCTTTAGCGATCTCGGAAAAGAAGGCTGCGGAGGGGCGCGGCTTTCTTTGCTGAGTCATCGGGTCCATCTCCACCAGGCCGAACTTCATGGAGTAGCCCAGCGCCCACTCGAAGTTGTCCACCAGCGTCCAGTGATGATAGCCGATGATGTCATAGCCCTTCTGTATAAGGTCGTACATGGTGCGAACGGCTTTGGCTATAACCCAGGGCCTCAGCTTATCTTCTTTGTCTGGCACGCCGTTTTCCAGTATGAAAAAGGGCTTGTTATATTTGGCCAGCTTATCGACAACTATGCTTATGCCCTGCGGGTATATCTCGCCGAACATGGCTTTGCCGCCGGGGTCCGGGTCGCCGGTAGGCTTGCCCTTCGGATCGCTGCGCCGCACAAAGGCCATGCCGGGCTGCGTGGTATCGAAGCTGACATCAGTGCCGCCGTAGATATTCACCCCCACGAAGTCCCAGGTATCCCTGACATGGTCGCAGTTTCCGAGCAGGCTGCTCAAAAGGGGCACTTTTTTGCCTGTGATCATGTTGATAAAAACGTTGTTAAAGGAGTCGCTGGCGATACGGGCGGCCAGCCTGTCGAACATATGATTTTTCACCTCTGTGAAGATGATAAAATGGTTGGCGAAGCTCACCATGGCATCATGCTGGAGTTTGTGTATGGTATAGTAGGCGGCAGCGTGGCAGCGGCCCATATTGCCCAGCACCCTGAAGTACAACACTGGGCGGCCGGTTTTAGCCGGCGGATGGTCGCCTTCCAGGTAGCCCTCCAGCGCATAGACGTTGGGCTCGTTAAACGTAATCCAATCACTGCACAGGTCGTAGAGCTCCGTTACCGTGAATTTTACAAAGCGCCCGAAGTCCTCAACGCAACTTTTGGAGAGGAATGCGCCTTTTTTCTCGAACCATACAGGGTGAGAGAAGTGATGCAGGCAGACTATGGGCCGGATATTGCGCTCGATCAATGCTGCCAGCATCTGGCGATAACGCTCGATGGCCTCGGGATTGAAGACGCCCTCTTCAGGCTCGATCCTGGCCCAGCTTACCGAAAGCCGCAGGGAATTTAACCCCATGTTCTGTGCGATATCGAAATCCTGCTCGGCATTGTTCCACCAGTCGGCTGCCTTGCCGCTGCGGTCGCCGGTTTTTATTCCACCGCCGTTCTCGAACTCATACCACTGTGTGTTGACGCTGTCCCCTTCCACCTGGTAGGCTGACGTGCCGACCCCCCAAAAGAAGCCATCGGGGAATTGCAGTGAACTGGTGCCGTTATTCATGCATAGCGTTCCTCAATTTAATAGCGGGTGGAAGTTGCATTGCCCAACTTTGAGCTACTATTATAAATTATTCTCAGGTTAAATTTCTGCGCAGTGAATGTACAAAGCTACGCTGAATTGGATATAATTCATCGCACAGATAACAACCCCATCATTTACGCAGTAGCATCAATGAGGTGACGAGATGGAGATACCCTTATACCAGATCGATGCGTTTACAGGCCGGACTTTCGGCGGCAATCCTGCTGCTATATGCCCGCTTGATACGTGGATTGATGACGGCCTGATGCAAAAGATCGCCGAGGAGAATAACCTGTCTGAAACCGCCTTTTTTGTAAAAAGCGGGAAAGTTTATGAGATACGCTGGTTTACACCCAAAATCGAGATTGAGCTGGCCGGTCACCCTACGCTGGCTGCTGCCTATGTTATCTTTAACTTTATTAATCAGAAAGAAGACTGCATCACATTTTCATCAAAAAGCGGCGAACTGGTCGTTACTAAAGAGGGTGATTTAATTAAGATGAATTTCCCGTCGATGGCAGCGGTTTCAGTTCAGGAAAACGAAATAATTAACCAGGGGCTTAGAAAAAGACCCTTGGAGCTCTATAAAACCAGGGACTATCTAGCCGTGTACGCCAACGAGGAAGAAATATTATCTATAAAGCCGGATTTCGAGCTTCTGAAGAAGCTGGACTGCCTGGGAATAATTATCACTGCACCTGGGAGTACAGCGGACTTCGTCTCCAGGTTTTTTGCCCCCTCCGCGGGGATAAACGAGGACCCGGTCACCGGCTCCGCTCACTCTACCTTGGTCCCCTACTGGGCAAAGAGGTTAAAGAAAGATAGCTTGCATGCCTATCAGTTATCCACACGACGTGGAGAGCTGTTTTGCCGGTACCTGGGCGATAGGGTGGAGATCAGCGGGAGGGCTGTACCCTACTCAAAGGGAACAATCACCATATAATGCACATTCTATCCATCAGCCGGCCTGGCCGGCATTGTCATATCAAGATGTGCAGTAAGATTAGGCGGTATCTCGCGTATAAAACGCGACGGTATACGATAGCTAATTTCGCCGAAATAGCGGCGTTTTTCAGCGTATGTCAGATAAATAATATCCATGGCACGGGTGATGCCAACGTAGCAGAGGCGGCGCTCCTCTTCCAGCCTCTCAGGGTCGTCCAGTGACTTGTTGTGGGGAAGCAGCCCTTCCTCTGTACCTGCGATAAAGATCACCGGGAACTCGGTACCTTTAGAGCCATGCAGCGTATTGAAGGTGACCGTTTCTTTGCCGTTACCCTTCTCAGCGGCATCCGAAGCGGCGTTGATCTTCTGCAGCAAGGATGACAGCGCCTCGATGGGGTTGAGATGCTCATAGGCCCCCGCCAGCGAAATAAGCCCCAGCACATTTTCCCAGCGTTCTTCCGGGTCATCCTCTCCCTTAAGGTGTTCGAGGTAGGCGGTTTTTTCCAAAATGCGGTTCATGAGGGCCACCAGGCTTAGGTGCCTTGCTTCAGCCTGCAAATCGTGTACAAGGACTAAAAAAAGGGCCGCCGAGCGCTGCGCCCTGACGGAAAGGGAAAGGATGGTACCGGCCGCGGCCTGCTCGAGCACCTGGAAAAGGTGGCCTCCGGACTTGTCAACGCGGGACTGTAGTGCCGCCATCGATTGTGCCCCGATGCCTTTGCCTGCAAGCCGTATCACGCGTGCCAGGGCCGTGTCATCGGCAGGGTTGCGAATGATGCGCAGCCAGGCTGCCATATCCATAATCTCCCTTCTTTTATAGAAGGGTGTGCCTGTAGCCAGCTTATAGTGCAAGCCTTCCACGTTGAACCCGTCCTCCAGGGCCCGCGATTGGGCGTTGACCCGGTAGAGTACGGCGAAATCGCTGTTTTTAAGGCCGCTCTGCGCTTCCAGTGACCTTACAGTTCGGGCAATGAAGCATGCTTCCGCATCCTCGTCATCGAGTTTTACCACGATCACCTGGTTTCCCTCTTCACGGTTCGTTGTGAGCTGCTTTTCCTTGCGCCGGCTATTGTGAGAAATCAGGGCATTAGCGGCGTCCACAATAGTTTTGGTGGAGCGATAGTTCTCATCCATACCGATAACCCGTGTACCGGGGAAATCTTTGCGGAAGTGGTCGATATTGCGTATTTCTGCCTGTCTCCAGGAATAAATCGTTTGGTCGGGGTCGCCCACCACGCAGAGATTGCGGTGCTCCGATCCCAGCAGCTTGATGATCTGGTACTGAAGGCTGCTGGTATCCTGGAACTCGTCCACCAGAATATATCTATAAAGCTGCTGATATTTCTTCAGCACAGGTTCATTTTCTTTGAGAAGCCTGTGGGTGGAGATGAGCATATCATCATAGTCCAATGCCCGCTGCTTTTTAAGGGCCTTCTGATAGCTGCGGTAGACGGCAGCCGAAGCATCGTCGAAGCGGCCGCCTGAGCCGGGGACTATGGAGTCCGGGCCGATCATATTGATCTTGGCGTAACTTATGATTCCCTTGAACCTGCGCAGGTCATTTTCCTCGATGCTGAGCCCTGCCATTTCCATGCATTGCCTGATGAGCTTATTTTGCTCCTCTTCGTCGTAGACCTCGAAAGTTGTTCCCAGGCCGGGTATCCCCTCCCGGCGCAAAATGCGCAGGCAGGCAGAATGTATTGTACTTACGGTAAGCAATGCAGCCGTATCTCCCAGCAACTCTTCCAGACGTTTCTGCATCTCGCCGGCCGCTTTCTTGGAAAAGGTGACGGCCAGTATGTGGTGGGGCTTGATTCCCGCCTCCAGCACCATGTAGGCGATGCGGTGGACTATCACGCGTGTCTTGCCGCTGCCGGGGCCGGCGTGGACCAGCAGGGGTCCTTCCAGGGTTTTTACCGCTTCTATCTGCTCGGAGTTGAGGCCTTCTAAAAGGTCCATATCGGTTAACTTAAATTTAGCAGGCTAGGGTATTTTTTCCAGAGGCGCCATGCTGAGCAAAAGCTTTTTCACACCGACGCCTTCGAAGGCCACTATGATCTCCTTATCCTGTCCGGTAGGCTTGATGCCGATTACCTGGCCCTCGCCGAATTTGGTGTGACGGACGCGGTCGCCGGGATTCAAAGCGATCAGCTCCCTCGGCTGCTGCTGGGCTTGCCTCTTTTGAGCCAGCAGGTCGGCGATATTAATCCCGCTATCGTCATCGTATCTTTGCCTTGTGCGGCTTTCCATGCGCCCGGGGAAGCTTTCCCTTACTCCCGACAGACCCTTGCGTTCAATCAGATGGTCGGGTAGATCATCGAAAAATCTGGATGGAATGCTCTCGGAACTGGCGCCGTAGATGCTGCGCCGCGCGGTATGCAGCAGGTAGACGTGTTTCTCCGCCCGTGTGATACCTACATAGCAAAGCCTGCGCTCTTCTTCCAGCTCGTCTCCGCCTTCCTCCATCGACCTGCGGTGAGGCAGCAGACCCTCTTCCATGCCCACGATAAAAACCACCGGGAACTCCAGGCCTTTGGCCTGGTGCAGTGTTATCAACGTGGTGGTGTCTTCCTTGTTCTCGATCTCATCGGTGTCGGCTACCAGGCTAACTTGCTCCAGAAACGGGGAGAGCCCTTCGCCCGGCGGCAATCCGTCATAGTCCATGGCGACGGTGCGCAGTTCCAGGATGTTCTCCCAGCGCTCTTCGCCGTCGTCCTCTTCCCTGATCGTATTGCGATAGCCGGACTTATCCAGCACCGCGTCCATGAGGTTGACGATGCTTAATTGCTGGCTCTCTACGATCAGATCGTTGAGCATTTTGTAGAACCCGGTAACTGCCGTGCTTATGCGGGAGCCGAAACCCGGCCCCCCGCCCTCGCTGACTGCTTTCATGGCGGCAAATAGCGAGAGGTTATTATCCCGCGCCCAGTTGGTCAGGTCGGAGAGGGTCTTGGGGCCTATGCCGCGGCCCGGCACCTTGATAATGCGCGCTAGGCTGATATTGTCGAAGGGGTTATGGATAACCCTCAAATAAGCGATGAAGTCTTTTATCTCACGCCTCTGGTAAAAACGGGTGCCTCCCACCAACCTGTACTTGATGCCGTAACGCATGAAAGCCTCTTCCACGGCGCGTGACTGTGCATTGGTGCGGTACATCACGGCGCAGTCACCTGGCTTGATGCCGTCGCTGCTGGTGAGGCGCAATATCTCGTTGACCACAAATTGCGCCTCGCTCTGTTCATCGTATTCCTTGACCATGAAGATCGGCGTCCCTTCAGTATTGGCAGTCCAGAGCTTCTTCTGTTTGCGTTTCTTATTGGCTGAAATGATGCCCGAGGCGGCTTCCAGGATATTTTTAGTGGAGCGGTAGTTCTGCTCAAGCACTATGACCCTGGCATCGGGGTAATCCTTTTCAAAGCTGAGGATATTGCGTATATCGGCGAAGCGCCAGGAATAGATGGACTGGTCGGGGTCGCCAACCACGCAGACATTGCGGTGCTTGCCGCCCAGCATGCGGATAAGCTTGTATTGCGTGATGTTGGTGTCCTGAAACTCATCCACCAGCAAATGCAGGTAGCGGGACTGGTATTTCTCAAGTACCTCGGGATGCTTCTCGAATAGCTGCACCACCTTCATAAGAAGGTCGTCGAAGTCGACGGCGTTGCTCTGGCCGAGCTGCTCCTGGTAGCGCTCATAAACCCGTGAGATCACCTCATCCCAGTGCCCGGCGTTCTGGCTTGCCAGCCCGGCAGGAGTGAGATGCTGGCTTTTGGCGTAGCTGATGGCGTTGCGGATCTTCTGCGGGTTATATTGCCGTGGATCGAGGTCCAGGTCCTGAAGGCATTGCTTGACCAGGCTCTGCTGGTCATCTTCATCATAGATTACGAAATTGGTATCGAGCCCTACCGGCTTGCCGTCCTGCCGCAAGATGCGTGCGCAGATAGCGTGAAAAGTGCCGGCGGTGATATTTTCCGCAACCTTCCCCAGCAGCTTCTGCAGTCTTTCTTTCATCTCCCGTGCGGCCTTATTGGTGAAAGTAACGGCCATAATACGGCGCGGGCTTACTCCCGTAGTCTTTACCAGGTAAGCTATGCGGTGCGTGATAACGCGAGTTTTGCCGCTGCCCGGTCCGGCCAGGATCAGGATCGGCCCATCTATGTGTTGCACAGCCTCTTTCTGCGCCGGGTTCAGCCCTGCCAGTATATCCATAAGCTTACTTCGTGGTTCTCTGCCACATGATCTCAACCAGATTGCAGTCCACCCCGATGAAGGAAGTGGTCTTGCCAGGTATATATTTCAAATGCGTCAACCTCCTTACACAGGGAAACGATAGGGAGACTGCCAGGGATTATGGTGGGGATATTCATGCGGCTTAATAATTATAGCATCGGCTTGAAGCAGGCTTCAAAGATAGTAGAGTGTTACTACTCCGGCAAAAGTATGCCTTTATGAAAAAAACAGGCAAACCCTTTAAAATAGGGTGCCCGTGCTTAAACGAAGAGGATGAATTGCGAAGGTCCGATAAAGAGATAACCAACCGATCCGAGATTGACGATATTCTCGGCCGGGCCTCAATCTGCCACCTGGGGCTGAATGCCGGAGGCGAGTGTTACGTGGTGCCGGTCAATTTCGGTTATGACGGCGCCTGTCTTTACATTCATTCAGCGAAGGAGGGCAGGAAAATCGACATCCTGCGGGCTGATAAGAGGGTCAGTTTTACTGTCTATGCCGACCAGCGTTTGCAGGAGTCGGATAAAGCCTGCAGCTTTACCATGAAGTATAAAAGCGTGATGGGCCGCGGGCTGGCCACGTTAATAGACGATCGTGAGGCCAAGGTAAAAGCCCTAGCTGTAATCATGCGGCACTATTCAAAAGGTGAATTCAGCTTCTATCCGGCCACGGTTGATAAAACAGTTATCATCAAAATCAAGATCCAGAGCCTGACCGGGAAGGAATCTATTTAAGCTGTCCTCAAGCTTAGTGGATTATCTTTGTGGTGGGGGTGCAGCAGAAGTTATCGATCAGGCAGCGGTTCCTGCCGGCTTTCTTGCACTGGTACATGTAGTCGTCTATCCGGTTGAGGATGCTTTTCTCGCTGTCATCGGTTTTCACCAGCGTGCCGCCGATGGATACGGTTACCCTGATAGTTTTGGATCCCAAACGAAGCCCGGCGTTCTGCACCATAATGCGCAGCCTTTCCGCCGAGGTCCGCAACTGCAGTTCGTCCACGTTGGCAATTATTATTAGGAACTCCTCGCCTCCCCAGCGGAAAATAAAATCGAATGACCTTAAATTGTTGAGCATGGTGCGGGCCACTATTTTGAGAACCTCGTCACCCGCCTCGTGACCGAAGGTGTCGTTTACACGCTTGAAATCGTCCAGGTCGGCAAAGAGCACTCCGAAGGACCAGCCATAGCGCTTGAGCTCCGAAAGCTTATTTTGCAAGCTCATGTCAGCGTAGCGGCGGTTGCCCACACCGGTCAGAGGGTCGATAAGGGTCATTTTTTCCAGGTCGGCGGCCCTCTCCCTGATGGCCATTACGGCCGAGTTGTCGGCAAAGCTCTGTATGCCGCCGATGATGGCCCCTTTGGAATTACGAATGGCACTCACTTTTACAAGGGCCGGGAGCATATGGCCGTCCTTATGCCGCAGATAGGTGTTGACTTCCCGTCGCCGGCCATCCTTCATGGTTGCCAAAAGGGGGCAGCCGGATTTGCACAGGGAATTGCCAATTTCATCAACATGGGCCAGTAAATTGTCGCAGCACCCTTTTCCCAGCACCTCATCTTCACTATATCCGGTAATACGCTCGGCAGACCTGTTCCAGAAGGTGATGATCCTGTTCAAGTCTACGAAATAAACACCGTCGTAGAGGTTATCCAGCAGTTCCCTGTAAACAAGATTGTCCATTAATATCCCTGTCATTAAAACAGCGGCCGTATGCCACTGTTTCTGTACGCTGCCTCTCCTGAAGTTACATACTAAAACGCAATTCCCGCGTCCGCGGTTTAGGTGTGGCTTTCAAGCCAGGCATCCAGGTCGGCGAAGACCTTGGCTCTGTCCGGTTCATTGAAAATCTCATGGTAAAAACCGTCGTAGATTTTAAGTGTCTTGTCCTGTGAGCCGACTTTGGCATAGAGGAGTTTGCTGCCTTCATGATTTACCAACCTGTCTTCCGACCCCTGCATAATCAGGATCGGAAGGGTGATGGTCGGCATCAGTTGCCCCAGTTTGGACATGGCACTGAAAAGCTCAGATCCCAGACGAGCGGTTATCTTGCCGCGATAGACCAGCGGGTCTTTATCGTAGGCTTCAACAACGGCCTTATCGTGGCTGAGGGTGGACGAATCGAGAGCCTGCACTCCAAATCTGGGCGCTATAGCTGAGAGGACTTTAGCCAGCGTTATGGTGGAAGAAGTAATGCTTTCTCCCGGTATAACTGCTGGAGCCGAGACGATAAGCCCGGCCAGGTCTTTCTGGTGTTCAACCGTGTAGGCTGTGGCTATTAGACCTCCCATACTGTGTCCCAGGAGAAAGATCTTTAGGCTGGGGTTGTCTTTTTTAACAATGTCATAGAAGGTCTTAAGATCATCAAGGTAAACCTGGAAACGCGGAACAAAGACCCGTGTGCCCTCAGATTTGCCGTGGCCGAAGTGGTCGAGGCCGTAGACCGCATACCCCCTGGGCACAACGTTGTTTACAAGGTTAGTATAGCGGGAAATGTGTTCGCCCAGGCCGTGAACTGCGACTATGATGGCTTTAGGTTGACTGTCGGGAAGCCAGCATCTCCAATATAGTTTGGTATTTCCCGTGCCTGTGAAATAACCCTCGTTCTGCCTCATGGAAACCTCTCCGTTATGTTATTTTTGGGGCGATAGCAAGTATATCCGGTAAAATAGTCGAGCTCACATTTTAGCAAGCCGCGCCACGGATTACAAGAGCTATTTATAAAGCTGGTTTAGCTATGGCGCCACGGTGTAAAAAATTTTTACAAAAGGCAATATTATGATCGTAAAAGATTCGCAGGGACGTCCGGCACCCGGTGAAAAGTTGTGCAACCTGCGGTAAACGCCGTAAAATTAACCTTTGGTTTTTCGATATGCTTAAAGCAGTATTATTTGATATCGATAACACGCTGATCCTCTACGATGAGGCCAGGTTCCTGCAGAGCTATTTCCCCATGCTGGCGGCCAGGTTTAAGGACATTATCCCCGCAGACAGGTTCGCCGACAAGCTAATGCAGGCAACGCTGGTCATGCATCAAAATGACGGCTCCATGACCAACAGGGAGCGGTTCCTGGGCGCTTTCTGCCAGGGCGCGGATTGGAGCCGGGATGATATCTGGTCGCGCTTCGAGAACTTTTACCTGGAGGACTGGGACGAACTAAAAGATGCGGTCAAAATCCCCGATCATGCGCGGGAAGTTTTCGGTGATATCAGCCGCAAAGGCCTGAAAATCGTGATAGCCACCAATCCCATTTTTCCACTGGTCGCACAAATCAAGAAACTGGAATGGGCAGGGCTGGGGGATATCGATGCCGCGCTGGTAACCAATATCGATAATATGAGTTTCTGCAAGCCGCAGCTGGGCTACTTCCAGCAGATATGCGGGATCATCGGCGAAAAACCGCAGGACTGCCTGATGGTTGGCGACGACCCGGCCAATGACATGGTGGCGGCCAAAATAGGCATGAAGACCTACCAGACTGTCGATAGCCTCGATCATCAGGAGATACCCCTGGAAATTAGCAGGGAGGTAATAGGCAAAAATACCGAGGGCATCCCCTCTGCCGATTTCAAGGGGCCGCTGGCCTGCGTGCCGCAAGCCGTGGATATCCTGCTCAAATAAAATTACGCGCCGAAACCCATTGATGCTCACCCGCTTTTACTGTATAGTAATATTACTCTGTGTTTGGAGCGAAATTGAAATCGGGTTTAGGAGGCAGGATGACTGAAGATTATGCAGAGAAGAGCTTCTGGCTGGGTAACTCGGGCAGCTATCAGGAAAATCTACCGTTGGAAGGCGATCTGAAGTGCGATGTTGCCATAGTGGGAGGCGGGTTTGCCGGGATAGCCACCGCCTACTACCTCAAGAAAGCGCAACCATCGCTTAACGTGGCGGTGCTTGAGAGCAATGTGATCGGCTATGGGGCATCGGGCCGCAACGCCGGCTTTGCCATGACTACCTTCGGCCTGATGATGTCCATCACCAAGATGCTGTTCGGCGTCGAAAGGACCAAGCAGGCGCACCGCTATATGGAAAGGGCGGTAGACCTGGTCGGTGAGCTGGTCAAGGAACACAAACTGGATTGCGACTATGAGCTTCCCGGCTTTTTGCGCATCGCCACCACCCCTGCTTATGTTAAGCGCATTAAGGAAGAGGTGGATCTGGTGAAGGAACTAGGGCTCACGGGCGTGGACTGGATAGAAGCTGCCGAGGTACAGAAACGTGTTCGATCCCCACAGTATATGGGAGCCTGGTGGGAACCCAGGTGCGCCCTGGTAAACCCGGCCAAACTGGCGCGTGAGATGAAGAGGGTAGCTGTGCAGTACGGGGCTAAAGTCTATGAGATGACTCCCGTAGCAGAGATCAAGCGTACGCCGCAGAATTTCACGCTCAAAACGCCCAAGGGGACAGTGACTGCGGATAAGATAGCCTTGGCCACCAATGGGTACTCGCTGGCCATCTCAGAGCTGAAGGCCATGCAGCAGCCGGTTTGGACATATATCATACTGAGCGAGCCCCTCAAAAAAGAGCAACTGGACGAAATCGGCTGGCAGGGGCGTGAAGGCATAGAGGACTACCGCAACCTGGTACACTATTACCGGCTAACGCCGGACAACCGCCTGCTGATGGGCGGCCGTGATATCATCGTAAAATACGGTGCCAATATGGATAATGACATGAACCCCCAGATATTCTCCCAACTCGAGCAGGACATTGTTGATTTTTATCCCTGCCTCAAGGGGTTGCAGATAACACACCGCTGGGGCGGCCCCGTATCCGTCCCCATGGATATGGTTCCGGCCCTGGGATACCTGGATGATAAACGTGCTGTATACAGCCTGGGATGTATGGGCCATGGGGTTTCGCTAACCCATCTTAACGGTGAAGTAATGGCTGACCTGCTGCTGGAACGCAAATCGGAATGGACAGAGTGCTTCCCTGTGAACCGCAAGGTCTTCAAATGGCCCCCGGAGCCGATCAGGTTCGTAAGTGAGATGGCCATCCTCAGCTATCTGCATGCTGAAGATGCCTGGCTGGAAAGGAAGGGGCTTGGCCCCGCCGGGAAATAGGTTTTTCCATGTAACCTGGGGCTTCGATTGTATGACAGCGCCGGGGTGAAGTGATAAAATCGTTCAGCCTTTGTGCGGGTGTCCGAAAGGCTGTATATACTTTTAAAACATGGTAAATCCGATTCTGGTCAAGCTGTTCCTGCTGGTACTGGTGCTGGTATTGTCCCACACGGTCGAGACCGTGCTGGGGTTCGGAGCAACAACCATTGCGCTGGCCTTGGGCATCTTTATCTTGCCCTTCAACGCGCTATTACCTGTACTGGTCATATTGGGTCTACTGCAGAGCTCCTGGCTGGTGGCGCGCTGGGTCCGCCACATTCAATGGCGTGTATTGCTGCTTAAGATTTTGCCGGGGGCGGTTATAGGCCTGGCCATAGGTATCTATTACCGCACGCAGGTGGCCAGCTATACACAGCTTCTTATTCTGTTGGGCATTTTCATAATGGCTGTCTCTATCATGGAGATAGTGCTTATCTACAAGACTAAAGCCGCAGGAGGGAGCCTGCCTTGGTATATAGGCTGGCCGATCCTAATAGTCGGCGGTATATTTCACGGTATCTACGCTACCGGCAGCCCGCTGATCATATACTATTCCAGCCGTGAATTTAAGGAGCCGGCCGATGTTCGCGCCACGCTATCCACCCTGTGGCTGATTTTAAATATAGGCCTTGTTCTGAGCCTGCATTCCACAGGACAAATAAATATCGATACCCTGACTACCACGGGCATCCTGCTGCCGGGACTTATCGCCGGCATAGTGCTGGGCAGCTATATGAAATTCAGAGCCTTGGTTTTCAAAGTGCTTTTATATGCAATCCTGTTTGTTGCCGGACTGCTGCTCTTCATCCAGCAGGTTACGAGTTTATGATTTAATTTGGACTTGGACCTGTTAAAATACGTAAGTATTTTTGGTTATATAGGTTTAACGGAAAATGGCGAAGAGAAATGTGATAAGGCCCATTCCAGCCGGACTCGCCTATATAGCTGATAATATAAACTCCGGCGACAATATCCTGGGCCTGCACAAAGCGAACAAATCTCGGTGGGCTGAAGGCATTGATTTTTCGAACGATACATCTACGGTGTTTTTTGCGGGATGTGGCTACCAGTATTCGGCCATGCTTGAGCCGCTGGTGACAGCATTAATCCAGGCGGACCGCGTGTCGAACAACCCGGACTTGCCCATTAAGCTGGGAGGCATTTCCAGAAAACTGGGTGTGGATGCGGCCGGCCTTTTTTCAAAAGCTGCTTCCAGGGATGGCGGCGGCGATTCCTCCGTGCTGCGAGACGCCGTAAAAGTCTTAAAGGCTGTCGGCCACGATCTAGGCTATTTGGGTGAAGACGAACCCTGCTGTGGCGCCCCTCTTTACCATATGGGACTTCAAAACGAGTTCGCCGCCAATGCCGTTAAGGCATATGAACGGTTGAAGTCGGCCGGAGTGCGGAAGATCATCGGCATAGTGCCGTCCTGCACCCATGCCCTTAGCAGCCTGTTCCCCAAAGCGGCGCCGGGCTTCGATATTGTAGTAAGGCATTTCATAGAGGCTGTGGCCGAAAACATGGGGAATGCGAGGTTTAAATATCCGGACCCGGTAAAGGTAGCTTATCACGATCCCTGCCAGCTCGGCAGGTATATGGGACTAATCGAACAGCCGCGTGCCGTACTGAGGGCGGTCGAGAACGTGGAGCTGGTTGAGCCGGAATGGACAGCGGGGGAGTGGTCCACCTGCTGCGGCGGGGGTGGCGGGTTTGAGGTCGTATTCCCGGATATGAGCCGCACGCTGGCTGTAAACCGCGTGGCGGAACTCGCTGAAACGGGAGCGGATATAATCGTTACCCAATGCCCCGGCTGCCTTATGCAGTTAAAGGCGGGTCTCAAAGACCTTAAAAATGATGCTATCGAAGTTGTGGATCTGGCCACCCTGCTGGCGCGTTCTTTGCCCTAAATGAACACAAAGTAAGTGCGATGACCATATCTAAAGAGTACAGAAGAGAGTTAAAAGAGGCCCATGCCAACGACAGGATTCGCCTGGCAGTCTCCCGCGCTGTGAAAAGTTATCGGACGAACACAAATAATGCACTTAAGAAATTTCCGCAAACTTTGAAGATGGCCGAAGAGGTCAGGAAGATCAAAGAGCACTCCATCCAACATATGTGGGAGTTGGCCGGGCAGGCAGGCCAATGCATAGAAGAGAACCATGGCAAGGCTTATATGGCCAGGACGGCCGGGGACGCGCTGGCCATCATCGAGGGACTGGTCGGCAAAGGCAAATTGATCGTCAAAGCCAAGAGCATGACGGCCGATGAGATCGACCTGCGCGAGCACCTGGAAAAGGCCGGCAACGAAGTTTTCGAGACCGACCTCGGCGAATTTATCATTCAGAAGATGGGTCACCGTCCCATGCATATCCTGTCTCCCGCCATCCATGTGCCGCGTGAGGATGTGGCAAAGCTTTTTTCCGAGATAACGGGAAAGGAACTGCCTCCGGACATTCCCCAACTTGTGGCTACAGCCAGGGAGCTTCTGCGCGAGAAATTCTTCAGAGCCGATATTGGCATAAGCGGGGCCAACGTCGTGGCAGCGGACACAGGCACATTATTTATCATTGAGAACGAGGGCAATATCCGCCTGACTACTGGAGCCCCTCCGGTACATATCGCCCTGGTGGGGATGGAGAAGCTGGTGCCGGCTCTGGACGAAGCTTTCAAGGTTGCCCAGGTCACCTGGCGCTACGCCAACTACACTGTCCCTTCGTACGTCAATATGGTATCCGGACCCAGTAAGACCGGCGATATCGAAAAGGTGACCACATATGGTGCACACGGCCCCAAAGAGCTTCACGTTATATTTATGGACGATGGAAGGACTCGCCTCGCTGCAAACCCCATTTTGAGACAGGCCCTCTACTGTCTGCGCTGCGGCGGCTGCCTTTATGAGTGCCCTGTCTTCGGACTGACGGCCGGCTTTTTCGGCGATAAATACTTCGCCGGGATCGGAGCTATTTGGGCCAAGGAAGTCACCGGGAACCTCGAAAAAGCTTCCTCCATGGCTTATACTTGCCTTACATGCGGCAGGTGCCGGGTCAGGTGCCCGATGAAGATCGACGTGCCGGAGATGATACTGGCGCTACGCAAATCGATTGCCGAGCCAGAATAACTTCTAAAAATTCAGGCTAACATCGGCATCCAGTCAGTAATTACCTTAGCATTATATATCGTGTGTTCGATTATAGGTAAATGCGCATAACTGGTACAAAAGTTACAGAAAAATCGGCAATGAGGGACTGCCATAAGAGTATAAGAAAGAGGAAGAGGCAGAGGAGGTAGAAGGAAGGAGGTGAACGACATGATGAAGATACTAAGTATGTTAGGTCGGCGTAACCTGATTGCCGTCCGCTCCTCCAGAGTTGACGAAAGCCGGCCCGGGAGGAGGGAGGAAGGTTCCCGAGCTCCTTGATTAGATTGGGGAAAAGGGCCCAACAGGTAATCTGACAACATTAGCTCGGGAGAGCTAAAGGAAGGAGTAGTGGAACGAAGCAGAGAATAGGCGCCGGAGCAAAATCCGGAACCTGTTCTTTTTTATGCGCCAGTCCAAAGCACGGCGGTCCGGTTCAGCCGGGATGGCTAATGCAGGACCAGGCTACAGGTAGCGATAAATTTGTTTACAGTTACCAGAGAATCGAATTGGATTTTGAAAACTCCTTTTAAAGATATAAATTATATTTATAATCGGTGGTATAAATTCGACATCAGGGGCAAGTTAGCGGAGGACGGGATGAACAAAATTCGACGGGTAAAAAAGGCGTACAAAAGCAGGCCCACGCTGGAAGGGGCCGGGGTACATCTCAGACGGGCCGTAGGCTTCGACCGGACGGATTTGTTGGACCCCTTCCTTCTCCTGGATGACTTCCATTCCAGCAATCCGCGGGACTATATAAGGGGTTTTCCCTGGCACCCGCACAGGGGCATTGAGACTATAACTTATATGCTCCAGGGTAGGGTAGAGCATGGCGACAGTATGGGGAATTCCGGCGTAATAAGCCCCGGGGATGTACAGTGGATGACGGCCGGCAGCGGCATTATTCACCAGGAAATGCCTAAAGGGCAAAAGGATGGCCTGATGTGGGGTTTTCAGCTGTGGGCCAATCTGCCTGCCTCGCATAAAATGATGCCTCCACGCTACCGTGGAATCACAGCGGAGCAGATCCCCGAGGTCACCACTTCCGGCGGTGCCAGGATAAAGATAATCTGCGGCGAGGTTGATAAAGTGGCCGGCCCTGTGAAGGATATTGTCACCAGCCCCGAATACCTGGACGTCACAGTTCCTCCCGGGTCGGATTTCAAACGCTCCATCCCAGGCGGGCATACCGCCTTTGCCTATGTGATCGACGGTGAAGGCTATTTCGATGACCGTCGGGACCCCTATCACTATGAGGTTGTCAACGACAGGTATTTCGAATTTGAAGGGGACGCCGTATTTGGACCGGAATACCTGGTGATGTTCGGAGATGGTGACGAGATCGCAGTCAGCGCCGGGGATAAGCCTGTAAGGTTCCTGCTGATATCAGGCAAACCTCTGCGGGAGCCTGTGGCCTGGTACGGTCCCATCGTGATGAACACAGAGGAAGAATTAAGGACGGCCTTCGAAGAGTACAAGCTGGGCACTTTTATTAAGAAACCGGCCTGACCGGGCGTTATGGCCGCCCGGGCCAGCGCTTGATGATGCCTTCTTTATTGACCCTGACATATTCGCAGCTCGGCGCAACGCCGCATTTGCGACAGGCTTTATCGTAAGCCGAGTTTATGGTCCTGCACTCGGGACATGAATAGTGATCGGCCATCTCCGCATACCACTGCTCCCAGCCGACTTCCTTGATGCGTTCCAACGATTGCCAGAGCTCCAGCCTGTGCGGGAGGATAGACTGGAAGGCCTTCATCTCTTCGCAGGGATATTCGCTGCACAGGCCACAAAAATCGAGGCCTTTCTCGGAAGCGCACAGAGTCAGTTTACACGAGCTGCAATACATGTTTCTGCGCTCTGCGCGGCAGCCGTCGCATTTTAGGGATTCCACCGGCTGGTTAAAGGCTGCTGCCATGATCTCCAATCTATAGGGGTCCTCATGCGTGCCGATAAACAGGGTACAGGACGGGCAGAAAAGGCCGCACACCGCGGCCTCCCTTTTATCCGGTTTTCGACGTTTGTTCTGTTCCTTCATAACGCCTGCGCGTATTATAGCTTAATCCCGAGCTTCAGTTTTTGATTTCGCCCCGGATGCCGATGATGGTCTCTTTGAAGGGTATGTCCTTGCCGCTGGAAAGTATGGCCTGCATGGCCATGCGTGTAAGGCCGGCGCAGCACGGGACTTCTATGCGCAGGACACTCAGGCTCTTTATGTCCGATTGACGCAGCATATCTGTCAGCTTTGCCAGGTGCGCTTCATAGTTGTCGAGCTTGGGACAGGCCACTACCAGGGCATGATCCGTTAAAAAGTCCGTATGAAAACCTCCATAGGAGAAAGCAGTGCAGTCGGCGGCCAGCAGAACATCAGCGCCCTGCAGGAATGGCGCTTTAGGCGGTACCAGTGTTAACTGCACCGGCCAGTGTCCCAACGCAGAGGGCTGATGGCCTATAACGGCCGGCTTGGCCCTGGCGGCAGTTTCTCTGAACTGCGTAACGCTGGATGAGGGGCAGCCGCAGGGCAGGGAATCCTTTTTCTCGAACTCCTGGACCATGGCCGAAGGGCATCCACAGGCCGGCTCCGCCTTTAACCCGGGCTTTTTCTCCAGGTGCTGCTTGACTGCTTCTTCATTGAAAGGTTCAGCCACGCGTTCCTCGATGCTGATGGCTCCCTGAGGACACTCCGAGAGGCAGGCGCCCAGGCTGTCGCAGTATTTATCCGATACCAGCCTGGCTTTGCCGTTCACTATCTGTAAGGCGCCTTCGGCGCAGGAGGGAATGCATATTCCGCAGCCGTTGCATTTATCCTCGTCGATTTTGACTATCTTTCTCTTGATTCTAGTTGCTGTATTTTCCATTTCAATCCTCCTGGAGTTGCTTTTGCTGTTTCTTCAGTCTTTGATAGGTCTCCGCTCCCAGACACTGCTCAGCGTATCGACAGTAATCGGCGCATGAATTTATATTGTTGAAAATAGGCTGACTGCATGAAGGACACTCCACTTTCATGTCAGAGGAGAAAAGCTCCACCTCAGCCCCGCACTGCGGGCATTTCTTTGTCTTAATAGAAGGGGCTCCCTGCGCCATATTCCCAGGACAACGGATAATCATCTCATCTGCTCCATTTGTTATGAGGTAATTATAGATGCTGGCAAAGGAAGCTTATATGATTTACATCATATAGAAGGGCAAATACCGAACCGGGGAGACATTACCCCGAGGGTCTTTCGCTTATGGCAGAAAGGCCGTTTTTATCGAGAACAGTTATCCTGCCGCGGGCTGATTTGATGATGCTGTTTTCTTTAAACCTGGTCATGACACGGATAGTGGTTTCGATGGTTGTGCCGGCCATGTCGGCAATCTCCTGGCGGGTGAAGGGCAGCTCAGGGCCGAATTTGGATGACAGCATGACCAGGATGCCGGCTATGCGCTGCTCCACGCGCTCCCCTGCCAGGTCGCTCAGGCGTCCCATAGCGTCGCGCAGCCTGCTTCCCAGCATGCTGATGATCTTGAGAGCCACAGCCGGATGTCGGGAAAGGAATTTTGTGAAACTATCCTTGCTGACCACCAGCACGGTGGTCGACTCGGTGGCCTGAGCGGAAGCGGGGTATGGCTTGTCCTCAAAGACGGCCACTTCGCCGAAAATGTCCCCCGGCCCGAAGAAGGCCACCACGAACTCCCGGCCCGAGGGCGACAATTTGAAGACTTTGATTCGGCCAGCCGCCAGAACATAAAAATATCCAGCCTGATCGCCCTCCCAGAACACATAATCTCCCTGCTTGAATTTTTTCTCGGTAACTACTTCCGACAGCTCGGCCAGCTCACTATCATCCAGGCTTGAGAAAATCGATGATCCTTTGAGGATTTTGATCTTACCGATCTTATCCAGTCGGCTGGCCCTCATCCTTAATCACCGAACCTGCGTAAAAGTGTGTAAAGCGCATCGGCGCCGAACTCAAGGGCAGCAACCGGCACGCGTTCGTCGGCTGCGTGGAAAAGCCCTTCGAAATTGAGCTCCGGCGGCAGGTTGAGCGGTGTAAAGCCGTAGGTCTGGATGCCCAGCCTGGAAAATAGGCGCGCATCCGTAACGGCCGGGAATAGCATGGGCGTGGGCGTGCTGCCGGGATCAGCCTCGCGCAGAATGACGGCCAGCGTTTCATATAACCCCATGTCCGGCTGGGGAGGACCCGGGTGAAAAACGATGGTCTCATACTCCACATCCTTGCCTCCCAGGGCCTTCAGTTCGGGTATAAAGTCGTCGGGAGTAAAGCCGGGCAACAGGCGGCAATCCAGCGT
>Ga0116108_1000214_pt1 | contig 37335 bp, 47 predicted proteins | sample June2015DPH_6_15_FD_88970 | JGI IMG/M metagenome (GOLD analysis project Ga0116108, IMG submission 88970) | Peatland microbial communities from SPRUCE experiment site at the Marcell Experimental Forest, Minnesota, USA - June2015DPH_6_150 | ecosystem: Environmental > Terrestrial > Soil > Wetlands... | reverse complement strand
TTTAGGTGTTTATATTCAAGCTGTTATTGATGCACAGAATTTAAATTTGACCACCACTGATGGCGCTTGGGGTTCTTATGCAAGACTGGATAAGGTTTTAACGTGGTTGGAAACTCGGGAGCTTAATGCTACTACTAGTTATCCATACTGGTTCTACCAAGCGACAGATGGAAAAGACTATCATGCAGATTCAGATAAGGCTACGGTGCCTGTTGATGTTGTTGATACTGGGAGGTTGTTTGTTGCTCTTAACAATCTTAGAAATTTCAATAATACTTTGATGACACGTATAAATAACATAACTCTTTATGGGCAGCTTTATGGGAGATCTAACTATACTGCTTTAGTGGGTGGCATCGCGAGTAGCGCTACTTCGAATAGTATTTATGCTTACTATGTCTGTAGCGGTTTTGCAAGCTTTTGGCCCAATCAACTCGCTAATGTTACGGATACAATACTGAATAATATCTTTAATTCTGGAAATGTTACATCTCCTTATGGTAATGTTTCATTGCCTAATGCTCCAATTTCTTGTGAGCCGTTGCTTTGTTCAGTTTTTGAACTTAATAATACTGATAGTAGTAGGTTAATGGGTTTAATGAGTCAGGTTTATCTGGCTCATGAAGCCTATTATAATGCTACAGGGCAATATGTGGCTTTTAGTGAAGGAAATAGTCCAAACGGTTTCGTATGGGAGTGGGTGGCTACAGGCAGCGGCGATACATGGAAAATAACGCAATCTGGGAGCAGTTCATATTTGGATATGAAACCTGTTGTTTATAATAAGGTGGCATTTAGTTTTTTGGCGCTTTACAACACGACGTTTGCCCGCAATATGGTTGTTTATCTTGAGCAAAGCCTTCCTGACCCTACAAACGGTTACTCTGACGGTGCTGATAATAGTGGGAATTTGGTTTCATCGGTTGGCAGTAACACGAATGGTTTAATCTTAGACGCCGCACTGTACGCTATACAGAATAATCCATAACTCATGGTTATCGTAGATTGAGCAGTCAGTGAATTCCTATCTTTAGGATTCTGGCATTTTTTCCATATCTATCTTTTTACAAGCGCCAAGCATTTAGAATGGCAATCAACACTTTAATACATCTACGTCTATAATGCCCTTAACTTTGGAGAATAAAAAGTGACTAAAGCTCGTAATCCTGTAAAAGGTTGGATTACCCAAAATCGGAATATTATTTTTCCCTTTCTGGCATTTGTCGTACCGTTAGTTGTGAGGGCTATACCTGAGATTTTAATGGGTCCCTATATCGTCGGTTTTGATACCTTGGGCTTTTATGTTCCAAACACTCTGCTATGGCTACATAATGGCATAAACCTATGGGGCTTCCTTGCAACTGCGCCACTATTCTACACGATCTTTATGTCAGTAGTTGCTGCTGGCGGGTCACCAGTTTTTGTGCTTAAGATAATTTCGCCGTTGCTTCTGGGTTTCTTGGGGCTATCAATATTTGCATACGCTAAGAGAGGCTTGGGCTGGTCGCCATCTAAAAGTACGTTTGTTGCTCTTTTAGGGACTGTTTATTTTGTGGCTTTAAGAGCCTCTTGGGATCAACTTCGAGAAGAGATTGGTTTGGTTTTCTTTTTTGTTGTCCTTATGTTACTGCTTATCAACCGAAAGGATAGTTCGTGGAAACGTTATGTTGTTCTTTCTTTAGCGATGATGGTCGTGGTGTTATCTCATCAACTTGTATCGGTACTTATGTTTGGGGTTATTGTTTTTACAGTTGCCTATAACTTGTTCCGTAAAGATTTTATTGGGTCAATTAATCTGATTGTGGTTTCTTTGCCTGCGGCGCTTTATTTTGTCATCGTTTATTTAAGTGGTGTGGCGCAGTCTGGCTTTCTTAATTACTCAACGAATGTTGGGTCGCCCTTGGCTAGCTGGACTGGCTTTGCTTCCTATCAATCTATGTTGATAAGCGCAGGGGGTTTCTTCTTGTATTGTTTCTTGCCTATACTGCCCTTGGTGCTGGTAAGTCTGTGGCGACTTGGAAATCTTCAACTTAGGTCTTGGCTTCTCTTGAGCTTGATTTTGTTGTTGCTTCCAATCGCTTCTGTGAGCCCTTATCGTTGGGTATTAATGCTTACGTATCCGCTTGCATTTTACGCGACGGACGCTCTAAGCAGGCTCAAGTCAATTAAATGGAAACGTTTCAAGTTTACTGTGCGTAGAATTGCGATATTATACCTCGTTTTATCAACAGCTATTCTAAGTTTTGGCTTCATATTTATGACTTCGGAAAAACCCTTCTTGTACTTTAATCCAGAGCAATGCAACAAATACATATACCAAATACCATCTTCAATGTTGCAGAATACGATTTCAATTACCGACTGTCAAGACACAGCCAACGTTCTCCAATGGTTCAAAGATAACGTGAATAGCAGTGCGCTTTTGCTTACGCATACAGTGTTTTATAGTTGGGCGTTGTTAACGCTCAATAAGGATCAGATTAGGAACTACGGATTTGACGACCCTGTCAATGCGGCCACTTCGGCTGCTCAAGAAGGGTATAGTCAAATATACCTTATATGGTGGGTAAATGGACAAGGATGGTATGGACAACCAACTGTGTCCTCGTCATTTCACGAAGTCTATCAAAGTGGAAAAATCGCCATTTACAGCCATGCTTCCTAATCTCTAACAGCTTTTGCTTTTGTGAAAAGGCTTAAATTCCTAGTTTTCCGTGTTTGAAGTATGCAGGATATTGAGCGCATCAAACGCACGCTTTTACAGCACAAAACAGAATTGAGAAAGAAATTTAAAGTGAAAAGTATCGGAGTTTTCGGTTCCTATGTACGTCGTGAGCAAAAACGGCACAGCGACGTGGATGTGCTGGTTGAGTTTGAGGAGCCCGTGGGGCTATTTGAATTTATGGATTTAGAAATGTACCTCTCTGACTTGCTAGGCGTTAAGGTTGACTTGGTGTCAAAGAAGGCACTCAAACCCCACATCGGTGAGCGCATCCTCAAGGAAGTAATCCTGATATGAAAAGCCGCGACTATAGGGACTATCTGCAAGACATCTTGGACGCTGTAAATGACATCGAAAGCTTTGTTGACGGCATGACTTATGAGGAGTTTATCAAGGACAGAAAGACCTTGAACGCTGTGGTACGCAGCATCGAAATAATTGGAGAGGCATCCAAGAACATCCCTGAAACATTGAAGGCAAATTGCAAAGAGCTTCCTTGGAAGCAGATGGCTGGAATGAGAGACAAACTAATTCATGCCTATTTCGGAGTTGACATAGAAACCCTTTGGAAAGCGGTCAAAGAAAACATTCCGCCGCTGAAAAAGGCAATCCAGAAAATGCTAAAAGACCAAGAAAAGTGATATACCGCAGAAGAAAGAAAGGCAAAATAGCCGGCCGAGAATCACAAATCTAGCCGCCTTATAGGAATAAACGGTGAAAACCTTATGTTTCTGGCTCAAGGAGTGTTATGCCATGGGCAAAGTAATACCAAGGCGATGCCCCAACTGCGGCTCAACAAACATACACATCCAAGAACTAGAATCACCCCACAACTTATCCGAACTGTATGACGTGTATTGCCGAGACTGCAAATGGAGCGGCGACATCTCACCAGATCTATCGCTTGAATTAAGGCAAAATCAACGCTCCAGCTCTGTTTAACGTGCGACAGGAAAGGCATAGACAGGAACCACCGAAAAACCAAAATAAATACTGGACAACGTCATTGAGATGAATTACTTTTATTATGCATATTTTATTTTCTTAAATGGAAATTTATAAAAAAGAATGGCTCAGGGCTGGGTAGTTGGTATCCACCTTGCTTTTGTTTCCTTGATTTTTTTTATGTGCTTGTCATCGGTGAGAACGCATTCTGAAGATGTTTTTATTGCTGTTGCCGCTGTAGACATTAAGCATCTCAACGATTGAGAATAGAAGCAAAGCGATTCCTAAAGTTAATAGGATGTAGCCAATAAGCTTTTCATTTTTAGGCTTAGATTTTTCTGCCGTTTTTGTGTTCATTTTTTTTCACCGTTTATTATTTGGTTGGTTTGTATTGAACTTTTGTTGAGGCTGTAAAGTCAACTTTCTAGCGTTACTCTTATTTGGATAGACGTTTCATAGTAATTCATAAATGCGCATAAAACAAATGTTGCTTAAAAACAGGATGAGAATGGAAATATAATGTCCAAGGGTGTACCTAATGTTGATGCTTTCTGCTTCTTTGATAAAAAACAATTGGTAAATCTGAAAACTAAAGCTATGCGTTCTGGCGCATGGTTCAAAGCATTGCAAAGAATAGATAGAGTACTCTTTGATTTAACATTAAGAGTTGTAGATACCATCCGAAGTGCAAAGTTAGCAAAAAGTATCGCTGTGCTCACAAGGAAGCTGGAATGCGCTGTGAAAGGCAGCTTTTCAAGTCGTTTGAGGGAAATTGGTTTGCCTCTGGCTCAGAAAATTAGTTTGATGGCTCAGAAGCTGGGAAATATTTCTGCTATTGATTGGGCGTTTGATTCTTCGTTTGCAATCTTCCTAGCTGTGATGCATGTTAATAATGTTAAAATGTTCAAACGGTAATTCAATCCCTCAAGGTTGTTATCTGAATCTTAAATGCACAAAGCTTAATTTCTAAGCCACCCATAAAAATGAAAGGAATCAGTAGTGTGTTTGCAACATGACCCAAAATGGCTTTAACAAGATTATGCTTAAGGTCAAAGGGTACGTTAGGGAGAATTGGGGCTCTCCTTTTATTGTTGGGTTTATGTTGCTTTTGATTGTTGCCGCTGTTTCCCTGTCTGCTGGTTTGTCTTCCTTAGCTGATACTGTAGCCGTTTACGCGTATTATGCCTTGGTGGCTGGGGTTTTTCTTCAACTTTCTTGCTTTCTGAAATATCGCGGGAAAAGCGATGATGATGAGGTGGCTGTTTAATGGAGCAAGTAGAATTATCTTTTGTTATTCCAGCATACAATGAGGAAGGCTTCATTGAGGACATGCTTGAGTCAATAGAGGCGGTTATTGCGGGTAAGCATTTGCCGTATGAAATTGTGGTTGTTGACGACGGTAGCCGTGATAGGACATTGACGAATGCTGTGAGATACGCAAAAAGAAACGGTCACGTTAAAGTTGTAAGTTACCCTGAGAATGTGGGAAAAGGCTATGCGGTAAAAACTGGTTTCATGCAGTCCAACGGAGATGTTGTTGTTTTTGTGGATAGCGATATGGAAATCGATTTGAGCGTTATCTCAAAATACCTAGAAGCTTTGAAACGTGGCGATATTGTCATAGCTTCTAAAAAGCATCCTGATTCCCGAGTGAAAGTATCTTTATCTCGTAAGATTTTGAGTGGTGGTTTCAACAGTTTAGTTAGGCTTCTTACTGGGGTGCCTCTTAAAGATACTCAGTCTGGGCTTAAAGCGATGAGGAAGAGTGCGTTCGTTGATATTTTCCCTCGATTGGCTGTGAAGCGTTATGCTTTTGATGTTGAGTTGCTAGCTGTGGCCAATCTTTTTGGCTTAAAAGTTGTGGAGATGCCTGTAAATATTAAGTTAGATGCTTCGTTTAAGCCAAAGGAGATGTGGCGCATGTTTGTTGATTTGCTTGGAATAGCATATAGGCTTAAAGTGATTCATTGGTATCAGCGCCAGCTTCCCAAGAAAAACGGTTTCCAAAACATGGTTTCATTTGTTTTACGTGAAACTTGATGAAAAGTTTTAAGATACTTTGGTTTAACTGGCGGTGGTGGCTCAATTCACTAATGATTGGGCTTAAATTATTACCGTGGGGCTTGTAGTGAAAGCGCTTAAAATTCTTATTTTCAATTGGAGGTGCCCTAAGCACCCGCAGGCAGGCGGCGCAGAAAAGGCAACATATGAAATAGCTAGACGCTGGGTTCAACAAGGGCACAAAGTTCAATTAATCTCAGGCGGTTTTATTGGTGGGTCAAAGTATGATAACATCGATGGTATTAGCATTACACGGCTTGGCGGGAAATACTCTGTCTATGTGAAATCGATTTTTTACTACTTCAGACGGCTCAAAGGAAAATATGATGTGGTCATTGACGAGATAAACACTCTTCCGTTTTTTACTCCACTCTATGTACGCGAGCCTCATGTTGCATTCATTCATCAATTGGCAGCAAACGTGTTGTTTGAAGAGTTGCCTTCTGCGCAAGCAAAATTTTTGAGCTTTATGGAACCACATATTTTGCGCTTGTATAGCAGCACGCCGTTGATTACTTCTCACTGCACCAAAGACGATCTAGTACAGATTGGCATCGCCGAATGCAATCTCCATGTAATCAACTATGGAGTAGATCACAATATTTACAAACCAGGCACCAAAAAAAGCTCATATCCGCACGTTTTCTATCTTGGAAGGCTAAAAAAATTCAAAGGTGTGCATCTTCTAATAAAGGCAATGGCGCAAGTCGTAAAGGAAATCCCTGATGCTAAATTGTCAATAGTTGGGAGTGGTGACACTGATTACGAGGCTGAGCTCAAGCAGTTGATAGACGACCTAAATCTTAGCAAAAATGTTGTTTTCTTCGAATTTGGCTTAGGTGATTCACTTTTGCAAAAGGTCCAAATTATGCAAGAAGCTTGGGTTCTAGTTTTTCCATCAGCACGAGAAGGGTTCGGCTTGGTTGTTGTAGAAGCTAATTCTTGTGGCACTCCAACAATAGCGACTGATGTGCCAGGGCTTCGAGAAACTGTGAGCGACCATGATACCGGTTTTCTTGTGTCCAGAAATGTTGATGCTTTAGCTGCCTCTTTAAAGCAGGTGCTTAGTAATGATGCGTTGAGGGCGAGACTATCTGAAAGGTCTTTGGAGTGGTCGATGCAATTTGATTGGAATAAGACGGCAGACAACATGTTAAAAGTGCTTGAAAGTACCATAAACTCGTGTAATAAAAAAGAAGCTTAGGGTAGGCAATAAACATGAAGATTGATACCGCAGTTGTATTAGCAGGTGGTCAAGGGGATCGTTTGAAACCTTTGACAAATGATGTTCCAAAAGCGATGGTTGAAATTAAAAATAAGCCATTGTTGCAGTGGATAGTAGAGTGGCTGAGAAATTACAATGTCAAAGAAATAGTTTTAGGTGTTGCATACCTTAAAGAGAAAATTATGGACTATTTTGGTGACGGGGCTCGGTTCGGTGTTAACATTAGATATAGTGTTCATACTGTTGAAGGTGGGACGGCTGAGGGTTTTCGTCTTGCGATCAGCAGGTACGTTGACCGCGATGTTTTTTTTGCCCTAAACGGAGATCAAATTACTAGTATAGACCTAAATGATTTAGCTAGTTTTCACTTAAAAGGTAATTCAATTGCGACTATGGCTGTTGCCAACCTTTGTTGTCCGTATGGGCATGTTGAAATTAACGATAAACATAATGTAGTTGGATTTGTAGAAAAACCCGTTTGTCTCCATATGTCGTGTAACACTGGAATTTATGTTTTTAGCCGTGAGATTTTGAAATACTTGCCCGATACGGGAGATATTGAAAAGACTACATTTTTATCTCTAGCAAAATCTAATCTTTTGAAGGCATATCCTTATAATGGAATTTTCGTTACAGTTAATACTCACAAAGATTTGGTTGAAGTAAAAAAACAATTTGGAGATGCTGAATAAATGAGTGTTCTTGTAACTGGTTGTACAGGGTTTATTGGATCTAATCTTGCTACAAAACTCGTCGAAAATGGTTATAGTGTTTATGGACTAGTTAGACATGTTGCTCGAAAGGAATTAGAGCCGCTTGACTCTATTTTGGATAAGATCCGACTGATTGAGGGTGATTTAAGTACTTATCACTCGGTGAGTTCAGCTATAGGTAACGTTCAGCCTCAGTTTGTTCTACACCTTGGTGCACTGTCACCGGTACGTTTGTCGTTTGAGAATCCATTCCCATACATTTCGACGAACTTTGAAGGTACAGTTAATATTATTCATTCCATGCTGGAGAAAGCTCCCAAAGCAAAACTAATTTTTGCCTCAACAGCTGAAGTCTATGGTTGGCAAAACAAGCGTGAACCGATTAAGGAAATAGCTGCATTAAATCCCGCCTCTCCATACGCTGTGTGTAAGGAAGCTGCTGATCAATATGTGCAGATGGCTATGCGAATTTATGACTTTAAAGCTACAGTGCTAAGACCTATTAATTCGTACGGACGACGCGGTGAGAAGGGTTTCTTTGTAGAATACTTAGTATCTAAGATGCTGAAAAATGAGACATGTTATATTGGCGCTCCGAAGTCTATACGGGATTACATGTTTGTTGATGATCACGTTAACGCCTATCTGTTGGCTATGAAATCGGAAAAAGCTACTGGTGAGGTGTTCAATGTTTCACCCAGTAATCCTGTGACTAATGAAAAATTGGCAAGTATTCTATCGGAGATAATCGGATTTAACGGCAAAATTGTGTTCGGAAGTTATCCTCCAGGTTATCCATCCCGTCCTATTGCTCAAGATCCTGATTATCTCGTTTTGGATAGCACAAAAATACGTGAAACCATAGGCTGGAAACCGACTGTAAGCCTTGACGAAGGTCTTAGAAAGACTACTGAAAGCTGGAAAACCAATCCTTGAAGGGTCTAACCGAGGATAAACGAGATTGTTTAGTTATGACAATGTGGGGTTAAGTAATCTCGTGCATACACGGAATCGAGGATTAAATACATTAGCTTTAACGTCCACAGGACTATTAATTAGCACTCAAACTGGCTTGTTAGTCAAGTCTGGAGATGTTCAGACTCTTGCTGAAGGACTTTTCAAGGTGTTGGAAAATGAAGAGCTAAGATGGAGGCTCTCTGGAAATGTTTTAAAATATTCGAGAACTTTTAGCTGGGATAAGGCGGCTTATGAATTTATGAAAAATGTTGAGGAAAAAATGTTTGTGCGAGGTTCAAACAGTGAGTAATCGATCTGTAGAGTCTGTTGTTGTGCCTACCAAAAACTCCGAAAGTACAATAGGCAAGGGTCTAAGATCAATCAGTGAAGCGAAACTGATGATTTATGACATGTGGGAAAAAAATAGAGACAGAGCATTTTTTAGTATGCTGAGTTGTAATCCTCATGCTAAGGTTATTGATTTAGGCTGTGGTAACGGGGCTTTTTCTTCTTTAGTTAAAGAAAAAATTTGTTGTGAAAAGATATGGGGTGTTGATTTACATGATGAAGGATTGGATATGGCTAGACAAAGAGGCGTACTGGTAACGAAAAGCGATTTGAATGTTCGCCTGCCTGTGGAAATGAACTCGTTTGATGTTGTTGTTTCAAATCAAGTGATTGAGCACTTATTTTATCCAATTAGATTCATGAAGGAGATTTACAGGATACTCAAGCTTGGCGGGTATGCGGTAGTTTCCACAGAGAACCTAGCTAGCTGGGATAACATAGGAGCACTAATCTTTGGAAATACGCCCTTTTCTATGGACTGCGAAAAGCATGCCTGTTTAAAGGATGGGTACAATTACTTTTCTCATGTCGGAGTATTTGCATGGAATGGTCTAATTGTGCTTGCTAGAACTTTGTCATTTGATGTTGAAAATGTTGTAGGGAATGGTCACATCTTAGGACGGATAGGCGAAATTGTAGATAGAAAGCATTCTAGGTTCATAACACTTAAACTGCGAAAGGTGAGCGCTAATTAAGGCTAAACTAGTTTCAGTTATTGTACCTACTTTTAACTCCGAAAAGTTTCTGGGTTTATGCTTGCAGTCTCTCGTAAAACAAACCTATCAACACATTGAAGTTATTGTTGTCGATAACTATTCAAACGACAAAACTTGTAAAATAGCGATAGAATTTGGCGCGAGGGTATATTTGAAGGGACCTGAGCGTGCTTCGCAGGTAAATTTTGGTGCAAAAATGGCCAAAGGCGAATATTTGTATAGGGTTGATTCAGATTTTATACTTGATCCTTCGATTATTGAGGAGGCAGTAGCTAAATGTGAAGAAACTTATGACGCTATTGCTGTTCACAATACTTCTGATCCAAGTATTAGTTTTTGGTCAAAAGTTAGAAAACTTGAAAGAGATTGTTATAGGGACGACGAACTAAACGTGGGGGCAAGATTCTTTAAAAAAGAAGTATTCGATGCAGTTGGAGGATTTGATGAAACATTAATCGCCGCTGAAGATTATGATTTACATAATAAGATTGTTAAGAAAGGGTACAAAGTTGGACGAATTAAGGGGCAGGAAATTCACATAGGCGAGCCAAAGACTCTCAATGAAATTGTTATGAAAAACTACTATTATGGAAAAACCATTCAGAATTATATTAATAAAAACTCGCAGATATCAAAAAAACAACTAAGCCCTATACGATTAAGTTATTTCAGGCATGCTTCTCAGTTCGTAGAAAACCCAAAATTAGCTATGGGCTTCATTATCTACCAATTCGTCAGATATTTTTCAACTGCAGTTGGGTTCTTAACAACGTGATTCAAAAAGTAAGTACTTCTATTGATTTAAAGGTTGATAATTATTGTGTTTATGGTGCTCAATTGTTAACGTCTCGTTTTTCTTACGCAGGACACACTTTGTTTTAATTACACTTAAACCATTGCTTTTGTTTCAATCAATTTATCAAGTGTAGGGATTTGCCGTGAAGATTCTATTTATCTGTAATGGTTTTACCGTGAAAATGAGCGGTGGTGATTATCATATGATAAAAGTTGCTCATAATTGGTCCAAGGGTAATGTTATCTATTTCTTAATACCCAAGTTGGGGTATGAATTCATTGGTGAACTATTAACTGGAAAGGTATGTGTTTATAATACTCCTCTCGAGTCTGAACCAATAGGTATGTTTAAAGGCATAATTCTGTATATTTTGCGAACATTAAGGGCATCTTTTTTTGATGTAGACGATACACTTGATATTATCGTGGCTTCTTCGCATTATCCATTTGATGTTGTCCCTGCGATGTTGCACACCTTGAGAAACCCAAGATCTAAACTCGTAGTTTATTTTCATGGGCTATCAATTCCTGAAGGAGCGCCGGTCAGAAAAATCTTTTCATACGTGTATAACCTTCTGGGTTTTCTTCTCTTTTCGAGACGGTCCCATTTAATTTTTGTTGTTAATTCTAAGACAAAGGATTATCTTCTTCAGCATGGTGTCAAAAATGATCAAATTGCAGTTACGACCAATGGAGTCGATGTGATTGAAAATGCTGTTTTGGAGGCGGATACAGTCTTTGATGCATGTTTCGTAGGTAGACTTGTTAAGAACAAGGGTGTATTCGATCTAATTTCTATTTGGAGCGGTGTGTGCAAAAAACGACCAACCGCTAAGCTTGCAATACTGGGTGATGGTCCAGAAAAAGAGCAGTTAGCCATGCTTGTAATAAAGATGGGGCTAGAAAAGAACGTCACTTTTTTTGGTTTCGTTTTTGGGACTGAGAAATCTATTATAGTGGCTAATTCAAAGATATTCCTATTTCCTAGCTATTTGGAATCATGGGGAATAAGTATCGCTGAGGCCATGGCCGCTGGCTTACCTGTGGTTGCCTATAACCTGCATGTGTACAAAGAGGTTTTTGAGGATAAACTAGTGACTGTGCCCTTGGGAGATGTGGATGCGCTGGCAAAACAGATAATTTTCCTTTTAGAGAACCCCGATTTTGCGACGAAGATAGGGGAAGCAAGCAGAGAATTTGTTAAGAGGTATGATTGGAAAACTGTGTCTGAGAAGGAGCTTTCTGTGATGATCAACCTGATAAATAAGCGGTAGAGAATTAGCGGGGCATCTGTAGTCTATTTTGTGTTGCTCAGATGATCAAGAAAGTTTTGTGGTCATTTAATGCAGAGAGCAAGGAGATAAAGCAGGGAAGAATGAGTAGATTTTGATTTGGTCAACTAGTATTTTTTCACAGCCACAGGCGGGAACATAACGGTTGCACTCAAAGACTCAGGAGCCCTATGGGCCTACGTATCAAACAGCTCTACGCTATCTACTATCGGTTCTCAGAAACCTGTAAGCCTGCCCAACAACGGAACGTTCACCATCAGTCTGCCTCCAAATAGCAGTTTTGCACAGATAGTAAATGCATACAATACTGCGATTGCCGGCTATGATATACCTGACAATCTGAGCGAGATAACCATAAGTCATAACATTGGCGGCAACTATTCGAACGTAAATGTTGACAGTGTGAACATCACCAACGCTCAGACTCCTGAAGAGAACGGGTGGAGCACATTTGAACCAGTATACATCCAGTCTGGGACTCACAACTTTACCGTTACTAATGGAATTCCAGGAAGCCTTATCGCGGTTTATAACACAGCGAACTTGTCTCAAATATTTGAAGCTAATGCGCGTGTTGATTACACATTTTCCCAGCTTAGCGAGACTAGTTACAACCTTAACGTCAACACCGATGCTCCAGTTTTCATATCCCTGTCCGAAAGCTACTATCCCAACTGGGATGCATCCTCGGGAACGCAAAAGCTTGTTCATTTCACCGCCTTCTCCTACTCAAATGGGTTCTATCTAAGCAAAACAGGTGTTGTTGATGTTACAGTGAATTATGAGCCACCATTGCTAAACCAAGTGTACGTAGCCCAACAAATCTTGTTTGCGGGACTCTTGCTGTTCCTCATTGCTGTGCCAATCGCCAAAGGAATACTACGCAAATATAAAGGGATACGACGTATAATTATGCTCGGAAGAGGAGACAAAACATATGATACACAATGAGGTTGGATTGACTAAAAAACAATTAAACAAACAAGAATACTTGAGAAATCTTCGGAGTTTCCTATTACAGAAGACTTATAGTTATGGCTATTCTGAAGTGAATTGGCACTTTCGATCTTTGCTCAACTGGCATCGATACGAACAAATCGTTGATGATGTTTCTAGGCAGTCCTTTCAAGGGCTTATACTTGATGATGGATGTGGCTTTGGTCAAATAAGTGAAATGCTGCAATTAAAGGGCAAAAGAGTCATTGGGTTAGACATTGGTGGTGGAATTCATGAGTGCAAAGTATGGAAACACCTTCTCACACCTTTTATCTTAGGCGATGGGCTCGAGCTTCCCTTCGCGTCAGAAATGTTTGATGTAGTAGTTTGCTGTGGTGCTATGGAGCACACTGGTAATGAACGGAAGTTCCTTGAAGAGTCTAACCGGATATTAAAGAATAATGGTTTATTCCTGTGTTACTACCTCCCGAACAAAACTGGTTTTGAGTCCTTATTCAGAAAGATTGTCTATACAGATCACATATTTTATGATGGCAATCACATTAAGCATTTATTTAAAGAATGCGGTTATGAAGTTTTGGCTATGAGTCGTGAGCATGTTATTCCCATCCTACGGATTAGCTCTGCTCAAGAAGTATATAATAGATTGAATAAACTTCTTGTTTTACTAGATGATGTCTTAAATAAAACTCAATTGCGATTTTTTGGGGACAATTGGCGAATCTATGGGAGAAAAATAAAAAATGTCTGCTGATACGTTGATGGATTATTATGACAATTCCAAATACCACAACAAGCCCAGGATAGAGCTTTAAAAGTTAGGTCGAGACGTTTAAGAAGAGTTCAAGTCTCAATAGGTTGAGAAACAAAAAATGAGTAGACAAGATACTAAACAGGTTGACAAGCATTATGATAACATCGAATACCATGTGAAAGCGAGATTTTTTGCATCGAAAATGAAGTCTAGACGCCTTTCAAAAATCCGTGAGGTGATTAATCACGGTGATAGCGCATTAGAGATCGGCTGCAGTTCAAGCATATACAGCAATGACTTTGATTGGGTGGGTTTAGATATATCTAAAGCTGTGTTGGCTATGAATAAAAGCAAGAATGCAGTTCAAGCGTCAGCTCTAAAATTGCCTTTTAAGGAAAAATATTTTTCCCTTGTGATGATGTTCAATGTGAGAGAGCACTTGCACGACCCAGAGGTTGCTCTGCTAGAAGCGATCCGCGTCTTAAAGCCTGGTGGATTCCTAGCAATCGGAAGCCCGCCTCTAATATGGGAATTGCTTCTAGCAGGAGAGCCCTCTAACTATAAAAGGAAGAGAAGCCTTGGAGAGGTTTTTGCAAAAGGCTTATTATCAGTAACCTTTGTCACAGCAATGTTAAAACACATGAAACCTATTTTGAAAGAATTTTACAATGGAGTAAAGGATGAAGTTCTAATCAGCAGGGGACAAAAATGCTACCGTTAAGACCACTCTTCTTGGAACCAACCTATAGTAAGGTAGGCGAAGATTACGACGCAATCTATGCTTATAACCCTAACGCAGTTGTGAATTTTCTCAGGTATCGCGGATTCGCAATCCTTGACCTGCGGCCCATAACAATGAGAATTTTTCGTCTTCCTACCTCAGATGTTGAAATCGTTCTCGCTCTTAAACTAGATACGCTTATTAACAGTCCTCTGGATTCTACGATACCGTCGTGGTGAATCCCTGTTGAAGTTTCTCTTAATCTGTTGGGGTGATCCTTTCACAACCCAAGCTGGCACCGAAATATACATTGGAAATCTAGCCGCTGAGTTGGCCGTGCACGGACATGATATTCACCTGCTTTACGGAGGAAAAATCCGTAAGGGCGATCTTTACACACCCACAAAACATTTGTTTACTCATCCGTTCCATCTGATCAATATTCCGTATATTCGAGCACTTGATTTCCGCCGGAAATGCGCGAATCTTGGCATTGAATTGATAAATGAATTCAGAATCGATGTAGTGATAGCTTCTGGCGCCGGAACTTTTCCGGGATATATCTTTGACAAGATTAAGAAGCTGAAGAGTACGTCTCTACTAGTTTATTACGCTATGGATTCTATGGTAATGGAATATGCCCGTAGTAAAATGTCAAAAGAAAATGCCGGCTTAGGCGTCAGGTTCAAAAAATGGGTTTATTATACTGTGCTCATTAAATCTGATAAAACTTCTTGCATCCAGTCTGATTTAATACTTGCAAGTTCAAAGGATACCATTAACCATTTAGCGGCTGACTACAGTGTTCCATTAGCTAAGATTAATCTGTTATATGAAGGCATACCTGAAGACTTTGCGGTCGGTCAAGAAATATCTGACCCCGAGATATCAACTTTCCTTCACATATCTGGTGGACCGCGTAAAGGTACAGATTACTTTTTGAAAGCCTTAAAGTTGCTTGAACATAAATATGGTAAGAAAGCTAAAGCGGTAATCACTCGAGTATCGCAATCTACTGTGAAGCAAGCGGAAGCCCTTGGTGTTGAAGTGGATGCTTATAGATATTTGAACATGCTTGAGCTTAAACGTCAGTATGCATCATGCACGGCATTTGTCTCCCCCTCCCTAAGTGAAGGCTTTTGTTTGCCCATAATAGAAGCTGCCATGTTCGAGAAACCCTCTGTAGTAACAAATATAGGAAGCCTGCCTGAGTTGGTGACGGATGGTGAAACTGGTTTCGTCGTACCTGTAGCTGATGTAAATACTCTTGCCGATAGATTGTATCAAATTATTACCAATGTCGAACTAAGAAGAAAGATGGGCAAAAATGCGAGAAAGCGAGCTGAAGATTTCACAATAGCCACTACTATTTCAAATCTCCTCACAATAGTTAAAGAGTTCAAACGCTGATAGGTGTCATCTTGAAAGATCCATTTCAAATATCTCTTCTGTTACGTAAACGAAAACTGGATCTTCTCGCAGTTTTCCTTCTGTTTTGCAGCTACTTGTTAATTTATAGGAACGCGGTTTTTGCTCCTTATCTAATCACTGGAGTGGATTTTCAGGTTCCAGGACCAACTACGCATGTGCCATGGATGGGTTTTTTCACTCCGTGGTCAGAATTTAGTAATGGATTTCCCTATGGACCTAACTGGAGCATTTATGGAGCGTTACTGAATGGCCTCTTCGTAGTTATTTCCGCAGGAAACGCGATATTAGCTCAAAAGATCATGTTATCAGGCGTATTTTTTGCGAGCGTCTTCATGTACATTTTTATTGCGAAACATATAACAAGAAAGCCAATTGTTGCGTTTACTGGGGCCATTATTTATGCGTACGGAGCTTCCACTGTAAATTACGGCACCGGTATTGTGTGGGAATACGCTTTCTTTCCATTGGTAATCTATTTTTTATTTAACCTATTGGGTTCCAATCCAAGGTTTCGAGACGCGGTATTGTTTGTGATCTCAATTGATTTTATGATTGGTTATGGCTTGCATCTCTTGGTTTTTCTACCTTTATTTGTATTAGTCTTTTTCTTACTCAATCTTCGCGAGTTTCATGACAAAGTTGGCTACTGTAAAAGATCGCTGAAATTCTTGTCAGGAACTATTCTTCTATTTCTCCTCTCTGCTCCCACTTTTACTTTGGCGTTAATATCTCTAATTTCTATACCGATAACTATACCTGGACAGGCTACATTTCAGAGCTATGTATCAAGTGTTACTATAAACCAGTTTTACATCAACTTTGGCTCTATTCCAATATATAATTGGTTTCTTCTTTTGGGACCTTATTCTGAATATATTCAATCGCTCGTTCCTGTGGTTGGGTTTGTATTTCCAATAATGGCCGCCGCGGCTCTTTTCCAAAGGCGGCATTCTTTAAAATTAGCCCTCGGTTTTTCGACGGTTCTCGTTTTGGTGCTAACTTTGGTCCTTTTGATTCAATATAAAACGGGTGTATTTGTGTGGCTGTACTATAATTTTTCCCCTATACGATTATTGCGTGGAGGAGAAGGCGTAGAGTTTGTCATTAGTTTTTTGGTCACCGCTCTCGTCTCGATAACTTTGGGATGGGTGATACAAGTCATTGAACATCATTGGAGGAAATAGCCAAACGCTTCTATTACGTCGGCTGGCGATTATTGCTCTATGTGCGATGCTTCTGCTAAGTTTCTTTTTGTTTGTTCCAGCATTCAACCCGGGGCAACAGTTGAAAGGTGAAGGTTATGCTAATTCTTCAGATGATAAACCTGTGCCGGTAGATTCATCCTACAGTTTGATGCTCGACTGGATGGATAACCAAACTGAACTTGGAACTTTCCGCTATCAAGTAATCCCAACATTATTTTCGACATCGATAGCTCTGGGCTCTACGTCTTCATCATCATTTGCACCACTTCAATCGGGATTGCCTGAAACTTCGCAATACGCATATTACAGCATTGGTGCATTGCTTTCTGGGCAAACTCAGCGGTGGGGTCTTTTGTTGGCGCCTGCCGACATAAAGTATGTCGTTGTTATTCAGAATAACACTGAACCTAACTTCGGTCTGGGAGCGACTCCATGGGCGGCAGCAGGCGAACCAAGCTTACAATCAGGCCCCAGTCTATATGGTGATTACAGATACTACGCGGAATTGCTCAACGCACAAAGTGATATGAAACTAGTAGTCAACGAATCAGATTTTCTAATTTACGAGAATCTTGACTATTTAGCTAATGTGGCAGTCTTTCCTTCCCTTTCATACGTTGTGGGAGACTTGTCTACGATCAACGACCTTGCCATGGCTACCAACTTTTCAGCGAATAGCAGTATGTTAGTTTACAGTAATCAGCCTCTCCAGTATAATCCGCTTCTTTACGCAGATACAGTAATCTTCAATGATAGGAACATTACCGATTTGGCGTTAGACAATCTTTCTTCAGATAGCGGAATTAATCTTTTCAATTACGGAAGTTCGCAAAGAACTGCTATCAATTATGCATGGGTTCAGGCTACACCCATAAATAATAACCTACTAGCTCAAGGAATACCAACTAGTGGTCTGCTCTCTCCTACTAACACTTTCATTGAGACTACAGGCGAAAGCGAACTCAATGTCAATTTCTCTGTTTCTGCAAAAGGAGCTTATGATGTGTGGCTCAATGTCCTATTCTCACCTCAATCAACTGGCAATATGACATTTTTTGTTGATAATGAACAGCTAAATTCGATTGTGCACCATAGCAGCCAAACAATGGAGGGTTTCAAATGGATTGAGCTAGGGACTCTGAACTTAAGCAGTGGACAGTACACTATAACAATAAAGAATTCGGGTGGATATGCCGCAGTAAACTATCTACAAATAGTAGATCCAAAAGTACTAGAACAAGAGGAGTCGGTGCTCTCAGCGTCAATGATAAACAAGTCAATCATGTACTTTTTAGATGATCCAAGCCTTTTCAATGTATCCATAAACTTTTCAATGACTACAATCTCAGCACAAATGTCCTTGCCGGTTGCTAAAAACTATTCAATAAATTGCATATTGAGTAATGCACCACTTTCCCCGACACTATTAATCGATGGCAAACCCGTGCCTATAACAATTATAAATGATAGTTCCGTATATAACTCGTCTGTTTACTTGACACCTGGTTATCATAATTTTACACTGACGGTTAAAGGCGCAAATTCTCCTCAATTCCTTGCGGTGAATAGTGAAAATTTGGGCGTAACAAATGGGGTACCGTCAATAGCAAGTGTAACAACATCCAGTAATACCAAATACATAGTAAATGTCACCAGCGGCAAGCCTTTCTATCTAATGTTGGGAGAATCCTACGATAACAACTGGCACGCTTACTTGAATGGGCAAGAACTACCTCATTTTTATGCTTACTCTTTCCAAAATGGATACTACATCAATGTGACAGGAACAATTTCAATAATTATCAAGTACAATGGTCAAGACTACTTGGCGATTACATGGTTTGGACTTGGTATGTTAGCCTTTATGCTGATTTATATTATATTTGACGTTGTGTGCCTTAAACGGTTGACCAGGATAAGAACGCGTCTGCAATTCCTCCATTTGCATTCTGGAGGATAAATTAGTGTCATCTTTAAGAGAGTACTACGAAAAAGATTCCAACAAACGCGGTGCAGGAAGAAGTTTGGAGAATACTCAGGTAATTTCCTTGAGCATGTTGAATATTTCCTGCGAAGATATAGTGCTAGAGATAGGGTGTGGTGGTGGTTCCTTATTAAGCGAGATTAAAAGGAAAGGCGCGACTGCAGTAGGCGTAGATCTCTCAATTAGACAAGTCAAATATGTTAAGGATCGATTAAAAAATGTTGATGTTGTAGTATGTGATGCAGCTTACTTGCCTTTCAGAAATAACCACTTTACGCAATGCTTCGCTATAGAGGTATTGGAACACGTGCAAAATCCAAGCGCAGTGATGAGTGAAATTCATAGAGTTTTAGAAAACAATAGTGAGCTAATAATTGTGGTGCCTAATGACAGGAACTGGTTTATACATCGAATTTTGGAGGGACACCTTAGTGCAGCTTTCTATGATTATGGGCACCTTCACGACTTTTCGTCTATGGAGAAAATTATGCCATTTCTTAAGGACTTCGAGTTCTTAACCGCGAAAGAAAATATTGTTGCCACTAATCCAATGAACTCTATTTTGAGCCAGTTGTCCCGATTTTTATATCAAATCTCAAACCAAAAAAATAATGTAGGCCCAACTAAGTATCATAAGGATGATGGGAACATTCGTTGGCAGTTTATTAGCCAGCGGTTCCTTCTCATTTCGCCAAAATTAACTTTACACTTAATTATTAAGTTAAAAAATATTAAAGAAGGCAAAAACATTGATTGAAGACAATTCATGTTGTTCACAGCGTAATTTAGCAAGATTATCTTTTTGTTTAGCTCCGATTTTTTCAAACGATTTATCAATTTCACATGTTAAGTGTTTCCGATATACGTAAAGAGGCAAGCACAATGAAAATACTGTGTCTTCTCGTATCGACGTCTCGGAACAATTTAGCTACGTCAACAAAAAGGACGATGCCGTTTATGCAAGAACTTCTCAATAAAGGTCATAATGTAACTTTTCAAGAGAACCTAGCTATGAGATACGCTACCCCGCGCCAACAAAAATATCTCTTTGCACGTGCTAATTATATAACTCAATCTTTGATTCGGCAATACGAGAATTTCGATCTGATATTTGGATCAAAAGTCGAAAATGCTCCATTAGCATATATGCTTTCGAAGAAGCTTAAAGTCCCTTTCATATTGGATTTAGACGACCTTGAGAAAATCAGTGCTGCAGATATTCATGGATACGGTACGTCATTCTTAATTCAAAGAGCAAAAAAGGTTTTTGTTGCAAGCAATGAACTTTGTAAACTCTACAAGAAGATAAGGAGTGATGTTATCTATCTTCCGAATACTACTAACTTAGAATATTTTAATCCTGAAAAATATCCAGATGTCGAAAGGTCAACTGAGCCAACTTTCTTTTGGGTTAGCGATAGTCTAGATTGGTTTACCGGTTGCAAGTTGATTTTCACTTCTCTAAAAAAGCTGAAACGAGGGCGAGTAATCATTATTGGTGGCGGTCCAAAAACATACTTCAAGGAGTTAAGCAAAAAGCTCGGGATAGAGCGACAAGTTATAGTCAAGGATTGGATACCGGATAACGAACTTCCAAAACTATATATGTCTTGTGACATCGGTCTTTTGCCGTTCAGTGATAATCTTTGGACACGATGCAAATGTCCATCAAGATTATTCGAATTTATGGCAATGGAACTACCATATCTATGTACTGTTGGAGAACCAGCTTACATGGCTAGAAAACTTAACTGTGGACTAATAGCTAAACCTGAAATAGATGACTTCACCGAGAAAATGCGGTACGCTATAAATAATTTGGATGAATTAAAGAACGGTGCAAAACGCGGACGGAAATATCTCATCGAAAAACAAAACTTCAATACAATATCAGAAAAACTAGAAAAAGAATTATGTAATACTGTTATCCATAGATAACTTTAGGTACCAATTCAAAGTTTGCATTAACCCCTCTTTAAGAGGGGTTCTTGGTTTCCATCCGAGAACGTTCCGCGCCTTTGACATGTCTGCCTTCCTTGATTTGACACCTTGCGGTTTGTTTGTGTCCCATACTATTGAAGCGTTGTAGCCTGTTACCTGTAAAACAAGTTCCGCTATTTCACGTATAGTCACCGGATTTGAGCTTCCCAAATTTATTGGATCCGCATCAACCTTTGCTCCGATTGCCAAAACAATGCCTTCTGCCAAATCTCCAACATACTCAAAAGCTCTGGCCTGTGTGCCATCTCCCCAAACGATAAAGGGGTTCTCTCTGCGAACTGCTCTCCTCATCAACGAAGGTATGACATGACTGTCCTTCGGATCAAAACTCTCTCGCGGTCCATAAGGATTAAACGGTCGCACAATCGATATTTTCATTCCATACGACCTATGATATGCTTGACATTGAATTTCGCCTATAAGTTTAGTCCAACCATAATCACTGTCTGGTTTAGCTCCGTGTTCAAGAACCTCCTCTTCCTTCAACGGAGGCTGTTCTTCAGCTGTTTGACGATCAACGGGGTAAGTGCAAGCACTCGAGGTGAAAAGTAACCTGTCAACATCCATTTTTCTGCAAGCATCAATTATATTGTTGTTGATTGTAACACTCTTAAAAATCTCAGCGGGATGTGATGTCATAAAATCTACACCACCAACTATAGCAGCTAAGTGAAAACACATGTTCACATCTCTCACTGCCGCTTCTGCAGTTTTGGCATTCATCAAGTCTCCTTTGATGAATTCTATACTGTCCTTGCAATGTTCGATGTTGCTAATTTTTCCTCTGCTTAAATCATCAACCACTCGAACATCTGCGTTCCTTTGAAGCAACTCATCAACAAGATGGCTACCGATAAAACCTGCACCGCCAGTAACCAAAACTTTCTTTCCATCGAAATCTATCATAAAGCTTTCATTCCTTCTTATTGCTTTATTAATATTTTGCTTCGAAAAACAGCGACCTTTTTCCACAAGTTACGGTCTGGCTGAAATGACAGAGCAAATTCGAACTCACTTTTAAATCTTTTTTATTCATTTTTTTCAAAAGTGGATTTACGATTTAATTTAAGAAAAATCAAACAAAGCTTAAATAGAATCTGTCTCACATTTGAGACAACTAATAAAAATCAAGGGGACTTTCAAATGAAACATATTTTGGTTACTGGGGGCGGTGGGTTCATTGGAAGCCACATTGCTCGCGAGCTTCTCAAACAAGGAAACTTTGTTAGAATTGCTGACGTAAAATTCGACGACTATATCAAAGAGAAAAATTATTCTGAAAAAGTTACCTTAAATCTCCGTGTTTGGGACAATTGTCTAGAAGCAACAAAGGGCATCGATTTGGTCTACAGCTTTGCTGCAAATATGGGCGGTATCGGTTTCATAACTGAAGTTGGCGCTGAAGTAATGCACGATAACACTCTCATAAACACTTTCATGCTTGAGGCAGCGAGGCAAAACAAAGTTAAACGCTACCTGTACACCAGCTCAGCTTGTGTCTACCCGACCTACCGCCAAACCGACCCAAACATAAAGGGCTTGAGAGAAGAAGATGCTTACCCAGCTGACCCAGACAATTTTTACGGTTGGGAAAAACTCTATACAGAAAAAATGTGCGAAGCCTACCAACGCGACTACAAAATGGACATACGCATCCTACGTTACCACAATATCTACGGACCAGAAGGAACATACAAAGGCGGAAGAGAAAAATCGCCTGCGGCTATTTGCAGAAAAGTAGCCGAAGCCTCAAATCCTGGAACAATCGACATTTGGGGTGACGGAAAACAAACTCGATCATACTGCTACATTGATGACGCCGTGAAAGGAACAATGATGCTGATGGAATCAGATTATACTAAACCCATAAACATAGGTTCAGATAGGCTCGTAAGCATAAACGAACTAGCCGATATGGTTATCAAGATTTCTGGCAAGAAAATAACTAAGACTCATAATCTATCAGCGCCACAAGGCGTACGAGGCAGAAATGCTGATCTCACACTCGTTAAAAAAGTGCTAAACTGGCAACCACAGGTCTCACTCGAAGAAGGTCTAACGAAAACCTACAAATGGATAGAAAAACAGTTGTGACAAACGCAAAGAATCTTATCCTTTTTCATTCTTCTGTCTCAAAATTGCTACTCTCCATTTTTATAGTTAATCTCACCTAATGCAATCATTAAATAGTAGAAATATCTCAATCCCCTGAATTAAAACAACCAAAAAGAGTCTCGTTTACCTTGACTGAAAAATTCTTCATATGTGTCGACGGCGTCTACGTCAAAGACGGCAAGATATTGCTTCTAAAGCGTAGCAAGGAACCATTCAAAGGCCGCTGGCATATTATCGGTGGGCATGTGGAAGAAAACGAGACTCTGAAAGAAGCTTTGAAGAGAGAATTCAAAGAAGAAACCAATCTTGACGTGGAAGTGGGCGAAATAATAGATGGACGAATCGAAAAAACCTCTGATAGGATAAAGATAATAGTTGCTTTCAAAGTGACCTCTGCTCAAGGAGAAATCCGACTTAATTCTGAAAGTGAAGAATATGGTTGGTTCACGGAAATCCCTTCTAATTCTGTTTATGATTATGCCAAATATTTGAAAAAGAGATAATTAATAGGCTTCTTGGAGTTCGAAAGATAAGTCCACAGGTGCGAGACCAAAAAGAGAAGCTTTCAGACTTGGGAGAAACGTCAACATATTAAGATACAAAAAAGCAAAGGTTTTCGCTTTCTAGGGACGTTTCTGCTCATAAAGCATTACTTATGTTGGTCATTTTTGCTATGGCGTTGCTTCTTAAGATGCCTAAGCCGAACCGCATAGACGCCTTTTCCCGACATCGGATCACTCCAGTCCTCAGCAGTGGCGTCTCCGCTTTTTCTCAAATGCCCTGAATGTTTAATGTGCTAGGTGCTTGATGCTTTCTGCTTCTTGTGATTTGTACGCTCGAAAACTGTAACAGGAAATGGGGACTCTGCATAGTTAGGGTCAGACAAGTTTATGCGTATTTTTCGGTTTTTCTCTGAAACACATGTTTACTTTTCGCCTAACGCGATTTATGCAGGTTCAAGGGTTGCTTCCATGGCGTAGCCTGTTAGGTTTTGTTCTCTGTCCCTCAACAGTTCGCGTTGGAGCTTCGGAAGGGTTATGCGTCCGTCTTTGCCCATTTTTGCATAGAAGAATTGCCAGCCAGTCCAGAGGTTGATAGCGCTTACGCCGACTTTTAAGACTTGGTTTGTTTCCATTTTGAACTGCCACCTGACCAGCTTGGGTACTTGGACGCGGTTGCCTTTCTGCAGCACTGTTTTGAATGAAACTTTTTGGGTAGGCGGCATGCCACCAAAACCATTCGCAGACGCACCATAACTTTTAGGAACGTTATTAAACGTAGCCTGCAAACAATTTATTCTTGTAGAAAACTCAGCCTCTCTTTCATCTCTGAAATGACTACTTCGAACTTGGGCAGTTCCCTCGTCAGATACAACAATCCCTTTTCCCAAAACGATTGAGCCTCGCTCAATCTTTTCTCGTCAAACAGCAAGCTCGGCTCGTACTTTATCCCATTCAATTCGCATTTCATTTTCAAAAGTTTTCTGATTTCAGAATCCTTAAATTCATTTTCCTTCAACAATCTCCAGACATCATAGTAATCACGTGAGTATCCCCTTTGCATAATACTCCTGATCTTCTCTGCAAGGATCTCACTTAGAGAATAGACCAGAACTTCGAACTCTGGCAAATCCGAATAATTGATCCTGATAGGTCGTCGTTCCGGTTCCAATACCATTTTTTCTTTCAAACTAATGTCGTGCTTAATTCTATTCGTAAAATTCAACGGTCCCACAAACTGGACGTTAACTATTATCGACCCTTCTGTTAGGTGGAATGATTCAAGTGAATAGTTAATTCCGCTTTCCCGGAGAAGTTTTTTGAATACCTGTTGCATAGATTCTCTTATGCTTTCGGATTCCACAGCCTTGGTAATAGTGAAGTCTAAATCCTCTGAAAATCTCCAAGTCTGAGGAAAATACACTTTTCTAATAGCAGTGCCTCCCTTCAGAACAAAACTATCCTCTAAACCGCTGTTCACCAGATAGAATCCTCTCAGTAACCAGGTAAGTGCGTAATCTTTCTCTACAACGCCCGCCGCAAGTTTTTCTTCTCTTGCAATTCTCTTTATATGCTCTGCTGAAATCAAAAGCTTCGCCTCAATTCCTCAAGAGTTTCCTCGGAGATATTCAACAAAAGGTTCCATCTCGTATTGTACATGCCTTTCTTAGGCCGTGCGGGATCAAGAGCTGACATCCCCTGTGAAATCATCCCCCTCAACTTTGAAAGAACCTCTAAATCAACATCCATATCTAAGCTTTCTACTAGATATCCAAGCCTCTTAACTATCGCACAATTTCCCATTCTTTCCGCATAACCAGCAATCTTTTCAATCGATACCGCTTCCTTAGCATTCCACAGAGACTTTGCCACTTCAGGTATGCCTCCACAATACTCAGGATGATCCAACGCATCCGCTAGCGTCTTCTCACGATCTGAAATATTGATCTTGTAAGTGCTGACCCCGGTTGGTTCAAAGCCGAAAAATTTTCTTTTGCTTAATGTTACGAAGTTGAATTTGATATTTAGAACCTCTCTGTTCTTTATTCTCCTCGGTGTTGCTACAAACACTGTGAAAGGTGTTTGCTCCGTAAATCCATAGAAATTAAGAGCACTCCAATATGCTATGTAATACGGCGAAACAAGGTGCGAAGCGATCACAAACTCATGCTCAGTATACTGCGATTTCGTTCCTGCACTTAATGGAACAATAAGGTAGACGCCTCTCTTCAGGACAATTACCCACTTCTTCTTCGTCAAGTTGTTAGCAAGCACTTTCGCATACTCATAGGAACACTTTAATTCAGTTGTAATATCTTCTATTTTGAAGATGGTCTTGCCTTTCTCAGATAAAGACGATAAGAGTAGACTCTCGTTTCGAGTCAACCCAGCTCTTACATTTTCTGTATAACTTGCATCTACCATGCTTACCAGCCATACATAAAATATAATGTTGCCTTTATAAATCTACGTTAAAGCCCTCGTAAGAGTCAGTTCCAAGTTGCTCCGCATAAAACATACACATTCTAGAGCGCCCAAGAACACATCACCCGCCTCAAAACACTAAACATGCACTGCTCAGTTCAATTCAAATTCAATCAGCGCACTCTCGATTGATGGACAAACCATGGCAAACTTTCAGGAGGCGGCAACTCGATAAATCTAAAGATGTTGAAGCAGAAGACTGATTAGTCGCCTGGAAAATATGAGGTAGGGGTACATCTATTGGTTAAAATTTCCGTCAATAGATTCGTTTCAAGCCGTATCGAGACCATCAGAAACGAGGTTGAGGCAGAAACTCAGAGGCTTCGAGAGAAGACCCTTAATACGCTTGAGGAAATCTTCAAGGTAGCAGCCAAGGTAGCCAGAGGCAAAATAAGACACCAGAGAATCAACGGAAAAATGGTTCCGATAAGCCTCAACCAGCGGCGAAGATGGGTCACAGTAGCCAAGCAAATCGTGATAACCATGAACGGCATCGCCTCCAACTTTGACGAACAAGAAATCCACGACCAACTCAATAAACTAGAGAGACTAGTCAACGAAGCAACGACTATGGATCAACCGCAGAATCAAAAAAATAACACGTCCCCCACAAATTGAGCCTAAAAACATAATAAGCTTGAAGCTACGAACGCGCGCACTAAAATTATGAAGCAAAGACGCATCCTAAAAGAACAACGAAAAAGAGGGGAACCTGCCCGGAAGCGAGGATCGAGGATAGCTGGATACTTGTATCTCTTTAGCCCTTCTTCAAAGCTCACGTTCAGCTTCCACCCTACAAGCTTTTCTAGTTTGCTTGTGTCTGGGCAGCGTCTTTTCGGATCATCTTTGGGCAGTGGGTGAAATTCTATGGTTGATTTGCATTTTGTTGTTTCTTTAACTTTCTTCGCCAATTCGAGTATGGTGGCTTCTTGAAGTGTTGCCAACGTTTACAGGTGAGCATATGTCATTTCTTGGCTGCTATTTTCCTTGCTTCTTTTGAATCAATCAGTTATTTGCCTGCTAAAACTTTAGTCTTTTTTGCAGTTCCGCAATTCTCTCAGAATTCAAGCCGTCAGCCACATTCTCAATCTCAAGAACAAACTTCTTAGTTCCCTTTATAACCTGCTCCAAATTCACGCTTATCTGCTGGGTATAGTACTGCATCTCAACACGGTCTGCCTTGGACTCTCTTAAGTCCTTAATTACTTCTTTAGGGATGCTGTCACAAAAAAGATATTCGAACAAGGTTATGGTGCAGTCATGTATTTCACATTTCACCCCGATTTTGGAAAGTAACGAGTAAACCGCAAAATACTTAGCATAGTAGCTGGCGGATACCGCCCACTCAACCAGACCTGCCTGGGCATTAATTTCCATAGATTTCAAAGCATTCTTTGATTTTTCGCGATACGCTTTCACCAAGTTATCAGAAGGCGCAACAATCCTTATGCCTTTGCTCTGTTTCAAGCACCAGTCCAAGTATCGCTTATCGTTTTGCATGGTACAGCCACATGACATTGCATATTGTGTCTATGTCTTTAAGAATAATGTGATTAGCAATAACTTCTCGTATCAGCGGATCACCATTCATTAGTCCATCTAAAAACTTTTCTTTAGTAGTAGATTTGACGTTTACTTCTCTGCCCATTAATCTTCCCGCTTCCACTGCAGCATTTGTATCTGGTTTTCCATCGCTTATGACTAGAAGGTCTATGTCGCTTTCTGGAGTCACCTCACCCTTGGCAAAACTGCCAAAAAGAACAATGCAACCGCCTAGAGGTTCTCCTATCTCGCTGATAAGTTTCTTTACCTCAAAGTTCTCGCTAAGAAAAGTTATTGACGCAAAAGCCTCTGCAAGCACCATATAATACTTTGCCAAGTAATTGCCAAAATTCAGACGGTATTCCTTATTCCTTCCATTAGTTGTGCCTGAGACAACATTTACGTTTTCTAGCATTCTAAGCTGTAGTTGAACAGCTTTAACATCGATTCTGATCTTACGCGCAACCTCCCTTACATGAAAAGCAGTTGCGTAGTTACTTCTGTAAAGCCCGAGTATCTTCAGCGTCGTCTGATTAACGTTGTATTTTTTCATCATATGTAGTATTAACACCACAAACATTTAACTCCTTCGGCGAAAAAAATCCGCATCCCAAAAAACTACACAAAAAAACAAAACACAACACCAAAATCACACAACCAAAAACAACATAACAAAAACTAACCTCAACTTCACCAACACAAAAAACCAAAAGGTAGGTTCACACCAAGCTTCCCTACCCCCAAAATCAGCTTACAGAGAGGTTTTTATGTTGGTCATTTTTGCTATGACGTTGCTTCTTAGTATGCCTAAGCCGAACCGCGTGGATGCTTTAACCCCGTATTTTCCTGCCATCAGATCGCTCAGTCTTCCAATGTTACATCCCGACGTATCAGCATTATGCCTTCGGTAAACTATCAATAGCGTAAGAAGTCTAGCTAAGGTCCAACACATTTTTTAATTTGTTAAAGCATACATAAAGTCAGGGGGATGGATTTCATAACGAAAGTAGTTCAAGTTAAAGTTCCGGAATTCTTATCTGAAAGAGACGTTAAAGTAGCCGCCGCAGTCGAAGCTTTTTCTAAGGATTCAATAAGTGTAGGTAAAGCAGCGGAAATAGCTGAGGTGCCTATTCAAGAATTTCTTGTGGAACTCAAAAAAAGGGGCATCAAGGCTTACCCTTATACTGACAAGGAAGCTCTCAAGGAGCTTAAGCTGTGAGCAAAGCTGTACTGAACTCATCGGTCATCATAGCCCTAAGCACATTAGGGTACCTCAACAAACTGAAATTACTCTTCAAACAAATTCTAATCGCCAAAGCTGTGTATGAAGAAATCTGTTCAGCCGGTCAGGGATTAATAGGTGAACGTGAACTCCGAGAAGCAGTAACGAGCAATCTGATAGAAGTCAAAGAAATTAAGAACCGATTGCTCGTAAACGCTCTAATAGATCCGTTGGCAATGGGCGAAGCCGAAACAATAACCTTGGCAACAGAAGAAGAGGCAGATTGCATCGTGTTAGATGACAAGCCTGCTCGAAGAAGAGCTAAAGCCATGAAGTTAAACGTCGTCGGAACACTGAGAATCCTCAGATTAATGTACGATGCCAAACTTATCGATAAACCTGAAATCATAAAAGCCCTAGAAAAACTAAGGGAAACAGGCTTTAGATTAAGCGAGGATGTCATAATTAAAGTTACAAAAGAACTATAGCAAGGCACAATAAGAGCTAAACTGAAATTTATTCTGAGCATTAACTAAGTCGTTTACAATTATAGAAAAATAAAAAAACCATTTTGACTGGTCGAATTTGTGGTTGCTTTTATGCTGTATTTGGTTTCTGATGGATCGCTCCAGTCTTCAGCAGTTGCGTCTCCGCTTTTTCTCAAATGCCCCCAATGTTTAACGTGCTAAGTGCTTGATGCTTTCTGCTTCTTGTGATTTGTACGCTCGAAAACTGTAACGGGAATAGAGACTCTGCGAAGTTAGGGCAGGCAGTTTATGCGTATTTTTCCGTTTTTCCTGCTCTATCTATATGCCGCGTTTTTTTGACACAAACCACTTTATTGTTCTCTCGAGTCCTTCTTCAAAGCTCACGTTCGGCTTCCACCCATAACTTTTTCTAGTTTGCTTGTGTCTGGGCAGCGTCTTTTCGGGTCATTCTTCGGCAACGGATGAAACTCTAGCGGATTTGCATTCTGTTGTTTCTTTACCTTTCTTTGCTAGCTCAAGTATGGTGACTGCTTGAAGTGTTGCCAACGTTTACAGCTTTGTCCTTAGCTTTCGAGTTTGCCGTCAACAACATTAACCCTGTTACCGCGCCACTTATGTAGGCAGAACGATCGGGTCTGTTTTCCATCGCCGTAAACCGTTATAGGCTGGTTAGTTAAAGCAAGCCTGCAAAATAAAACGCGACATAACCCTACCGCACAAGTCGTCCTCTCGCAAATGCGGACCATAGGAATTGAAGATTCTTGGAGAAATGGGCGGAATGTCACCGAAGACATACAAAATTTTAGTCTTTTTCGATGTTCGTGAAAATGTTTTTGGTGATCGAAACCAGGACATACAGCTTTCCGGTTTATGCTGCTATGGTTTCGGGTTTAGCTTTTTCTTTAGCTGATTGTTCCTTGGCAATTTCCTCTCGGGCCATTTTGTCGGATTCGTGTGCACCGATTGTGAATATCATGTTTTTCACGGCTTGTCCTGTTGGAGTTTTATTGTTGTATTGATACATTGTTGCGCGTCCTACAGTTCTTGTCTGCCTTATTATTTCCAGCTTTTCCAGTTTGGGCAACTCTCTTAGGATATGGCGGAAACTTACACCGCTGTTTTTTGCTATGTCCATTTTTGAGTAGTCCCATTCTTGGAAGGTGACTAAAAAATCTAATATCTTCGCTAGGGCTATGTTACCGAATAATCGTTCTAACGGTCCCGCTTCTAACGCTTTTTCGTTACCCATTCTCGATTCCACGCTTATTCCATTCTCGACGCGTTATTTAAACGTAGTGTTCTGTCCTATCGATATGACATTTACGTACGATTACATACGATTAACTTAAATAAGCACTTAAATAATCAATAAGACATTCATGTCTCATTGAAGTGAAACGAACGGCAACAGAAATCGAGAAAAGCATTCTGAGAAAAATGTACTTGGACAAGTACATAGGCAGCAAACATACCTCAGCCGACAATATCCCTAAAGGTCTCCCTAAACACTTGCGCGGCGACTGCAAAAAAGCAATTAAAAACCTCATACGACACGGCTACATAAAGCCAAAAATCACAAGCTACGGCTTAGAAGTTTCACTTGAACCGAGAAAAATCGAAGAAATCAAACAAATCACAGGCATCAAATAACCCCCATCCTTATTAAAACCCCATAATTGTTATTTTAAGACCTTCTTCAAAGTTTACTTTCGGCTTCCATCCTACAAGCTTTTCTAGTTTGCTTGTGTCTGGGCAACGCCTTTTCGGGTCATCCTTCGGCAACGGATTAAGCTCTGGTGGATTTGCACTGTGGGATTCTTTTATTTTTCTTAGAGCCAGTTCTATAAGGCTAACTAGCAAATTCTGGGGACTAATCCGTCAAAGCCGCAGTCAAAACTCATAATCTGCTTAATCCCACTCATCTCAACGAGTGCTATTGAGGTACAATCTGTAAAGCTTAAGGGCTTATCTTTAAAAACCCTAAATTTTCCCCATGCCTTTTTAAAAGCATCTTCCCCAACCCATACCTTCGTGATTCTCGGGGACTCAATGATGTACCTTCCCAAGTCTAATGCCAAATCATGCCTCTTCGTTCTCACCAAAGCAGTAGTTATCGCCTCATCCACCACATAGTCTGAAGTAAATATCCGACCAAAATCGCCCTTTAAAGCGCGCTCAACAAGGTCTTTGCTTCTTAAGTGAAACTCGTCATCCGCATTATGCATAGCCACAAAAATTCCAGTATCCACAAAAACCGCCATGCCATTCAGCAACCGTACACGAATTCATCTATCCTCTTCGAAGAATCTTTTACTCCCCAATGCTTCGGATTTTTAAGCGCTTTCCACGCCGGATCCTCCTCAAGAACAGGCAACTCCCTGAGCTTCTTAATGACCTCTTCCTCATTTTCAAGCGCATAATCAATCATTAGACCTATGGCTTCTTGCAGAGTTACCTTCACACCTTCCTGAAGCATAATGGAGGCTAAAAAGCGGTCCACTTTTGCCTTTTTCTCCTCCTCGATTTTTACAGTAACAGTCACAAAACTACACCAATAAACAAAGTAGAAAAAGACACTTTAATACTTTACCACCATATTCAACATTTCCACCGAAACAATCAAAGAAAGATAACAAACAAGTCCCCGCCAAAAAGCAAAACACGACACCCAAAATTTGCGTTTCCGCTTTTTCTCAATTGCCCTGAATGTTTAACGTGCTAAGTGCTAGATGCTTCCTACTTCTTGTGGCAAGTACGCTCGAAAACTGTGACGGGAATAGAGACTCTGCGAAGTCCTTCTTCAAAGCTCACATTCGGCATCCACCCAACAAGCTTCTCTATTTTGCTTATGTCTGGGCAGCGTCTTTTCGGGTACTGCTTTGACAACGGGTGAAACTCTATAGCCGATTTGCATTTGGTTGCTTCTTTGACCTTTTTTGCAAGTTCAAAAATAGTTACTTCCTAATAATTCCCAACGTTCAGTTTCTCTCATCAGAAGACGCCATGCCAGCCATGCGAAAATTGAAATCAAAGTTGCCCTCAACTTCAACTCGCAAACTATTAATGAAGGCATTTACATACATGTTTATGGTGATGTTCACGACCAAGAAAACAACAATAACGCTAAGAGACGACGTTTACCAAAATTTAAAGGAAAAAGCGGGTGCCAGAAACATCTCAAACCAAATAAACAAAATACTCATCGAGTACTTCACCAAAAAAGACAGCATGTTCGGCGTTATGAAACAAACGGACCTAACCGACCTCCGCGACCACAAGGACCGTTGTCTATGAAATATGTGATCGATTCCTACGCGTGGATAGAATACTTCATGGGAACCAAAACAGGCGAAAAAGTCAAACCCACCATCGAAGGCCAAGAAGAAAAAATTACACCAACAATATGCCTAGCTGAAATCTACGCTAAAACCCTCAGAGTAGAGAACCAAGAACTAGCAGAAAAGCAGAGAACCTTCATAAAAGAAAAAAGCGCCTTAGTGCCGTTAGACGAACTCATCGCTCTGGAATCCGCCAAGATACAGAACAGAATGAAAAAGGAAATCGACGGCTGGGGATTAGCCGACTCCATAGTCTACGCCACTGGACAAATCAAGAAGGCAGAAGTAGTGACTGGCGACGAACACTTCAAAAAACTAAAAAACGTAATTTTCATAAAATAACTCAGTCTTCAAATTCTTCTCGCCCGCTTTTACACGCTGACGAATCATAAACCACTAAAACAAGCCAGGGAAACGAACAGCTGAAAACAAGATAACCCCTTAACGGCGCCTACTTCCTTTGTGAAAACCACCCAATCGTTCTCTTAAGCCCTTCATTCAAAACTCACATTTAGCTTCCACCCTATCAAAGAATTTTAAAATTGAAGTTTGAGAAAAAAAATAATTAGATAAGAAACATAAATTCAACATATAATAAAAAATGCCTAGCGAATAAGGTCTCTACTGGTTAAGGTTTTTACGCCTGCTTTTTCAGCTGCTTTAGCAAGTTTCTTATCATCTGTGACTAAGGTTTTCTTGGATTTGCACGCTTCAGCAACATACGCGGAATCATAATAAGTAATGTTAAATTTGCATGCCTTATCCAAGATTATGGTGCCTTCATCTTCATTGTCCAACCCAACTACGTCCATTGCTTGAAGAATTGCATACATTGCCCTTAGCAGTTTTTCTGCTTCTTCCTGACTTATGTGTTTGAGCAAAGAACACTCTCTCCACAAAGCGTTGCCCAACTCATAATAAGCCAACGATATGGTGGAGCCCTCCAGAAGCTTATTTGGAGCTTCGCCTCCGAGTTCTCTAACAAGCGTAAAGATGCTACTGGCATCAAAAAGCAACGGACGCTTCATTAACGGTTCTCCCTGCTCGCCCGCACAGCTTCAATGATCTCTTCAGCTGGAACTTTTTGAAGAATTTTACTTGCCTCTTCAGCTAGATTCCTAAGCCTTTCTCTCTCTAAACGTTCCACTTCCCTTTGCAAAGCTTCCCGCGTCAATTCACTCACGTTTACACCCAGCTTGGTAAGCTTCTTTTTAAGTTCAGCAGGAATTTTAGCCGTAACAGTAACCTGATTACCCATTTGGTATTACCAAAACAATAATACCTATTCTATTATAAAAACATAGCAGCACCAAACACAAACTTATCTAGCTGCCAACCAAAGTTACTTATCCTACGTTAAGTGCCGACTACTTCTTTTGCGAAAACCACGTTACCGTTCTCTTTAGCCCTTCTTCGAAGCTCACTTTTGGTTTCCACCCTACGAGCCTCTCCAGTTTGGCTGTGTCTGGGCAGCGTCTTTTTGGGTCGTCTTTGGGCAGTGGGTGAAATTCTATGGTTGACTTGCATTTTGTTGTTTCTTTGACTTTCTTCGCAAGTTCGAGTATGGTGACTTCTTGGGTGTTGCCAACGTTTACAACTTCTCCCTTCGCCTTCGAGTTTGTCGTCAACAACATTAACGCTGTTACCGTGTCTGTTATGTAACAGAATGACCGCGTCTGCTTTCCATCGCCATAGACAGTTATGGGTTGATTAGTTGTCGCCTGCAAAATAAAGCGCGACATAGCCCTACCATACAATCCATCCTCTCGCAAACGCGGACCATAGGAATTGAAGATTCTCGGAACTCTAACATCCAACCCATATTGCTTAACATAAGCCATAAGCAAAGCCTCAGCAAAACGCTTTCCTTCATCATAACACGACCTAGGCCCAACGGGGTTAACTTTTCCCCAGTAACTTTCAGGCGTAGGCACAACCTCCGCGTCACCGTAAACTTCTGAAGTTGAAGCAAACAGCAATGCGGCATCGTTCTTTCGAGCTAGCTCCGCCATGTTCTTGGTGCCAACAGCGCTAGTCTGCAGCGTTTCAATTGGGTGAACCTGATACTCGTCCGGAGAAGCATGCCCTGCCATGTGAAGAATGATATCGAATTTTTCTTTACTCTTAAACTTACAGGCATCTGATTTTATCAGCTTAAACTTCGCGTTTTGCAACAGATGATCGATGTTCTTCATTCTTCCTGTTGAAAAATCATCAAGAACCATGACTTGAGCGCCGAAGTCAAGCAGAACATCGCAGAGCCAGCTGCCGATGAAGCCCGCTCCTCCAGTCACCAGCATCTTCTTCTCTGAGAAGAATTCGCCTTTGACGTGGCTTTTTATTTTTTCGATGTCTTCGCGGATTATTTCGTCTATCATACATTTGTTCTCCTGCAAAATTGCCTGTACGATAGCTCTAGGGCTTCCCAGTACCTTTCTGGACTGCCAATGTCCAGGTGCGCATAGTTTTTGTCGAGCTTGACTGCGTATACGCTTAATCCCCAATCTATGAGCTTCTGTATCGCGTCTGTCAACTGGATTTCCCCGTTTTTGCCTGGTTTAGTTGCTTCTAACGCCTTAAAGATGACTGGGTGAAAGACGTACATAGCCATGACTGCCAAGTTCGTCTTAGGTTTCTCAGGCTTCTCAACTACGGTTTTTACTTTGTATACTCCGTTTTCAACTTCGTTTCCTTCGATGATGCCATATTGCTTTGGTTTCTCAATTTCCAACGCGATGAACGCTGCATCCGCATTAAGCCTCTCGTACGCATCCAACAGCTTTCTGATGTAATCCATGTCTTTTGATATAATGCAGCTATCTCCAGCGTGAACAAGGCAACTCTCGTTCTGCACAAAGGGTTGCGCCATCAAAACCGCGTTGCCAAACCCCTTCGGCTCAGGCTGGTTCACGTACATGATGGTGGACGTATTGAGTTTTTGGTAAAAATCCTCAAGGTCCGATGCTTGGCCGTTTTTGCCCATGCCCTCAAGGTTTCTAACACAATTTGCGTCAGGAGTAAAGTGGTCTTCTATGCCTCGTTTTCCTCTGCCCACCACGTAGCAAAATTCTCGGAGACCCGCATCATACAGTTGCTCAAAAACCAGCTGCACCACGGGTTTTACTGACATGTCACCATGCATTGTTTTAGAGAAAATTGGAAGCATCTCTTTAGGCTGCTCCTTAGTAGCTGGAAACAAGCGCGTTCCCAAGCCTGCAGCAGGAATTATAACCTTGCGAATCATCAAACGTCCTCTTGCCTCTCTGTTCTTATGTTAACCCATATATATTTAATATGAATATTTAATCCAAATTAACAATTAATTTGAGGGTTTGCCTTTGAAAAAACAAACAAAAATCTCGGTTATAGGCGCTGGCTACGTAGGCCTATGCACAGCAGTCGGGTTCTCAAACAAAGGCTACCGCGTCGTCACCTCAGACGTAGATGACAAGAAAGTAACCAAAATCAATCAGGGTTTTCCCCCATTCCATGAGCCTGGGCTCCAAGAAAAGCTTAAGGATAGTGTACAAAAAGGCAATCTGAAATGCTTAGTTAACCAAACAGAAAAAGCACAAACGCGTTCCCAAACCTGCAGCCGGAACAACAACTTTACGAATTATCAAAATTTTTTCTCACCTTTCCGCCATAACTAATATATACTCAATGAAGATTGAAAACGAATCATTACACTAAATTGAGGAATCAAACTCATGGAAAAACCTAACATATCTGTTTTAGGCATAGGCTACGTAGGCTTGTGCACCGCCGTTGGATTTGCCAGCAAAGGCTACAACGTCATCGCTTCGACTCATGACGCCGAAAAAGCAGCCAAAATAAATCAAGGAATCCCACCATTTCACGAACCCAACCTTCAAAATCTGCTTGAAAAAGCCGTCCAAAACGGCTATCTAAAATGTTTAATTGATCAAACAGAAAAAGCCGTCCTCGAAACAGACCTAACCTTTAACGCCGTGGGAACCCCCAGCAGACCAGACGGCAGCATAGACCTACAATTCATAGAAACATCATCACGCGACATGGGAAAGGCGCTCCACAAAAAAAGTACATACCACGTGGTAGTAATAAAAAGCACCGTTGTCCCAGGAACAACACAAGATCTGGTCAAACCAATCCTTGAAAAAGAATCAAAAAAGAAATGTGGCCCAGACTTTGGTTTATGCATGAGCCCGGAATTCCTACGCCAAGGCTCCGCCTTCGAAGACACAATGCACACCGACCGCATAGTCATAGGCGAATACGACAAGAAATCTGGTGACACCTTAGAAAACCTTTACAAAGACTTCTACGCCAAAAATGCGCCCCCAACAATCAGAACCACACTCTCAACAGCCGAACTGATCAAGTACGCCAGCAACTCCTTACTCGCCACAAAAATCAGCTTCATCAACACCATCGCCAACATATGCGAAAAAATCCCTGGCGCAGACGTAAAAACCGTAGCCACCGCCATGGGACTAGACAAAAGAATCGGCCCACTATTCCTAAACGCTGGACTAGGCTACGGCGGTTCATGTTTTCCCAAAGACGTAAAAGCCCTCATGGCATACTCAAAAAACCTCGGCTACCCACTAAAACTACTAGACGCCGTCGAAGACGTAAACAAAACTCAACCCCTAAAAGCAATCCAATTCTGCAAAGAACAACTCGGCAACCTAGAAGGTAAACGCATAGCAATTCTAGGCTTAGCATTCAAAGCAGACACAGATGACATGAGAGAAGCTCGAGTCATACCGATAATAAACCAACTCTTAGAAGAAGGTGCAAACGTAACCGCTTACGACCCAGTCGCTATACCCGT
>Ga0116108_1000201_pt1 | contig 38836 bp, 17 predicted proteins | sample June2015DPH_6_15_FD_88970 | JGI IMG/M metagenome (GOLD analysis project Ga0116108, IMG submission 88970) | Peatland microbial communities from SPRUCE experiment site at the Marcell Experimental Forest, Minnesota, USA - June2015DPH_6_150 | ecosystem: Environmental > Terrestrial > Soil > Wetlands... | reverse complement strand
TGGCGACTGGCCGGTGATCGGCGCCGATCCTGACGGCGCGTCGACCGGTCAACCCGCGCCCTCCGGCCCGATTCCGGGGAATCCACACGTGGAGTCGCGGCAGCGGCCCCAGACTTCCGACGACTTCAACGCGGCGAAGCTCGGACCGCAGTGGGAGTGGAACCACAATCCGGACGATGCGCACTGGTCGCTCAGCGCCAGGCCCGGTTATCTGCGCCTCATTCCCATGGAAGCCGACAGCTTGCTCGATGCGCGCAACACTCTTACGCAGTGCATGCAGGACAACGCCTTCGAATTCACCGTCCGCATGGATTTGGCGGGCATCAAGCCCGGCGTGCACACCGGCTTAGCCATGTTTGAAAAATCCGCCAGTGGCCTTGAGATTGAGCAAGTGGGCGCGACAAGGCGAGTGAATTTCTTTCACCTTCAGGATCACACTGCAGGGCCGGATTTTTCGCAGTCCCTGATTGAGCTTCGCGTGCGCGTCGACGGCGACCAGGCTCGCTATTCCTACAGCCTCGACGATGGCAGGACCTTTCACGAGCTTGGCGCGGACGCGCAGATTCGATTTAGCTGGTGGAAAGGGTCGCGGCCTGCTCTCTTCGCTTACACCACACAAGCCGCCGAGCCGGGGGCCGTCGACATCGACTGGGTCCACTACGAGCCATTGGGCCCGAACCCCTGGTAATTGCGCAAACCATTTCACGGAACTGCCGAAGGGAACAAAGATCCAAAATGAAAACACGGCGAGAGTTCATCGCAGAGGGAGCCACGGCAGCCGCAGTTGCCGCGGCCGGGCCGGCGGCACTGCTCATCGAGGGTTGCGCCCATCCAGCCGCCATTCCGCCCGTTCTGTCCGCCTCATTCCACGACGTTGCGGGTTCGCGCTCATTGCGAGCTCATGCGCGCCATCACGGCCTGGTCTTCGGCTCCGCGGTCATCATTCACAATGTGCAGAACGATCCCGATTTCGCTGAGTTGATCGGCGAGCAATGCGGCATTGTTGTGCCCACCGGCGAGCTCAAGTGGATCGCGCTGCGCCCTGCTCCCGATCGCTACGACTTCTCCCGTCCCGACTTTCTGCTTCAATTCGCGCAACGCAACCATATGCTGATGCGCGGCCACACGCTCTGCTGGCACGAGTCCGTTCCAGGCTGGATTCAGACCCCGGAGAATCGTCCCAAAACGCAGCAGTTCTTTGTCGATCACATCACCACCGTCTGCAGACACTTCACCGGCCAATTGCAATCGTGGGATGTTGTCAACGAGGCGATTCTTCCCGCGGATGGCCAGCCCGGCGGCCTGCGCAAATCTTTCTGGTACGAGCAAATCGGACCCGATTACATCGATCTGGCCTTCAGGACCGCGCGCGCCGCCGATCCGCACGCCAAGCTCACCTACAACGACTACGGAGTGGAATACGACAACGACGACAATGCGGAGCGGCGCCGCCTGATCCTCGATCTGCTGCGCGGCATGCAGAAGCGCGGCGTTCCGCTCGATGCGGTGGGCATCCAAAGCCACGTGAAAGCTGCCCAGCCCACCACCTTCGGCAAAGGCCTGGCCGGCTACATTGAGTCCATCCGCCAGATGGGGCTTGAGGTCTACCTCACCGAAATGGATGTGAACGAAGACGACATCGCCACGGACGATCCGGCGAAGCGCGATGCCATCATCGCGCAAACTTATACTGACTACCTCCGCGTCGCTCTGGCCAACCCGGCCGTGAAGCTGGTGCTCACCTGGGACCTGAGCGACCGGTTCACATGGCTCAACAATGGGCCAACGCACCATCGCAAGCAGCCCAATCGCCCCCAGCGGTCGCTCCCCTTCGATCGCGATTACCGCCCCAAAGACGCCTTTTTCGCGATTCGGGACAGCTTTGATCATCGCTCCGTCAAGTAACGCCCGGGATTCGGCCCGGACCGGCTGCCTGTGGGAAGCCGGGCAGGTTATCGCTCTGGTGACCCTTTCGAGGCATAGCCACCTGTTGCAATTTTCCGTGTATTCTGGAACTGATTGCCGCGGGGCTTTTGCCGCGGCAACCCCGGATTTGCGCTGACGACTCGTGGGTTGAGTCAAGGAGATTCGAATGATTCGCCGCTACGCTTTTCTCCTGGCCTTGATGCTGGCCGCCGTTGTGCTTCCGCTCCGCGCGCAAACCGGATGCGACGATTCGCCGGAAGATCAAACCATCGTGCTGGCACTGGTGGGTGGCGCAGGCGCTCTGGTGGCGAGTGTGCGGGCATCGCGCAGCCGCAAACGCTAGAGCGGTTCCGCATTTGATGTAGCCACTTCCTGCTTTCGTGCAGGGTGGATTCTTCTTAAGGAAGAATCCACTTGGCGTTCACGGCTTCGGGACACAGTAACTGCGGAACCGCTGTAGCCTGCAACCGGCGAGCGCGCTCCTGAATAGAATGGGGAATACAACGGTGAAGCTTCCCCGCATTATTCTCTCGCTTTCGATCTCTGCTTTTTTGGCCGCCCCTTTTTTCTCCGCATTGACCGGGTGTGGCGGCAGTGTCTCCACAGGTGGAGGAGGGGGTGGTGGCGGCGGCGGCTGCACCCCAAGCGTCAGTTCCAGCACGCCCGCTTCCTGCCCATCCAGAAGTTCTGTCGCGGGCGTCGCTTTCACAGGCAAGGTCCAGGCCGCCGGAAAGCCTGTGAGCGGCGCATCCGTCCAGCTCTACGCAGCCGGCAACTCAGGAAACGGCTCCGCGCCCACGCCGCTGCTGGCCACCGCGCTCGCCACCGCCGCCGACGGCACTTTCAGCGTTCCGGCCGGATACACTTGTCCCTCGGCGCAGACTCCTGTTTATCTGGTCGCGAATGGCGGACAACCGGCCTCTGCTGCATCGGCAAACTCTTCTCTCTGGCTCATGACGGCTCTCGGTCCCTGCGGCAGCATCAACTCGGGAAGCTCGTTCGTCGTGAATGAAGTCACAACCGCCGCCTCGGTTTGGGCGCTGGCTTCGTTCATGGCCGCTGGCGGCAATGTCGGCGCCAGTTGTACGAATACGACGGGTCTCGACAACGCATTCCTGACTGCCAACAATCTCGCTAATCCGGTCACCGGCGCTTCGCCCGGAGCCGCCCTTCCATCCAATCTCGCCGTGCCCACCAGCAAGCTGAACACGCTGGCCAATGCGCTGGCCTCGTGTACCGCGTCTGCCGGCGGCAGCGCCTGCTCGCCGCTGTTCAACGCCGCCACAACCAGCAGCGTCCCCGGCGACACGCTCGATGCCGCACTCGACATCGCGCGCGCCCCCGCTAACAACGTGGCCGCAATCTATACTCTGGCCTCGGGCAGCGCAACGTTCTCGCCGGCTCTCACTGCAGCGCCTCCAGACTGGATGCTGCACAACACCGTCTCGGGCGGAGGAATGAGTTCGCCCGCATCGGTCGGCGTGGACGCATCCGGCAATGTCTGGGCCTCAAGCTACTTCAATGCCGTGTCGGAGTTTTCTCCCAGCGGCGCTGCTGTCTTCCCTGCCGGAATCACTGGATCGGGGATCAACGAATCCTATGGCATGGCGCTCGACGTCCAGGGCAATGTCTGGATCGCCAATGAGCAAACCGCCCCGGACAGCGGCAACGGCAACGTTACCGAGCTGAATTCTTCAGGCCAAGCCCTTTTGACCGGAATCACCAGCGGAGGCATCTACTTTCCCATCGGTGTGGCCGCCGACACCAACGGCAATATGTGGTTTGCCGACTACGGCGACTCGAAAGTCACGTTGCTGTCGAGCTCCGGTTCGGCGATTTCGAGCTCCGCCGGCTGGGGCGGCACATCGCTCGCGTTTCCCGTCGCCGTCGCCGTCGACGCCAGTCATAACGCGTGGGTCGCCAACCAGGGTGGCCTGCTCCCGGTTACCGAAATCTCCGCGGACGGCTCAAAGGTGACCAATTACAACTGCGATTGCAATGGAGCCTCGGGCGTTGCCACCGACCAGAGCGGCAACGTCTGGATCGCGAATTACTACGGCAACAGCGTCAGCGAGGTGAATACCTGCGGAACGCTCAAGCTGGACGCCGCAACGGGCGGCGGCTTGCTGCGTCCCCAGGGAATCGCCGTCGACGGCGCGGGAACGGTGTGGGTGGCCAACTTCCAGGGCAACTCGTTCTCTGAGCTGGGCGGCTCGTCGAGCGCTTCGCCGGGTACGTTTCTGTCGCCCGCAAGCGGATTCGGAACCGACGCTTCCCTTCTCGATCCATACGGCCTCGCCATCGATGCCAGCGGGAATCTCTGGGTAACCAACGCCGGAAAAGACACGCTGACGCAATTTATCGGAGTCGCGGCGCCGGTGAAAACTCCGCTGGCCGGCCCGCCGCAAACTCCCTAGGCGTATCGACACATACGGGCGCGCAATATACGCGAGCCCAGCGGGATGCAATGATATCCAACGAGGGGCTCGCAGTTTCCATGGCAGAAGAGCTGGCACTCGCGACACCGCAAGCGGATCAGGCCGCGCTCGATCCGGACGCGGATTCCCGCCGGCCGACAAATCCGTCAATCGCGCTTTGGTGCTCCATCGCCATTCTTGCGGCGGCAGGCTGCCTCGGCATCGAGCGCGAGCTCGCTCTGCTGTGGCGATGCTGGACCACCGATCCGCTGCGCTCGATCGGCATGCTCATTCCGCCGGTCAGCATCATCCTCACTCTCCGCGTCTAGCAGCAAAACGGCTGGCAACTGCGCGGAAGCTGGTGGGGTCTGCTGGTAATCGGCACAGCATTTTTCGTCAGCATTCTGCGCGCCAGCGCCGAACTCTTCGTCACCGCCGGCGGCGCTCTCGTTTCCCTCATCCCGCTCACCTTGCCCGTCTATCTCTATGGCAGCGGCATTGTGCTCCTGTTTGCCGGGACGCGCGTCTGGCGCAAGGCGTGGTTTCCCGTTGGGCTGTTGCTGCTCTCGCAGCCCGTGCCCGTCGTCACCAGCAGCATGATCGACATTCCGCTGCAAAACATCTCGGCCCGCGTCGCGCGCGATTTCGCCACGCTCATTCACTTCGCGCCCACCACGCCGCAACTGCGCCTCATGTTCGCGCCGGACTTCGGCATGTTCATCGCGCCCGGCTGCGACGGCATTCGCGGCGCGATCACTCTGGGATATTTGGCTCTCGTCCTCGGCTATCTCAAGCGCGTTTCGCTGCGCCGCTGAGCGGCCTACGTCATTGGCGGCGTCCTGCTGGGTTACCTCTTCAACTTCATCCGCCTCTGCGTTCTCGTCATCTATTACTGCATTGCCCTCGGCCATCCCGCTCTCGAGGGCGTGGCGAAGCAGGCGGACTACGCCATCGGAAGCTGCTTATTTCTTGTGGCGATCCTGATCTTTCTCCGCCTCGCGAGCTTGAAGGAAGGGAAACCAGCTTCGGAAGATTACGCGCCCGTCGCCGCAGGGCCATCGCCGCGCGTTGCAAGTCCAGGGCGCCTCGTCGAAAATCCGGCACCGCGGGCCAAGAACCTCTTCATCAAGTGTGCGGCCTTTGCTGTCGTGCTTCTCGCCGTTCTGGCGCTGCCCTCCTCGGCGTTGCGATCGCGGCAAAGCGGTCCCGCCTCAACCTCATCTTCGACTGCGGCCCTCGCCCGCTTCCCGAAGCAGATCGGCAGCTTCGCGCTCACTCGCACCTGGTACGAGCAATCCGGCGGGCAAACACTGGTCGAAAGCGGCGCCTACTCCGCGCCCTACTCCGCACACGGGTCGGATGAGATCATCCTCGCCATCTGGGTTGCGCCCTTTGTCTACTATCACGATGCCAACTCGTGCTGGCTGGCGCGCGGTCTCACGCCCGATCTCGCCACATCCCTGCCCTTCGTCACCGCGCAGGGCAGGTCCGCCGACCTCAGTACCGGCTTCTACAACGACGGAGTCACCGACAGCATCGTCGTCAGCCTCGCCTGCACGCCGGGCTCCTGTTCGCAGTCGCAACAGGTCGCCTCGAAGGGCCGGTTCAGCTTTGTCGTTCTCAAGCCGCAGATTGGCGAGCTTGCCGGCGGCGAAGCGCATCCGGTTCCCATCATGATTCGCATCGACCATCTTCAAACCGATCAGCCTCATTCGGGCGCGCCAAAGGCGGCCACGCAAAGCGCTCTCACCGCTGAGGCACAGAAGTTTCTCGCCGGCCTCGATCCCATGAGCCTGAGCCAGGCGTTTCAGTGAAGCGCGTCAAATGGCCTTCCTAGCAAGGCCCACCGTCGGGCGGCGAAGGAGGGAAAGCTGGCGAACGCGGGCCTCTTGTTGAGACGGAGATCGGTGAGTGGCTCCGGAGGTTTTAGCTCTTCTTTGCCAACGAGTAGTCCAGCATCCGCAACAGGTAGCTGGCTACGAATAGAAGCTCCAAGGCCTCTTCAGGCTTCAAATTCGGCAGTTGATGTTTCTCATGCGCGTATGCGTTCCGAATCCAACCCAAAGCGCCACTCAATACGTTGGTCAATCCTTGCTGATACGCGTGCTTGCGCGCCCTATTGAGCTTCGGATACGGCAATTTCAATTTCTTCGCATTGAAAAGCGCATATACAACGTCCTTACCCTGCGTACTCTTTATTGCTGCATTACGTGAACTATCGCGGATTTCATTTAAGCGATTCTCGTAAAGCTCAAAGGCTGCCGGGACGACTTCTTTCAATCTGTTTTCGCGGAAATAGTGAGCAAATCCGCGCAACTCTGGAGCAAGCAGTTCAATGGCGGATAACATTTCTAGATTGACCGCTGCAGTATCCGAGTTTCTTGCAGCATTCAGGCCGTCATCGGTAACACAATAGAATCCTTGGCCGCCGTCTCGGATATATCCATTATTGACGAGATATTGCCAGGGTGCGGATAAGAGATAGTCTCTTACAGCGATCGTTTCCATGATCGGGAACCCATCGGTGAGCATTCAGCCATATGCTTGCAGTTGAAAGTTCATCTTGCCAAATGTAGCTGGCGGCGGGAACTGCGTTGCGAGACGGCGAAGCAAAAGCAATGCTTGCTTTTGAATGGGCGTCGACCGTAAACCGTCAAGTGTCCCTGCGACGCTGGCGATGCTCGTGAGCTTCCAGTCTTCCATAAGAAACCCATTCCTCGACAGTCCTCCGTTTCATTAGTGATCTCTCCGCCTTCAGTTTATATATCGATTTTGGAGGGCGTCACTACGGATGCCGATTGACCCCGGATTGTCTCGGGGCAATGGCGGGGACGACGGGGCTCGAACCCGCGACCTCTGCCGTGACAGTTAGAACCGGAAACCTAACTCATTGATTCTAAAGTGCACTGATGGCTCAGAAAGCGCTCAAAAGCACTCATTTTGAGGCTTCAGCACCCTAATCGTAAGCGTCCCGAGTTCCCCTCTGGCATGGGGTTGGGTGCGAGTCGGACTATGCCGTCATGGGTGTTGGAGAGGAAGCAGGTAGGGTACGGCCGGTCCGCCGGTGGCGGACGGTATCGGAGAAGCGGCGCATAGCCGAGCAGACATTGGAGCCCGGTGCGAGTGTGGCGCTGGTGGCTCGTGCGCACGGGGTGAACGCGAACCAGGTGTTTAAGTGGCGTCGCGCACCGAAGCGGGGCGAGCTGAGCGAGCCCGCGGCGGCATCTACGGCACTCCTTCCCGTCACGTTGTCAGCTGCTTGTGAAGCGGCCAGCGATACAGGAGAGATTGGCGCGAAGGAACAGCCTACATCTGGCGGCGCGATTCACATCGAACTGCCGGGGCGGGCCTTGATCAGTGTGGAAGGCAGGGCCGATGCGGTGGTGCTGCGCACGGTGCTGGAGAGCTTACGCAAGTGATCGAGTTCCGCGCAGGAACGAGGATCTGGATCGCTGCCGGTGTCACCGACATGCGTCGCGGCTTTCATGGTCTGAGTGCCAAGGTGCAGACGGTTCTCGAACAGCAGCCGTATTCCGGCCACGTGTTTGTCTTTCGCGGGCGCAGGGGCGACCCGATTAAGATTCTCTGGTTCGATGGTGACGGTTTGTGTCTGTTCGCCAAGCGTCTGGAGCGAGGACGGTTCGTCTGGCCACAGGCCACGGAAGGAACGGTTTCACTGACGCGAGCGCAGTTGTCGATGCTTCTGGAAGGCATTGATTGGCGGAGACCTGAGCGCACCTGGGCGCCGCAGCTCGCAGTGTGAGTGACAAGTGTGATTCCCCTGTATTCATGCGGGTTTCGTACCAGTTTTCCTCGCATCTTCATGGCATACTGCGTTCATGGATTGCGCATCGCTCCCCGATCTCGATTCGCTTAATGTGGAAGCGTTGAAGGCGCTGGCCATTCGACATCGAGTTGAGATCGCCGCCCAGAGAGCCGAGATCGCAGCCAGGGATGCGGCGATCGCAATCCGGGAAGCCGAGATTGCATCCAGGGATGCGGAGATCGCACAACAGCGCCAGACGCTTTCAGACGAGCTCGCGGAACTGCGGCGTTCCAGCAGCGAGCAGATCGAGCATCTGAAGCTGGTCATCGAGAAGCTGCGGCGCAGGGTGTTCGGCATCAAGAGCGAGAAGATCGTTATTCAGCTTGAGCAGCTCGAACTTCATCTGGAAGAGCTGGAGTCCTCGCAGGCCGAGATGGAAGCCGCCGTGGAGCGAGTGCTGCCGGCTGCGGAACCTAAGACGAGATCCCGGCGCAAGCCGCTGCCCGAGCATCTGCCGCGGGAAGTTGTCAGCCACGCTTTTCACGGTGACTGCTGCCCCGACTGCGGCGGCCAGTTGCGCCAGTTCGGCGAAGATGTCTCCGAACAACTGGAATACATCCCCGACAGCTTCAAGGTCATTCGCCACGTGCGGCCGAAGTTCGCCTGCAGTGGCTGTGAGCACGTGGTGGAAGCGCCCGCGCCATCCCGTCCGATTGAGCGTGGCCTTGCCGGACCAGGGCTGCTGGCCCACGTGCTGGTTTCGAAATTCGCAGATCACTTGCCCCTCTATCGACAGTCGGAGATTTACGCCCGCCAGGGAGTTGAGATTGAGCGCTCCACGCTGGCCGGCTGGGTAGGCGGAGCCAGTGAGTTACTGGCTCCGTTGATCGATGCGATTCAGAAGCATGTGCTCGCAGGAGCCAAGCTTCACGCCGACGATACACCGATGCCGGTGCTTGCGCCTGGCAGTGGCAAGACCAAGACTGGACGTCTCTGGACCTACGTGCGTGACGACCGGCCCGCCGGTGAAGATACCGCGCCCGCTGTCTGGTTCGCGTACTCGGAGGATTGCAAAAGCGAGCATCCGCGGCAGCATCTGAAGAACTTCAGGGGCGGCCTTCAGGCGGACGCCTATGCAGGGTTCCATCATCTGTACGGCGATGGCGCCATTTATGAAGTCGCTTGCTGGGCGCATGCACGCCGCAAGTTCCACGAGATCCATGTCATTTACGCATCACCCACAACCACCGAGGCTCTGGCCAGGATCGGTGCTCTCTACGCGATTGAAGACGAAGTGCGCGGCAAGCCCGCCGATCTAAGGCTGAGCGTTCGTCAGGCGCGAGCAAGACCACTGCTTGAGGATCTGCGTAAATGGATGGAGAAGGCACTTCATTCGCTGTCAGCGAAGAGCGAAACCGCGGCTGCGATTCGATACGCGCTCTCGCGCTGGCGTGCCCTTACGCGATATACCGAAGACGGATTGTTGGAGATCGACAACAGCGCGGCCGAGCGAGCTCTGCGGGCCGTGGCTCTTGGACGGAAGAACTATTTATTTGCGGGTTCCGATTGCGGTGGAGAACGGGCCGCCGCCATGTACAGCCTGATCGGATCGGCACGGCTGAACGGCCTCGATCCGGAGTTCTATCTCCGCACCGTGCTCGCCCAGATCGCCGACCATCCCATCAGCCGCATCGAGGAACTGCTGCCCTGGAACCTCGCCCTGTCTATACAGACCCAATCCTCCCAGGCCGCTTAGACACACTCATCAGGTGTCCACCAAAAAGGTAGTGGGCACTTCATGAGATGACTCCTCAACTTGGTCAAGAGGGGAGATCGGGACGCTTACCAATCTGCTCCGGTGTCTGCTTCCTGCCTCGTGCCATTCCAGGCTCCTTTCATTCCAGTTTCTCTCACTCCAACTGGTACAAAAGGGCCGGGCACTCCAGGCCCTGGCAGAGATGGCGGCCTCGTCAGCGATGTTTGGATTCAAGGTGCGTTCCCAAGCAGGCAGAGCAACGATTCCCTGAATTCGCTCGCGAAGAGTGGGCTGTTTCCAGAAGACCTTGCAAAGTACCTCGACGTTAACCACAAATTCCCGGCTGGACGACTTCTCTTCGAGCACCAGTCAATGTCGATCCGCGCAGCGAGCCAAACGCTTCAGAGTGGAAAACCGTCGATTGTGGTAACAGCAGGAACCGGAGCAGGCAAAACCGAGTCATTCTTATTGCCCATCCTCTCCAGGCCTATGGGATCGACCACGCAAGCAGGACGCCAACGGAATGCGATGGCAGCCAGGATCGCTGTACGAAGTCTTCGGTACAGCGACCCTGAAACCGCCATAAAAGCGCGCCGCTCCCCAGCGCCCTACTGGACAAACGTGACGATGCTCTGTGCGGGCAAGGAGTAGTAGAACTGCCCGCCCGTGACCGTGACCGCCGACTCTGGCACCAATCCGGCAGCGGAAGTGCTCTGGGTAGGCGTCATCGAGGAAATCGTCGTGGGGGCGTCGCTTAACGTGAAGTTAATGTTCTGCACGGTCGTGCTGGTGTTGGTGGCCACGATCACGTAGTGCCGGGTACCGCTGACCGTCCCGGTGTATGCCGAGACGTAGACGCCTGCCGTCGGGCTGGCCGTGGCCTCCGCGCGTAAGTAGCCTGGCTGGATGAACTTCGAGTACTGACCCATTACGTCGCCCGTCACCGTCACATTTCCGCTGTAGTCGACCAGGCCGCAGGTGCCGGCGTTGGTTGAACAACTGCCGGTGGTGTAGCCGAAAGCTCCCCACCAGACATAGGCATTGTATTGGCCGTTAACCAGGGAGTCATGGATGTCTATGGCGTAGGGCACCAAGGCTTGAGCGAAAGTCAGTTGTGCCGAGCTCAATGGGCCGAACTCGGTCATCCAGATTTCCTTCGGTGTATCTCCGGCGGGAACGGAATAGGGTGCCGTCGGAGGACCGCCGTAAATGTGGCCTCCGATAATGCTTACGCGGCCCTCCGCATTCGGGTCGTTGAGAGTCGCTGCGGCATCAACCGGATTGAAGACGTCCGACTCCGGCATGATGAGTTTGGTGGAATACGGGTCCGAGGTGATTGTGGAGGCGTTGTTTGCTACCCAGGTATCCATCTCCTCGGGCGTCCAGACGCAGGATTCGTACGTGACGTTCTCTTCCGGTTCATTCTGCATCGAGATCGCGTAGAGGTTGAAGCCGGCGTTGGTGTTGAAATATGTGACAAAATCCTCCAGGTAGGCGGCATAGTCGGCATAGTGGCTCGGATCAAGATAGCCGCCACAGTAGCCGGTTCCCTCGGAGCAACTGTTGAATGACTGATTCCACGTTTCGCCGTCATCCGAGACACTGCTACCACCGTTAAGCTTCCAGGCGGCCGGGGGCGACCACGGCGATGCAAAGACGATCGCATTTGGGTTGTTGGCGACGGCTTCCTTACCGTTGGCAAGTTCCTGGTCCCACTCGCCGGTTTCATATGGATCCAAATAGGTGCCACCACCACTTGCCGAGCCCTCGGGATCGATGCGCACGCGCAGGATGCTGAGGTTGAGGCCGCTGGTTGGGCTGAACAGTGCCGTGGCCGCCTTTGGGGGCATTGTTCCGAGCCACGCCGTCGATCCGCCAAAGCCGTGGATCGTTTGATACGTGGTTCCGAAACTCACTGCCACCGCGCTCGGACTGGCGCCAGTTGTGAAGGTCCACGCGTAGTTTGAGGCCAATGCGGTGCCCGTGGAGCCCTGCGCTCCCGTGGTAATGGTCGCGGTGTAGGCAGTGCTGGGGGCCAAGGCTACCGAAGGCGTGAACGTCGCTGTATTTGTGCCGCCGCTGTACGTGACGGTTCCGGCGACGGCGGAGCCGCCCGTGGCCGTCAGCGTGAAGGTGGAAGTAGTGAGGGTCGCGGCGTTCATCGGCTCGCTGAAGCTTGCCGTGAGAGCGTTAGCGGCGTCCACATTGGTGGCGCCGCTCGTGGGCGTGACTGACGCGACGGTCGGCACACCGGCCGCTACGGTGGTAAAGCTCCACGTGTAAGGCGTGCCGAGCGGACCTCCCAGTGAGTCCGTGACGCTGGCGGCTATGGTCGCGGTGTATGTGGCGCCATTGGCGAAACTGACAGACGGAGTGAAAGTGGCAGTGGGGCCGGCCAGGGCGGTCGCATTGTAGGTGACAGGCCCCGCCACGATGCCGCTGGGCCCGGTCAGCGAAAACGTCGAAGGGTTGATCGTGGACGCGTTCATCGCAGCGGCAAATGTGGCCGTGACAGTTTGACCGGTGATGGGGATGCCCGTGCTCAGGTTGGCGGGTGTGACTGAGAGGACCTGCGCCGGCGGAGGTAGTGCAGTGGTGAACGACCAACTGTAGTCAGCTGCCAGCGGAACCTCCGGAACCTGCGAGGCGGCCTCAACTCCGGTGGTGATGAGCGCCGTGTAGGTTGTGTTGTAGGCGAGAGGCGCCGTCGGAGTAAGAGTGAAGATCGTGTTGGTGGGATCGGCGGTGATAGTCCCCGTCACGGCTGCGCCGCCTTGCGGCGTCAGCGTAAAGGTCGAGCCGGTGACGGTTAACGGATCCATCGCCTCGCTGAAGGTGGCCGTGACGGTGGAAGTGATGAGGACGCCGGTGTTCCCGCTCGGGGGCGTCACCGCAGTAACTGTCGGCACCGGACCTTGCGCCGTAGTGAACGACCATGAATTGACATTGGCGATGGCGCTTCCCGTCGCACCCACAACTCCTGTGGTGACCGCTGCCGTGTACGTCGTGTAAGCGGCCAGTGGTGCGTTCGGCGTGAGCGTCGCGGTGAAGGTGGTCGCGTTATAGCTGACCGTTGCGCCCACGGGAGCGCCGCCTTGCGGCGTCAGCGTAAAGGTCGAAGCGGTGATGGTCGACGCATTCATCGCCTCGCTGAAGGTGGCCGTGACGGTTGTGTCCGCTACCAGGCCCGTGCTCCCGTTGCCGGGCGTGACTGCGGTGACCGTCGGCGCCGGGCCGGTCGCCGTGGTGAAGGACCAGGTATCGTTCGCCCCAAGCGCGGTTCCCGCGGGGTTCTCGACGCCTGTCGTGATGGTGGCGGTGTAGACGGTGTTATAGGCGAGCGGCGATGCCGGCGTGAAAACGGCCGTGGAGCTGCCCGCGCTATAGCTGACGTTTCCAGTTACAGCGGTCCCGCCCGCCGACTTGAGCGTGAAGGTCGAGGAGTTGAACGTCGTCGCATTCATCACCTCGTTGAATGTGGCCGTGACGGGCGAAGTGACGGCGACGCCGGTGCTCCCGCTCGCAGGCGTGACCGAATTAACGGCCAAGGCCGTTTGGGGCGTTGTCGAAGTACTGCTACCGCCGCATCCTGCAACCACCAAAGCTGAAGCTATGAGCCACCACACCCCACGAAATCGCATGATCATCTTCTCCTTGCGAACATTCGACGGCGCTCCCGCCGCCGCACTTTGGCTAATTGGTGATCGTTACGTTGATCGTATACGGCAGAGACATCTGGTCTCCGTTCCCGGGGATGAGACTCGCAGTATAGTTGTTATAGATCAATGGCGGGATCACCATAGTCCCCGCCTGACGCGCGGTGACCGTAACCCAATAGGTCCCGGCCGGCGTAATCCCGGTCTTTTCTGTGCCGAGGGTCGTGGTATTGCAGGCAGTTATTCCAAGAAGAGTGCCGCCCCAGAGCAGTGCGCAAGCGACCATCAACAGGTTTCGAAACCGACTGACCTTTCTACGGAAAGTCAGGCCAAGCAAGCCCAGCCCGAAGATGCTTGCGAAAGCGATGCCGCCCTGGTATGTTTTGAGGCTCGACGCGGTGCCCAACGGCACATTGGTGTTAATGGTCATCACGACCTGACCCGGCCCCAGGCAACCATCGCTTGCATCACAGGGTGGCGTAGCGCCACCATGATTTACCCCGAGCCCCTTCACAAATCCAGGGGGAGGGCCGACATCGACGGCGCAATATAACGGTGCAGCCGCAGTGCTGTTTTGGCATAGCAAACCACCGAAGGCAGGAAAGGCCACGGTATTGTAGGGTGCTGCAAGGGCCCCCACCGGATAGGCGGTCGCTTGCCGGTCCAACGGACTGGGAGTCGGATAGGTGAACGAGCACGAGGCGTACGCGGGCAGGCCCTGGCACTGCAAGGCGAGCGGCATGGCATAGTTTGGAATCTGGGTTGGTCCGTTGTCGCGGTCCATAAACCCATATCCCAGGACCGAAGCGAGGGTGAGCGTGGCCGATACCGACGATCCGGGGGCCACGACGAGCGCTGCCGGGCTGGAGCTGATCTGCACCACGGGATGCGCCACCCCCCAGATGTTGACGGGCGCTGCCGTCGAGCTCTTGTAGTTCGGATTGGTATCGCTCGTGATCAGATCGCTGAATTCCCCGGAATACTGCGGAGTGAAGGTGAAAAAGGCCATGAATACCGGAACAACTGCTCCGTTGATGCCGATGATGGGGGCGCACTGAACCGGAAACTGCGCCATGTCGACGCCGTTAATTTGCCCCACGTTGATGATGGATGGACTGCCAGCTCCGCTGCCGCAGATGGACCCGTTCGTCCCGGCATAGTTCACCGAGCCTAAGTTCGCACCAACCGGAGTCGCTTGGCCTTCATAGGCGGCCGTGCCAACCATGAGATCGCCGCTGGCCGACGCCACAATCAAAGGATAGGTGTAAGACCATAGCGGGACGGTGCCGTCACTCCCCCAAGAGCCGACGCAGCCGAGGCAACCATTGGCCGCAACAACAAGGTAACCCGGGGGGTTGCTTGCAGGCTGGCCCCAGCTATAGCTGGTGGTGCAGTTGCCCGGAGGGCCCGACGTGCAGGGGAGCGTGTAAGGCTCCAATTGTGCCGGGCTGGTGGGAGCTGTGTTGAGCGGGGAAGCATCGATCACGGGCTCATTGATCACGGTCGGCACCGCGTCGGCGACCGAAACGGCAGCTGACGCGCTCGAATTCGCGTAGGCATACGCGGTGTCTCCATTGTAGCGGGCCGTGAATGTGTAGTTTGCGATGGGCAACCCCCCGAAGGGCATCCCTTGTGCCGTCGCAATAGCCGAATTGAACGTCGCCACGCCATTTTGGAGCGGCGCCGTGAGCTGGTACTTGGTTGGCAGGGCTGGGTAGGTGATCGGCACATTATTGCCGTAGACCACCGTCAGGGTGACGGTTCCCGTGGGCGTGGGACTACCGGAAACAGTGGGCGTTACGGTCACTGAAACTGGAACATTCTCGACGGTGCCGGTAGTGCTCGTCGGCGCCGTCACCGTGACACTGGCCAACGTTGGAGCCACGCCGGTGGCGTCCACTCCCACAGGAGCATTGGACACGTTGCCCTCAACCAAAACTTGATCAGTCAGATTGCCTCCGTCGCCGGGAACGGGACTGAAGGTAATGGTTGCAGTGCAGGTCGAGTCGACGGCAATCGTGTTTCCGGAGCAAGTATCCGCTGTCTCGGTGAAATCGGTTTCTGAATAGCCGACTGCTGCGCTGGTGGGCAGGAAATAGCTGAGCACGCTGTCGTAGCCGGTCACCTTCAACGCCGCGTTGCCAAAGTTCAGCAGGGTCGCGGTTTGCGTCGTCGACGAGCCAGCGGCCGGCGGATCTGCAGTTAATGTTCCGAAATTAATACCCGCGCTTGCGCTGTTAAAGTTCACGTCGAGCGCAGTGCCGTCTGCCACGTAGATATTGCCTAGAGAATCCAGGGTCACGGCGGTGGGGTTGGTGACGCCGGTGGCCACGGTTGTCTCATTCGCGGGGCTCAGCGCGCCGCTCACGTAAGGAATACGAACTGCGCCGCCGGTTGCGGTGACCAAGACGGAACCCGACGGATCGACGGCCAGCGTGGTGATGCCGCTAACACCGGTGAGTACCGCCGTCTGGGTGTTGGCAGGCGTGACTTCATACACGCTGGTGCCGTCCACCACGAAGAGGTTGTTGTAGGGATCCACTGCGATGGCCGATGGTGTGCTGAATGCAGCTCCGGAGAGAGTCAGGGTTTGCGAGCTGAGCACGCCGGGGAGGCTGGTATTCGAGCCGGTGCTGAAATTCTCGAGTTCATACACTTTCTGTTTGCTTATGTCAGATATAAAGAGATCGCCAAGGCCGTCGGCGGCCAACTGAACCTGGGAGCCAAGAGTAAGACCGGTATTCAGCGTTATCTGACCCTTGGCGTTCAACCCGGCGCCGGTTTGCGATTCCGGCACTTCGTAAACGCTTCCGCTATCGGCAATGAAAACATCGCCGGCTCCGTCGACTGCCACGCCGGTGGGAGCTTGCAGGCCGGTGCCCACAGAAGTTCCTGCAGTGCTTGATCCAGAGCCCGAGGGGTACATATCCACTGCTTTGAGGCCGGGATCGGCAACATAGAGGTTGCCGGCTGCGTCCACGGCGATCTGGCTGGGACTCACGAGACCGCCGCTGGCGCCGATGGTCGACTGCGCAGCGGGCAGAGCCTGCACCGCAGCGCCTGTCCCGCTTCCGTCAAGGGGGATGGAAGCAAGCAGCGTGTTATTCGCGCCCAGCATGACTAGCGTGGCGGAGACATTGCCCGCCGCTAACGGGGCGAAGCTTAAAGAAACCGGGCAACTGGTCTGGGCAGCGTACGGAGGCTGCAATTGGGTCGACAAGCAGGTACTTTTGGCGCCGGCGTTGACAGTGAAGTCGGGAGTGCTCTTGCCGGCCTCGAGCACTTCAATCTTCGCCGGGGTTGTGCTGGCGTTGAAGGTGAAGGTCACCTGTTCCGAGGCTGGGGCTGCCCCTACCCCTAACGCGCCGAATTGCGCTGCGCTGAATGAGACTTCGGCAACGTCGCCATAGCCGTTCGATTGCGTTTGGGTGGTTGGAACAATCAGACCATTGTTGCCAGAGAATGCGACTCCGCCCTGCGCGGTCACAGTTGTGAGCAGGAAGGCCGAGCTGGAAGATTTTGCCCCCTTGGGAAGCACAAATACGCCCACGTTGTTTGTGCTGTCGTTGTCGCTGATATAGATGTTGCCGAGGCTATCGGCAGCGACCCCCGTCACTTGAAGCAGTGAAGGATCGATTCGGGCAAGTCCGGAATCCGACTTCAGCCCGGTTTGCAAGGCGGGTATCTCGTAAGCGCCAGATAGGGCACCTGTACCGTCCTCGACGAAATAGATGTTGCCAGATGGGTCTTGAGTAACCGAAATCGGCGCTCCCGCCATGCCCGAAACGATCGTAGTTGGCGTCCCGGCAACCGGGGCAACCCAGGCACCAGTGACCGGGATGCTGACAATGCTGCTGCCGGCAGAGGCGCCGGCCGGGCTGGTCCCGACCACAAGGCTCGGAGAGCTTGAGCTTGTGTTAATGGCAATTCCCCAGGGCTGCGTTGTGGTTCCGAAATTGTAGAAGGTGGATGGCCCTCCGCACGCGGCTGCGGAAGTGGCGCCCGAATTCAGCGCGGCCAACGCATCCCAAGTATTGGTCGACGAATCGTAGGGGTACATCAGGACGCAGGAGCCGCCCTCGATATATAGGTTGTTCGCAGAGTCGATGGCGATTCCAGGAGTGACAATCGCGCTGGAGACTGTGACGTTGACGGGGGTACTGGCCAGTCCACCTGCCGCAACGAGTACTCTCGCCTCTCCACCGCCGGCAGGAAACTCATACAGCGCCCCGTTCTTGGCGTCCACCGCAAGCACGTCCCCAAAGCTATCGGTAGCGAGATTCGCAATGGTGCCCAGATTCCCGATGGTGCTGGAGGTGGCGGCATTAGTATGGTTCACCCCGGCGGCGAAACTGGCGATTGCAGCCGGCGCGGTCTGCGCCTGGGCTCCCGCAGAGAGGCATGCGGCCAGGAGCACGACCGTCAGCATAAATCCGGAGAACCGGCACAGCGACACGAATGACTTGTTGAACATGATGTGTCTCCCTGGAAAACTCATACCAACCTTGTCCGATGATTGAATCCGCGGCATAAATAAACCTGAATTCTGCGGTTTCTTGAGGCCAACTGCCCGCCCTGAAGGAAACCGGCTGCTCCGGAACAACCCCGGATTACTGAATGGTGACCCCCAGCGTGAAGGGCAGCGATTCCACCGCGCCCGTCGCAGTATTCGTGACCTGGATGCTGATGTTGTAGCTGCCGCTTTTAGTCGTGTAGTGAGGGACCGGCGGCGTATGGGTGTAGCCAGAGTTGGTACAACTCGTTATGCCCATCACCGTCCCAGCAAAGAACAACGCCAAGCAGACGAGGTTAAGCAGGTAGCGATTGAAGATGGCTCTCCTGCGCAGAGCCAATCCCAACAGCCCCAGGCCGAAAACGCCTGCCAGAATGAATGGAGATGAATGCGATCGCCCCGGCGGAACATTGCGCGCACTGGCGGGGAGGTTGACGGGGATATTGGTACTGAGCGTGAGCACGGTCGTCGACGGTTGGCAGGTATTTTTCGTGGCGGTCGGCGCACAGATAGTGGGCTGTGGGACGTTGAACGTGCATTCCGAATAAGACGGGACCGTATCCGTCGGAGTGACCTCGCAGGTGATGTTGGCCCCGGCGGGCGCCGAGAACCCGACCAGCGACTGGAGGGTAATGGTGGACGCCACCGGCGTTCCGGCCGCGGTTGTCACCGAAGCCGGACTGGCCGTGATCAGCACGCTCGGAGGTATGATCTGGAAAGTCACAGGCACCGTAGTGGAAACCGGGGAAAAGTTTTCATCCCCGGCGTAGGAGGCGATGAGACTGTAGGAGGCCGCAATCAGGTTGCCTGTGGTGAATGTCCAATTCTGGCCCGAGGTGTAGGTCGCGGCGCCCAAGTTCCCCTGCGTTGCATCGATTAAGGTGACGGTGCCGGTGGGGGTCCCGACCGCCGAGGACACGTTGGCCACGAGCGTGTTTGGTATGCCCAGCTGCAGATAGTACACCCCGTTTGTTTTATTCGGGCTAACGTTCACGGGCTGGGAAAGGGTGATGACCGGTGTTGCCGTAAGTATGGTAAAGTTCGCGTTGCCCGTTGACTTTGCCATCAGGTTGAGGACGCTTCCCTGGTATACGGCCGTCACATTGTAGGCGCCGCCGTCGAGGGTCGGCAGGTTGCTAAACGTAACGGAAGTGGGTTGACCGCTACTGCTGACCTGCGTCGCCGTCCCTGTTTCCACGATCGAAGCCTGCGTGCAGCCCTTCGAGGCGCAACTCAGGGTCAGTACGACCGTCCCCGTGGGCGCATAGGGGAGGGAGTAGACGTTGCTGCCAGAGGCAGCTGCGTCCGGAGCTATGTTTACTGTTACCGTTGCGCTCCCCGGATAGGTCGCGGCAGTAAGGTTAACTTGAACTGTCGTTGTTGTGTTCTCAAGGCCGTTGACTGAGGCAGCCTGCAAAGTCGCGGTGGCCTTGCCGCCTACCCCGATGTTGCTTGCGTTGGTTGGAACCGACAGGCTATCGCCTGCATAGAGAGTGGGAGTGAGGTCATCTTTCGCCAGCGCCGGCGGCGTGAAAGTCGGCCCCAATGAGCAGGAACCGCCGGCAGCCACGGTTGCGACGCCCGTGGTATCGCACTCCGTGCCTCCGCTCGGCGCAGTCAGGGAGTAATCGGTGAGGTCCGGCCCGCTAAACGAATATGAATTGGGCGTCAAGCTCAAGGGCTCGTTGCCGATATTGAACAGATCGAGGTCCTGCTCGTCGGCGACCTGAGGAGCAAGGCCAACGCCGTAGTTTACGAATCCCTTGACGTTCAACTGGTAGAGGTTCGGGCCGTTCGTCGGATCGATATCGGTGACATAAATATTTCCCTGCTGATCCAAGGCCACGCCATTGGGATTTGTGATGTTGGTGGTATAGACATTGTAGGAGCTTAAGGGAGGGGTGCCGGCCGAGCTGCCAGGCACACTGACGGAGGTGTCAATTAGACTGGCGCTGTTCACGCTAAAAGCGCCGACACCTTCGGTGACGAAGAAAGGGATGCGATACAGACCTTCGTTGTTGAGCGCCGCAATCACCGACCCAGAGGCATCGGTCGCCAAGCCAGTAACGGGAGCAGGCAGGGCGTCCGTGATGTCAGTCTGCGCATTGAACGGAAACTTTGAGACTTCATACAAGCTCGTGCCATCGGCAACGAACACGTCGCCGGAAGAGTCAACCGCGACCGCCGAAGGCGCGGTGAATCCGGAGCCGACGGTGACGGTGGCTTGGGCGGTGGTGTCGCCGGCAACTTCGGGGTTGACGACCAGGAAGGCCTGAGCAGGAGTGGGAATCTTTACCACGCGGGCATGATCGGGATCTGCGACATACACATCGCCGGTGCCGTCGACTGCAAGATTGAGATTGCTGCCGAGAGCCATGGCCTTGGTGCTCAAGGCAATCTGGCTACCGTACGCACCGCCTGCCTTGGACGTCGAGTTGGGAACCCAGGGAATTTCGTACACCGTGCCCAGGTTCTTGCTCGAATTCCAGTCGGCGATATAGATATCGCCCGTTCCGTCCACAGCAACGCCGGTGGGATCCGAGAGTCCGGACCCGATCGACTGCCCCGATGCACCGGAGGAACCCGCAGGGAAATAAAGGACCTGCTTTGCACCGGGATCGGCGACCCAGGTGTCGCCAATCAGGTCGGAGGCCACCTGCCCAGGAGTGTTAAGCGCGGTGGGAGCGGCCAGGGTACTCAACTGAGGCGAGTCGAGCATTGCAACCCCCGCCCCCTGCCCTGTTCCGCTCAAATAGACGTTGACGTTGTAGGGAACCGTCCCGGTACCCGAGGCCGCCGGCGTGTTGCCGTACATCGTAAGCTCGCCGGAGACGGGGCCGGGGACGGTTGGATCCAGCGTGACCCATAACAGGCAGGAATTCGTCAACGAATACGTGTTGAAAGCTCCGCCAACATTCCCTGTTGTACTGTTGCACGGAACCGTGGGAGTGGTGGCCGAAGGATTTGGCAGCGGATTCGTCGGTGTCAATCCGAATTCCGACGCGTTGCCCGTAGCGGAAGAGAACTTAAAAGCGCTCGGCTGATACGTCCCGTTGAAACTCACGTACAGATTCCCTGCTGGCCCTGCTGTCCCCGTCGGCGAGGCGCCTCCGATGGGCGGGGTCGAGTAGTTCAGGTTAAGGACGCCCGGAGCAAACACAACAATTGAATACACGCCAATTTGGTTCCCCTCTCCTGACGGAGCGTACTGTTGATACGTAGGGATCCATAAGTAGCCTCGCGAATCGATCGCCAACGGTTGGTTGGCGCTAATTGGAGCCAGCAGCTCAATGTCGCTATCGTCCATGCAGGTGTTGACATTCGACGCCGACGGAGACTTCCCGCAAACATTCGGAATCTCCCATACCCCGGCAAAGGTTTCGGCGTAGCCACTGTTGACTTCAGAGGTCATATAGAGGTTGCCGGCGGCGTCGAGGGTCACCCCGGCATACACAACAGGACTTGTACTACTCTCCTGGAGATTGTCGACCCTCCAGCCGTTATTTTGCAGTGTTTGCTCCGCCGTCCCTGCCGATCCCGTGATGCCGGTCACGCCCGCGGGGACGAACCAGATGCCGGTGGTGCCGGGGGGGCGAACCCCGTTCGTGGCGTTTATGGCGTGGCCTTCGACGAAGTAGATGTTACCCACCGCATCGACCGCCATATGTACCCCGCCTCCTGACGTTGTGTTGATAATGGACGTCGCGGTGATGGTCGAAAGGTCCGAATTGCCTTGTGCATCTACCGTGACCGAGTAGATCTGATTCTGAGTGGCTCCAAAGTACAACGTTCCGCTGCCGTCCATCGCCTTGCTGTTTTCAAACTGAACGTCCACCGTGCCCTGCCCCGTCTCAGACACGAGGGTGACGGGTGGTGTGCTGTTCGGGTCGACGATGTTGCCGCCCCAGGCGTAGGCGGCGGTGCACGAAGCATCCCACGTGTTCTTTTGCGGATCGTAAGGAAACCGCCAGAAGAGGGCGGACGGGTACGCGGTGGGGTGATTCGTAACGGAAATGTAGAGGTTGCCCACGGCATCGATGGCCATGCTTTGGGAGTTGTAGCCGCCCCCGAGGCAACCCGAGTTTCGTGCTGGTCCGCTTATGTTTTGCCATGATGTTGCGCCAGGCTGCAACTGATAGAGCACATCGGCTCCGGCGTCGAGCGCCAGGACATTCCCCTTGTAAAAGAGGATCTTGTAAATCTGGTTCATGTTGGCGTTGTAAGGAATGGGAACCACCGAACCCACGCTCACCAGCGGAGCCTGCCCCACTGCGACTGCGCAAAATGTCAGCATTCCTGCGAGCAAGCAAACCCCGGCACGCGTCAGCCAGCGAAAGTCCGCTAGAATTCCGATGGCCATGACAACCCTCTCCGACAATCTCATTGCATAATCCTCCGCGAGAGGCGTTCTCGCCTGCTCGCATTTTGAGGTCAGCCGCACCGGCCGCCCTCGCGCTTTCCCCGTCTGGCCGGCAGATTTTCTGCCGCCGATCCATACCTTCCACGGCCACCCGGCATTGAGCACGCCGGTCCGGCGGGGCGATTCGTTAAAACGTAAACTTCCCACTCAGCTCCATGAGGCGCGATCCATACTTAATATTCGCGATCCCGAAGTTCTTGTATCCTAGTTCCGAATTTGTAAGGGCTTGTCCCGGAACTGCGTCCAGCAGATTGCCCAACTCCAGATTCGAGGGGTCGCCGTTGTTGAAAGAGACCAGAGGATGATTGAGGAAATTGAAGGCGGAAGCCCTGAATTCCAGAGCCCTGCCTTCTCCCACCGGGAAGTCCTTAAATAGCGACAGATTATTGTTCAAGAATGCCGGACCGTGAATATACGGGAGGCGATATTGCCCCTGTCCGGTGGGGTTTTTTGAGGCATTCTGGCCCGTCGCGGGGCCTCCGGGCAGCGGAACTCCGAACGCCGTTGGATTGATGAACTGATGATTCCCGAGGTGTGCCTTGGGGTTGCCGGTCACGGTCGGCATCAGCTCGTAATCGGGACTGCCCATCCAGACGACCGAGTTGATGTTGGTCGCGCAATAGCCCGGCGGCGCGATGCCATAGGTGATCTCGCACGTACTAGGCGTCGGCCCGCTCTGCTCTTCCAGCGAGACCGGAGTGATTTGAATCGTTCCGCCCCCAAACCCAAAGTTTTCGCCCTGCTCCGAGGGCAGGTCGGGACCGCTCTCCACAGTGGAAATCCCGGAAACCTGCCAACCGTTGGCGACGGCGGACAGCAGGCGATTGCCGCCCTTAAAGCGCTTTCCTAAATTGACAAGGTAATGAATGTTGAAGACCTGCGATCGATCGAATGTGGCCGGATTGTAATCGTTGCGCAGATTGATGGGATCGGCGAGCGCGTTGCTGAAAGACGCGGCCGTCGCCAGATCCTTGGAGAAGGTGTAATTGGCGCCCCAGCTCACCATTCCCGCCGACTTGTTCCATGAGACCTGCAGGCTGTTGTAGTTCGCGTAAAAGTCGTGACCGAGCGAATAGATGTGCTGGTAAAAAGGATATTTCCGGAAGAAGTCCGTCTCTGGGGTGCACAGACCGCCGAGGGTGGGGGTTGCGGAGTTGCATCCAATAGAGAGACTGGCAGGCATTTCGCCAGTCGCGAACGTGGGGCCGAAAAACGTGCCCAAGGGAATCACATTCAGATCCGAAGCGCCGTTATAGCCAGCGACCCCCGCATTGGTGACCCCCGGGGCGGACCCCTCGGTGAGGCCGCCCGAATTGTAAGTAGGCAGGTTCTTGCTTTCGCTTCCGACGAAGGCAACCTCCAAGAGCGAATTCCACATCAACTTCTGGTCGAAGGTCAGGTTGAACTGGTAATAGATGGGCCGCACATTATCCGAGGGATTGAGCGTTTCCACGTCTATATCGGGAGGGTTGATCGGCGTCTGGTTATCAATCAGAGCAAAGTTCTCCTGTCCCACGGTGTTGCTCGTCCTGTACCCCTGCGCGGTGGCGCCCGCCAAAGCATAAGGGCCAAACGCCTCCTGGTTGCGATAGATGCCCCATCCTCCGCGCAGCACCGTCTTGCCCGACCCAAAGAGATCGATTGAGGCGCCGAGCCGCGGCGAGAAGTAAAGCTTGGGCGGTAGGCTCACCGAGTTGGCGACGGATGCGTTCGCAGAGTGCCATGTGATTCCCGGCATGGCCGAGGTGCTGGTGGGGCAGTTGCGCAGAACAGGGGGGCCGGTCGGGCTCACGTCGTCGCTTGAGCATTCGCTGTCGTAGATCGAGGGAGAGAATGTGGCCAGGCCATTGCCGTGGCGGTCGAACCATGGCCCGAGGTGCTCGATACGTGCACCGAGCACCAGCGTCACCCGTTTCAGCTTCCATGAATCGTTTGCGAACCCGGCCAGCGTGGTGTACTGCATGTCGACGATGGGCGAGAAGTTGGTCTGCGAAAAGCTGTCCGCGTAGCCCATGTACATCATGGCCACAGGGTTGATGCAGGCTCCGAAGTCGGCGGCGCCCGAGAGGCGGCTGGTGCCCTGTGGATCGGGGCTCTCGCAGGGTATGAACTCGGCGTTAGCGGATGGCTGCCCCGGACTGCCGTTGTACTCATAGTAGCCATTGCCCGGGTTGAAATCGTACTGGCCCTGGGGGAATGCCGAGGCATAATCCGCATCCCCGTTCAAGATGCCCCGTTCGGCATAAAAGCCAAATGCGAAGCTATGCTGCCCCTTGATCCAGTTCACCGTATCGGCGAGCGTCGGCACCACCTTCTTCATCCTGACCTGATTGTTGTAGAAGCCGCCTGCCATGGCCAGGTTGGGATAGCCCAAGTCGCCATAGTCCGTCAGACCGGGCACCGAATAGTCGCCGTTGCCCTTGTATTCCCCCAAGTAGTTGAAGTTGCCGTTGCCGGAATTGCCGCATGACCCCGTGGCGCGTAGAGTCGCATTCGAGCAGTTGTAGCCGTTCATGTATTCCCGGCTCACCGCCTCGGGATTTCCCATATTGCCGGGGTCGCTGATGAAGGACATGGAAGCCATGGCCTCGTTGGTGACGCTGGAGCCGAAGATCCGCGTGTAGTGCAGGGAGAAGATGTTCGAAATGTCGCCCGCCGTGACGCCCCCTGGATATTCCATGGCCCAGAAGGGAACATAATTCCAAGCGACAGGTTCATCGGTGATTTGCGACTGACGGCCGTAAGTGGCATAAAACTTGTTGTAGTCGCTCAGGTCGAAGTCCACCCGGGCATGAAATATCGACCCGTTTTGTGTCTGCACGACCGGCTGGACGTAGTTGTAACCCTCCTGGTTGACAAAAGGATCCGCATTGGGCAGCGGCAGCCAGTTGACCAGCGCGATGCCGCCGTTATGGTCGCCATATTGAGCTACGTTGCCGTTCGCGACGGCAGGGCCGTTCGGCAGGTAGTTCTCCGTATAACACAAGGGCTGGACTGCATTCAGATTCTGTTTACCGTCGGGACGCGCGCCGCACAACTCGGAGTTCAGCGACTGCTGGCTGAAGTCGCCCTGGCGCTCGGACATGGTTGGAACCCACGAGCCAAGTGTCTCTGGTGAGTAATTCTGGTTGTAATACTCGTAACCCGCAAAGAAGAAGAGCTTCTTGTTGTGCGGTCCGAATCGGGTCCAAGGAATCGGCAGTGGACCGCCAAACTGCCCGCCGGGATAATAAAAGGTTCCGGGGGGGCGTGACTGCTGAAGATAATTGTTGTACCAGTCGTTGGAGTTCAGCACGGTGTCGCGGAAATACATGTATGCGTCGCCGTGATATGAGGTGCCGCCGGCCTTGGTATTGGCGCTTAGCACCGCGGGCCCCTTCGCGAATTCGGCGCTGAAGGTCGACGTGGTGGCCTTGATCTCCTGAATCATTTCCTGATTGATCATTTGCACGGTGCCGGTATTGTTGGCGATATCCGTGATGGAGACGCCGTCGAGAATGGTCGCCAGTCCGGTAGGGCCGGCCCCATTGGCGGAATAGGAGCCGGTAGGACCGCTCATGCCCACCACCGCGGTGTTCGGTCCCTGGTTGTTGACCTGGTTGCTGACCATGGCGAACCCCGGCAGCATTCCGATCAGCTCCGTCGCGTCGCGGCCCTCGATGGCCAGCGTATTCAGATCCTTGGCCGTAATCACATCGCTGCGCTCCGGCGTATCCAGAGGCTTGAGCGTCTGGTTGTCGGAGGATTCCACGGTCACCGAGGCAGTGGCCGTCTCCAGCTGCATGCGGATATCGGTGAAGCTGATCTGGTCCCCGGGCCGCAGCGGGAACGGTTGCGACTGCCAGGGCGAAAAGCCCGGCATTTCCACCCGCACCTGGTACCTGAGGCCCGCCGTGATCCCGGGCACGGAAAACTCACCGGTGCCGTTGCTCACCGTCTTGCGCTCGGAGTTATTGTCCAAGTTCGTCACCAAGACCGAGGCACCGGGGATCACTGCGCCCGTCTTGTCCTGCACCACGCCGGACACAGTGCCCGTGGTCCCTTGCGCCAAAGCGGGCGGTTGCCATAACAGCAGGGCCGCGATCAGCAAACCCAAACATGCGAACGCCGGCCTGAATTCAGGAAAACGCGTCATCGGAACAACCCCCCCATCGGCTGCCAAGCTGTGCGAGATTCGGAATCAAATAGATGATCGATCACACCGTCCACGAACTATCGCACCACGCGGTTGCGAACGATCCAGTTCCCTAAAAATCGATGAGCTAATTCGGTTTGAAATTATGTGCCATGCAAGCGATCACGGTCAAGGACATTTTTCAAATAAACCTCACAACGAAAAACGGCTGTGACCCACGAATAAATTGATTTACGAATATGTAGCCGTTTTTTGAGCCAAATGGTCTTGCACCAACCCGCGGGCTGACCACATCGTGGAATGCGGTCTTCTGGGAATTCGGGGCAGTTCAGACAATCTTCTGCGGCGGGTTGGCTGCGCGGCCCGCGATAAGCCGATCTGTATCCGAAGCAGGGCGATTATTCGCCGATGCCCCGGCCGCGCCTCATCAACGCGCCCCGGCGACCGGGGCGGAGAAACGGGAGCCGGGCCGGAAGAGCGCGAACGAATCTCCTCCGCAGCGAGCCTGCGGGGTACCGCGCCGGTCTATCCTGCTTTGACTCCGGCCGTTACGGTTCGTCGACCTAAGCGATTTACTCGCGGCTCCTCGCTATTTCAAGCCCCGACATAAATCTTCTTGACAACCATAACTGGTGGAACGAGAATGATTCTGCATTTTTCAGAGCATCTGTTCGCACGCGGCGTCCGGGGCACTCGGAATCGAATTGTGCTTCGGGCAGGCGCAATGAAGGCGATATCGGGGATGGCTTTGGGTTGGGATTTAGCGTGCCTCCGCACCGGTTCACCGGCGGCCGCACCGGTTGCGGCAGCTCGCATGGGGTTATACAGGAGCGTACGGCGCCGCACTCCGTTTTGCCTCCTTGGTTCTCGCATTTTGAGCCCTCCCCGCCAGCGCACGGGGGGCTGGGCCGGAGCGCGCAACAAACGACAGTTCATACATGACGCTTTAGCAGGACACTCAGCGCGAGCGTAAATGGGGCGCTCAAACCATCGATGCATGAAGCAGAATCGCTTGACCGGAGATGGCGGAGTTGTCCGCAAGGTTTTAAAATACGGCGTTGAACGCAAGGGCTGTTCCAATAACTAACGGTTTATACCCGGAGGCATTGTGATGCTTACGAAATTAGACAGACTCAAGGGGTACTCGGCGCGGGAAACCTGCGTTGCCCTGCTGTCGATGCTGGCTATCCTGCTGTTTGCGTCTGCGATCGCAGACGCACAAACCTCCATCGTCGTCAGCCAGCAATTCTGGGGAGCGAACGAGACCAACAGCGCTGCCACCTTCGGTAACACCACGGTCGCCACGAGCGGTGGCAACTGGGGGCCCGCGTCTCCCGGCGGCCATTCCGCAGCCGCCAATTCCTACGGCGTCTTCGTAGCCGGCACCTCTACCGGAGGTTTCGTAGAGCAATTCACAAACCAAAACGCGGTGATGACTGTCATTGGCGAAAGTGACATCGGCCCCGGCGGCATCGCCATCGATAGAAACAACAACCTCTACATTTCGGGCGAGTCCAGCAACGTTGTTTATAAGATTCCCATGAACACCACCGCCAATGGGGTCTACGGGGTGGGAACCTACGGGCCGATCAATTCGGTCTGTCCGGATAGCAGCACTTGTTCATTCTTGGGAAGCGGCTCCGGCTCAACTGGCACGCCTCCACCGGTCTGCGCCGGCATCGGCCAGTTGCCTGACACTGCGGGAATCTGCCAGATCAACCTCGGCAACGGGAATTACGGCTTTAACGTGGCCAGTCTCGCGGTCGACAGTCAGCACAACTTGTTTTTCACCACCGACGGAAATGCCGGTTCCGGCACCTCCAGCGCTCCGTACTCAGTCTTCGAGTGCAACACGGCCTGCCTCTACCCAACCGGAGGCGCGACGCCTGCGCCGGTCCAGATCTTCGTTGAGCCTGCCGGTTCCGGCGGCCAGCTATACACCGGCGCCATCGCCGTCGATCAAAACGACAACGTGTACTTCACTGACTCGTTCATTTCGAGTTCGGGAACGACAAACGGATACAGCACCTCTTCCCACCTGTATCAGGTGACGTACAACTCCTCAACCCAAACCTGGAACACTCCGACGCTGCTCGCAACGCTGACACCGGCGTGTGCGGCTCCTTCAACTGGCACTCCGTGCACCGATGCGATCACGACAGTCGCCGTCGATGCGGCGGGCAATGTCTACTTTGGCACCGAATCCGACGGCGTGTTCGAAATCGCCAACAACGGGAGCGCACTCGCAGGCAATCCTCCCGTCATCCCCATCTCCGGCTACGGCGTGAAGACCATTGTGCCGGATGGCAAAGGCAACTTCTATTTTGTGAACACCAACCCGACAGCCCAAAATGACACAGCCGGCTTCCTGGCGGTTGGCTCGGTTGTGGACACTGCCCAGTCGTGGTCGGCAAGTGCGGGGTCGGTTAGCAATGTTTCGGCGGTCGACGCCGGCGCCGCCTGCTCCGCGCAGTCCAATCTGACTCTCGCCGAGAACTCGACCAATTACGGCTTCACCGGCGTCGAAACCACCGGCTCAACCTGCAGCACGTTGCCGTTTGATAACGGCTCGAGCTTCCCGGTGACCATCACCTTTAAGCCCAGCGCCTCGGAAGCGGGTCCTTATAGCACGACCATGACCGCGACCAATGCCGCCGATGGCGACAACGGAACTTTCGCGGTATCCGGCGTGGCCGCGATCGCGCAGACCATCAGCGTCACCTCACCCGCACCGCTTTCGTCGAAGGTCAACTTTGGCGTTCCGCCAATCGCCCTGGCCGCGACCGCGACCTCGGGTCTGCCGGTCGCCTTCACTTCGACCACCACCAGCGTGTGCACCGGGGCGAGCACAGGGGTAGTTACCTTCGTCTCCAACGGCACCTGCACCATCAACGCGAACCAGGCGGGCAACTCCGTCTACCAGCCTGCGCCAAAGGTTGTGATTACCTTCACGGTCAGTGCGTTGACGCAAAAAATCACCAACTGCACTCCGACCTCGACGCCTTACACCACAACCCCGATTCCACTCTGCGCAGTCAGCTCCAACATGACCTCCGGTGCCGCGCCGGTTTGCTTCACTCTCTTGTCCGGTCCCGGCACTGTCAGCGGCGAAGGCGGCACCACCGGTCCAGCATGTTTTCCACCCCAGACTTTAACGATTACCGGCACCGGTACGATCCTTCTGACAGTGAGCCAGGCCGCAAGCCCCGGCTACGCGGCAGGCACGCTGACTGCGCAAGTCGCGGTCAAATCGGCCCCTCAAAACATCGTCTTCACCTCGCCATCCGGCACGTTGGCAACCGCTCCTGCAACCATTGTCTATGGCTCCTCGTTGACTCTGGCTGCAACCGGCGGCGCTTCGCGCAATCCGGTCACCTACACCATTGACGCGTCGAGCACCGGCACCGGATCGATCAGCACCAGCGGCGTGTTGACCGCAACCGGTCTGGGTACGCTCGTGATTGACGCCAACCAGGCTGCCACTGCCGTCGCTACCGGCAGCACGACTCCCACCTACGCGCCGGCGACCCAGGTCCAGGCGTTCCTCACCGTCGTTCCGGTGAGCGCGGCCACGACTCCGGTGATCAGCCCGGCGAACGGTACCACGATGTACACCAGCGGCAACCTGAACGTCGTATCCATCACGGACACGCTAGCCGGCGCCGCCATCTACTACACAACCGACGGCAGCACTCCGACCCTGTCATCGACCCCGTACACAGCGCCCTTTACCTTCACGGCTCCCGGCTCTGCAACCGTCAATGCGATCGCGATCGCGCCCGGGTATGCGCTCAGCTCGGTTGCAACCGCAACCTACACTGTGTCTAATGCGGCCGCGAACTTCACCGCTTCGGTCGCTCCGGCGACAGTAACTGTCTCGCCAGGCTCACCCGGCATCGTCGACATTACCGTAACGCCTCAGTACGGGTTTAACTCCGCCACTACGTTCACCTGCTCGACCGTGCCATCGACCCTCACTTGCAGCTTCAACCCGGCAACGGTGACGCCGACGAACGGCCAGAGCGCTTCTACCGCTCTGACGTTAACCGCGAGCAGCAGCGCCGCTCTCCAACACCGTTCTAACCCGTTCCTTCCCGAGGGAGCCACGTTCGCGATCGCTGTCTGCTTCCTGGGATGGAAGAAGCGGCGTGCGCTTGTCGTGACTCTTGTTCTGATCGCTAGCGCAATCGGAGTCGCGCAGCTTACCGGTTGCAACAGCAGCAGCAGCGCAGCGCCCACCACCTCCACTGTGGTCGTCACCGCTGCCAGCGGCACCGTCACCCAACAGATCAAGCTCCAGGTCACCGTGAATCCGTAATCAGCAAATTGTGTCCGGACCTGCCGCGGCCTCTCCTTCGGGAGAGGCCGTGGTATCTCCGGGTTCTTTCGAATCGCCTCGACGCCTGACGACGGTTCTCCAATCACTTTGCGGTTTCGGTTGAGCGCCCTGTCCTTCGGATCATCGGAAGCGCAGCCAAGCTACGAGAAACTGCAGGGGTAAGGGTGCTATTTACTCGCTTGAGCTTGTTATTAACTTTCCCGCGGGCGGCGCCGGGGGCGAGAATTGCCGAGTTCGAGGAGAGGGGAGCGACGCATACCGCGGGCGCCTGCTAGCGACGAGCGACGCCGAAATGAGGGAAATTGGCCCCAGCCCGACGGGTTTTGGCGCAAATCGGTCGATCCTTTGTTGTCGTCCTAGGCGGTGGACCCGCCACAGCCTTCGCGCTCCGCCTCGTCTGGCGCGATTTCGGCCCACAACGCCTGCGCGCGCGAAAGTTAATAACAGGCTCTAAATCTTCGCCATCCCTGCGCCGGCTTTCACTACGGCGTTCCGTCGGCCCGCAGATGACCGTGAGGAGTCTCTGAAATCAACGCTTTCAGGATTGACGGCAGCGCAATCGCGTTTATGTTTTACGAGAGCGCCGGCGGCGTGCAAGCCATAAACCTCGATCTTCAATGGAAGGGCCCTCCAGGGCCCTATCGAACCCCGGGCGGGACCCCCGGTGACCCCAGCAACTGACCAGCCGCTGGCTCCAAGGGGTCTGATAACCCCCCAGAGGCCGTTGCTCGGGGCTGAGGAAAATTAATTCTGTACAAAATCGATTTGTATGTATATTATTTGCTCGCGCTGCACCCGGCGATTCAATTCGCTCCAGAAGTGAACTAGGTTCGCTCGTAGCAGCAATCTGTGAAATCAGGTGAGCATATGAAGATCAGAAACTCTCGGCTATGCGTCCAGACTTCATTCTGGGTGTTGGCGTCGGCATTTTGCGTTACGAGCCTGGCCGGTTGTGGCGCTACTGGCAACTTTACCCAGGGCCTTGGCACGGACACCGCTGTGCAGGGACTACATGGAACAGTGCATGGGGGTCCAAACCCGGTTAGTGGTGCGACTGTTACCCTCTATGCAACATCGACAGTTTCGTCTCCCTCCTCTTCCAACAATTACGGCTATGGCCAGGCAGGAGAGGTGCTTGGTACGACCACTACGAACAGCAGTGGCAACTTTGCGTTCTCCGGCACTGAAACAGCGTGCCCTGCCCTACAGCAGGCCTATATCGTCGCTGCCGGTGGAAAAACCGGTACCAATTCGGCGAATAGCGCAGCGCTGTTGATGGCCGCACTTGGCCCCTGCTCAGGTATTACCGAGGGCTCCAGCGGCACCGCAGTCATTATCAATGAGCCGACCACGATTGCCGCGGCCTATGCGCTCAGCGGCTTCATGACCGTTAGCGGGACCGTGGTGAACATCAGCGCCCCGGCGAACAACAACGCCGCCACGGCAGCCTGCACCACAAGCGGCACCAGCCCGCACATAGTAACCACCGGTTGCGTGGCCTCCGGCTTGGCGCACGCCTTCCTGAATGCAGCGAATCTGGTCAATACGACCACAGGAGCGGTCTATTCCGCCCCGCCAACCAACTCCACGGCAATTGTGCCGCAGATGCTCATCAACACGCTGGCCAACACTGTTGAAGCCTGCATCAACTCCGCGGGCAGCTCCAGCACGGCCTGCACCACGCTGATGACCAACACGACGCCCACCGAGCTCACTTCGCCCGCGGCGCCCACCAACACCTTGCAGGCTCTGCTGTACCTGGCCCAGTACCCGTCGGAGGCGACTGGCTGCTCGACGGCGCCTACGACTCTGTGCGCCCCCGGAACCGGCTCAGGTGCCCCAACCATGAACGCAACGGTAGGCGGTACGGTCGCCTCGGCCGCCACGACGGCCCTGTTTAACATTGCAAACAGCAACGCCTACTATGCGCCCGCACTCACCGCTGTGCCGCTTGACTTTACCATCGCCATTGCCTACCCCGAGACAGGCGCTCTGTGGGGGAGTGCGACGGACATTAAAGACACACATTATGTGTTTGACAACACGACCCCTGCTGCAGTCTTTTCCCTCAGTTCCGATGGGGCAGCGGGTTGGTCCACCGCAATCAGTGCGACTGCGGGCGGCGGTTGCGGCAGCTATAGCTACCGATGCAGCGTGGCTACTGACACCCTTGGCAATCTGTGGGTAGTGGACAGTTCAGGTCTGTACGAGCTCACTACCGCAGGCGTGCTAGAGACCGCCACCCCCTACACTAGCCCTACCGGCGACACCTTGGAGAGCGGGAGTGTGGATGTGGGCAACAATGTCTGGTTGGCAGCCGAGAGTATCGGGACAACAGCCGGCGCCAGCGGCCTTGAGGAATTCCCTCAGGGCGGATCCGCAATTATCGATGTCAACGTGAATGGCGCGCCGGAACCGTATGCTATTAAGCAACCCATCTTCGACAGCGCGGGCAACCTGTGGGCTGAATCGGATAATACTGGCGGCAGCGCCGGCCCCGGGGCGATTCTGATGCTCAGCGATACGGGCAGCTTGACCTCGCCGGCCTTTACGAACGCCGGTAGCGGCAGCGGCAATCCCGTTTACTACCCTGGTGGGGACGCCACACCCGGCAACGGCACCATGATTGACCCCAGCGGAAACTTCTGGTTTAGCGCTCAGGACGACCTGCTTGAGATCCCGAGCAGCGGCGACGTGACAGACGCCGGCCAAAACTACGGCTCACTCACCGCAGTCTACGGCCCAATTTATGAGGCTGGCGTGCAGCGTAATGCGGCCATGGATGGAGACGGCAAAATCATCATTGATGCCACCAGCACCGGCTCGGGATATCTGAGTGTGTTCTATCCCAATGCACCATGGGACGGCGATGGGGGCACAACAGTCACAGCAGGCGCGGACGTCTATCTCAATCCGTGCTACGTTGCGCCCGCCACGACGACTTGCGCAGCCCAAACAGGTGGGGAATCCACGATAGTGAATAATCCGCGCTCAACGACGATCGATGCCACCGGATCCATCTGGTCTGCTTTCCAAAGCGCTGGCTATGTACTTCAGGTGCTTGGCCCCGGCGCACCAACCTGGAGCCAGAAATCCTACATCCCCAAGGCCCTGGCGCCTAATTTGTCGGGGAATTCGACGAGCTTGCGCCCGTTTTAGTCCAGCCCCCGGATTGCGCCTGGCGGAAAGCATCCCGCCGGGCGGAATCCATAGCCTGAGTTTGCGGCGCGCTTCGAAACCCTGTAAATGGTTTCGGAGCGCGGCAAAAAGCTAACAGACTGAATTGCCGAAGGGTTTTCGGTCAAAAACGAGGATCGCGAGTCCTCACAGCGAAAGGATTACGTGATGAAGAATAAGTTTTGGGCACTGATAGTGGTAATTGCCGTGATGTGCATTCCTGCCCTTGTCCGCGCGCAGACCGGGTGCGAGGATTCTCCAGAAGATCCGACCCTCGTGCTGGCATTGGTCGCTTCCGCCGGTGCTCTGTTTACTGCAGCGCGTGCCCATTTCAAGGCGCGCAGAAGCTCTGGCGAGTAGAACCGCCAGACCGAATCGCGCGGGGCGATTGCCGGCGCAAAATGGCCGGCAGTTGCCGCGCGGCTTCACGCAGTCTCAGGGAACCGCGCAAGCGTATCTGTAATGCAAAGTGCGGTGTCTGGATTATGCAGTAGACTGAAAAACGGTGAGGACACGATGTGTCTTCACCGTTTTTCTTGTCTCAGCAGGCGAAGCTCATGGACTGGCGAAGCGTTCCCAGAGAAAGCTCCGAACAAACATAATTCGCAGAGATTTCCTTTCATGCAGCTTCGACGTTTCAGCCGTTCGTCCAGAACGGTTCTCGCCGTGTTGGCAGCCGGAGTCCTGACAAGCGCTCTGGCTGGTTGCGGGGGGACCGTATCCTCCACCACGAGCGGCTATAAAGGATCCGGCTTCGATGGTAAGGCGCTAATTGGTCAGCAGCCTTTGATCGGAGCTTCGGTCGAGCTGTATGCCGCGGGCACAAGCGGTAACGGTTCAAAGGGTGTTGAGCTTCTCTCGACCGCGCTGAGTACCGACAGCACAGGAGCGTTTTCCGTCGCGGCGGATTACGACTGCCCCTCGGCCAACTCCCAAATCTACCTTGTGGCGCGCGGCGGCAAGCCAGGGTCGGCAGCTTCTGCGGACAATGATTCCATTGCGCTGCTCACAGCTCTGGGAGCCTGTAATGAGGCGGCTTCGGCAAGTCGAGTCGTAATCAACGAGGTCACTACGGCGGCCGCTGTGTATGCGCTGGCGCAGTTTCTCTCGCCTGGAGGCAATCTGGGCGCAAGTTCCACCAATACGGTTGGCCTGAAGAATGCCGTTGCCACCGCTCAAGCGCTGGCAAACATCTCTACAGGAAGCAGTCCAGGGCCGGCCTTTGCCGCCAACGGCAGCTCTCCCGCGGCGAAAATCGACACGCTGGCAAATCTGCTGAACGCCTGTACTTCTTCTACTGACGGCGGAAGCACGTGCAGCGGGTTGTTCTCGGCAACCACTACGCCAACCGATACGCCGGAGAATACCCTGGACGCCGCACTCAATCTGGTGCACAACCCGGCCGAAAATGTCGCTGCGCTCTATGCCCTGGCGTCGTCCAGCTCCGTCTTTACCCCGGCATCGGCGGCGCAGCCTTCTGACTGGACGCTCTTTATCAACTACACCGGGGGCGGCATGAATAGTCCTACGTCCCTGGGAGTGGATGGTACGGGCAATGTTTGGGTTGCCAGCTACGTCGGCGGCGTAGCTTCGCTGTTTTCACCGCTGGGCGTGCCCTTGTTTGCGCAGGGCGTCACCGGTTCCGGGCTGAGTTATTCCTACGGCTTGGCGGTGGATGCAAACAATAACGCCTGGATCACCAATTGGCCCGGTCCCTGGGCGGCGGGAAACACGGTCAGCGTCTTCAATACCAGTGGTGCGTCCGTGGCCGTGAGCAGCGGGTACTCGACAGGCGCGAACACCTGGCCAAACGCCGTGGCGATCGACACCGATGGCTCAGCCTGGGTGGTGGACTGGGGCGATTCTCAACTGACGCATCTGTCCAGTTCGGGCCAGGAACTTTCCGGCTCCCCCTACTCGTCAACGCAGTTGTTCGATCCCTTTACTGCCGCGATCGATGCCAGTCATAACGTCTGGGTCAGCAACGAGGGCGGTACGACTGTCACCCGTGTTACTCAGGATGGAAGCCAGTTCACCAGCTATGACTGTTGCAATGGACCGGAGGGGTTGGCCATCGATCACAGCGGCAACGTCTGGGTGTCCAATTTCGACGGCAACAGCATCAGCGAGATTTCCGGCGCCGGCGTGGTGCTTTCCAACGGCGGCATTACCAGCGTGAGCCTCGACGACCCGGATGACATCGCCATCGACGGCGCGGGGACCGTGTGGATCTCTAATTACCGGGGCCCTTCTCTGACCGAACTGGCTGGCTCGACCGCTTCTGTCCCTGGAACAGTCCTTTCACCGGCGGGTGGTCTGGGTTCAGATGCCGGCCTGCTCGAAGCCTACTCCCTTGCTATCGACGCCAGTGGCAATCTTTGGGTCAGCAATAAAGGCAGCAATACCTTGACAGAGTTCATCGGATTGGCCGCGCCGGTACGGACTCCCCAGATTGGCCCTTCGGTGGCGCCTTGACTGGGTCAGTTCAGGAAGCGGTTGAGCCGAGTTTGGATGGGTTGATTTGCCGCGATTGAAACAGAGCGCGCAATCACAGGTAAACTGGACGTATGACGATGAAGATGGAAGTGGCTGCGCCGTGCTCGGAGATAGTTCCAGGCGCCAAAAGCCGCCTTACCCGCGCCAAAGCTCCTCTGCTTTGGTGCGCGATCGCTCTGCTGACAGCCGCAGGTTGCCTCGGCATTTACCGGGAGATCTCGGAACTCTGGACGTTCTGGACGACGGATCCGCTGCGGTCGATCGGCATGTTGATTCCCCCGTGGTCAATCGTGTTGACGCTGCGCGTGTGGCGGCGGCATGGCTGGGAGATGCGCGGGACGTGGTGGGGATTACCGGTAATCGGGCTCGCGTTTCTGCTGAGCGTGCTGCGCGAAAAGATGCTGCTGGTCGGACTCGCGGGACCAGTCGGGATTTCGTTCCTGCCGGTCTCGCTGCCTGTTTACGTCTATGGCAGCGGAGTTGTGCTGTTTTTTGCCGGAGCACGTGTCTGGCGCAAAGCGTGGTTCCCCCTCGGACTGCTACTACTGTCGCAACCGGTTCCGATCCTGTCGAGCCAGCTCGTCGATATTCCGCTGCAGCACCTTTCAGCGCGGGTGGCGCGAGATTTTGCGACCTTGATTGGTTTCGCTCCGACCACGCCGCAACTGCGCCTGATGTTTTCGCCGGATTTTGGCATGTTTATCGCGCCGGGGTGCGATGGGATCCGCGGCGCAGTGACCATGGGGTACGTCGCGCTGCTTCTCGGGTATCTAAAGCGGGTTTCGGCGCCACTGTGGGCAGCGTACGTGAGTGGAGCAGTGCTGTTGGGATACCTGTTCAACTTCATCCGGCTCTGCGGCCTTGTTCTTTATTACCGGATTGCGCTCGGGCATCCGGCACTGGAAGGCGTGGCGAAACAGGCGGATTACGCGATTGGTTCCTGCCTGTTTCTTACTGCGGTGCTTCTGTTTCTGTGGCTGGCGCGGCGTAAGGGAAAAGATGAGCCTCCGGGTGGGCCCGCCCAGCTCGAAAATTTGCGAGAATCGTGGAATGGCTGGATGAAGTGTGCCGCGTTTGCGATGCTGCTGGTGGCGGCACTTTCGGTGTTTGCATCACCGCTCCGAAACAGCCCTCGCACCACGCTTACGCCGGCATCGCTGGCTGCGCGCATGCCGAAACAAGTTGGCGAATTTACGTTGACCCGCACCTGGTACGAGCAACAGAGTGGAGCGATTGTTATGGAGGCGGGCGCCTATGCTGCGCCGGGATCGGACGAGATCATTCTGGGCGTCTCCGTTGCCCCGAACTTTAATCTGCACAACGCCAACGCGTGTTGGCTGGCGCGCGGACTTGACCCCGACCTGCTGGAGAGCCGGAAATATAGGACAGGAAACGGAGATTCCGTTGCGCTCGACACCGGGTTTTACAGTGACGGAATCACCGACAGCGTGGTGGTGAATGCCTTCTGCGGTCCCCTGTCTTGCTCGCAGGTTCGGCGCACCACATCGAGTGGACGGATCGGGTTCTTCGTTTTGGGGCCTCAGTTGTACGAACTGGCAGGTTCCAGAGTGCGCCTCGTTTCGATTATGGTTCGAATTGACAAGTTACATTCGATGGCGCAGAAGCAAGCTAACTATGACCTTCTCTCAGCGGAAGCGCAAAGGTTTATCTCCGGCCTTAACCTATTGAGCCTGAGCCGGGATTATCAGTAGAACTTCAGCACGCTGGCTCCAGCGCAATGTGCACGATGGCGTGAACTATTGCAAAACCAATTCACGTTGAAACTACCGCGTTTGTTTTGCAGTTTGCGCCCACGGGCGTACAATCGCCGGGAACGTGTTTTCAAAATGGAGATTCCGGTGACAGTGATTTCCGCCAAGCCTTCTAACCTGATTTTATCTCTATTAGCGACCACCTCCATCCTGGGATGCGGGGGAGTGAGCCGCCCGCCGGTCACGACTCCTGCTTCGACGCTCACTGGTAGCAGCTTGCACGGTCAGGTGAAAGGTGGCCAGCAGCCGATATGGGGTGCCACGATTCAGCTTTACCAGGTGGGAACGGCTGGCGACGGCTCCAGCGCCGCGCCTTTGGGCTCGTCGACCACTACCAACCCATCGGGTGGGTTCACCATCACTGGCGGTTACACGTGCCCAGGGTCGAATCCGCTGGTCTATCTGTTGGCAACCGGAGGGAATCCAGGCCTTACGAGCGGAACGAACAATACCGCAATCAACC
>Ga0116108_1000105_pt1 | contig 65340 bp, 71 predicted proteins | sample June2015DPH_6_15_FD_88970 | JGI IMG/M metagenome (GOLD analysis project Ga0116108, IMG submission 88970) | Peatland microbial communities from SPRUCE experiment site at the Marcell Experimental Forest, Minnesota, USA - June2015DPH_6_150 | ecosystem: Environmental > Terrestrial > Soil > Wetlands... | reverse complement strand
GTGAATCGTTCCTCTTCGTGGTGACTTTCCTGTGGTGGGTTGTGGATGGGCATTTTGGTTGTGGTTTGAGCACCCCCAACTTGCCCGCCCAACCCGCCATCCACAACTTTCGGCTATTACTCGGTCCTGGCGCAGCTTCACACCATCGTCGAGGAGTGGGTCGAAATCCTGCTTACCGATGGGAAGCCGCTGCCGGCGTCCACCGCCAACAAGGAGTTCAGCGGAAAGTTTGTCGTGCGCATACCCAAGGACCTGCACAAAAAGGCCGCTTTGAAGGCCATGGCCCGCGGGGAAAGCCTTAATCAGTTTGTGGCCGACGCGCTGGCGCAGACCTGAAAACAGGCGCCGCGCCGATGCCGCAACGATTCAGGCCTTCTCGTGCACGCGCTTGACCGGCTTGGAACAAGCGGCACACTGGTTTCCATGGACTACCGCGACATCATCACTATCGAACCCGGCAAACGCAGCGGCAAGCCATGTATTCGCGGTACGCGCATGACCGTGACCGACGTCCTCGAATACCTCGCCTCTGGGATGTCCCACGAAGAGCTGCTGGCCGAATTCCCTGACCTCACGGAGACGGATATCCGCGCGTGCCTGGCGTTTGCCGCCGATCGTGAACGCCGGCTGGCGACGCTGCCCGGATGAGGCTGCTCTTCGATCAGAACCTTTCGCCTCGGCTGCCGCGCCTGTTGGCTGACCTGTACCCTGGCAGTGTTCACGTCCGGGAGGTTGGCCTCCGTGATGCCGATGACAACGTCATATGGGACTACGCCAAGGCGCACGGCTTCGCGATCGTCTCGAAGGACTCCGACTTCCAACAACGCAGTCTGCTGCTGGGTGCGCCACCCAAATCCATCTGGCTGCGCCTTGGCAACTGCTCGGTTGCGCATAGTGCCGATTTCCTGCGGAAACATTCGCCGGCGATTCATACCTTTGAACAGGACTCGGCTCAGTCTCACCTGATGCTTCCCTGACGCGCGTCGAATCATCCTATACGGACTCATGCAGTAGAACGATAATCTTGCTCGCAAGCACTCAAACCGTTCGGTGAATGATATAGGAGCCTGCTTGCAGGCGATTTCTCCTCTGCCATCGCGAGCACCTGTCCGCCGTAGCTTCATGCGAAGGCGGAAGCTCGCTCCTACAACTGCATGGCTAAATTCCGCAGTTGGACACGGAGGTCACAGAGATAAAGGCCGAGAGCACGGAGGGAAGCGGATCGTTGGGCGTCGCTTTTCTCCCTCACCGCCGCAGGTGAAGACTCTCCGGGGGAAGCTCGCTGTCCGAAGATACTGCCTCGGTGGACCCTGTGTCGGCCCTCTGTGCTCTTTGTGAAACCCGTCTGCGTTTTCCAGGCTGAAAGCAGGCGCCGCGCCCAACCCCTTGCGCTTGGCCCTTCGCGCCTGCGGCAGCTCGATGTGAAACGGAATAAACGCCCCCGCTGAACCAACCAGAGGCGCGGCCTCAATGCGCTTGACAGCAGCTATCATTGATAGCACCCTGCCGGCATGGCTCAACTTCTCGTCCGTGGCATCGAACCGGCCGTCGTGCAGCAGCTGCGCAGCCGCGCGGCTTCACAAGGCGTCTCGGTCGAAGAGGCTCACCGGCGCGTCCTGCGGGCGGCTTTGGTCGGCAACCGACCCGGTCCGCAGCGGGACTTCATTGCCTATCTCCGCAGCATTCCGCAGGGAGGCTCCATTGCGTTTCCCCGGTCTGCCGGCCTGCCCCGCAAGATCGCACTCTGATGGCCTACCTGCTCGACACCTGCGTTCTTTCCGAACTTCGGAAGAGGCACGGCAATCCCGGCGTCTCTTCCTGGATGTCCGGCATTCAACCGACCGAAGCTTTCCTCAGCGTGCTGACGCTCGGCGAAATTCGCCGAGGAATCGAACTGCACCGGCTCAAGAACCCGGCGGAGGCCGGCCAGCTCGAACGCTGGCTGCTCGGGCTGGAGACCCATTACGCAGAGCGGATCCTGCCGATCACCGCCGCGATCGCTGACCGCTGGGGCCGGCTGTGCCCACACCAGCCGATGCCGGTGACTGATGGCCTGCTGGCGGCGACCGGACTCGAACACAAGCTGACGGTGGTGACGCGCAATACGACCGACTTCCAACGTTCCGGAGTCAACACGCTGAATCCGTTTTCCTGAGCCTTGCTGAACGGATCAGAGGTGTGGCGACGGGCCTGGCCCCTGTTTCTTTCTGCGTCAGCCACACCTGGCGTATGATCCCTCTTTTCCGGCATCCGTTGGCGTTCCTGTATTCCAACCTCGGATCTCCGACCTTGGACCTTTGACTTCTCGACTTGTGACTTCCGATTCCCGCTTCACTTCTTGCCTCGCCGAAGTCGCAGGACGAAGGCGGGTCCCTCTGCCCCATGAAGGCGGGTCCCCGTTTCCGCTTTCCGCTTTTCGCCCTTTGACTTTCGGCCTTCGACTTTAGACTTTCGCCTTCTGCCCCTCCCTCACTCCCTCGCCCTGAGCCTGTCGAACGGGCGACGGCGTACCGAGCGCAAAGCGCGACACCCCGCCAAGCCTGAGGGCGACGGCTGGTCCATGGCGTGAGGCGAAAACTTCGGTTCCACTTTCGTCGCACCACGCGAGGATTTTCCAGGATAGCAGTGCAGAGCGTGAGTGGATACCTTCCTTGATACTTGGAACCTGCAACTTGGAACTTCCGCCGCCTTAGCGGCGGCGGGCCCACTTTCACCCTCACTTTCACTTTCACCTGTGGTGAGCAAGCCTGCCCTGAGCAGAGTCGAAGGGGTCGAACCACCCTCATTCGGGTACCGTGTGCCCGTGCCTGCCCTGAGCTTGCCGAAGGGTTCATTTTTGCTTGAACTCCGAAACTTCGGCCGCTTAGCTGCCCAGTCTCCTTTCACCAGCTTTCGACCCTCTGGATATGCGACTTGGGGGTCTGCAGCCTCAGGTTTTTGTCTCTTGGCGCGCCGTGTAGTCTCGCTGGGAAAGAGCGTTGGTGATCATCCGACCGCAAACGGTGATCGGCTGGCATCGCGCCGGGTTTCGCCTCTATTGGCGCTGGAAATCGCGTGGCGGCGGAAGGCCGCCAATCGATCGCGAGCTTATCCGATTGATCTGCCAAGTGTGGCAAGCCAACCCTACATGGGGGAGTCCCCGCATCCGCGATGAGTTGGCGAAGCTGGGGCTTCAGGTTTCCGATTCCACCGTCCGGAGATACCGTCCCCAACCTCCGCGCTCGTCTTCTCAGTCTTGGAAGACCTTCCTCCGCAACCACACGAAGCAGATCGCCGCGATCGATTTCTTCACAGTCCCGACAGTGACGTAGCGAGTGTTGTTCGTCTTCATCGTTCTGGTTCATGAACGCCGGAAGGTGGTGCACTTCGCTATCACTGAAGCACCCTCGGCATTTTGGACTGGGCAACAGCTCGTCAATGCCTTCCCGTTTGAGATCGCACTGAGGTTTCTCCTGCGTGATCGCGATGGCATTTACGGTTCGGAGTTTGTGCGCCGTGCCGCGAGCTTGGGCGTGGAAGAGAAAGTGATTGCGCCAAGATCGCCTTGGCAAAATCCCTGTGTGGAGCGGCTGATCGGATCCCTGCGCCGGGAATGTCTGGACCATGTAATCATCTTGAACGAACGGCATCTCGATGCGGTGATTCGCGAGTTCTTGGATTACTACCACCACCATCGAACCCAACGGGCGCTGGAACGCAACTGCCCGGTCTTGCGTCCGATTGAAGCTGCCGACCAAGGCAAGATAATCGAGTTATCTTTGGTCGGCGGGTTGCATCACCGCTACACGCGTCAGGCGGCGTGACGCGCGGCGATCGGGGGATTGCCCGGAATCATCACGCACGGCGCGGAGAAAGCACGCCTAGTGTGTCGACCGTGTTCTTCGGGGTAATCCGACCCTTCGTTTTCCTGCCTTCCAGCCGCTGATTCGACCAAGATCGGCGCCCCTTGTGCGGAGCGATCACTGGGCGCCTTCGTCAGACGGGTTAAGTATCTCGTGCCGACAACCAGAGCCCGCCACGCAAGCAGGAAAAACAACTGTTACCAAGCAGAGCCCGTCGCGTGAATCGGATTTCGCTACCCATAAGTGTGTCAGCACAAGAATATCACCAACTCATCGTCGCAGTACCGATGAGTTCACCGCGCCCCTGACCCATGTTTTCTAAGTAAATCCGATTTTAAGTCGTTAAAAGTAGAGTGTGTCAGAGTAAAAAAATTCGGCGATACGCCTTCAATAATCTCAAGATTTCGCATGTATTCTGCCACAGGGTTCTCTGGAGTTTCCCAACCCTTTACCATATCAGAGCCACCAGCAATTCTCAACGCCGTATACGAAACAGGTAGCATAAATACAATCAAGCAAAGCGGTGAATTCAAAGTAGTGAGGAAACTCCCGCATGTTTTTTTTATTACCGCGCTCAGACCTAACGCAAACGCCAACATATAGAATGGTATCGTATAAATATGATAAAAATAATAGATACTTCCATTTACCGTTCGATTCGTCATGCTGAAGTCGAAAATTAGAGCAGTAAGCAGACACAATACCGACCCACCGGCTAACCACTCCCAACTATGAGGCTGAAACGTTTGTTTTCCTCCCGATTCACGAGTGCAGCCACCCAAATTCTCGCGAGAATTTATCAAGCTAATTAATATTAGAAACAAAATCAATAGAGAAATTGTCACCAGCGATACCAACGCGAGACTGTGAGTACCAATTCCAACAATAAATGACGTTTTCTGAAATGAGTCGAATGCCTCTAATTTATCATATAGTGATTTTGAAAACCCCCAACCTGATGAATTAGGGAGACCGAGCCCGTAATAGCCGAAAGACGCCATCCCGAAAAGAGTAGTGTTGACCGCTGAAAGAAAAATTCGGATCCCCCCATATAAAAGATGTGGTAACGTCGTGATAAACAAAGAAATTGCACTTCCGCCAGTGAAATAGACAGCATTCCTTCCAATGTTTCCTATCAAAGGATTTCCCCAATGTGCCAGTAAACCCCCCGTTATGATTAAAATGATCGTGACAATGAAACTCGCTTTCGCAGCTGTATTTGCATATCCGGGAAGGCCATAAGTCGCCCCAGCAATCAACGTTGTTTTTAGAAAGCCGATAGAAGCACAGAGGCTAAGGACTACGCACAAGTAAATTGAAGGCGCGGAATTATTGCCGTAATAATTGGGAACACGCCATAGATTGAAACGATGTAGAAAAAATAGCAGCAGAATAAACGGCATTGCCGGTATTACTTGAATCTTGGAAAGTACCGCAAAGCCAAAACATACTCCTAGAATAAGCGAATCATAAGATCTGTATCTTGATTGGAATTGGGTTACAGCGATCAGTCCGGCCGCAAATAGCCAAACAAGAGACAATATTTCCGGACGAATTTGAGAATCCTGAAATGCGTAAGAACGATTTATTGCGATAGGAATCGCCGCTGCAAAAGCAATGATTTGACTTTTGGTCACCCTTGCTAAGAACAAATAAAATATCCAGATGAACGCTAACGTATAAATGTGCGACATTCTCCAATGGAAATACACCGATTCTGAAAGCAGAGCTTCGACATCCGATACGTTGTGCGATGATGGTTTCCCCGATAAAAGATGATAGTAGAGATATGGTGTCGATATGGTTGCCCCGGGCCAAACCGCCGTTTCGATCGACGAACCCAAACGCTGCGACACTGATTGCGCCGCACATGCCTGACATGAGTCGCTTTGCGAATAGTACCACCACGACCGTTGGCCGTTTCTAATAAAAGAGTGTCTATATATTGTTGCCGGCAGCGCTAGTACGAAAAGGACAGCAAGATGGCAAAATAAATGCCAGCGATTACATGAAAGCATAACGGAATGCATAAAGGATGTTTATTTGACTTGAGCTGACATTTTCCAATTATTTTACCTTCGTTGTCTGCACATCATTTGCTCATTTGCGCTGACTCGAATGGTCTGCAATTGTACCCTCGCTTCAATTCCCGGATGTACAGTCTTAAGAATGCGAGTCCCGTGCCAATACTGGGGGATCCGATCCGTTTCGCCCGATGACGCCTCGAGTAGAATCAGCTCATCGAAAGCGGTAACTGGTAAGGAATCGAATATTGGCTCCACCGCTTTGCTGTCGCCCTTCGATATACCGATGAAGGCGGTCTTATGCTTCACGATCGTTTTGTTAAGAAAATGCGAATCGAAGACTTCGCTAATGTAGTCCCGTTCAATATCAGTCAAACGTAAACGTCTGGTAGTGTCCGTCAATCCGTCAAGTTGCGCACATTTGGTAACCGGGTAGCACGGAGGAAGGTCGGTTTTGGTAGATCTATGGTTGTGGTTGAGGGCCACGAAGTGGCCCGGGAAAGGAACGGTGGTTTTCCTCCTTCATAGCGAACATGGTTTCGGGAAGGTCGTTGGACGTGCTGCCGGCGAGTCGCGGAGCGCGAGCAGGCCGTGGGAGCAGGCCAACGAAGCGGGAGATGGATCCGGGGAGAGGGTTTCTCGGGCTTGGCTGGACATGTGCCGCGACTCGGCATTGAACGGAGGCATGAGCTCAATTGCGTCCGGGAAGAACGGCGCCGCCGGCCGCGGTGTGGAAGGGCTGAAGCGCGATTTGAAGGTGATCGTAACGTGCTCCCCTGAAACTGGAGTGGCCTTGTGTCAGGCTTCCGGGGTGGGTAGACCTCAAAACCCCGCTTCCATGCCTCATAAAAGATGCTCGGAAGAGCAGATCATCTACGCTCTGCGCTCGGTCGATACCGGCGCGAAGATTGGTGATGTGTGCGCCAGCTCGGTGTCGCCGAGCAGACGTATTATCGTTGGAAGAAGCAGTATGATGGATTCGGCGTCAGCGAGCTGCGGCGCCTCAAGCAGTTCGAGGACGAGAACAACTCCCTAAAGCGTCTGGTCGCCGACCTCAGCCTCGACAAGCGGATGCTCCAGGAGGTGCTGGCAAAAAAAGTCTGAGGCCTGCGCGCAAGCGCCCGATCGTGGACTGGCTGACGGCGACGTTCGTCGCCAGCCAGGTCCAGGCGTGCAGGTTGATGCTCTTGGGCGCGTAGAGCTACTGGTATCACCCGCATCCGAAGGACCGGCGCGCCTTGCTCCTGCGGCTGAAGGAGCTGGCGTTCACCCGGGTGCGCTACGGCTACCGCCCGCTGACGATCCTGCTGCAGCGCGAAGGCTGGCGGGTGGGCAAGCAGCTTATCTACCGGCTGTATCGAGAGGAAAACCTGCTCGTACGCACCAAGCAGCGGAGGAAGCGTGCGGTCCAGGCCCGCGTGCCCTTGGCCGTCGCGACTGGGGCGAACCAGCGTTGGTCGATGAACTTCATGTCTGAACGCTTCGAGAACGGCAGCTACTTTCGGGTGCTGACGATCATCGACCAGTTCAGTCGTGAGTGCCCGTTGCTCTGGGCCGATGTCTCGTTGAGCGGCATCAAGATCGTCGCCGGCCTGGAGCGACTCGCCAGGATCCGCGGCGTGCCGCAGGCCATCACCGTGGACAACGGCGCGGAGTTTTGCAGCCGGGCAGTGGATGCCTGGGCCCATCAAGCGGGCGTGAAGCTGGATTTCATCCGGCCTGGCAAGCCGGCAGAGAACGGCTTTATCGAGAGCTTCAACGGCCGTCTGCGCGACGAATGCCTGAACGCCAACTTGTTCTTCAATCTTGCTGACGCCCGCGAGAAGCTTGAAGCGTGGTGCCAAAACTATAACACTCTCCAACCTCGTGGCTCGCTGAGCGAAGGCTGCCGGAGGCAGCCAGCCCAGCGAGCCATGAGGTCCCCACCCAAAACTACGCCCAACCCGGCAAAACTAAAACACTAGAACCTGTCCTGTAAAAGGGAGCGGATCAGATCATCCATAGCTTAATTTACCGTCCCAACTGTCCAACCAACGGGGTCCACTTCACAGGTCACATGAACAATTCACATATTACCCGATCAGCACTGACGTCCATATCTATTGGAGTGTTCATTCTCATGACATTTACATATGCTGTTCAAGCAGCAACCAGTTCACAATGGGTGCGAGTTGCCGACCACGCCGCCTTCAGTGAACGCGATTCGGCAGACGGCGCCGTTTTCCTTGGCGGAATCTGGATCAGCAACGCGTACCGTGTCGAGGGTGCCGTCCGGGACCTGTGGAATTCAAGTGACGGCGTCACTTGGACCAAAGCTCTCGACAATACTCCCTATGATCCCTACGCCGAAATGGCCGTCTTCCAAAACAAGCTCTGGGCGGTCAAGGGTAGCGTCTGGAATTCAACCGACGGCGTTAAGTGGACACAGGTCTGTAACAAGACGCCTTTCGGCCCGCGCGGCTTCGGCAAACTCGTGGTTTTCCAAGACAAACTCTGGCGGCTCGATTTTGGGTACGGCATTTGGTGCTCCTGCGACGGTGTGAATTGGACTAGGGTCCTTGCAAAGGCGCCCTATGGCCAACGCACGGCTTCGGCCGTGACTGTCTATGCCGGCAAACTCTGGCTGTGCGGTGGGAGTTCCACGACGCGTTGCAGTCCGCTAGAAGAACACTACACGAATATTGCCACGTATAACGATGTTTGGTGTTCTAGCGACGGAGCTAATTGGACACGCGTAATCGAACACGCACCCTGGTTGCCGAGGATGTGGGTACTCGCTTGCGAGTACGCCGGTAAACTCTGGATCATTGGCGGATTCTCGAACCGTGAGACAAAGAACTTCGCCGACTGCTGGACGACGACGGACGGGATGAAGTGGGAAGAGTTCAAGTTTGAAGCCATGTGGTCGCCACGGCACCAGCCGACGATCTACATTTTTAAGGACAGTCTATGGCTTGTGGGCGGCGACATGTGGCCGCCGATGATGACGAATGATGTGTGGAAATTGACCATTCCCGATGGTGGAAAATTAAAATGATCGTACGCTCAACGAGACCTTTTGGCGGCGAATCAAGGTAAAAAGAGCGTCACGGCTGTCCGGAATAACGACTCATGGGGTTTCGTAAACATCACTTAATTGAGTGGTTGCAGCTCGAACAGGGCGTGACGCATTTGGCGTTCGGAGGGCTGTTTCCGGGTAAAAGAAGGTAGATTCGCTGACGAATGAAGACACGGCCCTGTGACGTGACCTCGCTTTTTTGAGCCGCCTTGGGTGACAGTCTGGGCCTTAAACCAGGACCCAGACCATGAAAGGCAAAAGATATTCGACCGAGGATACCCGCGAGTGCCATGTGTTGCGGGCGGATCGGGCCCTGCGCTCTGAAGACGTATTGGAGTGTCTGCACAAGGCCATCCAGGCGCACGGCGCCCCGGAGTACCTGCGTTCCGACAACGGCTAAGGGTTCATCGCCCACATCGTCCAGCGCTGGCTGGCGGAACAGCGCGTCCGCACCATCTACATCGACCCCGGAAGCCCCTGGCAAAATGGCGTCGTGGAAAGCTTTCACGGCCGATTCCGCGACGAGTGCCTCAACCGCGAGCAACTGTGGTCCCTCTCCGAAGCCCGCGTCGTGATCGAGGACTTCCGTCAGCAATACAACACACGCCGGCCGCACAGCAAACTGCGTTACCCAAGCCCGGCCCTCTTCGCCGCCCCACTTCCTCTATCCTTGGCTCTGGTCGGGCTTCGCCCTCCCTCCGCCAAGGATGGACAAACACCACCGACAAGCCAACCTTATCACTTCCAGACCGACTCTAACCCTGGTCCCCAAAGGTGAGTCCGATCAATGGGGACTGTTCAAATGAAAACCAAAACAAAGTTGACCATTGCTCGAAGTCTTTCTCGCGTCGTTCGTACTGGAAGGCACATCTGGGGGCGCGGGAATATCGTCACTTGTCGCCGAAGCGGCTTGCGCTGGGAACTTGACCTTGCTGAGGGGATTGACTTGAGTATCTACTGTTTCGGCACCTTCGAACCAGAAATTGTTGGTTTTGCCTCTCGAGTTGTTCGGCAGAACGGAACAGTCATTGATATTGGCGCCAATATTGGCGCTCACACGCTCCGATTCGCAGAGTTGGTTGGTCCACACGGTAAGGTATTCGCCTTTGAGCCGACAGACTATGCCTTTAGCAAACTCACTCGCAATATTGCGTTGAATCCCGATCTTGTACCTCGCATTCATGCATTCCAAGCGTTACTTGCCGCATCCAGCGATCAGGCGAAACCGAATGGCATTTGCTCAAGCTGGCCCCTTGAGTCAACCGGCACAGTACATGCCGTTCATATGGGCGAGGCGAAGTCGCTGCAAGGGGCTTGTGTTACAACGCTTGATGATGTTGCACGGCAGTTGGTGTGGAAGGCCATCGATTTGGTCAAACTCGATGTCGATGGCAATGAACTCTTCGTGCTACAAGGCGCACGAACCTTCCTCACAGAGAACCACCCCCCCATTCTGATGGAGTTCGCTCCATATCTGTATGCGGAGTTTGGGTACTCATTGCGTGATTTATCCGGCCTCCTCGCGTCAATGGGCTATCAGTGTCAACTGCTTCCAGCTCAGAGACGAGTCGATTTTGACCGACTGCCCGAGATCATTGGTGACGGCAGAAGCATCAATGTGTTGCTCGTATAAACATCGTTACCCCACACATGTCCGTTGATAAGATCCAGCATCTACTTGAAATTCAAGAGAACCGAGAGCACTGGCAACGCAAGCCGCTGCCTCGGGCGATCTACCGACGATTCTATGGGATGATTCAGTCTCGACTTCAACCTGGGCTGACTCTCGAACTTGGTTCTGGAATTGGTCAGATCAAAGAGTTTATCCCAGACTGCATCACTTCCGACCTGTTCCCAAACCCTGGAATCGACCGCGTCGAATCTGCATACTCTCTGTCATTTGAAGATCAATCGCTGCGGAATATCATCCTCTTTGATGTCTGGCATCATCTCGAATACCCGGGTGTCGCGCTTCGAGAGTGCAGAAGAGTCCTTGAGCCGGGCGGGCAGATTCTGATCTTCGATCCGGCGATGGGGCTTCTCCCACGCGTGGTGTATAGACTTTTCCATCATGAGCCACTTGGGTTTGGGGAAGACATTCACTGGAATCCGCCAAATACCATGGATCTGGGAAACGCGCCATATTTCGCCTCACAAGCTCGTGCTTGGCGGATCTTTTACAGAGGCGAAGGCACGAGCCACCTTGATGGGTGGCGGGTGCGAGAATGTGTTGCTTGGTCCGACTTCGCCTATCTTGCGAGCGGCGGGTTTTCCAAGCCCGCTATGTATCCCGCAATCTGTCTTCCGTGGATCGAAACTCTTGATCGCTTATTCACTCGGATTCACCCGTCGACCTTCGCGGGCCGAATGCTCGTCGTGTTGGAGAAACAATAATGTCGCCCACTGCAAAGCAACACTTATACCTCAAACCGCATCTGGTCAAACCAGCTACACACTACGCACAAGCTACCGACGAACTCAATGTTGGATCGCGCGCGTATCGCGGTGTTCTTGGGCACTATTACCGACTCGCGATTCCATCAAATGCCAAGGTGTTAGAAATTGGCTGTGGCAGTGGATCACTTCTTCAAGAACTTCCCAACGAGGATGTGGCGGGGATTGATATCAGTGCGGAGCAGATTGTCCTTGCCAAGAAGCGCGTGCCGCGCGGAAGGTTTTTTCAGGGGGCTGGAGAGGTATTTTCTCTTCAGGAGACGTTTGATGTCATCATTATTTCCGACACGCTCAACCTTGCCACCGATGTGCAGACCATGCTCAGGCAGGCACTACGAATGGCGCATTCTGAAACCCGACTTGTGGTGAACTTTCATAGCACCCTGTGGCGTCCCATACGGGCGCTTGCGGAACTGCTTGGCCTAGTGGGGTCAACCCCGCCATCGAGTTGGTTGAGCGCGGACGATGTTCACAACCTCATGGCGCTTTCGGGCTGGGACATGGTCAGTCAAAATGCCCGGATTCTCGTGCCAATGCGAATCCCGCTTGTGTCGACGATCTTGAATAGGTGGCTTGCACCGATTCTGCCGTGGTTTTGCATGACGGTATTCCAAGTGGCGCGCCCCTTGCGACCAAGTGCCCCACCGAGGCCTCCTTCAGTATCTGTTCTCATTCCTGCGAGGAATGAGGCCGGTAATATTGCCGCAGTGATTCCACGAACACCGCCAATGGGTTCCTGGACTGAGTTCATCTTTGTTGAGGGGCACTCCAAGGACGGAACTTGGGATGAAATACAGAAACTGGTGGCGGAGTATCCGAACCATCGCATCAAGACACATAAACAAACCGGAAAGGGGAAAGGCAATGCCGTACGCGAGGGATTTGAACTCGCCGAGGGCGACATCCTGATGATCCTCGATGCGGATCTGACCATGCCGCCAGAGGAACTACCGAAATACTATGACGCGCTGAACAGCGGGCTTGCAGACTTTGCGAATGGCGTGCGTTTGGTTTATCCGATGGAAGGCGAAGCTATGCGATTCTTAAACCTGTGTGCGAATAAGTTCTTCGCGATCGCATTTTCTTGGGTGCTTAGCCAACCTGTCAAAGACACTCTGTGTGGCACCAAAGTATTGCGGCGCACGGATTATTTACGCATCGTCGCGAATCGCGCATACTTCGGAGACTTTGACCCGTTTGGAGACTTTGATTTGCTCTTTGGGGCGGACAAGTTACAGCTCAAGATTGTGGATATCCCGATTCGCTATCGCGACCGCACCTACGGCTCGACGCAAATCTCTCGCTTTCGGCACGGGTTCCTGCTTCTGGGAATGCTTGGTTTTGCGGCGAGAAAGTTGAAGTTTGTATGACTTGAGGTGATGCCCCGAAACTGATCCGCTCGCAGTGTTAGTCTGGAGGCCTTTAAAAAGAAACCAGACCATGAAAGGCATACGCCACACGACCGAGGGAAAGATCCCCATTTTGCGGAACGCCGACGGCGGCAAGAACATCAACGAGGTCTGCAAAGACCGGAATATCTCCTCATTGTCGGGAGCCGCCGTAGCACGTCGCGGAAATAGGCGAGCGGGAAGCTTGCCAAGTTTCGACCCTCAGCGCTCATACCACGCTTTCTGGCATCCGTCTTTCAGGTCGTTCTCCGACCCCCTCCAGTAGCGAAAGTCAGGCTAAGCTTGTCGAATGGGGCGACGGCGGCTCCCTTTCACTTTTCCCCTCCCGTTGGGCGGGTTGTTCATTTTAGCTTGAACTCGGGAATTTGAACCATATCAATGCATGCCTTGCCTACGAGCCCACCAGCAAACGCTGCCTCCGGCTTTCCGCCTAAAGCCTACCGCGCAGGAGATCGCGCGGATTTCCAGTCCGAATGCGTGGCTTTTTTTGCCGAGGTGGTGTATGCCCTCGGCCTGCCGAAATCGGTCGGGCAGATTTACGGCCTGCTGTTTGCTTCGCCCGAGCCGCTGAGTTTCTCGGACATCGTGGAACGGCTGGAAATCAGCAATGGCTCCGCCAGCCAGGGGCTGCAGTTGCTGCGCTCGCTCGGCGCAATCAACCTCGCTGACGCGAAGCGCCAAGCGCTAAGCGGTAAGCGGGAAGCGGGTGCCAAGCTTAACGCTTTAAGCTTTAAGCCTAACGCTGGCGGCGCGGCTGTGCCGCACCGCGACTACTACGAGCCCGAGCTGGGCCTGCGCCGGTTGCTCGGCGGGATCATCAAAGGGAGGATCGAGCCATTAGTAGGGCAGGGGAGGCTGCGGATGCGGCATCTGCGCGAGCTGGCCGAAGCCGCCGCTGATGGCGCGCACAAGGAATTTCAGTTGGAACGAGTGGAGCAGTTGGAAACCTGGCGCCGCCAGGCCACGCTGGTCATGCCCGTGCTCAAGCTACTGCTGAAATCACCCAAACGGTGATTGTGACCAATGCCAAGAACCATCTCCGGTCGCTCTCGTCCGCGGAAGTGACGGAGCGAAGCTGTAACCGCCTCACCATATTCCGTCCGCATTTTCCATAAGTTCCTCAGCTTTTTCAACCAAACCATGAAGAAAGAATCCGTCTCAGTCAGCCCCACCGGTGAACAATTCCGCTTGCCGACGCCTGATGAATACCAGACCGAGTTCATCCGCCTTGAAAGACTCGCGGCCGCACAGCGCAAGGCCGGCAGAGAAGTAGTTGTCGTCGTGGGCCTCGGTTATGTCGGGGCGGTAATGGCTGCCGTGATTGCGGATGCCACCGAACGAAAGGGACGTCCGGGCAAATTCGTCATCGGGATGCAACGTCCCAGTCCCCGGAGTTTCTGGAAAATCCCTCTGTTCAACCGCGGGATTTCTCCGGTCAAGGCTGAGGACCCTGAGGTTGAACTGCTGATCGCGCGTTGTGTGAAAGAGAAGAAAACACTGGTGGCCACTTACACCTACGAGGCGCTGAAGCTGGCCGACGTCGTGGTGGTGGACGTCCAATGCGACTATCTCAAGGAATCGCTCGGTGACGTCCGCACCGGTTCGGCCGACATGGCTGCGCTCGAGGCCTCACTGGCCACGATTGCCGAGAACATACCGCCCGCGGCGCTGGTGTTGATCGAGACGACCGTCGCTCCAGGGACGACGGAGCAGGTCGCTTACCCGATCATGAAAAAGATCTTCGAGAAACGGGGCATAAAATCCGACCCGCTGTTGGCGCATAGCTATGAGCGCGTCATGCCGGGCAAGAACTATATCGCTTCGATTCGCGATTTTTGGCGCGTCTGCAGCGGGGTCAACCTCGAGGCACGGCAACGGGTGACCCAGTTCCTGACCGATGTGCTGAATACAGAGAAATTCCCCCTGACGGTGCTGGATCGTCCGATCGAGTCAGAGACGGCGAAGATTGTGGAAAACAGTTACCGCGCCACGATCCTCGCGTTCATGGACGAGTGGTCGCTTTTCGCCGAGCGCAATGGAGTCGATCTGAAGAAGGTCATCGAGGCGATCAAAGTGCGGCCCACCCACTCGAACATGCTTTTCCCCGGCCCGGGCATAGGCGGGTACTGCCTGCCCAAGGATGGCGGGCTCGGACTCTGGGCCTACAAGCACATCTTTGGTTGGGAAGACCAGATCTTCAAGATGACGCCGCTGGCCATCGACATCAACGACACCCGGTCGCTCCATGCACCGCAGTTGGTGCGCGACGCGCTCCGCAACATGGGCAAACCCCTCGCGGCCTCCGAGATCCTCCTTCTCGGCGCCGCCTACCGGGAGGACGTCGGCGACACGCGATACAGCGGGTCGGAGATCATGGTGCGCAAGTTGACCGAAATGGGCGCCAACGTGCGGGTGCACGATCCCTATCTGGATCACTGGTGGGAATTCGAGGCGCAGGACACCTACCCGCATCCCGGCTACAGCGCCTCGCGGTTCTTCCACCGGCAGGAACAGCTCAAGGATCTGCGCATAGAGAAGGATCTGTGGACCGCGATGAAGGGAGTTGACGCGATCGTCCTCGCCGTGCGTCACGAGCCCTATTTGAAACTCGATCCCGACACAGTGTTCAAGAGTGTCGGGCGGCCGTTTGCGCTCGTGGATTGTTTTTGCATCCTGGATGACGACCGGATTCGCCGCTACCTCGAGCTCGGCTGCGAAGTGAAGGGCATGGGCCGCGGCCACATCAAGAGGATCAAGGACAGTATTTCCAAGGTGCCGGCGCCCTGAGAGAGGTTGGGACCGCGCCATCCCACGTTTTGCCATTCCCCGCTCCAACATGGAATTCATCGATCTAAAGATCCAATACGCCAAATACAAAGCGGAAATTGACGCTCGTATGAGCGCAGTTCTGACCCACGGGCATTTCATCATGGGGCCAGAGATAGCCGAGTTGGAAACGGCTTTGGCCCGCAATATCGGCGTGAAGCATTGCCTTACGGCAGCGAGTGGCACTGATAGCTTGGAAATCGCTCTGCGCGCGCTCGGCATCGGGCCCGGAGACGAAGTCATCACGGTGCCGTTTACCTGGATCAGCTCAGCCGAGGTGATCGGGCTTGTCGGTGCCAAACCCGTCTTTGTCGACATCGAACTCGCGACCTATAACCTGGACATCGCCAAGTTGGAGGCTGCTATCACTCCCCGGACGAAGGCGATCATGCCAGTCAGTCTATTCGGGCAAATGCCGGATTATGGATGGATCAATACGATCGCAGCAAAACACGGCGTTCCCATAATCGAAGACGCTGCCCAGAGCTTTGGCGCGACACAACACGGACGCAAGAGTTGTGCCGTTACCTGCATAGCGGGAACGAGCTTCTTTCCCGCCAAACCACTCGGTTGCTATGGTGACGGTGGGGCACTTTTTACGAACGACGAAGCCCTGGCCGAGAAAATGCGTGCCATTCGCACGCATGGAGGCCTGAAACGCCATCATCATCCCTATCTTGGCATGAATGGCCGGTTCGACACGCTACAGGCCGCCGTGTTGCTAGCCAAGCTTCCGCACTTCGAATCAGAAGTGCAGGCTCGTGGTCGAATCGGCGCCCGTTACACCGAGGCGCTGCGCGATCGCTGCGTCGTTCCGGAAGTCATGTCTGGCAATACTCACGTCTATGCGCAATACACTATCCGGGTGGCAAACCGCGACGAACTTGGGACCAAACTAAAAGCTGAAGGCATTCCAACCGCAGTCTACTATCCCAAGTGCCTCCACGAGCAGCCCGTGTTTGTCCCACTGGGTTACCACTGGGGAGATTTTCCGGTCGCCGAAAAAGCCTCGCATGAGGTCATTAGTCTGCCGATGCATCCCTTTCTCAGCGAGGCCGAGCAGGATTACATCGTGGCCGCTGTCCGCCGCCACGCCACTCCGGCCGACTAAATCCGTCCGAACATGAGCACCCGCGACCTTGCCCTCATCGGCGCTGGCTACTGGGGAAAAAACCTCGCCCGCAATTTCAATGCGCTGGAGGCGCTGCACACGCTGTGTGACTTGAGTCAGGCCACGCTCGATAGCTACAGTGCCGACTACTCAGCAGTCCGCAAGACCGGCGACATCGATGCCGTGCTCGCTGATTCAGCCATCGCCAAGGTCGCCATAGCGGCACCCGCGGTGCACCACTACGCGTTGGCGAAAGCCGCGCTGCTGGCAGGCAAGGATGTTTTTGTGGAGAAGCCACTTTGCTTGGAGGCCATCCAAGCCGAAGAACTCATATCCATGGCGAAGAAAGAGGGCAGGATTTTGATGGTTGGACACTTGCTGCAATACCATCCGTGCGTGCAGCGTTTGCATGCACTCTTAGCAGAGGGTGAGCTTGGTAAACTATATTATATTTCCTCGCATCGGCTGAATCTTGGTAAGATTCGTCGCGAGGAAAATGCGCTCTGGAGCTTTGCCCCGCATGATATCTCCGTGATTCTCTCTCTCGTTGGCCATCAATTGCCTGAGCAGGTTCGTTGTACGGGTGAAGCCTATCTCACCAAAGGCGTTGCAGACACGACTCTGACCAATTTGCGGTTTGCGGCCGGAGTGAGAGCTCACGTGTATGTGAGCTGGTTGAACCCATTCAAGGAGCAGAAACTCACTGTGGTGGGGTCGCATGCCATGGCCGTGTTTGATGACACCAAGCCATGGGTGGGAAAGTTGATGATCTATCGACAGCCGTTGGTTTGGACTGAAGGTCAGGTGCCCTTGCCCAATAAAGTGGCCGGTGAAGCCGTTAGTGTGCCGGAGGCTGAGCCTTTGCGCTCAGAGTGTCAGCATTTCATTGATTGTTGCATAGAACGCCACGCGCCTCGTACCGATGGGGAAGAAGGACTTCGCGTATTGAAGACACTGCAGGCTGCTCAACTCAGCCTGGAGCGGGATGGGGAGGCTGTTGCTGCTGCAGCAGTGCTGGGTTCCAAACCCAACTACTATGCCCACGCGACAGCAGTCGTCGATGCCGGTGCGGTCATTGGTAATGGTACAAAGATCTGGCATTTTGGGCACATTAGCTCTGGCGCGCGCATCGGAGAGAGATGCATCTTTGGGCAGAATACTTTCGTCGCGGACGGCGTTGTCGTTGGCAGCAACGTCAAGGTGCAGAACAACGTCGCCATCTACACCGGCACCGTGATTGAAGACGACGTTTTCCTCGGTCCCTCCTGCGTTCTCACCAACGTCTCCAATCCGCGCTCCCAGGTCAACCGCCACAGCCTTTACGAAAAGACTCTCATCCGCCGCGGGGCCACGATTGGTGCTAACGCCACCATTGTATGTGGTGTAACCCTCGGCCGCTACTGTTTTATCGCCGCCGGAGCCGTTGTCACAAAAGACGTTCCGGATTATGCCTTGATGAAAGGTGTGCCCGCTCGCCAGGCGGGTTGGATGAGTCGCCACGGGCATCCATTGCAGCCGGACTCCAATGGCGATCTTCGCTGCCCAGAATCTGGCTACCGTTATCGTGAAATGACCCCCGGAAAACTCGTGTGTCTCGAATTGGATGAGGAGGCTCCGCTGCCAGCGCATTTGGCCACGGGATTGGGTTTCTACGATGCGTACAAACGTCCTCAGGTATGATTCACCGCGCAATTTCAGGTGTCCATTGCTCCGAGGACACGAGTCTACCCCAGACACATTCACCATGTCGTGCAGGTTCCCGGACCACTCTGGATTGTTGATCTCTAGCGATTCAATTGTCCATTTGCTCAATCGCCAACAACAGGGCTTTGGTGTTCTCCGCCCCTGAAACTCGAGTGGCCGAGGCTTTTCCTTAGGCTATGAGCAGTACTGACACTGAAATCACCGGGGACGCTCAAAAGGTTCCACGCTGCTATCTTGTCACTGGAGCCGCCGGGTTTATCGCTTCAAGAGTATGCGAGTTCCTCCTTTCGGACGGGCACAATGTGGTCGGCATCGACAACCTCAACGACTACTATGATGTCCGGCTAAAGGACTACCGTCTCGCGAGGTTATTGGGTCAGACTGGTCAACGATTAGGTCAAGATTCCCACAAGTCGATCTTCGCGGAGGCGAGGCTGTCCTGCCCTGGTTTGCGGTTGAGGAGGAAAGAATCCAATTCCGATGGCAGAGAGCTAGTGACCAATAACACCAATACCTTCACCTTTGTGCCGCTCGACATTGAAAACCTCGGCGCTTTGGAGGAGCTCTTTCGTGAGTTCAAATTCGACGCGGTCTTCAATCTGGCCGCGCGGGCGGGCGTGCGTGCCAGCATGGAGAACCCCCACCTATTCCTTTCGACCAACACCCAAGGAACCCTCAACGTTCTGGAATGCCAGCGGAGATTCGGAGTGAAGAAACAGGTACTTGCTTCCACCTCTTCACTCTATGCCGGCTGCCCCATGCCATGGGTGGAAACCCAGCCCGTTAACACACCGCTTTCGCCCTACGCAGCGACCAAAAAGGCGGCCGAGTTGATGGCATACAGCTACCACCAACTCTACGGGCTCGATACGACTGTGGTGCGCTACTTCACGGTGTTTGGGCCCGCTGGCCGGCCGGATATGAGTATCTTTCGATTTATCCAGTGGATAAATGAAGATGCGCCACTCGAACTTCTTGGCGACGGCACGCAGTCGCGCGACTTCACTTTTGTCGACGACATTGCGCGCGGTACAATCCTGGCGGCACGGCCATTGGGCTACGAAATCGTCAACCTCGGTGGCGGCCGCAATCCTGTCAGTCTACGGACTGTAATCGCGATTCTTGAAGGACTCTTGGGCAGGAAGGCCCGCATCGCCCTGAGACCGTCGAATGTAGCTGATATCAGGGCATCTTGGGCCGATATCGCCAAAGCGGAGCGCCTGTTGGCGTGGAAGCCGGAAGTCTCATTGGAGGAGGGATTCCGGCGCAGCGTCGAATGGCATTGCGAGAACCGTGGCTGGCTGGCTGGTATCATGCTGGGGTATTCCTCCCCTCATATTGCCTAACAGTCTGACATTCTGTAAACCTGATATTTGAGGCTCCAAATGCTAAGAAATAGATCCATTCTTGTTACCGGTGGAACGGGCTCCTTCGGGAAAAAGTTTGTGGAAACCATTTATTCCCGATTTCCGGATGTGGAGAGAGTTGTGGTCTTTTCCCGGGACGAACTGAAGCAGTACGAAATGGCCCAGCAATATCCGGAGAGCAAGTATCGATCCATTCGCTTTTTCATTGGCGACGTGAGAGACTTGGCGCGACTTCGCCGCGCGATGGAAGGCGTCGACACGGTGGTACACGCCGCTGCGCTAAAACAAGTCCCGACAGCAGAATACAATCCGTTTGAGGCGATTAAGACGAACGTGATGGGTGCCCAGAACGTCATCGATGCCGCTATGGACTGCGGCGTTAAGCGCGTGGTTGCCTTGAGCACCGACAAAGCCGCCGCCCCCATCAATCTCTACGGCGCCACAAAGCTTTGCTCGGACAAACTCTTCATCGCTGCCAACAACTACAAAGGCCATCGCGACATTAAGTTTGCGGTCGTCCGTTATGGCAACGTCATGGGCAGCCGCGGGAGTGTGATCCCTTTTTTCTTAGAACGCCGAAAGAGCGGTGTGTTGCCGATCACCGACGAACGTATGACCCGCTTCAATATTCCTCTCAGCGAAGGTGTCGAATTCGTCCTCCAGGCGCTCGATACAATGTGGGGCGGCGAACTTTTCGTGCCGAGGATTCCCAGCTATCGAATCACTGATGTGGCGGAGGCGATTGGTCCCAACTGCAAACGCATCGTGGTAGGTATTCGCCCAGGAGAAAAACTCCATGAGGAAATGATTACGGAGACGGACGGGCTGAACAGCCTCGAGTTCAAGCGTTATTTCGTCATCTTGCCCTCAATGCAATTGTGGGATCCCAAGGCCTATGCTGCTGCGTTTGGCGGTCGCCGTTGTGAATCCGGTTTCAATTATAGCAGCGCCAACAATACTGAGTGGCTTAGCGTTACGCAGCTAAGGGCTTTGATCCGCGAACACGTCGATCCGGATTTCACAGTCTGACGTTTCCAGTAACCGCGGAGAAGCAGCTTCCCGATGACCATCATCCCGTACGGGCGCCAGTCCATCAGCGACGCTGACATCGCAGCCGTTGCCAAAGTGCTGCGCTCAGATTTTCTCACCTCCGGGCCCAAGGTCGAGGAATTCGAGCGCCGGTTCGCTGAGTTGGTCGAGGCCAAACATGCCATCGCAGTGAACAGCGCCACTTCCGCCTTGCATCTCGCAATGCGCGTGGCGGGCGTTGGTCCGGGAGATCGCGTAATCACTTCGCCGAATACCTTCCTCGCGTCGGCCAACGCGGCTGCCTTTGTGGGGGCGACTCCGGATTTCGAGGATATTGATCCTGTTTCCTACAATCTTGATCCAAGCGTGCTCGCCGCGAACTGGCGTCCAGATACCAAAGCTGTGGTGGCGGTCGACTACGCTGGGCAACCCTGCGACATGCCGGCCATTGCCCGAATCGCTCGTGAGCATGGCGCTGTGGTGGTTGAAGACGCCTGCCACGGCGTCGGCGGAGGATTTATCTACGACAACTGTGCTTGGAAATTGGGCGGGCACCCTTGGGCGGACATCACCATTTTCAGCTTCCACCCGGTCAAAACCATGACGACTGGCGAGGGAGGAATGCTCGTGACGAACAACCACGTCTGGGCAGAGCAGGCCCGGCGCTTGCGTTCGCATGGCGTGGAGCGGTCCAAATTCGCCGGCTTGGGGGCGGAAGATGACGAGGCTTTGGCCGAGCGAGGGCCTTGGTATCACGAAATGCAGGATCTCGGCTACAACTACCGACTTCCAGACATCTTGTGTGCGCTTGGCCTATCCCAACTCGAGCGGCTCGATGGCTTCATCGCTCGACGGCGTGAGATCGTCGCCCGCTACAACGCCGCGTTGGCCGGCCTTTCCTGGCTGACTACGCCCGGCTTGCGCGATCCGGCCAATCGCGACCTCGTCTCATGGCATCTCTATACGGTGGAGATCGACTACGTTGCCATCGGCAAGACGCGAACGAGGGTGATGACCGAACTGCGCGAACAGGGGGTCGGCACACAAGTGCTCTATATTCCCGTCTATCTCCAGCCTTGGTATCGCCGGGCCTATGGATACCACACAGGCAAATGCCCCGTGGCTGAGAATCACTACCGCCGGGCCCTCAGTTTGCCGCTTTCTCCGGCCATGTCCGACCAGGACGTTCAACGGGTCATTAAAGCTGTCCGGGCGGTGGGGGGGGCGCGCTGAGGATGAACGCCATCGCCATCGATTGTCAGCTATCCGATCGCAGCGGCCATCAAGACCGGCTGCTTTGCGGAAATCATGGTTTCTACGGACGATCCGGAAATCGCCGCCGTAACCCAGGGCTGCGGAGCCAAGGTTCCGTTTCTACATTCGGCCAAGACCGCCGACGATTAAGCCACGACTGCGAATGTCTTAGTGGAAGTTCTGGAAGAGGATGCGCGGAGAGGGGGGGAATTTGAGGCTGCTTGCTGCATCTACCCTAATGCTGCTCTCATCAGTCTTGCCCGCCTCCGAAAAGGCCTGCAGATTCTGATGGCCAACGACAGCTTAGAGAGTGCAGTTCCGATGCTTCGGCTCGACCATCCGATCCAGCGAGCCCTGAAGATCGAGGATGGGCGTCTTTGCATGATCGCGCCGGAGTATCTGAACGAACGGTCCTAGGATTTAACGCCGGCTTACTGCGATGCAGGCCAATAGTACTGGTTGCGCACGGCGCCGTTTCTCCGCGCCCGTCGGCTCCTTAGCTCGGTCTGCGCGCCGTTGGTCTTCGACGAGATGGAGGCCCAAGATTTCGATAACGAGTACGACTGTAAGCTGGCCGAGTTGAAATTCGCGATGCAACACCTCATACGAAAAGAACCTTCCCATGTTTAAAACCGAACAGGAATCTTTCTGGTCTGGTGATTTTGGCAAAGATTACACTGAGAGGAATAACAATGCCGGAATCTTAGCCTCGGACGTGTCTTTATTCGAACGAATCCTCAGTCGGACGCCTGGGATCCGTTCTGTTATTGAGCTTGGCGCTAATATTGGCCTCAACCTCAAGGCCCTGCGGGGACTCCTCACGGACGTGGAGTTAGAGGCCGTGGAAATCAATGGCGCCGCTGCTGCCGTCCTTCGTGAGTGGGGGGGCTGCGAAGTGCGGGAAATGTCGATCCTTGACTACGAGGTAAAGCGACAGTTCGACCTCGCTTTTACTAAGGGAGTGCTAATTCATATCGACCCCAGCTATCTGCCCTGCGTTTACGACCTATTGCACGCTTTGGCACGCCGCTACGTCTTGATGGCGGAGTACTACAATCCTGTACCTGTAGAGGTCATCTATCGAGGGCACCAGGGCAAGCTCTTCAAACGCGACTTTGCTGGAGAGTTTATGAACCGGTTCCCTGACGTTTGCCTCCTTGACTACGGCTTTGTGTATCATCGGGACCCGAGATTTCCCATGGATGACGTCACATGGTTTCTTATGGAGAAACAGCAGTGACTGAATGCTAACCATGGCTGTACCCATTCGCTTGCCTACTAACCAGTATGCACCGCTCCTAATTCGTGCTGAAGCCGACGCTCGGATGGGTACCGGACACGTCTTGCGGTGTCTGGCATTGGGTCAGAGCTGGCAACGAACGGGTGGCGGGGGGGCGCGCAAAGAATGAAAGCCATCGCCATCATCCCCGCCCGTGGTGGCAGCAAACGAATTCCCGGCAAGAACATCCGGTTGTTCGCAGGATTGCCAATCATTGCCTACTCGATTCGCGCGGCCCAACAAAGCCAGCTCTTTAGCCGGGTGATTGTGTCCACCGACTCGGAAGCGATTGCCCAAGTGGCGCGACATTACGGAGCCGAGGTCCCCTTTATGCGCCCCTCCGAGCTAGCTGATGATTACACCGACACTGACGCGGTCGTTTTGCATGCGCTCAATTGGCTTATCAAAAGCGATGATACGCCCAACTATTTCTGCTGCATTTACCCCACGGCTCCCTTTGTCCGGCCCGATATCTTACGACGCGGCTTCGAACTTCTGGTCGCGGCGAATGCGGCGACCACATTCGCTGTCACCACCTATCCCTACACCATTTTCCGTTCTCTAAGGATAAATGATCACGGCCGCGTCGAAATGTTCTGGCCCGAGAACTTCAGCAAGCGTTCACAGGATTTACCCCACGCCTACCACGATGCCGGCCAGTTCTACTGGGCCAACACGGAGCGATACCTAATCGAGAAGAGGCTCTTTTCATCCGATTCATTGCCCGTTGTCATCCCCCGAAGTTTGGTTCAGGATATCGACACGCCGGAAGATTGGGAAGTAGCCGAACAGATTTATCTCGCCCAGCAATTGGTGGCCGCGACTACAGCCCCAAACGCAAAAGGCGTGTGAGTATTCTGGCCCACACGCCTCCTGAAGCCAGGGGCTTTCTCACGTTGTACGCGAAGGCCGTTATCTAGGATAATCCCACGTTCTCGTTGCGGACGAATGGATGCCACGAAATCGTTGCTGGTGCTAACGGAGGCGGGCGGTGACATCGGCTATGGTCATCTCACGCGTTGTCGTTCGATTGCCGCGGCCTTCGGCCACCGCGGCTATCGAGCGGATCTGATGGTTCAGGGCGAAAACGTGGAGCTAAATGACCGTGAGCAATGTGTCGGCTGGCGTCAGCTCGGGTCGGCCTTGGAGGAGGCAGTCGGCACAGCGGACATCGTGGTGGTTGACTCATTTCTGGCGGAGGAGAGTCTCCTGGCGGCCATCCAGTGCATTAACCCCCATAGTGTGGTGGTTGATGACCATCTGCACCGCGATTACGAACGGGGTGTAGTCGTGGATTGGACTGTAGACGCGGAGGTAAACGCTTATCAGCAGCGAAAGCAGGCGGTGCGATATTTATTGGGGAGCAGGTACTGCACGCTCCGGCCACCGTTTTGGATCCCGCCGATTCGGACCTTCAAAGTGAGCCCTGTGATGATCCTCGTGACTCTTGGCGGCAGCGACATACGTCGACTCACTTGTCCGCTGACTCGCAGGTTAATGGATCGCTTTCCTGAGATTGAATTACACGCGATTGTTGGTGGCGGTGTGCCTTGCCCAGACGAATATGTGCGCTTGGCGGGTGAAGGCGCACACGTTCACTTCAATTTAGACGCGCTGGCCATGCGTGATCTTATGGACGCAGCCGATTTGGCTATCTCTGGAGGTGGACAAACGCTCTACGAACTTGCGTGTCGCGGGCTCCCGGCCGTCGTGGTCAACCTGATCGATAACCAGGCCGAAGATATCAGAGGCTTCTCTTCCCGGGGATTTGCGACTCCGGCTTGCCAGTGGGATGCTGCCGACCTGTTGGATCGTGTTGAGAGCAGTGTGAGGGAGATATGGCATGGCGCACGGCGCGAAGCCGCCTCAGCAATCGGCCGCTCACTCGTCGATGGGCAGGGGGCCTTTCGGTTGGTTGCCGGGGTCGAGCAGGCCTTCTACGGAGACAAGTAGTCATGGCACGGACATTCCTTGAGAAAAGGGCTTCCACGGTGCTCTTCCGATTCCTGAGAAGTAACTCAAGGGTTGGCGTGTATCTATTGCCCGCCAATGTCTGCCCAATCGTCCCGGCGGTGTTTCACAAAGCCCATGTTCCGTTTGAGTTTCTTGACATACATCCCTCCACGCTCGCCCTGGATCCCAAATTGGTCCTCCGCAGGCTTCGCCAAGGCGGGTGCGCCGGCATTCTCTACGTCAGAACCTACGGCGCCATGTTCGACATGGAAGCCAGCTTTGGCACCTTCAAGAACGCCTGTTCAAGCTTGCTGCTAATTGATGATCGGTGCCTTGTTGTACCACAGTTTGAGCACAGCGGAGGTTGTGCGGACTTGGAGCTTTATAGTACCGGATATTCCAAGTATGTGGATTTCGGTTGGGGTGGTTGGGGAAATCTCGGCGAAGGTGTGAATTATGAGAAGGAAACAATGCCTTTTTCTCGCGAGGCGCACGACGCCATGGTAGCCGAGTTCCGTGATATTGCGGAGCAGCGGGGGAATTTTGAGTACAGAGACTCGGACTGGCTCGATGCCACCGAGGTGGACATTTCATGGCAGGATTTCAAAACCCAAGTGTGTGACCGCGCGCAGGCTGCGGCGGCTCATCAGGCAGCGCTCAATGACTGTTATCGACATTTTCTGCCAAACGACTGTTGCCTGCCGATGGCATTTCGGAACTGGCGTTTCCACGTCTGGGTGTCCAACCCTCGGACGCTGCTCAAGGCGATCTTCGACGCAGGTCTGTTCGCCAGTTCGCACTATGCCAGCTTGATTCCGGCATTTGGACCAGGGCATGCCCCCAACGCGGCACTCCTTGGGAGCAAAGTGGTTAATCTTTTCAACGATTTCCGCTTTGATCTTGAAAAGGCGGAGCGTACCGCACGTTTGGTAGCTGAGCATTTGAAGATCTCTAATCAGGGACCATATCCCTGGCGCGATGAGGAGGTTATGCATGGGTAAGCGGATTGCGATCATGCAGCCCACCTATCTTCCGTGGATAGGGTACTTCGACCTCATCGACCGCGTCGAGGCCTTTGTCTTGCTGGACAATGTGCAGTTCGAAAAGCAATCGTGGCAGCAACGCAATCGAATCCGTACCGCCAAGGACTTGGAATGGCTCAGTATCCCCATCCTCAACACCGGCCACTCAGGGCAGTTAATCTGCGACACGCGGATTGCCAGCCTCCAATTCGTTGGAAAACATCTTCGTGCGCTGAAGATGAACTACGGTCGAGTGCGATTCTTCAATGAGATTTTTCCGGAGTTCGATAGATGTTTGAACGAAGCGGCGGCTTCGGGCATGCTGGCGGACTTGAATTTGGGTTTGATTCGGTGGCTGGTCCAGAAACTCGGAATCACGACGCCACTCCACGTCAGTTCACAGATGGGTTGTGAGGGAAGGAGATCGGGTTTGTTGGTGAATATTTGCCAGCGCTTAGGCGCTGACGAGTATCTGTCTCCGGTTGGCTCAGCTGACTACCTAAGGGAGGATCGGGGTCAATTTGACCAGGCGGGGATTAGGGTCTGGCTTCACGGTTACGAGCACCCGGTTTACCGGCAGCTTTACTTGCCGTTCTTACCCTACGCTTGCGTGATGGATCTGCTGTTTAACGAAGGACCGCGTGCGTTGGAGATCATCCGTTCTGGCAGACGTGATCCGTTGGCACTTTAAGAGGAGATTCCCAATGAATTCATGCTTTCCCATCAGCGGGCGGCTTATTGGCCCTGTCCAACCAGTTTACATTGTGGCCGAAATGTCAGCGAACCACAATCAGAGCTTCGATCAGGCTGTCCGCATCCTCAGGGCCGCCAAGGACGCCGGGGCCGACGCCGTCAAGTTGCAGACTTACACGCCGGACACCATCACAATGGACTGTGACAGCGATTACTTCCAGATCGGGAAAGGCAGTCTATGGGAAGGCAAGAACCTTTACCAGCTTTACGGGGAGGCCTACACTCCGTGGGATTGGCAGCCGAAGTTGAAGCAGGTGGCAGACGGATTGAGGCTGCCTATCTTCTCCACGCCTTTCGACGATTCCGCTGTGGACTTCCTTGAGCACATGGACGTGCCCGCCTACAAGATCGCATCGTTTGAGCTGGTGGACACGGGCCTTCTCCGCAAGGTCGCCCGTACCGGCAAGCCAATCATCCTGTCCACCGGCATGGCTACGCTGGCGGAAATCGACGAGGCGGTGACCACTCTGCGCGAAGGGGGCTGCCGGCAACTGGCCCTGCTCAAATGCACCAGCGCCTATCCGGCTTCACCCGAGGAGATGAACCTGCTCACCATTCCGCATCTGTCGGAAGCTTTTGGCGTTCCCGTGGGTTTATCGGATCATACGCTAGGCATCTCCGTGCCAGTCGCGGCGGTGGCACTGGGCGCGTGCATCATCGAGAAACACTTCACGCTATCGCGGGCGACGCTGGGGCCGGACAGTGCGTTTTCGCTGGAGCCACAAGAGTTCAAGGCGATGGTCAAGGCTGTGCGCGTGGCGGAAAAGGCTTTGGGCCAGGTGAGCTACGAGGTCACGGAGAAGGAACGAGCAAGCCGCGTCTTTCGGCGATCGTTGTTTGTGGTGAAGGATATGAAGGCCGGGGCGAGGTTTACTCCGGAAAATGTGCGGTCAATTCGCCCGGGGCATGGTTTGGCCCCCAAGTACCTTGACGAGGTCATGGGACGCTGCGCGGCGCGCGACATCGCTGCAGGAACGCCGCTCTGCTGGGACTTGATCGGTGAACATCGTGCATAATCGCTCCTCAATATCGGTGCGGAGCTTCATAAACGAGATCATATATGTAATGACGAGTATTAACAGATTTGCCCTGACATTATCTAAGGCACGACCCTCCACAGGTATCGACAAGAGTGAGCATTAAAACCCTTTCTCTGGATGTTAGCTTCTACGGTCTCCTGGGCTTTCTTCAGCGGTCTGTTGGGGTCATTATGGTCCCAGTGTACACTCGTGCCCTTAGCCAAAAGGAGTACGGAGAACTCGACATCATTCTCATCTGTAGTTCTGTCCTTTGCATTTTGGTTGACCTACAATTCGTTGCGGGGTTCTCCCGCCTATACTATGAGCACCGTGCCGCGGGAAAGGGCGGACGTTTTGCAGGCACCGCTATCGTCAGCCGGCTTATCGGCAGCATTGCGATCGCCTCTGCATTTCTCGCGCTCGGATTCCTTGGCCACATTGAATTCAACTTTTTACCGTCTTTCAAAGGCCATACTACTGTTTGGATTCTTGCGGTCATTACTATACCACTGTCGCTCACATACGAGATCCTGCTCTTGCAGACTCAAATGCTCAGGTGGAAAAAATGGTTCGCGCTCGGCGCACTATCGAACTGCTTTCTTACATGTGTATTCAGCGCCTTCTTTGTCACGGTGTTAAAATGGGGGATTGTTAGTATCGTCATGGGGGTGCTTCTTGGCGTGCTGGTTGGGTTACTCGTGCTTGGCTGGGGGCTCCGTAAAGAGGTCGTGCTTTGTGTCGACGCCAGGCCTTTCAAGGAACTAATTCGCTACACGTGGCCGTTAATACCCGGATGGTGGTTGGCGTTTGGCTCTGCATATTTGAGCCGGTTTGTCATATTTTCGCAGTTGGGGTCAGACCAAAACGCCATTTTGGCCGTGTGCATGAAGATTGCGGGTGTCATTGGGATGCTCGCTGCCTGCTTCCAAATGGCATGGCAGCCGCTCGCCATGGCTCATATTGGACATGCATCCGGCGAAGTATTTTACGTAAGGTCAATGCGACTTTTTATCGCTGGAGGAATATTGGTCATTTTCGGCCTGACGATGTTTCTTGGGCCGATACTTACCGTCCTCACCCCAACTTCCTACGGCGTGATAAAGTATTACTTTCCGCTGTTTGCGGTCGGTACACTGCTGAGCGGATGTGCGGATAATCTGCAGTTAGGGCACCAGATCGCGAAAACGACGTATTGGATATCAATTAGTGCCATCATTTCCTTTGTCATCAATCTGGTTATTCTAATTGTTTGCACAAAAAGCTATGGGATCTTTGCGGCTGGATTTGCGTGGATCGTTTCATTCGCCGTGAAGGATATAATCCTGTATTTCACTGCTCAAAAAAGTTATTATATTGCTTACGACAAAAAGTCATTTGTATTGTTGGGATTAGGGTGTGGATTGCTTCTATTGCTTGGATTCGGCAATTACAGCCAGCATATTACGGGTTGGATCTTCACTGGTTGTATTGCATCGATAGGTGTCGTGCTCTCTTGGTTTGTTATGGCTCCTTTTGAGCGGAAGGCGATATTAGAGTTTGTCGGCAATCGAGTGCTAGGACGGATTTGTGGTTAAAATAGGAAAGCGAAAATATTGTGGTCTACGCTTATCGGTGGACGGACTTGATGGGGATGGCGGCATGCGACAGTCAAGGCGAAAAAGATCTCTGATGCGGCACGATCAAGTGGGAATTAAACCCTTTGGCGTCGAAGACCTAGCTTCTTTGGCGTTAGGTGATTAACCTGGATCCGGCGGTGGAAATCATGACCAATCAATGCGCGACATTAGGAAAGGGACACCGCTTTCAAGCGGTTTCTGTTGGTTGGGAGTTTGACCACATCGACAGAATATTGGACCATGTGGAGAAATCGACCGACATTACTTTTTCGCATATTTTGCACCCATCGCTTGATCAAAGGGCTCTACGAAAACGGCCGGACGCAAGGCGCTTTTATTGCTTCCGAGAGGACATTCGCATTGAAATGGGGCCGGCGGATCCGGCGTTCTTGGCTTCGTTGGAGCAGGCGGGAATACCAACCATTCACAATATGATCATGAGCGATCGAGTGCTTCGAAAGGTTGATTATGTCGAGGCAATGGGTTACGCGACCCATATTGCAAAACGTTTGGTGGAACTTTTCGAGGCACTAAAACCCTCTTTAGTCTTGGGAGCCTTCGATAGCCTTCATGAGGGCATCGCGTTGGCGGTGGCGCGGAAACACAGAATACCATTTGTGGCCATGAACTTCTCGGTCATACCAAGTGGCTACTGTTCGTTTTGTAGCGATCTGACGCCTAATAGCCAGATTGACTTGGGTGTTTTGTCTGACGGGGATCTACAAGCGATTGCATCGGGCGCATTGTCGGGCTTTGAGGGAAAATCAATACAAGCTCCTGCATACATTGCGCCACGAGGAGCCCACGATGTGGCCCGGCGACTCCCCTCACATATTCGCGCGGCTTTTGAGGTAGTGAAGAATAGAATCTCGGGAAGATTTGACAAATTTAACTACTACCCGCCCCAGCGGCTTTTCAAAATGTATTTTCGGAAGCGGGTAAATCTTATTACGCTCCCGAGAGGTTCGTTTGTGACAGAGCCGCCATCAGTCCCGTTTTTCTTCTTCGGCCTGCACATGCAGCCGGAGTCATCGATCGATGTTTGGGCGCCGTTTTACTCGAATCAAGCGTTTGTAATTGAAACAATTGCGCGGTCAATGCCTCCGACGCATCAATTACTCGTGAAGATTCACAAAAGTGACTCGGATAACTATTCTCGTCGACAACTGCTGCAACTGCGAGGACTGCCGGGCGTACGTCTTGTGTCGCCGTTTGTGGATTCGCGGCCGTTCATTGAACGGGCCGCATTGGTACTGCCGATTCAGGGGACGATTGGACTCGAGGCGGCGCTGCTAGGGAAGCCAGTCATTATGTTCGGCGACTCGCCCGTAAGTCGGTTCCCGAGCGTATCCATGGTGGGTCGACTAACGGACCTGCCCATTCTCATTGCAGAAAAGCTTAGAGAACGCACGCCGCTACGCGAAAATATCTTGAGGGCATTTGCCCAATTTTTGTCTCCTATGTGTCCTGCAAGCGATAACAACTGGTCTTTAGAAATATCAAATCGTGCCCTGGATGGCTATGCGAAACTGTTCCAAGCGCTGCGTAAACGTTTGACTGAAGATGAAGCAGTTTAAGTGGGTGACGGACGGGCTCAGCTGGGGCTCTTCTGGGCGGCCTGCGATGATTGCGGCGTGGATTCCCTTGATCGGATAACGCAATATCTGGCGGGACTTTTACTTGACATCTGTTCTACCATGCATGGCACCTCGCAGGAACGATTCATGAGGGCAGATAGACCGCCGCACTTATCTCTGTTATGCTAGAGTCTTTTGCTGCCGAGTTGCTCGCATTGCCGTACCGTTTACGTTTTGGGCGCATTGGTCGTCGTCCTCGGTTGTTTCCCCCCTTGCTCATTTCTGGTGCGCGTGGGATTCAGTTGGGGGACGATGCGCGGGTAGAATCGTTCGTGGCGCTGTCGGTCGCTCGTGGGGGGCGTATGGAGATCGGCTCGCAGTGTGAGTTGCGTTCCTTTGCGCGCCTGGAGGCAGATAGCGGTCATCTTGTGCTTGGAGAGAAATGCAGTGTAAATTCGTTTTGTCTCCTTAATGGATACGGGGGAATCACAGTGGGGAATAGCGTTCGAATCGCCTCTCATTCCGTTATATTGTCGTCCACCCATCAATATAAGGACATAAACAGTTCAATACACTCGCAAGGGGTATTGGCAATGGAGACCGTGATTGGCGACGACGTCTGGATTGGTTCACATTGTGTGATTGTAGGTGGGGCGCGCATTGGTTCACACAGCATCATAGGTGCTGGGTCGGTTGTTCTGGGAGATATTCCGGCCTATGCTATCGCTGCCGGTGTACCGGCACGGGTAGTCCGGATGCGAGTCGAGTAGATGTGCTGAACGTATATTTGATCAACCTGAGTTTTGGCTTGGCCGGGATTGAACGGCGCTTCGCGAATCTCTGGCGGACGCTGCGCTCCAGAGGGAATGTGCAGCCGACTCTTGTGGTGCCTGATACGCTTGCCAAGGTGCTCTACAAGGCCAACCTTGCATCTACAGGCGATGAGCTTCTCTGGAGTATACCCGAACATCCATGGTTTCGTGCACTCTCACGTGTACAGCTTCCGTCGGTCGGGGCAAATATACTAGGGTTCACGCGGGCCTGGGCAATGGCCAAAGCGTATGGCTCGGTTTGGGCGAAAATCAATATAGATCAGTCGGCGGTAATTCATGTTGGAATGAACTGTTCCTCGCTGAACCCACCGGAAGCTCCAATCGTATATGAGTGCGTAGACGCAAACTTGACCCAGCTTGGAACGCGCCACTTCATTAAAGCGGCGGCGCGATCGTCCATTATCCATTGTCAGACCGACCGGATTCGACAAGCCCTCGAACAAACAATGGCAACCCGCCGTCCTCGTTGGACCACAGTCACGAGCCCATGCTACTTTGCGGGTTACCCTGAAAAGTCGAGCGCCGTTGCCGACCGTGATCAGATGCTGGTCGCCTTTGTTGGGCGCCTCGCGGCCGATAAGAGTCCACTGCTATTTGTCGAGGCGATTGCGCGTGTACGGAAAAGTGGTCTGGGGTGTCGCGCGCTGATGTTGGGCGAGGGGCCCTTGCTCTCGAAGGTCGGCTGCCGCATCCGGCAACTCGGTCTAGATGCGGTGATTGAACTGGGATTCAGTCAGAACCCGGCCGAGCGGCTCATGGAAGCAGCAGTCTATGTGAGTTTGCAGACTGGAGACAACTATGGTAGCCAATCGTTGCTTGAGGCCATGGGAGCAGGATGCGCAATCGTTGCCACCGATGTTGGCGAAACATGTCGCCTCGTGAACGCCGATGTCGGTCTTCTCGTAGGGCAGAATGTTGAAGAGCTCGCAACCGCACTATCGGTTCTACTCCGGAACCATCAGCGCACTGCAATGATGGGCTCGGTAGCCTCTCGGTTGGTACGGACCCATTACACCGCCGATATCTACGCTTCCTTTCTTGAATCCCTTTACTCACAGGCGACTGCAAAACACAACGCGAACTCCGGCCAGACTCGATGACATGGCGACTTTCTCGAAACGGCTGTCACGACTCAGTGGCAATCTGTTTTGCCTTGCGTCGTTAGAGTTCATTAAAGCATTCGTATTTCGGCGAAACAACGAAATTATCGCGACACAAGTAATAGTACCAAGTTATGGAAAACAATATCATGGCGGGAGCGAAGATTTCCAGGAATAGTGGGTCAAATCGAAGCATTCGGCGGGCACTAGTGACGGGCGGCGCTGGCTTTATCGGAAGCCATCTTGTCGAAGCGCTGGTCCGACAAGGGGTGGAAGTCGTCAGCTTGGATGACTATTCTGCAGGAAAGAGCGAAAACTTGGCGGCGGTGCGCGGCTGCAAGAACTTCACCGAGCTCGTTGGTGACATAACGGACCCGATTGCAGTTAGAAATGCGATGATCGGAGTAGATACGGTGTTTCATCAGGCGGCCTCCAAGAAGACCGTCTGCATGCGGGATCCCTCTCGTGATCTTGCGGTAAACGGTGGCGGGGCCTTGATTCTTCTGCAAGCCGCCGTCGAGCTGGGCGCGGAGAAATTCGTCCACGCTTCAACCGGGTCGGTTTATGGTGAGGCGGTTACTTTTCCGCAAAAGGAGACACACCGTCTCCGGCCGGTAAGTTACTATGGGGTCAGCAAACTTGCCGGTGAATCATACGTGAATACGTTTGCTCACTTATTCGGTTTAAACACGACCATTCTGCGGTATTTCCACGTCTATGGACCGCGTCAAGAGAGCAGTGATGTCGGTGGGGTTGTTTCGATATTTCTGAAGCGGGCGATCCTAGGATTGCCGCTGGTCATTCACGGTGATGGGAATCAGATGCGTTCTTTTACCTGGGTGGGCGATGTCGTTGAGGCTAACATTCGCTCGGCAACTCTACCCTGTTCTGAGGGGAAAACGTACAATTGTGCCTCCGGAATCCAAGTGACGATCAAGGATCTTGCGACGAAGGTGCTTGCTCGAACGAGTGTTAACGGAAAAATCAAACACGTCGACTCATTGCCGGGCGACATCCGCGAATTCCACGTCGACAATACTCTCATCATTAGTGACTTGAGTATGCAGTTCGAAAAGAACTTCGATCGCGGCCTTGGTCACACGTTGGATTGGGCGATTTCCGCTTTTGCTTCAGGGTTGATCAAATGACGGGTTGGGATGTTGCCATGGATCGGATCGCAAAGCACTTCGCATTTATTATCGTTTTTCTTGGCGGGTGGAACTTTGCGCTGCCTGTAGCCCAAGGCGAGGTAGCTCTTCCCTTTTGGTCGCAGCCGATTCAAGTAATGCATGGCGTGTTCTTGACGGAGGTACTGCTGATGCTTTACCTCTTGATATTCGCTGCTACTGGTGCGGCCGGACGAATTCGCGTCGGACTGGGCGAAGGGCGATTTGTTTTGCTGATTTTGGGGTTGGGGTGCTTGGGGATTTTGTCAGCAGCGGTGAATTTGACCGATTTGCTCGATTTGGGTCAGGCAGCCCGTTTCTTCTATTATGCAGCTTTCCTGCTCATTGTGATACGGTGGGCGGAGAGGCTCGGGCCTGCCAGGATCTTGCGGTTTCTGCTGATGGGCATCGCCGGCGCCGGAATGCTCAATCTCTATTACGCTTTCAAAATTCAGTGGGCGACGATGGGTGATTTGCCCTTCCTGATGGGCCAGAATGGCCCGGGCGGCATTTTGGGCCTAGCGGTTGGTCTTGGCGCCTGGCTCATGCTGATCCGCAAGACTCGCCTGGATGCCGTAGTGGCCGTTATTGTGAGTCTGGTCGGTATCTTCGGGGCAAGCATCAGCTATTCAAAGACTGCAATGCTGCTGGCCGCAGTTGGTGTTGCAGCCTGGGTTGCGGTGATTCTGGCTGCCATGACGGGACGTCAAACCCGCAGGCTTGGGGCTGGACTATTGGCGCTTGTGCTGATCATTGCCGTTGGCATCAGCTCAACAACGGCTGGAAGAAGTTATGCCGAGACGTTTAAGGAGTTTATCAGATACAAGTTTTACTCCCTTGACTACCGCGAGAACACCTCCGTGGAGTCGAGAGGTCTCTACTTTTTTAGTGTGGCAGAAATCGTGGCTCAACACCCACTGACCGGTGTGGGTTACTCGGGTTTTTACGAAGCGGTAACCCAAACGGTAACCTACCGGTCGGGTGGAGCCGTAGAAGAGACCGCGTCGCGTACTGCCAATCCGCACAACGCCTTCCTGTACTATGCCTCCGCGAATGGATTGCCGGGCTTGGTGGTCGTCGTCGTGTTGTTCTTGTTATTTGTGGATGTGCTGCGGCGCAGCCTCTTGCCCTACTATGGGAACGCCGGCCGTGTGGTGTGGGTTTGTTTGTCAGTGGCGTACTTTATTCATGGCAATACCTTGCCTACTTTATACAATACAGAAGTTATGTATCTGCCGGCGGCGGTCGCATTCTCACAACTCGTTTTGCGCTCTCAGCTAAGGAATGCCAATGATGTTGGTGCGCTGCGTTCGAAGAAATGCGGGCGAGGCTCTGCTCCATTGATCGGGATGAAGGCGCTTTCTTCGGCGAGGCAAGTTCATTAGGAATCAGGAATTTCCAGATGAAATCAATTACGTCCGTTGATGCTCAGCCGCTTCTGTGGAGCCGCGTAACCGCCGAAACGGAGTAAGGGCCCCGATGTGTGGAATAGTTGGGTTTGTCAGCAAGGCGGATACGCAGACGGCGCTTACGCATGATCGTTTGCGCGCCGCCATTGAGCGCCTTAGACACCGTGGGCCCGACGGTCAGGGCGAGTATTCGGACGGTAATCTTTGGCTGGGCCATGTGCGCCTCAGCATCCTCGACCTGTCGGAGTGCGGGCACCAACCCATGGCGACAGCGGCTGGCCGCTTTGTCATCTGCTATAACGGCGAGGTCTACAACTTCCGAGAGTTGGCCTCCGAGCTGGCGCTCAAAGATCTGCGTTCCCATTCCGACACGGAGGTCGTGCTGCGGGCTTGGGAAAAGCTGGGTATCGACGTGGTGCAGAAGCTTAACGGCATGTTTGCCTTTGCCGTCTATGACAGGCAGGCTCAGAAGTTGTGGCTCGTGCGGGACCGGCTGGGCATCAAGCCGCTTTACTATCGCTTGGATTCTCGCGGTCTTAGCTTTGCATCAGAAATCAAGGGAATTGCGGGGTTTACTGATGAGGCACTTGCGTGCGACATCTCCTCGATTCATGAGTGGCTGTATTACGGCAATTCGCTTGGAGGCCGGACGCTTTATCAGGGCATCAAGCAGTTACTACCCGGCCACTACCTTGAACTTGATCTGACCTTGTTTCAGTGCCGGATCGGCGAATATTGGTCGCTCCCGAAGCAAGCAGGTCGCGCGAATGGAGTGCATTACAAAAAAGCGGATGTCATTGCCGAAACCCGACGATTGCTGGAGGCAGCAGTCAAGCGGCAACTCGTGAGCGATGTGCCAGTAGGTTTGTTTCTCTCCGGCGGGGTTGATTCAAGCGCGATCGCCGCATTTGCTTCACGGCATTATGGTGGGCGCCTGGCAACCTATTCGGCCGGTTTCGACTTCGCGCCCGATGGAGGTGAACTGCCAAAGGCGAGGGCGGTTGCGGCACTTTACGGCACTGATCATCATGAGATTCGCATCGCAGGTAGTGATGTTGCGTCACTTGTGGAAAAGATGGTCTACCACCATGATATGCCGTTCTCAGATGCAGCGAACCTCCCATTGTACTTGATGGCATCGCAGATCAGCATGCACACGAAGGTTGTACTGCAGGGCGATGGCGGGGATGAAGTGTTCGGGGGCTACAGGCGCTATGCCACGTTGAAGCATTACCGTTGGCTCCACCCGCTGGCAAGGTTCGGGAAGCGCGTTCACGGGATCATGCCACCGTCGGACTTCCAGTATCGGGTGCGCCGATATCTGAATGCCTACGCGGCAGAGGATCTGGGGACGACGATGGCCTTGTTGCTCACTTTCGAGGATGTCTCTACTCGCCCCGCGTGTGCATTCTCCGCTCGCATACAAGAAGTAATCGAAAGGGCGGATCCGTTTGCCCGGTATCGTGAGTGTCAGCAGTATTTTGCCCAACACGACGTTGCCAATCAGATGTTGTTAGTCGACCTAATGGTGGAATTGCCAGACATTTTTCTCGAGAAGGTCGATCGGGCCACCATGGCCTCAAGTCTTGAAGTGCGCGTGCCATTTCTCGATCACGATTTGGTAGACTACGTCGTGCGCATTCCAAGCGAGACAAAGATACCGTGGGGAAAGAAAAAGTGGCTTCTCAAGCAGGCAATGAGAGGAATCGTTCCAGACGAAGTGCTCTATGGACCGAAAACGGGATTCAATGTCCCGTTTCGCCATTGGCTCAAAACCTCCCTCAAGCCATTGTTCTTTGACCACTTGGCGAAGTTCAATCGCGAGCAGCCCAGAGTGTTGAACTCTGAGGTTGTTCATGAGTGGTACAGGCAGTGCGAGATCGGACAGCGAGACTATTCATTCATGCTGTGGAAGTTGTTGAACCTTATGGTGTGGTGCAACAACGCCAAAATATCGATAGAACTGTAGAAGATTGTATGAAACCAGGATCGGAATTCCCGCAGCTCGTTTGTCCGACCGACCATCTGCCCCTCAAGGGGCGCGGGGATGCCTTAGTGTGCGGAAATGGGCACAGGTTTGAGGTACGCTTGGGAATACCGCGAATCCTGTCGGCAGAGAGGGCTTACACGGATGCTTTTGGCGAACAGTGGAAGAAATATCGAACAACGCAACTGGACTCACACACAAACACATCAATTTCTCAGGATCGCCTCAAGCGGTGTTTGGGAGGCGAGCTCTGGATGCAGCTAAATGGTTCTCAACGGGTCGAGGTGCTTGAAACCGGTTGCGGTGCGGGTAGATTCACCGAAGTACTCTTAGGGTTGTCGTCCGCGTTCGTCACCTCCACGGATCTCAGCTCAGCCGTCGACGCAAACCAAGTCAACTGCCCCCAATCGGAGCGGCATCGGTTGATCCAGTGCGATATTAATCACCCTCCGATTCTTCCCAACTCATTCGACGTGGTGATATGCCTTGGGGTGATTCAGCATACTCCAAATCCCGAGGCGACGATGGCAAAGCTCTACGCGGAAGTGAAGCCCGGCGGCTGGCTGGTTATTGATCACTATTCTCCGTCGTTGTCCCATTACAGCAAGGTTACCGCATTGTTGATTCGGCCCGTGCTAAAGAGACTGTCACCTGGCTGGGGTATGGCTGCGACCGAGCTGTTGACAAAGGTTTTCTTCCCGCTGCATCGTGCGGTAAAAAAGAGCCGGCTGCTGCAGATAATGGTGTCCAGAATCTCTCCGTTGCTCACGTATTATCATACTTATCCCCAACTTAATGATCGTCTACAGTACGAGTGGGCTTTGCTTGATACACATGACAGCCTTACGGACTTCTATAAACGCTTTCGCAGTGGACCACAGGTGGTGCGGGCCTTGGCGCAATTGGGGGCGCAGGAAATTTGGGTTGCCAGGGGAGGAAATGGCATTGAGGCACGTTGCCGGAAGCCTCCAGGTAAATAGCGTGACATTACAGGCGCAAAATGCGTGTATTATGGACACATAATTTCGACCCGGAAATTCCCAATAACCTGGTGTACATAAACGTTGCGGCGGAGGGTATCCGAAGCCGGGGGATAGATTTGCATTTGGAATATTTGGGCAATCTCCGCTCGATTAGAGGTCTATTCCACTCCCGAAGACGAGTCAGACGATTGTCCGGTGCATTTGACTTGGTCCATGCACAATATGGTTCGGCATGTGCGTTCGCCACAGCGGCGGCGAATAGAATCCCCAAAGTCGTGTCGATTCGGGGCAATGATTGGAACGTACACAGTTATTCAGTCGGGTTTCATTTCTTTCATACGCGCTTGGCGCGGGGAATGACACGCTGGTCTCTTGGACGATATGACTGCGTTCTGGCGGTTTCACGGAGAATCGCTGCCGAACTCAGCCTCTGTTTCCCCCGATCCTGCATTGCATGGCAGGCGTCGCCGATAGATTTGCAGCGGTTTGTGACTCGCGGCAAGGCGGAAGCCAGGGCGTTACTGGGTTATCCAAACTGCGACGAAAAGTGGATTCTCTTCAATGCGCTGAGGCTGGATGATCCGATCAAGCGGTATTCCCTGGCGAGAAAGGCGTTTGATCTTGCGAATGCCCGGTTGGGGAATCTCCGGCTCAGGATTGTGAACGATTTCCCGCACGATATGGTTCCACTTTTCGTAGCCGCCTGCGATCTGATTCTCTGCACTTCGGAGACGGAGGGTTGGCCAAACTCGGTCAAAGAGGCTCTCGCCTGCAACGTACCATTTGTGTCGACAGACGTCAGTGATCTTCGAGACATTGCAAAGCGAGAACCTAAATGTCGAATCTGCCGACCTGATGCGAGGGTTATCGCTGACAACATCTGTGATGTGTTGTCGTCAGTGGAGCGTCCCAATCTACGGCAATACGTTTTAGAGATGGGAGTAGATGCATCGAGCGATCGGCTGATCAGGATTTATAATGCGCTGGTTGCAAGCTAGCGCTGAACGGCGTGAGACCTGTCCGCAAATTAGCCTTAACGTAAATCAATTATTATGTGCGGAGTTTCGGTGATTTTGTCTCCTTTCGCGGATAACTTGCAGGGCGCTATCTCGAGCATGGTATCCGTCATGAACCACCGGGGGCCAGATGGGAAGGGGACTTTCATCGACAAAATCAACGACTCATTGTTTCTTGCACTGGGACATAATCGCCTTTCGATCATCGACCTCACCGATCACGCTTCGCAGCCGATGAAGAGCCGGGATGGTCGCTATGTCCTGGTCTACAACGGCGAGGTCTACAACTACCGCGAGATCGCCCAGCAACTCGACCGAAGTGATTTGCCGGAGGCGGGGTACGGCGACACGGCTGTGGTTCTGGCGGCATTGGTAAAATGGGGTCGGCAGGCACTTTCCATGTTTAATGGGATGTGGGCATTGGTTTTATATGACGCGCAGGAGAAAACACTGCTGGTGTCTCGCGATCGGCTCGGTGTAAAGCCGCTTTACTACTATCAAGATGGGTCGGCTTTATATTTTGCATCGGAAATCAAGGCAATTCTGGTGGGAAGCCGTGCGCGACTGTCGGTGAATCCGGATGTCGCGGTGCCGTACCTTACCCGTGGACTTTTGAACTTCTCGGAGAATACTTTTTTTACGGGCGTCAAGCAGTTCCCGCCCGCGTCGTATCAATTGTTCGATTTACGCAGGGGCGGACATTTTCTGCCTCACACAGAGAGGTTCTGGCTGCATCCCTTTGAAAAGGGAGAGGAACCGGAGGCAGGACGTGTTTGTTCGGAAGAAGTAAGGACTGCGCTGATTGATGCCGTGATGTTACGACTGAGAAGCGATGTGCCGGTCGGGGTCCTTCTTTCAGGTGGTATCGACAGCTCCTCAATCGTTGGGGCAATCGCCCATACGACCGGGCTAGACAACCTGACGGTTCTCTCTGTGACGAGCGACGACCCGTCGGCGAATGAAGAACCATTTATCGACCTGATGGCACGATATGTTCAGCTTAAGCCTCAGAAGGTGAATGTGTCGAACGATCCGTTTGCCCTGCTAAATCGTTTGATTGAGGCGTGTTGGTTCAATGACGAGCCGGCACTGAGTGTTTCCGACCTCGGGCACCTTCGGTTGATGGAACTTGCCCGGGCACGAGGCATCAAGGTGCTGCTGAGCGGTCAAGGCGCAGATGAGCAATTGGGAGGATATAACAAGTTCTTCTATTTTTGGATGCTTCAGTTATTGAAGGACAAACACTATTGGGGCGCGATTAAGACGCTTGTGCAATTTGCACGCCATAGCAATACACTCTACGAGTTCCGGATTAGTGAGGCGGTTCGCTATCTGGGTAAAACGAGGCTGGCCTCGGGTACATTTATACAGCCAGAGCACCAACACCGTGATTCGATTGATATCGGGTTTCAGGGTTCGTACTCCAAAAGAGAATGGATCGATTTGGTGAAGACCTCTCTGCCTGCTCTTTTGCATTACGAGGATCGCATGTCCATGTCACAGTCGGTAGAGGTGCGGATTCCTTTCTTGGATTTTAGACTCGTTGAGTGCTTGGCTCGAGTTCACCCATCGGAGAAATTCGACGGTGGTTGGACGAAATCAATTTTCCGGAAGGCTATTGCCGGGCTTGTACCCGAGGAAATTCAATATCGGCGCGATAAGAAAGGTTTCAATGTGCCGGAGGACAGATGGATGAAAAAGGAATTCGCGCCACGGGTTCTGGAGATGTTTGCTTCCGGGATGCTGAGTGAGAAGCTGGGTCTGATTAATGCCGGCAAACTGAGAGCCTCTTACCGCGATTTCCTGGCGGGGCGCGGGTATCTGAACGGTAGGCATTTTTTTCGGGTCTATGCATTTGAAACGTTTCTGAGGCGTTTTTCCCAAGAGATGTGTGGCTAAGGCGTGTCTTCAGTGCGCTCCGGAAAACCAACAACCCACGTATGGAAAGGTATATCAAAGTACGCCTCCGTTGCATGATATTTTGTAAACAATACGGGAAGAGCACCTTCTCCAAAGCTGAGATCGAGACAGCTGCTCCCCACGCTTCCTCACAGAAACGCAGTTGCCGGGCATTCCTCGTCAAATGACGTAATTAACGAGTCTGTCGTCCAATTGGAAATCAATGGATTCTGATCAGACAGCCGTGCCGTGTCACTTAGAGCGCAGAGTGGTTCGATGTTGAGCGTCACGAGGATAATTGGCGAACGACAGGGAGCTCTGTCCGTTTTCTTGGGTTGATCATTTGAAGCGATGATCGCAGTGTTATCATATGGCGTCAGTAACGTTGGGTCGATACTCAACATGCTGCATAGAGCCAATATTCCTGCCGTGGCGGTTTCAACGGCCGCTGAGATAAAGAGAGCAGATAGAATTATCCTGCCTGGGGTCGGTGCCTTTGATCATGGCATGGCAGCCTTGAGAGATTTGGGCTTAGCTGAGCCTTTGAAGATGCGAGTTGTTCAGGATCGGGTGCCGATTTTGGGAATCTGCCTCGGTATGCAACTTTTTGGAAAAGGCAGCGAGGAGGGTGTCCTCGAGGGCCTTGGTTTGGTCGACGGCTATTGCGAGCGATTTCGCTTTGAGGGCAACCCAGCACTGAAAGTTCCGCATATGGGTTGGAACGTCTTCACCTCACGTCGTGAGAGTCGGCTGTTTGATAACCTCGATGAGCGTGCGCGGTTCTACTTTGTTCATTCCTATCACCTCGTCTGCAGCGATCGCGATGATGTTCTCGCAACTTCCCGCTACGGAATCGAGTTTACGGCTATGGTGCAACGGGGCAACGTGTGGGGAGCGCAGTTTCATCCGGAAAAGAGTCATCGCTACGGCATGGCCCTTCTCAGCAATTTCGCGCGACTGTAAATGCTCCAAACACGCGTCATTCCAAGTCTGCTTTTGCGCAATGGTGGCCTGGTTAAAACAGTTAAATTCCAAGACGCCAAATATGTGGGCGACCCAATTAACGCCGTGCGTATCTTTAACGAGAAAGAGGTGGATGAGTTAGTCTTCCTCGATATCGGCGCAACGCCGGCCGGTAGCGGGCCTAATTTCAGGCTGCTTGCCGATATTACCAGTGAAGCTTTTATGCCTTTTGGTTACGGCGGAGGGATCACTACTGTAGATCAAGTCAAGCGGTTATACGCGCTAGGCGTTGAAAAGGTCATCATCAATACCGCAGCAGCAAACACCCCCAAGCTAGTGGAAGAAGCCGCTGCTATTGCGGGAAGTTCTAGCGTGGTAGTTTCGATCGATGTCCGCCGTAATTTCTTTGGGCGGTACAGCGTCTGGGTGCGGAGCGGACAAGTGGACGTGAAGCAGGACCCTGTCGTCTATGCTCGCGAGATGGAACGGCTGGGGGCGGGCGAGATTCTGCTCACTGCCATCGATCGGGACGGCACGCAGTCGGGCTACGATCTTGAACTAATCCGACTCGTGGCGGATGCGGTTGCGGTGCCGGTTGTGGCAGCGGGTGGCGCAGGTAGTTTGCAGCATTTCCGGGAGGCAGCAGACGCAGGTGCCTCTGCGGTCGCGGCTGGGAGCCTCTTTGTGTTTCACGGAAAGTATAAGGCTGTGCTCATTACGTATCCCGAATATCGCGACCTGGAAAAATTGTTCGGATCATGAGTGACACATCAAAAGACTCTTACCAGGCATGCAGTCGCCGCATCATGGATACAGTGGCGGATAGCCGCTTCGTCTTTGACGAGCAAGGACTCGTCGCCATTTTCAGCGTTGCGACCTGCTGTTCGCATCCAGGGGTGTTAGAAGGAGCAAATGGAATTTGTGCTCTATCAGTGTTGGTGGAGCAAATCAAACGCGACGGGCGGGGCCACGAATATGGCCGGCCGGTCGTGATTCAACGGTTCAACTGGGATGTGGCTAACGCCGCGAAGACCTGCGCCTGCGCCGCCGGCCACAGCTTTTCATGGGAAAAGCATGGGCCGAAACTTTGGAAATTTGTCTAACCACTGACAATAATATGCCCTTACGATTTGGATTCATTGGCTGCGGGAAAATTGCTGAACGGCACGCGGGGCTGCTCAGTTCCGGCGCCATACCTGGCGCAATCTTACAGGTTGTGTGCGATGTAAACGCCGCGCGCGCCACCGAGTTCGCTGCGCGGTACGGCGTGCGGGCGTACAGCGATGCGCGCGCCATGGCCGCGAGTCGCGAGGTGGACGCCCTCGCCATCCTGACTCCCAGCGGGCTGCACGCACAAAACGTCGAGGAACTGGCTGAGTTTGGTAAGCCGCTCATCGTGGAGAAACCGATTGCACTTACCTTGGAGGACGCGGACGGCATGATCGCCGCTTGTGCGCGGCACGGCACCCGGCTATTCGTGGTGAAGCAAAACCGTTTTAACCGCCCGGTTATTGCCCTGCGCGCGGCGCTTGAGGCCGGTCGCTTTGGGCGGCTCGTGCTCGGCACGGTGAGAGTGCGGTGGTGCCGTCCGCAAAGCTACTATGACGCTGCAACTTGGCGTGGCACCTGGCGCTACGACGGAGGCGTTTTGGCCAACCAGGCGAGCCACCATATCGACTTGCTCGAATGGATGCTGGGCGAGCCCGAGTCCGTAAGCGCCATGGGGACCACGGCGCTTGCCAGGATCGAGGCTGAGGACACCGCGATCGCCACGGTGCGCTTCCGCAGCGGCGCGCTGGGCCTCATTGAGGCGACGACGGCGACACGGCCGAAGGACCTGGAGGGTACCCTGTCGGTGCTGGGCGAAAAAGGCTCGGTGGTGATCGGCGGCTTTTCCGCCAACGAGCTGGCGACCTGGAACTTCGCCGAACTGAATGCGGGGGACGCCGAGATTTTTGCCACGCACGGTCGCAACCCCGAGCAGCCCAAGCTCGGCTATGCCCACGCCGCCTACTACGCGCATGTAGTGGATTGCCTGCGGGAGGGCCGGCCCGCCCTGGTTGACGGTGCCGAGGGGCGGAAATCCCTTGCGCTGATCGTGGCGCTCTACGAATCCATGGCCACCGGGCAATCCGTGCGCGTAGGTACGCTTGCGCCACACTGCCGCTTGGGTCGCGAGTGAATTTATGTCCCAACCGAACCTGAAAAAAGCGGGCATCGTCAACGTGGAGTTTGGCGACGGAGTCATCGTCGTCGAGCCGGTCAACCTCTACGGTTGCCGGATCGGCGACCGGACCTTCATCGGCCCATTTGTGGAAGTGCAGCGCGATGTCGTGATCGGTCGCCGCTGTCGCGTGCAATCCCACAGCTTCATCTGCGAGATGGTGACCATTGGCGACGACTGCTTCATCAGTCACGGCGTCATGTTTATCAATGATCTTTTCCGCATCGGCGGCCCGGCAATGGGCGACAAGACTCAATGGAAGTCCACCCGGATCGGAAACCGAGTTTCGCTCGGCTCTAATGCCACCATCCTTCCGGTGAACATCTGTGATCACGTGGTGGTCGGCGCTGGTAGCGTCGTCACAAAGGACATCACCATTCCCGGTGTCTACGCCGGGAATCCCGCCCGCTTGTTGCGCCGGCTTTAAGCCCGGCACCCTCTTTCCATGAAAATGCACGTACCATTCAACGACCTGAAAAAGCACCATGATCTGCTTCAGCCTGCACTCGGTGAGGCGCTGCAGCGCGTGATCGCCCAGTCGGCCTTCATCCGCGGGCCTGAGGTGGACGCGTTCGAGCTGGATTTTGCGGCTGCGATAGGAAGCAAACACTGCATCTCTTGCGCCAGCGGCACTGACGGGCTCTACATCGCGCTGCGCGCACTAAAGCTCCAACCGGGCGACGAAGTCATCACGACTGCCCATTCATGGATTGCCACCTCGGAGACGATCACGCAGGCCGGAGGCCGGGTGGTCTTTTGCGACACCGACGTTGACACCTTTACCATCGATCCAAAGCAGATTGCGGCAAAGATAACCGCGCGAACGCGAGGCATCATCCCCGTTCATCTCTACGGTCAGGCCGCGGATATGGATCCGCTTATTGAATTGGCACGGAAGCACAACCTCTGGGTGATTGAAGACTGCGCCCAAGCCCACCTTGCCACTTACGGCGGGCGCACGGTCGGGACCATGGGCGTTGTTGGTACGTTTTCGTTTTATCCGGGGAAGAATCTGGGCGCGATGGGCGATGCCGGTGGCATCGTCACTGACCGGAGCGATCTGGCTGAATGGATGACTGCTTTCGCACGGCATGGTGGGAAGGGCGATCATATCATGGAGGGCATCAATAGTCGCATGGATGGCCTCCAAGGAGCCGTGCTCCGCCTGAAGCTGCCGTACCTGCGCGGCTGGATCGAGGCGCGGCGCCGTGTAGCTGCGCGCTACGACGCCGCGCTGGCGGGCGTGGGCGATGTGCGGACTCCGATCGTTGCCCCCGGGCGCGAGCACGTCTACCACCTCTACGTCATTCGCACCCACTACCGCGATGCTTTGCGACAGCACCTGAAGGAACGGGGTGTGGATACCGTACTGAACTATCCGCGAGCGTTGCCCTTCTATCCTGCCTACGCATATCTTGGCCATCGACCGGAAGATTTCCCCAATGCCTATCGCAATCAGTCCACCGTCCTGTCGCTCCCTATTTTCCCAGAAATAACGGAAGCGCAAATGGATTACGTAACCGATACCATCCGTGAATTCTTTATTACAAAGCGAAACTGACAGCCCGGTCCCTGTCCTCTCCAAGCGTGCCTATCGAGCATGCAAACGTTGCGTGATGGATACCAGCGACGCGTTCATCACGTTTGACGAGCGGGGATTCTGCAACCATTGCCGCACCTTCGAGCGGAAGCTCGCCGAGGAACTTCCGCCCCTTGATCGTGCCGGGGATCTGCTTGCCCGGCTCGTCGCTCAGATCAAAGCGGAGGGACGGGGCCGACCGTACGATTGCGTCATCGGCCTCAGCGGCGGCGTGGACAGTTCGTATGTTGCGCTCCAGGTCGTCCGGCTGGGGCTGCGCCCACTGGCGATCCACTTGGACAATGGCTGGAACTCCGAGCTCGCCGTGAAGAACATCGAGAGCATTGTCCGCACGCTGGACATCGACCTGATCACTCATGTGCTCGACTGGGACGAATTCGCGGATCTACAACGGTCGTTCTTTTATGCCTCGGTCTCGAATTGCGAGATGCCGACCGATCACGCGATTAATGCCACGCTGTTCCATCACGCGGCAAAACACCGGATCCGCCACATCATCAGCGGAAGCAATCTGATGACGGAGGGCATGCACCTCCCTCCGGCGTGGGGCCATGATAACAAAGACTGGGCAAACATCCTCGATATTCACCGAAAGCACGGGCGTGTGCCGTTGAAGACATTTCCGCGCATGACGTTCTTTAATTTCCTCTGGTACGTTTTTGTCCGCCGCATTCGCTTTGTCCCGCTCCTCAATCTCGTTCCCTACCGCAAAGACGAAGTCACCCATGTGATCGAAAAAGAACTCGGGTGGCGGAACTACGGCCGGAAGCACGGCGAATCCTCGTTCACCCGCTTCTACCAGGAGCATTACCTTCCTGTGAAATTTGGCTTCGACAAACGCCGGCTCCACCTTTCAACGCTGATCATGTCCGGGCAAATTTCCCGGGAGGAGGCACTGCGCCAACTCGTCGCGCCGTTGTTTGTTCCGCAAGAGCTCCGCGACTACGAGGAACTCTTCCTGAAAAAACTGCGCTTCACCCGCGAGGAATGGGCCAAGATCCTCGCAACCGCCCCCCGCGCGCACACGGAGTACCGGCACAACACGCTGCTTTCGGCCCGACACACCCCGCTCTACAGGTTCGGACGAAAAGTCGCCACCGGCCGCCAGTCGGTGCACGCCTCATAGTCCCCCGCATCGGGGCGCGCTATGAACATCAGGCTGATCAAGAACTGCGGGCCGCTACCTTCTTAGGCCGGCTGCCGACCTAGGCGAAGGACAATGACGACGAACGCCTTGCCGCGACACGGCGCCACGGTCCGTTGGCAGACTGACACTTCCGCCCGTCTCGGCCAACGCGGACTGTTCCCCGAGGGCCGCGGCGTCCGGCCGCAACCGAATTTCGAGATTCATCTTCGGTCCACTGGCGGTTCTCGCAGACACCTCTCGGCCAAGCGGAACCTGCTTCCAAGGCCCGATGCGATCGAGCTGCGCCGACAGTTGCAGACACAGCCTGCACCGGGCTTCGTCATCAGCACTTTTTTTTCGGCGATGCGGCCGCCATTATAGTCGCGTACCCCTGCGAACTCGATTTCGCGATCTTGGTCAACGCGCGCGACTGTTGGCTCGATCCGGTCGTGGATCTTGCCCCGCGACTCTCTCCGCCTGCACCTCGAGTGCTAAAGCGTGGATGCCGTGCTGAATCTTCACGCGCCACCTTGCTCCCCGACCCAGATTTTCTTGGGCCACTACCCCGATGAATTCTCCAAGGTCCATCGCGGCCAGTTCCTCTTTCTGTCGCTGCCCATATTCCTTGGGATGACCAAGGTACAAATCAGGCAGGTCATGGAAGGGGGCCGATTTTTTGCCCGCATGGCTCCAGCCCATTTTGAGGGCGGAGGGAAAGCTTTGTATGCACATTTGGCTCGTTAAGATTGGAGAGACGCTGCCTATTGATTCTTGCCCGCGGCTGTATCGGATGGGCATGCTGGCGCAGGCCTTGGCTGCTTCAGGGCATGAAATTACTTGGTGGGCCTCCACATGGGATCACGCTCAGAGCCGATACCGGTTTGCCCAAGACACAACGGTGGAAGTCATGGCACGCTATCATCTGCGCCTACTGCACTCCACTGTGACCTACCAGCGGGCGGTGTCCCGCAATCGAGCTTGGCAAAACTGGCAGCAGGCGCGGGCCTTTGCCCGCAGTGCGAACCGACTGCCCCCTCCCCACCTGATCGTGAGCGCGATGCCCACGCCCGATCTTGCCGATCAAGCCGTCCGCTTTGCCCGCGCCCATCGCATTCCTTCAGTCGTCGACGCTCGGGATATGTGGCCGGATGTCATCAGCGAGGTCTTGTCGCCGGCAAAGCGGTTGGTCGCATGGCCCTATCTTGCGTATATGCGCCGCGTGCTCCGGCATGCCTGCCATGGCGCCACGGGATTGACCTCCATCACCGAGCCCTTTTTGGATTGGATCGTCCGTTATGCCGGTCGACCGAGGACCTCCTTGGATCGCGCCTTTCCGCTCGCCTATTCCGAACCTCCGCCGCCGAGCGAAGCGGAACTCATGGCCGCCCGGGAGTTCTGGTGGCAGAAATTCAGAATGAGAAAGGGTGACGGCAGTTCTGTCGTGCTTTTCCTCGGGAAACTGAATCGCACCATTCTGGCGGTCTTTGGCGACGTGCTTGTTGCTGCGGAGAAGCTGGCCCGCGAGCGGCCGGATGTTCGTTTCGTTTTCGGCGGAGACGGCGATTGCGCGAACGAACTCCGCAGACGCGCCTCAGCACGGGCCAACATCGTGTTTGCTGGCCAACTGGGAATCCACGAAATGGCCGCGGTGAAAGAAATGGCTGCGGTGGCGCTCTTGCCGGTGCAAAGGCGCGCCGACTACCAAATGAGCCTCTCAAACAAAGTTTACGACTATCTGGCGGCAGGGCTGCCCATCGTGTCCTACCTGCGAGGCTGCGTGGGCGACTTGCTCGACCAAAAAGCGTGCGGCGTTTGCTACGATGACGCTGAGGGACTGAGTGCTGCGCTCAAGCAGCTGCACGACCAGCCGGAGTTTCGTCAAAAGCTGGGCGCGGCAAGTCGTCGGGTGTTCGAAGAGCAGTTTGACGCTTCCCGAGTTTATCCCCAATTTGTCGCCTACCTTGAGGCCTTGGCAGCGGCCAGTCGTTCTCCCGATGGTCTTTTCTGATCAGATTCCCGAGCTTTTTATCTACGGCGGTGGAGTGGCTGGCCTACCGTTGTGCGGATGCGTGCGTGGGATTGTTGCCTGGAATCGCGAATGGAAGCCGGCAGCGGGTGCCGGCCGGGCGGCGGATTGAGATGATACCCAACGCGTGTGACTTGGAGTTGTTTCGGCTCGGAAAGCGGAGCGACCTGAATTTGCCGGGAGTGGAGCCCAGAGACTTTGTGGCGGTCTTTGTGGCGCGCATGGAATGGCGAACAGGCTTGATGCGGCGCTGGATGCCGCGGGCTCAACGCGAAAAACTGGGCAACTGTTTGTTTTTCGATCCGATGCCCAAGCGCCAGCTGGCGGAGGTGCTGGGGGCAGCGGATGCGGGGCTGCTGTGCTGGCCTTTTACTGCGGCACGTCGCCGAACAAGTTCTTCGACTATATCGCGGCTAGGTTGCCCGTGCTCAACAACTACCCCGGCTGGCTGGCGGGTTTGATTGAAGGAACAGGCTGCGGTCGCGCCGTTCAACCGCGCCAGCTGGAAATTCTTGCTGATGCACTGGAGCAACTGGCGGACAATCCGGACTGCCGCCGCGAAATGGGGCGGCAGGCCCGTCGGCTGGGCGATCGAGCAGGGCTACCAGCAACTGAAAGAGGAACTGGGCCTCGATCACTTCGAGGGCCGCTCCTGGCGCGGGCTGCACCATCACCTCACGCTGTGCTTCCTGGCCTTCTGCTTCCTGACAGGATTGCGCATGTCAAAAAAAACGCCCCTCGTTGCCTGAAGTTCATCGCTGGCTCATGGAGGCGCTGGCCCTGTGCACCTGTCCGCGCTGCCGCACCCGCTTTACGCGCTCCGGTATCGTCATCGATATGTCGTAGTTACTTAACGGAGTAGTGCTAATACCTCAAGTGATTTGATCAGCTTCATGAGAACCAAGATTCGGGATTCCTATCTGCCCTTCGGCCGGCCGAACTTCGGCGCGGCCGAGGTGGCCGCGGCGGCGAGGGTGCTGCGCTCGGGCTGGATCGGGATGGGGGTCGAGACATTGGCCTTCGAGCGGGAACTGGCCGAATGGGTCCAAGCCCGCCACGTGGTGGCCGTCAGCTCCTGTACTTCGGCCCTGCACTTGGCGCTGCTGGTGAGCGGCATCAAGCCGGGCGACGAGGTCATCTGCCCCAGCCTCACTTGGTGTAGCTCGGCCAACGCCGCGCTTTACCTCGGGGCTCGGCCGGTCTTTTGCGACATCGACGCTGGCACGCTCGGCCTGACGCCGCAGACCATGCGGGCGAAGCTCACGCTGAAAACCCGGGCTGTCGTCGTGGTGCATTTCGGCGGCTTGGCCGCGGACGTGGCCGCGCTGCGTCGGGCTCTTCCCCAGCGCGTGGCGATCATTGAGGATGCCGCACATGCGCTCAGCGCGGCCTATCCCAACGGCCGCCCGGTGGGTTCCTCCGGCAACCTCGTGTGCTTCAGCTTTTATCCGAACAAGAACCTCGCCACCGCCGAGGGCGGCGCCATCGCCCTGGCCGATGCCGCGATCGCCGACCGCCTGCGATCGCTGCGGCAGCACGGGTTGCCCATTGATGCATGGAAAAGATTTACGCATCCGAAGTCGCTGCTTCTTTCTGCCAGACTGACGGAACTCGGCTACAAGATGACATTCACGGACCTACAGGCCAGCATCGCGCGCGTGCAACTTGGCCGTCAACCGGAGTTCGCCAGCCGTCGCCTAGCCATCGCCCGGCTTTATTTCCGACGTTTGTCCGGTCTGCACCCGTCGCTGAAGTTCCAAGATGAGGTGTGCGCCGCCCGCCACGCCCGCCATCTCTTCACCATCCAACTCCCTGCCGGCTGTGGCCGTTTAGCGAGAGACAAGCTGCTGCTCGCTCTGCGGAAGCGGAAGATTGGTGCCACCATTCATTACGCTCCGCTGCATCGAATGCCGTTGTACGGTGCGCATGGCCGTTCTGTTCTGCCAGTGACGGAGAATGTCTGCGATCGGATCATCACGCTGCCCATCAGCTCCAGTATGTCGCCCGCCGACGCAGGATACGTGGCGGAGCACGTAATCGATCTGCTTGGCTGAGATCCTCCGCGATGTCCGATGTCGCTATCGACGGGGATGTGATCGAACCCCAAGTTCGAGCCGGCGGCGGCCCGCCACCGGTTCGGCGCATGCCATTGGCGGAGGTGTGCGGACTTTGAAGTTGCGCTTTATTCATTAGAAAGAGTCGATATCTCTATGCAGGAAACATCAAAATCTACACTCAAAGCGCTCGCTCCTGGTTTCTCGGTTGTGGTGCCGGTGTATCGCAGTGCAGCCGTGCTCCCGGAGTTGGTAGCCCGCATAGATCCCGTGCTCAAGTCACTTGGGCAACCGTTTGAACTGGTACTGGTTAATGACGGCAGCCCGGACAATAGCTGGCAAGTAATCGAAAAACTCGCATCCGCTCACCAGTGGGTTCGCGGCATCGCGTTGATGCGCAACTTTGGGCAGCACAACGCGCTGTTATGCGGTATCCGAAATGCGCGACACGAAATCGTCGTTACTATTGACGACGATTTGCAGCATCCTCCAGAGGAAATCGTGAAGCTGCTGGCAAAACTAGGAGAGGGATACGACGTGGTGTACGGCACGCCGCAAGAAGAACAGCATGGGATGTGGCGCAACCTTGCTTCGCAATTAACCAAACTGTCGCTGAAAAGCACCATGGGTGTGGATGTCGCCCGGAATGTCTCGGCTTTCCGCGTTTTTCGGACCGAACTGCGAGGTGCGTTTGCCAACTACCAAAGCCCATTCGTGTCGATCGACGTTCTACTAACTTGGGCCACCACCCGAATCGCGGCAGTACAAGTGCAGCACGATCCACGTAAGATCGGCACCTCTAACTACACTGTGGGAAAACTCGTTCGATATGCGTTCAATATGATTACCAGTTTTAGTGTCTTGCCGTTGCAGATAGCAAGCTTGGTCGGGTTTCTGTTCACATTGTTTGGGGCACTCGTACTGTTTTATGTCGTCGGACGCTACCTCGTTACCGGCACGAGCGTCCCGGGGTTTCCTTTTCTCGCTTCGATTATTGCAATTTTTTCCGGGGCGCAACTGTTCGCACTCGGCATCATTGGCGAATACCTCGCGCGTGTGCACTTTCGCACGATGGACAAACCCCCGTATGCCGTCCGCGCAAGAATCCGAACAGAGTAACCGCCAGATCAGCCACATATGAACGACAAGCTCAACATCCAACAGATTCGAGATTTTTGGACTCAGCAGGCGATAAAACACGGGTTGGCCCCGACGGCTTCGTGGTCTGACCACACGGTAATGGAAATGGAGATTCGAGAGATCCTCCGATACCTTGTAGACGGCGATCGGGTCCTGGATGTGGGTTGCGCTAACGGATTTTCGACGGTTCAAGTCGCGTCGCAACGGCAAGTCCACATACGCGGGCTGGATTACATTCCGGAGATGGTTGATCAAGCACGCTTGCGACTGGCGACGATGGCTGGGAAACTGCAGGGCACTGTTGAATTCAACACTGGAGACATCACCGCGCTCAGAGAACCCTCAGACAGTTACGACAAGGTAGTCGTCATCCGCGTAGTCATTAATTTGCATGACTGGACTAACCAACTCCAAGGCGTGCGAGAATGTGTCCGGGTGCTTAAGCCAGGCGGTACGCTGCTGCTTTCAGAGGCCACCATTCAGGGTTGGCAGGCGTTGAACAAGTTTCGCCGCGAGTGGGAGCTGCCGGACATTCCAATGCCAGCATTTAACCAATATCTGGACGAAGAACGCTTGATTCAAGCAGTCTCGTCACAACTGGAATTGATCGAACTAAACAATTTCTCTAGCACCTATTACGTGGGGACGCGTGTTTTGAAGCCGTTGTTGTCCCAGGCATCGGGGGGAAACGTCGATCCAACTAAACCCGAAATGGAATGGAACCGCTGGTGGGGCATGTTGCCAGCTTGGGGCGACTATGGGACCCAGAAGCTGTTTGTCTTTCGCAAGAAGTGAAATATCAAATTCCTTTCCACCACTCCTCGGTCAATCTGATTGTGGGTTGACGATCCGCCCTGTCCAAGACGGCAGCATGCTACTAATCCAAGTGCAGTTAGAGAACGAGCCGATTCGTTGCGCCGCGGAGGTTTTGAACAGTATAGTATACACGGTTGGACGTTGAGCAATGCCTACTTCGGTATGTTTCTGAGATATGACCAAATGTTGTGGATGGCAGGGCTGAGAAGTAAGCTTGGGGAGCAGGTTCAGGCAGCTTTCTCGGCGACGCCGTCGATGAAACGGATGGAAGAAACAAACCTACAACACGCTGGTCCCGTGACCGACCTTCCCGCGCGAGGCGATGCGCCTGTGGCAGAGCCGCAAGCAGACGGCCGATCGACGGCACCACCGCGGCAACATTGATAAGGGTTTTTGTGGCCCATTTGCCTTTGAGCGTTGAGGCCACAATCAGTCAAAAAGAGCAGCAACGTGCAGACTGAACAACACAGCGAATCTTGCCCAAAATCCGCAACGCAGTTGCTGCTGTTGTTGTTGTGCACCAGCACGTTGGTCACGCTATTCGGCAGTATATTGAGCCAAAGTGCCGTGGCGACGATCGCGGCTTCCAAGGTCTACGGCGTCGTGCTGGTGTTGATACTATCCGCTTCTCTCTTGTGGCGTGCCACCAAGTCCCTCGAAGTAAGCATTCTGGTTCTCACGGCGTACCTGGGGTTGGTTCTGTGGTTGAGGAGTGGCTGGCTTCTTGTCCCACTAGTGATCGCAGCGACTGCATTCCTTGCATCGGTGGGTGTACGCGGTATCCCCCGATTTCTTCGTGGGTCAGGGCTGTGGATCAGATCCGGGATCGCCGCAGGGTTAGTCCTCTCAGTGACGCACTATGGCGACTTCCTGATCATCGAGAAGTTGAGGCAGGGCAACATTCCTCAGGACACCCTCTTCCACGCCAGCATCGCTTCGATGATCAAGACTTACGGTGTTGTGTCCACAGGATTGCACGGAGTCGTGGAATTGCCGTATCACGTTCTGTCGCATCGGCTGTTCGCGACGCTGTCGATCCTTTCCGGGGTGCACGTGTTAGAGACCTACGGCATCCTCCAAATCATATTCCTCTGTCCGTTGTTGATCGCTGCTATCACCTGGTGTACATTCAAATTGTCTCATGCTGAATCCGGAGAGGACGTCAACCAGTGCTGGTTAATCGTCTGTGCTGTATTGATATTACTCAAGGTGTTGCCACTTGAGCGGGGGGCGTTTGGGGATTCCTATTTCGTCTCCGAGTCGTATACGCTGTCGCTTGTTTTTTTGATGCTGGCTTTGCCTGTTGTTGTGTCTCCCAGGACAGAACTGGGCGCTGCTATAATAGCAGGTGCATTGATCTTACTGGCGGGTTTATCGAAGGGTAGCGTTGGCATTTTCGGATTGAGCCTGCTGTGGGTCAGGACGGTATGGTGTCCCGGATTCATCGGCCGCGGCCGGATTGCGGCGGTGGCGGTCGTGACAACTGCAGCGTTCGTTTGCCTAATGTTTGCACCGGCGCAGCAGGCCTCCATGGGGACGTCGTTCAATCCGTTTTACGTAGCCCAGGTGCATAGTGTCTGGGGGGCGGAACTGCGGGATGCCTTGGAAGGGTTGGCCGTTGGGCGTGTTCTCGAAGTCACTATCTTGATCAAGGCGCTGGTCGCCATTAGCTTATTTCTTATCTCTAACTACATCCTGTCTTTGACGGTCGTGTTGCGACGCTTTCTGGTTGGAGGCGCAAAAGCCGTCATCACTGAACCTGATTCGCTGTACAGTCTTGCCGCCGTTGGGGTCAGTGCACCCGCGCTGTTGTTCCAATTTGTCGGTGGCACATGGTACTTCATCAATCCGACGATGTTTGTCGCGCTTCCGTTCGTAGCGATTGGCCTGTGCGCGCGCCTTCGCCGTATGTCCGCACTTGTGTCGGCGAGCCTTGTGGCAGCGGCTGTTCTGGGCGTCACTACTTCGCTGGTCGGCGGTTACAATGAGCGTACTGGCGTATTTCGTAAGAGCCACAAGAGCTTGCATGAAGAATGGATAGATGTAACTGACAACACGAGGCTCTTGTTGGAGTTGCGCGACAAATATACGAATCGCTCGGTGGTGTTTGAACGCGGCGAGGCGTTCCCCAAGCCGAACTCAAAGTCAAAGTGGCACTACGCCCAAGTGCCGTTTCTGTATCCTGCGGTGACCGAGCGGGCATGGATTGGGGTCATCGATCTCGGTTCAGATCGTAAGTACGAGTATTACGGATATCAGCAGTATCTGCCACCGCCGTTCCACCATCTCGTGCCACCTGTCATTCCTCCAAACGCCCAGATCGTTCGCATCTCGGGCCCGTAGTGATCATAAGGAATCTATAGGCATGAGTCACGAAGCGCAGTTCAGCCAAGAACAAGGTATCTTTGTTCCACGTCGACGACCCCGTCATCGAAACGATGAGTATGACGAGCACGGATTCGAAGTGCTCATCCGGATGCAGCGTGACCACTTTTGGTACCGCGGTCGCCACAAACTCTTACTGAACGTTTTGAAGAAAGAGATCTCCCAGTGCGTTGGTGAGGCAAACGACCTGCATGCGATTGATATGGGAGGAGGATGTGGCGGATGGCTCGAATACCTACATGCTCACGACGCGGGCATGTTTCAGCAACTCGCCCTAGGCGATAGCTCCATGCGAGCCTTGTCTCTGGCTGGAACGGTGGTTGGCTCCTTCGCCACACGTTACCAGATCGATCTACTTGACCTCCCCTGGCTCGAAGAATGGGACATTGTCTTTCTTCTCGACGTTCTTGAACACATCCCGGATCATATAGAAGTTCTTCGGCAGATATTTAGAAGCATGCGACCAGGAGGACTGCTGTTCGTGACAACGCCAGCGCTAAAGTTTTTCTGGACGTATAACGACGAACTGGTGCACCACCAAAGACGCTATTGCCGGCAAGATTTTCGCATCTTGGCTGAGCGTGCCGGCCTTGAACTTCTGCGGACTGACTATTTCATGTTCTTTCTCAGCCCCGCCCTATTATTGAGCCGTATCCTATTTCGGCCACCTACATCGGCCACGCCCGAACAACGCCGAGAGCATCAGGCGCGAAGGCACCGAATCCCAGCGCAACCGATGAACAGACTTCTTGCGAGTGTCTTCTCGATTGAAGCATCTATGGTGAATTCCGTCTGTTTCCCGTGGGGAACCTCGATTCTCGCGGTGTTCAGGCGATGAACCATCCGCGCATCGCTGGGCCAAAGAGATTCCTTACTACCCGACACTACGCTTCGTTGACACTGCACGTTATACTACGCCAAGGCATCACTTGCCCAGCAACGAATCCTAACGGCACCCGAGCCCCTTGCGCAGCCGGATGGCCGGCTGCCTACATCCTGAAAAACCGAAGCTAACCACTATGACGACTCCTCTCTATGGCGTATATGGTGCAAGCGGTTGCGGACGAAGCGTCTTGCCCCTTGTGCGCGAGCAATTGCTAGAGCAAGGTGCCTTGGCGGAACGATTGGTGTTTGTCGATGACAATCCAACCGCGCCGTCCGTCAATGGTCATCGTGTGCTGGATTATGCCGCCTTCCTTCGCGAGTCGGCGACAGGGCGTTTCGTGGTGCTGGCAATTGCCGATGGTTCTACGCGCGAACGGCTGGCGCAACGCTGCGCCGGGGATGGCATTGCTTTTTTTGAGGCGCGCGCGAGCAACGTGGTTATTATGGACAATGTGACCCTTGGGGAAGGCGCCATTTTGAGCCCGTTTGTCACTCTGGCCAGCAACGTTCGCATCGGTCGTCACTTCCACGCAAACATCTACTCATATGTTGAGCATGACTGTGTGATCGGAGACTTCGTGACCCTTGCGCCGGGCGCGCAGTGCAACGGGAATATCCTCATCGATGACCATGCCTATGTTGGCGCTGGCGCGATGCTACGGCAGGGTAAGCCGGGCAAGCCGCTGGTAATCGGTCGGGGCGCCACCGTAGGAATGGGAGCGGTCGTCACTAAGGATGTGCTGCCCGGCGTTACCGTTGTCGGCAATCCGGCGCGGATCTTGACCAAGAGGTCCGAATGAATTTTAGCTCCGAAACTGAGTCAGGATACGGAACCGACGCGCCTCTGCGCAGCTAAACAGCCGAATTCTCGATAGCTCCTGTGACTTCACCACGCATCTATCTTTCGGCACCGCATATGGGCGGTGAGGAACTGGCGCTCGTACAAGAGGCGTTCGCGTCCAATTGGATCGCCCCACAGGGACCACACGTAGAGGCATTCGAACGCGAATTCGCCTTGCGGGCCGGATGCGCGCACGCCGCCGCGCTTTCATCAGGCACGGCGGCCCTGCATCTGGCGATGCGGTGGCTCGACCTGCGAGCCGGCGACGAGGTCATCGGTTCGTCTTTGACGTTTTCCGCCAGTGTCAATCCCATACTTTACGAGCGAGCGGTACCGGTGTTCGTCGATAGCGACGCGAAGTCTTGGAACATGGATCCGGCGCTGCTGGCGGAGGCCGTTAAAGACAGGATTAGACCCGACAGAAGGCCGAGGGCAGTCGTGCTGGTACACCTCTACGGGCAAAGCGCCGATATCGATCCGATCATGAGAATCTGCGCCGAAAATGAAATCCCATTGATCGAAGATGCTGCCGAGGCCCTTGGTGCAACTTACAAGGGGGGGGTGCCCGGGTCTTTCGGGCTCTGTGGCATCCATTCGTTCAATGGGAACAAGATTATTACAACCTCGGGTGGAGGTATGCTGGTGTCGCAGGACAAGGCGCTGATCGACAAAGCGCGATTCTGGGCGACGCAGTCACGGGATCCGGCGCCGCACTACCAGCATTCGGAAATCGGCTTCAACTATCGTCTAAGCAATATTCTCGCCGCCATCGGCCGTGGTCAACTCCGACTGTTGTCGGAGCGTGTGGAGGCGCGGCGGCGCAATTTCGAGTATTACCAAAAGGCGTTGAGTGGCCTGCCCGGCCTTGCTTTCATGCCCGAGGCCGATTACGGCCGGTGCACGCGCTGGCTGACTTGTATCACTATCGACCCTGAAGCGGCAGGCATAGACCGTGAAAAAGTCCGCCTGGCCATGACGGAGGAGAATATTGAGGCACGTCCCGTGTGGAAGCCAATGCATCTCCAGCCACTCTTCAGACATTGTGTGTGCTACGGCGGTGCGGTGGCAGAACGGCTGTTTGCCCACGGTCTGTGCCTGCCGTCAGGTTCGAACCTGACCACGACCGACCTGGATCGCGTCATTGAGGTGATCCGCCTGGTTTATAAGAGTCGCTGACATGCGCAGTCTAGCTCTCAAGCGGACGTTCGATCTGGCAGCGGTCATCTTGACCGTGCCGCTGTGGGTACCCGTCCTTATTGTCATCGCCTTGCTGGTGCGGCTGAAACTGGGCGCCCCGATTTTGTTTCGCCAAAAACGGCCGGGCCATCGCGGAGAGATCTTTGAGCTGATCAAGTTCCGCACCATGACCGACCGGCGGGATGCGGCAGGACGCCTGTTGCCCGATGCGGAGCGGCTGACGCCCTTCGGCCGGTGGCTGCGGTCGACTTCGCTGGATGAACTGTCGGAGCTGATCAACGTGCTGCGTGGCGAAATGAGCTTGGTGGGGCCGCGGCCACTGCTCGTGGAGTATCTCGGCCGCTACACCTCCGAACAATTGCGACGGCATGAGGTGCCGCCGGGTCTCACGGGTTGGTGCCAAGTCAACGGGCGCAATGCACTGACATGGGAGCAGAAATTTGCTCTCGACGTGTGGTATGTAGAACACCACAGCTTCTGGCTCGATCTTAAGATACTCCTCCTAACAGTTGGGCAGGTGTTTGCCCGGCGGGGTATCTCAGCGCTAGACCACTCCACGATGCCGGAGTTCAGGCCGCCTGCAGCGGGGGCAAAAGTGAAGGTGAAAGTGGAAGAAGGGAGTGGGGCCGAGGAGGGGCGACAGGACCACGGAACTACGGGACCACGAGACTAAGTCACGCCATGGTCGATGATCTCGTGGTCTGTAGTCTGTGATTTCTCCGCGCAGTGAGGGAGGCGCGGGGCGTAGCTATGCGTTGATGAGCGGATGCAGGTATGTTTCCGACTCGACCTGGGCATTCAGCACGTGTAGGTCTTCCAATTCACTCGAAATTCGGCATTTGGCCGAGTCTCTTCGGCACGCATGAGCAACATGGGTAACGGCAGCAACGATAGCGGTCCGCCTTTCGCGGTCACGAAGGACGGCAGTAGCCCGCCCTTTGCAGGGGCGGCGGGCCTCAGTCGCCCCCCGTTTGGCGATACAAGTGGCGTCACGAGGGGCCTGATCTTGGTCGTCATTTATAGCGGGACTATCCTCGCGGCACGCTGGCTGGCGTACCTGATCCGGTTCGAATTTCACCCGCCCATCGAGCAACAGACGCTTTTCTGGCGGACGCTGCAATGGTCGCTGCCGATTGAATTGCTCTCACTCCTGCTGTTCGGCCAGTTTCGCAGCCTGCTGAGCTACTTCAGCCTGCCGGATGCCCGGCGCATCGTGCTGGCCTGCGCCTCGGCGAGCGTAGTTTCGCTGGGTGTTTGGTATGCCACCAAGGGGCAGCACGCCCCCCCGCGGTCGATCATCATCCTGGGCTTTCTTCTGGACACTACCGCCTTGGGCAGCGTGCGTCTTGCCTTTCGGATGCTGCGGGAACGGCAGGGAGGAAATGGGAAAGCCGGCAAGGCTCCCCGTCGGATCGTGATCGTGGGCGCGGGCGATGTCGGGGCCAACCTGGCCAAGGAGATGAAACTGCGACGTGATTTGTACATGCGGCCGATCGCCTTTTTCGACGACGACCACAGCAAATGGAATACCTATGTTCATGGCGTGCCCGTGGTCGGACGCCCGGAACTGCTGGCGGAGGGAAAAATCCACGCGGACGAGGCGGTCATTGCCATGCCCAGTGCTTCCGGACGACGCATTCGCGAGGTGGTGCAGGTGTTCAATGAGGCGCGCATCCGGTTCGAAACCGTTCCGTCCATGGAGCAAATGGTGAACGGCGCGGTACAGGTTTCACAGATTCGTCCGGTGCAGATCGAAGACCTGCTGGGACGCGAACGCATCAACCTCGAGACGGAGCGCATTCGGGACCTCGTTCAGGGGAAAGTCGTGATGGTGACCGGGGCAGGCGGCAGCATCGGCGGCGAGCTGTGCCGGCAGATCGCGGGGTATCATCCCCTGCGCCTGCTGCTCGTGGAGCGTTGCGAGGTGCAGATGTTCCAGATCGAGCAGGAATTACTCGACTTAGGCTATGGCTCCCTAATCGTGCCGCTCGTCGCCGACATTCTCGACGGGGAACACATGTCTGGCATCTTCGAGCGCTTCCGCCCGCAATTGGTATTTCATGCCGCCGCCCACAAACACGTGCCCATGATGGAGCACCAGCCGTTTGAGGCGTTCCGGAACAATACCATCGGGACCAAGAATCTCGCCAAACTTGCCGTGAGATTTGGCGTCGAACGCTTCGTCCTCATCTCGACCGACAAGGCTATCAATCCCACGAATGTCATGGGCGCGACCAAGCGGCTGGCCGAGCTCTATCTGCAGGCGATCCAGCGGAGTCAAATGGGCAAGGGGCAAGGGGCAAGGGGCGAAGGGCAAATGCCAGAAGCCAGAGGTCATCCTCCTTCGCACGAGGCTACGGAGGACAGGGGAGCAAGTGTAGGGCCGGACCTTGGCCTGCCCGCCGTAGCCTCTGGCGAAGGCTGGGTGTCCGTGCCGAGTGAGAAAGGGAATGAGGGAGTGAGGAGAGAGCCAGGCTACGGAGTCTCCGACAGGCGGACCGACGGAGCTACTGAGCGACAGAACGACGGAGCAACAGTGAGCGAAGGGCCGTTATCGGGAACCAGAGGCCAGAGGACAGGGGTCGGCAACCCAGAACTAAGCACCCAGAACTCTGAACCCTTGTTCGCGGCTTCGACGCGAACGAAGTTCATGGCCGTGCGGTTCGGCAATGTGCTGGGCTCCTCCGGCAGCGTGATTCCCACCTTTCAAAAGCAGATCGCCGCGGGCGGGCCGGTAACCGTCACGCATCCGGAGGTCACGCGCTATTTCATGACGATCCAGGAGGCCGTGGGACTGGTGCTCCAAAGCGCAACGCAGGGCCAGGGCGGGGAGATTTTCGTCCTCGACATGGGCAAACTGGTGAAAGTCGTCGATGTGGCCCGGCAGTTGATCGAATTGAGCGGCTTGAAACCGGAGATTGACATTGAGATCAAATTCATCGGCCTGCGGCCGGGCGAGAAGCTCTTCGAGGAAACCCGCCATAACACCGAGAACATGGTGGCGACCGATCATCCCAAGATCATGCGTTTTACGGGTGAGCCGCTGCCCCTCGAGTCCCTTCGGCACGGGCTTCTCAATATTCACGAAAAGGCGGCGAGCATGGATGCGAACCAGGTCAAATTGGAGATCCAGAAGCTCGTGCCCGAATACAAGCCGTATCTGACGAGCGTCTGAGGGGGAGATAGCCGCAAAAAGGCGCAAGAACGCGCAAAATTGGTGGTGCTTTTGGCGGAAGGAAAAGCGGAAGGTGAGGCTGAAAAGCGGAAGGTGAAAAGCGAAAGGCGGAGTAACCCGCCGTAGGTGTGCCCGTTGCCAGCGGCGCAGTAGCGCCGATAGCGCGTAGCGCCAATTCAAGATTGAAGAAGGAAGATGGAAGAGGTGGTTCGACGCGCCTCACCACGCGGAGGAATGACAGAACTGCGGAATGGTGGCGGGGTAGGAGCCAAGATCTTGGAACTTGGAACTTGAAACTTGGGCCTTGAAACCTGGGACTTAAAACTTGCCCCGGGCGGGCGGAGCTACGGCGGGCTAGGGCGACCGGATCGGTTTACAACCCGAGGTCGCTCTTGGCTTGATCCCAAGGAATGCCCGGTTTTCCCGCGTTGCGGGCGATGGCGCGCTTGCGCCGATTTAAAATGGAAGAAGAAAGATTTAAGACGGGGTGCCTCGCCTGCGTTTCCCGATGATTTCCTGCATGGGAGTGAAGCGCTCATAGACCGTGGCGCGCACGTCGATGAATTCGCAGGAGATTTCTCCGTTCCGCAGATAGCGGTAAACGACGCGAAACTTGCCCACGCGCAGCCGGTAGAAACCTTCCAAGTCGTCCTCCAACGGCATGGTGTCCGCCGGTGCGCCCGCTGCCAGCGCCCGGAACGCGGCTTTGACCGCCCGGCGTTGGACGGGGTGCAGCCGGCGCACGTAGTGGAGGATTTGATCGGCCACTTTCATCAGCCGGGCAGGGCATCGAGCGGGTGATATTTAACCTTGCCCGCGTGCAGCCGCCGCCACTGGCGCTGAAAGCCGGGACTGGCGAGCAACTCCATGGTCTCGAGCAGGGCCTCCCATTTCTCCTTGGAAACCACGTAGGCAACGGCCTCGTCGTGCCGGGTGATCGTTGCCACGCCGCGGCGTTGCGCCGTGCGCACCAGTGCCGGAAACTGGCTCTGGCCCTTGGAAACGGAATACGTAGTTTTCATGAAGAATCTACTAGTTGCGGTCGGCGCGAAGTCAAGGGAACGGTGCGCGCGTGCGCCGATAGCGCGTAGCGCGCGTGCGCCGACGCAAGATGGAAGAGGAAAGATTTAAGACAGGGGATGGAGCGGCGGAGCTACGGAACAGCGGAGCGGCGGCGCAGTGGCGCCGACGCAAGATCGAAGAGGAAAGATTTAAGACGGCGAGGCCGGAGCCGAGACCTTGAACCCTGGAACTCGGGACTTGGAACTTGAGAATTGGAACTTGGAACTTGAGAATTGGAACTTGGAACTTGAATCTTGAAACTTGCCCCGAGCGGGCGGTCCGGCGGGGCGCACGTGCCGATTCAAAAGGGAAGAGGGCTCTATCTTCGCTCCCCTGGAGCTTCCGCCTTCGTTGTAAAACTTCGGCGCGACTAAACGGCGAGGCGCCTTCGGCGAAGTGGTTCGACGCAGCTCACCACAGGTGGCGGGAGCTACAGAACTGCGGAGCTGCGGCGGGTAGGAGCCAAGATCTTGGAACTTGGAACTTGAGAATTGGAACTTGCCCCGGAGGGGCGGAGCTTCCGCCTTCGTTGTAAAACTTCGGCGCGACCAGACGACGCGGCGCCTGCGGCGAAGTGGTTCGACTTAGCTCACCACAGGGAGGAACGACAGAACTACAGAACTGCGGAACTACAGCGGGTAGCAGCAGCAGCGGAACTACAGAACTGCGGAACTACGGCGCGTTAGAGGCCAAGATCTCGGGACTTGGGACTTGAAACTTGCCCCGAGCGGGCGAAGCCCAGGTTCAATCCTTCGCGCTTTGCAACGACGGCAGTTCGAGTCCAAGGCGCGTCGCCTCGGTTTGCAGCCACAACCGGTCCAGATCCGAACCCAGCGCCGCCAGTATCGCGCGCACATCGCGCAGGTGCTTCTCGCCGCCCCCTTCGCGATGGAACAGAAGTTTGTGCAGGATCACCACCTCGGGCGCCGCCACCCAAACCTGGCGCCCGCCAACCGGGAGCGCGCGGCGCCTCGCAAACCAAGCCTGCTGTTCTGCCGGCAGCGGATAAAGATCCGCCTTGGCCATCGACTCGAGGGCGATCACGTTGAGATGCGCGCCGTGTTGGCGCGCCATCTCGGCCAGCAGCACCTCCTCGGGGGGAACATAAAACCGGTCGGAGGGAAACGCGGCCAGCAGCCGGCGTACACCCGCGGCATCGACTTGGATGACGATGTCGAGATCGTTGGTCGCGCGCGGTTCGCCATAGATGGAGGCAGCCACGGAGCCGACCAGCGCATACGGAATCTCGCAGCGCTCCAGCGGATCGATGAATTGAAACAGCCAGTCCCACATGGGCGGTCGACCGGCCGGTCAGTCGCGGGAGGTCAGCCACCAGCGGCGAAGCTCGGTTTTTCGGCGCTCCGGCGACCACGCCGGCCGGTCGGCGGCCAGCTGGGCTTCCTTGAGACCGATCAAGAGGGTGTTCAGCCTCGCCACGGCGGCCAGCTTGGCTTCCGGTGTGGCTGTGCGATATAGCGCCAGCAAGCGCGGCTCGATCGGATCTTCCACGCGCAGGCGGCTTGAGTTCATCAACGGGAGCAAGTAACCGCGCGCTGCGACAGGGTCAAGCGAGGGCGGAGGCGGAAACGGATCGGCAGAGCTGCGGAACGGCGGAGCTACGGCGGGGTAGGGCGCGGTGGCGCGCGTGCGCCGATAGCGCGTAGCGCCTATTCAAGATTGAAGAAGGAAGATGGAAGACGGCAGGGTAGGAGCCAAGATCTCGGGACTTGGAACTTGAGAATTGGAACTTGCCCCGGAGGGGCGGAGCTTCCGCCTTCGTTGTAAAACTTCGGCGCGACTAAACGGCGGGTAGGGTGCGGTAGCGCCGATGGCGCTTACGCCGACGCAAGAGCGAAGATGGAAGGGCGCGGTGGCGCCGATAGCGCGTAGCGCCTATTCAAGATTGAAGAAGGAAGATGGAAGAGGTGGTTCGACGCAGCTCACCACGCGGGGGGACGACAGAACTGCAGAGCTATGGCGGAGCGCGGGCTGAGACCTTGAGACCTGGAACTTGAGACTTGCCGCCGGGCCCTCGACCGGCGGCCTCAGAAGTTGAGGCGCTCCTTTTCGACGACCAGCGGCCGCTTCGTCACCTTCGTGAGGATGGCGCCGAGGTATTCGCCGATGATGCCGATGAAAAAGAGTTGCACCGAGCC